>Ga0181520_10009108_pt1 | contig 13832 bp, 9 predicted proteins | sample PEATcosm2014_Bin_29_FD_132451 | JGI IMG/M metagenome (GOLD analysis project Ga0181520, IMG submission 132451) | Peatland microbial communities from MTU Mesocosm Facility, Houghton, MI, USA - PEATcosm2014_Bin02_30_metaG | ecosystem: Environmental > Terrestrial > Soil > Wetlands > Peat | place... | reverse complement strand
TAGCCGCCGAGGGAATCATCCGTCAATATTGCTTCAAAATCCGAGTTTTTCCGCAGCCTGTGAAGTCGTGCCCTTTCAAACCGCCATTGTCCACGATCCAAAATCCAAATGCGTTTGCCCTGGGATCGTATGCCAGTCGTTATCGGGCATACAGGGGGGAGAAATCGACCTTGAATCTCACGAGACGTACGGAGAATCTGAGAAGGCGTACGAATTCCGTGCGTTTGGACACAAACGACCGGGACGCGAATATTCTTGCGTCCGTAAACTCTTTGTTTTGTAAGTGTTTTTGGTTGCGGGGGCTGGATTTGAACCAGCGAACTTTGGGTTATGAGTAGCCGGGAACTCACACATTTTACAGACTTTACAGCACTTATGGCGACCCGGAAGTACGGAAAAGTACCCTCTGGACACCCTATTGGGAGTCTATTGGGAGTCTATTGGGAGTCTGTTTTGGAGTCTGAACCCAACAACTCCTCAGTTCTCGACTCCGCGAAGCGAAAAATTGACAAAAAACAGACTCCCGCAAACCCCAAACAGACTCCCAACTGACTCCCATTGTCGAATAACCATTATTACTATCAATTGCTTGCAGGTACTCGTCTTGATTTGAAAATTGAATATTACCTCCCTAAACATCTGCCCAACGGTCGTTGGATTCGCGGCCCTCGCACCTCGATCTTCGGCTTCCTACCCGGAAGCCTGCTCCATACGGAATGAATCCTAGTGGTCTATGAGCCAGGGCCGAATGCCTAGATTCCTATTGCATTTCACGCCGTGAAATGATTTATTACACTATATGGACAGAATTAAGCCACGCTGGTTTAGCAGCAATATCCAGGCCGCCCTGCGCGTCCTGCCCGTGACCGTATTGACGGGCGCGCGGCAGACCGGAAAAACCACCCTGACGAAGGCGGTCGAGCCCTCGCGCACCTACTTCACTCTCGACGATGTCGGGATTCTCGACCAGGCAGAGCGGAATCCCGATTCTCTGCTTTCGGCCCGTCCAGTCATTCTCGATGAAGTCCAGCGAGCGCCGCAGATCCTGCTTGCCGTCAAGCGTGCGGTTGACACTGGCCGGCGGGCCGGAGATTTTATCCTGACCGGCTCGGCCAATCTCCTGCTGATGAAGCACGTAGCGGATACGCTAGCCGGCCGCGCCATCTACCTGGATCTGCCGCCGTTTTGCCCAACCGAGTGGCAGGAGCGCAAGGGCGCGCTGTCGCCGCTGGATCGCCTGTTCGCGCCGGATTTCGATTGGCGCGAATGGCCGGATGAAGCTGGCGACTGGACGCGATGGCTACTACGGGGAGGTTTTCCGCCCGCGCTCGAAATCAACTCTGAGGCAGACCGCGGCCTGTGGTTTGCCGCCTATGTGCAGACATATCTGGAGCGGGATTTGCGCCAGCTGAGCGCCATCTCCAGCCTGCCAGATTTTCAACGCCTGATGATGCTCGCTGCGCAGCGGACCGGCAAACTGCTCAACCAGGCTGACCTTGCGCGCGATGCCGCGCTCAGCCATCCGACGGCGCACCGATATTTGAATCTGCTGGAAACCGGATGCATGATCACGCGCCTTCGTCCTCTGGCGACCAATCCCACGGCGGCGCTGGTGAAAGCGCCAAAGTTACTTTGGACAGATTGCGGGCTTGCTGCTTGGCTTGCCGGGATCAGATCGTCCGCCGAGGTGACGGCGAGAATGGACAGTGGATTCTGGTTGGAGCAAACCCTGTTTCAGACACTGGAAACCTGGCGATCACTCGATCCCCGGCAACGCAAACTGCATTTTTGGCGCAACCGTTCGGGGCACGAAGTGGATTTCATCCTGGAAGAAGCTGGTAAATTCGTGGCTCTCGAAATCAAGGCAAGCAGTCAGGTGACGGCCAACGACGCAAGAGGCATTCGCGCCTTCCGTGAAGATTTGAAGCGCAAATCTTCTCTGGTCAGAGGTGTCGTGCTTCACGGCGGCAAAGCGCGTCCGCTTGAAGATGGCGTGCTTGCGCTCCCCTGGGGATGGATGGTGTCGGCACAATAGGAGAGAAAAGACATTAGTCATCAATCCTCCGGCAAGCTGAGTGATTTAATCGGCAGAAGATGATTCACGGCGGATACTGAAGTCCGGTCAGGCGAAGTTGAAATGTGTGTGCGTCAATCCGCAGAGAATACATTTACATGAACGGCCCGGCTGTAGCTTTGCCGGTTGCTTAAGCGCAGCAGGCATGTATCTGGACTTCAGCTTGAATGACGGGACTCTGGTGTTTTCTGGATATTTACGTATATCCGCAGATGCGCGTATACTTTCGGTCAAAGGAAACAAGCCCAGATGGCTACCCGAAGGACGACCCGACACGCTCCGGCTCGCCGAACCTCGGCCAGTGTGCCAGCCGAGACCAAACCCATTGCCCTCACGGTCAAGCTTGATTCGAAGACCTACGTTCGACTCTGCACGCTGGGCGCAACCCAGCGGAGAACGAACCAAGACCTCCTGAGAGAAGCCGTTCACCAGTACCTTGACCGGGTAAGGGCTTAAACCAACAAGTCTCATGATGTTGCTCAAACGTGAAATCGAGGATGGACATGCTGAAACTCGCGCTACGGCCCGAATTCAAAGGGGAACTTCTCAAGGGTACGACTATTGATTTTTCCACCGACAAGAAAACGGGCGCTCTCAACAAGTCATCCTCTGAATTCTTGAGCATCACGTACCCATCGGTTGACCTTCTTAAGGTCTTTGAGGCTACTCAACCAGACCGGGCACGCCCTGTAGTGCTGCTGGGTGGACGCGGTCAGGGCAAATCGCACCTTATGGCTGCACTCTGGCACACTATCAAAGACCCGATAGAGGCAACAAAGTGGCTGGCTGCATGGGCAGGGAGGCTAAATCGACCAGAGTTGCAAACGCTGAAGTTCCGCACTGACTTCTGCGTCATCGCCGAAAGCCTCCATCAGCAACGATACAAGTTCCTTTGGGACATCCTGTTTGATAGCCATCCACAAGGTCAACTCGCCAAGGGAAAGTGGATAGGTAAGGGCACTTCGGCGACCAACGTGCCAAGCAAAGATTTGCTCATCGAGATGTTTGAGGCAAAGCCCACGGCACTGCTGCTGGATGAGTTTCAGACGTGGTTCGACGGATTGACCGACAGCCCGAAGGCGAAGACCCAATCATGGGCATTCAACTTCATCCAACTTCTATCCGAAATTGCGAATGACCACCCGGATCTGCTCGTGTTCGTCGCCTCCATCCGTGACAACCAGTCTCAGGCGTATCAGCAGATTCACCGAATCAATCCGGTACTGGTTGATTTCCAAGGCGCACAGGCGAAGCATGACCGTCTGCGCCTTCTCCTTTACCGCATCTTTGAAAACCGCCTGAACATTCCCCCAGATAACGTTGAGGTCGTCATCAAGCCCCATGTTGATGATTACGTCCGACTGTCAGCTACCCCACCATCACAGCATGACGCGAAACTGGCCGAATTCGTAGAGGCATGGCCGTATTCCCCCGTGCTGATGCGCTTGCTTGAAGACCAAGTTCTTGTGGCGACAGAGGCTCAGGAGACCCGAGACCTTATACGCATTCTTGTTAACCTCTTCAAGACTAGAGGCGAGGATTCACCAGTCATCACTGCGGCGGATTTCAATATAAGCGATGACACGAGCAGCGTCACTTCGCTTTTGAGTTCTGTTGCCAACCCACTTCATCGGGCGTTGCTGGAGAAGGCACGGCGGAACCTTGAGGCCGTTACGCTTGCTGTCAAGGAGCCCGAAATCAATGTGCCTCACGCTTCGGACATCATCAGCGCCCTTTGGCTCCGCTCACTGAGCGTCGATAGGGTCAATGGGGCTGAGCCAGCCGAATTGCAGTCTGACATCACACGCAGCCAGGCGATTGACGACAACACGTTCGCTGCTGAGATGGCTCTCATCCGGGAGAACAGCTTCAACATTCACCCGGTTGGGAATCGACTTGTATTTAAGGAAGAGGAGAACGCCGAAGGCAAGCTGCTGGCCAATGCCAAGAACGACAAACTCTTCCAAGGTGGTCAGGACATCGAGCAGCTTGCGACGGAAATCCGTTATGTGATTGGTGGCAGCGAGGAAGTATCAAGAAAGTTCCGTGTGGTGGTGCTTCGAAAGAATTGGCTGACCACCCCATGGATAGAACTCCCTGAGACCGAACGGCCTGACCGATGGGATAATCGGCTGACCCTCATAGTCCTGCCGGAGCGCCCCGAAAACCTAAAAGGCACCTTGGGCACATGGCTCAAGCAGAATGTTGCTCAACGCCGCAATACTCTCCGGTTCCTCCTGCCCAAAGCCGTCGTTTCGAATGTTTATTTTGACCGTGACCTCATTGTGTATGCGCGTGCGGTCTACCTGGCGAATCAGTGGAAGGAGACTGACCCCGCGTATCGTCCGTTGTATTCCACATATCAGACCTCTCATCTTCGTCCGAAGCTGAAAGACCTCTTCGACACATTTGCCATTCTTGACATCTGGAACTTCGCCCAACCTGACCAGTGCGAGTTTCTCTCTGAAAAGCACAACGCCACGGGCGATAGCATCCCACAAGCTGTTGACGACAGAATATCGAGCGAACTATTCGCTCCCGAGGATTTCGAAGCCGCTGCGCTTCTGCACGCCACGTCCAGTTCCCCTCTTTCCAAGTTCATTGCTGACCTTCAAGAACCGAGCATTGACGGTAAGCACTGTATCCCTTGGCTTGGAGAGGTAGCCACAAAAGAGAAGGTTCTGCGGCTTTGTGCCTCCGGGAAGATCGCTATCAACCTGCGTGGATTGGAACTTCTGCAAGCACAGCCGGGGGAGTCTTCGGATTCGGCGTGGATGCGAATTCGAGGAAAACTTGGTTCCGGCAAAGAACTTGAGCAGACGATTCTGATGTTGCCCGGTGCTTCCCCGCAGAGCGGAGGCACGTTGCCCCTTCCGCTGACTCCTGCGGTTCCGTCGACGCCGGCCACGCCGCCGTCCGCAACTCCCACCACGACTCCGCCCAGCCCCTTTGGAGGCAGCACCGCGCAGCCAATTGTTGTAAATGATTCGTTTGGAACGCCACCAAAGAGCCCAGTCAACCTGCTTGGTGAGGTTGAGAAGTGGGGCATTGGTGCCGCTACGACGGTGACCAACATCAACATCAATGTGTCTCAAATGACTGGTGCCCAACTGACCGAGATGTTGCAGAAGCTGCCAGTCGGCGTGACGTATGCACTCAACTTGGAGAAGGTGAAGCAATGACAGCCGACCGCGACCCTAGACTCGATGCTGTACTGACTGCTCCTGCAAAGGAAGCGTGGCGGGGCATCTTCGAGAAGCTCTGGGAAATCTTTTCCTCCCCGTTGACGCAGCAGAATGCCGAACGCGAAATTGCTGACCGTGAGCGCAAGGTCGGTGAAATGGAGTTGCTGCTTTCCGGGTCAGCATGGGAACTCTGGCGGGATTTCGAAGGCTCTGTGCCACGCACTGCCCAATCTGTGATTGATTTCTGGAACGGCACCACTGGCGGTAAGGCCGTTCTGATTCTCGACGCATTGTCTTTACGCGAGTTGCCGTGGCTGCTTCAAGAAGCCGACCGGCGTGGCTATCAAGTTCAACAGGCTGGAGTTCGCGGCTCAGAACTCCCAAGCGATACAACGCCCTTCGCGAAAGCGCTAGGCTTTGGGCAACGTTCATCGTTGGAGAACAATGGAGCGAGTTCCACTCATCAACTATCCGGCGCACGCACCGACAGCATGGGCGCTGCATGGGACTACTGCCTCGACTGGATTGCGTCCGCTCCGGCCATAGTTCTGTGGCATCACTGGCCTGATGACCGCATTCACCAGCTTTCCGTGCCGGGTGATGGTTTCCAGACGCTCTGCCGTGAGGCCGCACAGAAGCTGACCTCTGACTCCTTCTGGAAAATGATTGAAGGGATGACAACGGGACGGCGCTTGGTCATTACCAGCGATCATGGATATGCTGCATCTGGCATGTTCGCGGACGTTTCTAACCCAGAGCAAGCCAACTGGCTCAAAACGAATTTCGGTGCCAGTCGTTTCTCGTGCGGCCCTGGTACTCCCCACCACTGGTCACCACCCATCTCGCTCTGCTTGCAGAGCGCACATGGGGTCAATCAATTTGCCCTCGGTCGCCGCAAGTGGAAGAGTGCGGGTGGCTATCCAACTCTGGCACATGGCGGACTGTCTTTACTCGAAGTCGCCGTTCCATTCATCGAAATCACGAAGGCGTAGGAAACATGGCCAAAGTTAAAGGTAAATCGAAGAGAGAACTGCTCAATGACCAGATAGCAGCCGTCGTAGGCGCAGGGCGAGAGGTTGCGGTTGAGACAGTGGATTTCTCTGACCCAAATCGACCCAAAACCTGTCTGGAGGTAGACTTCCCAATCATCCCAATCAATCAAACTGCCGGAGTTGAGGGCAGTTCGGGGGCAACACGCAAGCCTATATATCAAGTCGCCAAGTGGTGGGCGAGGCGTAACTCTAGCGTTTTTCGCTCAACGCTTTTGGCTGCGGCGATGAAAGCACCAGAGGATGAGAGTAAAGCAGGGAAAGCTGTATGGGATGTCTACTGCGCTAACCATCAGAAGCGTGGCTCCTTGCGCCATTTGAAAGTGGCAGACCCGTTCATGGGAGGTGGCACGACGATAGTGGAAGGCTCCCGATTAGGTATGCAGATGTTCGGGTGTGATTTGAATCCTGTGGCTTGGTTTGTGGTGAAGAGCGAAATGACCGAGGTGCCTATCGAAGAGGTCAAGAGGCTGGTCGCCGACATCGAAACCGAAGTCAAGGCACAGATGATGCCATACTTCACCTGCGATGGGCCGGATGGCGAAAAAGGTCACTGGTTTCGACGCAATGGCACATTAGAGTCGCAAAGAAGACCGACACAGTTAGGATTCGGAGCGCAATCCCTTCCTGACTTACCTGACATCGAGGACAATTGGGAAGCACTACCGCCCGACTTTGATTTCTACGATGTACCGTGGCAGGAGCGAAAAGACTACCGCTACGAAGGCCCGGAGATTACATACACATTTTGGGCAAAGCACGGTCCGTGCCAGCGCGAAGGATGCGGACACCTAACTCCGATTATGTCCACTCCGGTGGTTGCGGTCAAGATTCTCACCGTGGATTCATGGACGGACAACAAGTGTTCAGATTGCGGCAACGCTTTCGACGTGGAACGGTATGCGGCTCGACTGGCACCGGATTCTCCCTTATATGTTGCACCGGACGAGAAGCCATTCGCAGTCATGAACTGTGAGGGAAGGTTCTTCTGCCCATATTGCGGCAAGGCCAGCAGGGATGAGCGTGCATTTGCAGACAATATGTCGTCAGAACTGGGTAAGGCAACAAGCAAGAAAGTGGAATTGACGTTGCTCGTCCATCCGCAATGGCTGGAGGGCTGTTCAAAGCATGATGACCAAGGTCGTGAGTACGGTGGGAGTGCGTCCGATTCCGTGGAATCAACTACTCGCTGGAACAATGTACGAGCTGGCAGGTTGCGACTGTTAGAGGTGCGTGGCAGACTTCCAGGTCAGGTCACGTGCCCCGAGACTCATGTGACGTTTTATACAGATAACAGGGCTGGCACCGTTCCCAAGCAGTCAACTTTTGCTTGCGCTGCTGACGGGTCACCTAATGATGTCTTGACAGCAATAAAAGCAACCAAAAAGACCGGCCCGAAGGCGGCTTACGTAGTTCAAGGTTACAGTAGAAGACGCCAAGATTCTGGTCAGCCCTATTCGGGGCGGTTCTTCGCTGCTGCTTCAGATTCGCGCCGGTACAACGAGGCTGTTAAGGAATGGGATTCACGCAAGACTTCCGACCTGAAGGATTTCTGGCCAGTTAGCGAACTACCCTTTGGCTTCATGACGCACATGAATAACGGTGGTCTCCCCAATCACGGTTATACACACTGGTGGAAGATGTTCAATCCTCTCCAGTTGCTTATCCATGCCTTGTTGCTAAAGACCATTATGACTACGGGCGACTATTCGCAGGACGCTCGTGAATGCGTCCTCGGCGCATATCAGCAATACTTGCGGAACCAATGCGACTTTACCATCTGGAACCTGCAAGCTGACCAGTTAGAGCCGATGTTCTCGAATAGCAACTTCCATCCGAAAGCAACCTCGGTAGAGAACAATATATTTTCACCCTATGGCAGAGGAAACTGGAAGGCGTGTGTCGAAGGTGCTCTGGAGGCTCTAGCGTGGTTGAGCAGCCCCGTCGAACCAGTCGCGAAAGCGACACTTCTTAATGCTAATCCTGAGATGGCGGAAGGTATTTCGGGTAAGAGTGTAAAGCTTCCACTCGGCGACCCTGTGATGCAATCTTCTCTGGACTGTCGGTCGGCAACGGACTTATCTAACTTAGGTGACAGTTCTCAGGACTTGATAATCACCGACCCTCCATTTGGCGGCTTGCTGCACTACTCGGAGTTGTCTGATTATTTTTACGTATGGCTGCGGCTTGTGCTGAAGAGCCGTTACCCCTCCTACTTTGAGGCGGAATATACACCGAAAACGCTAGAGGCAGTTGCAAATAGGGCACGACACCCTGAAGACGCGGACGCTTTCTACCAACGCATTCTGACTGATTGCTGGCGTGAGGCATATCGCGTGTTGAAGCCGGGTGGAATCTTGGCTTTCACGTTCCACCACAGCGAGGATGAGCCGTGGGTCGGCGTATTGGAGAGTCTATTCGACGCTGGGTTTTATCTAGAAGCCACCTATCCAATCCGTGGCGACGAAACGAAGGGAGAAGGTGCAGCACCGGGCACCTTTGGGTCGCAAACGATTGAATATGACATTATTCACGTTTGTAGGAAGCGGGTCGCTGAGCCGCAGCCGATTAGTTGGGCTCGACTGCGTCGGCTGATACTAGATGATGTACGCAGTATAAAGGCACTTCTATCGCAGCATCAGAAGGATGGTTTACCCGCAGCGGACTTGCAAGTCATCAAGCGTGGGAAGGCACTTGAATACTTCTCGCGTCATTATGGCAAAGTCTTCATTGAGCAGGGTCGCGAGTTCACTATCCGCGAGGCACTGGTGGGAGTTAACCAGTTGCTTGACGATGACTCTGGTGCGACCGGGGGGCCGGTGGCACCTCCTTCTAATGCTGAGCCGTATACTCGTCAGTTCTTCCGGCTCTTCTACGAGACGACTCAGGTACCCCGTGACCAGATGCAGAAGTTCTTGCGTGGTACAGGCATAGCTCCTAGCGATTTTACCGAACGCGGTTGGTGCTCAGAAAAAAGCAAGGTGTTCACTCTTACGCCGCCTATCGAGTTGGCACGAGGATGGAAGGGTGCCTCCCGCAAGGGCATGGCTCGGGATTTCGACCAAGCGATGTTCCTCGTGGGCGGCTGTGTTGAAGGCAGCAATATTCGGATTGTGGACACCTTGGACAGCCCGAACTTCGCGCCTCATCCGGCCACAGCGGAACTCGTGGATTGGCTCATCAGCCACGGTGGTTCGTTGCAAATTAAGATAGCCGCCCAAAGGGCACAAACAATTTACCGGGACTGGTTGGGTAGGAACAAGGCAAAGGCACAGGAGCAGTTGAGCCTGTTCGATTTGGAAGCATGAGAGTTCAGTGAGCGAACCGGAGTCGAGGTAGTCAAAGATGAGTTCTGACCTTCGCGATAGCACTTGGATGCAAAGTGGCATTTCAATTCTGTGGGACGCCGATGCATTGAATGAACTCTGCCCCGCAGACTCTGTTCGAAGCCTTCGTGAACTGCTGCGGCTGTATGAAGCTGGCTGGCCGGAAGAGAGGCTCAATCTCATCGGGAAGCGAACACTCGTTATCGCGGGACTTGAAGCTGTGATGGACACTCTGAGTCCCGATGAAGCGGTTGAGTGGTTGGAGCAAAAGGTGTACCCGGCTATTCGAAGCTTTCAAGACAGCGTTGCTGACGGCGGTGGTGAGGCGGCACTCATTCTCTGGTTCGCAGACCAGCGGCGGCTTGCGTATATCGCTGCCGATAATACCCATCACTGGCACTGCGCTGGGCAGCATCGTTCAAAGTCAATACCGATTGGCCGCTGTATTTGGAACGGTGCAGAGTCCAGTGTTAGGAAAATCGTCGCCTCTGGTGCAGACGGCAAGCTGCGAAACATCGGGCTGTTTCTTAGAAGGATCTCGTGAGTGAAGAAGTGACATTGAATGAATCCCCACTCAGTGGTCCCCACACGGGAGCCCTCGCCAGCATGAAGCCGGGTGAGCGAGTGAGACATGCCGACCTCGGCGAGGGCGTAATCATCAGTTCCCCCGTTAGCGGCTTCGTAAAGGTTTTCTTCCCAAGCGGTGAGCGGCAGGTTCCTGTTAGCGGAATTGTTCCAGCACTCAGCCGTTCGGAGACCATCGTCCTCAATGCGAAGGGTGGAACTGACCGTGCCCTTCTGGCGTGGCTATGTTTCCAAGCTCACGTTCTGCCCCTGATGGAGAATGTTAGCTCTCTGACCTCGGCGAAGATTGACCTTCTTCCCCATCAAGTCGTGCTCACACATCGAGTGGCCACGGCGTATCCACGTCGCTTCCTTATCGCAGATGAAGTTGGACTCGGGAAAACGATTGAGGCAGCACTCATCTTGAGGGAACTGGTCAGCCGTGGCGAACTGAAACGTGCGCTGATGGTAGTTCCTGCTGGCCTCGTCAACAATTGGCATCGCGAGTTGAATGATGTGTTTCATTTGAACTTTGAGGTCTTCGGCAGCGAAGGTGATGTCACCGACCGTAAGTCCAACGCTTTCGAAAAGCACAATCTCCTGATTGCCAGCATAGACACGCTGAAGTTGCGCCAACGCATGGCACGGCTTAAAGCGGCACCACCTTGGGACTTGGTTGTATTCGATGAAGCGCACCATCTCTCTGCGTATCGCCAGAACGGCAAGCTCATAAAGACGCAGAACTTCAAGCTGGCCGAGATGCTGAAGGAGCATACCCGCGACTTGGTGTTGCTCTCCGCAACGCCACACCAAGGCGACCACTTCCGCTTCTGGATGCTCGTGCAAATGCTTGACCCAACCCTTTTCAATTCTCCAGCGGAGATGGTTCAGCAGCGGCACCGACTCAACACAGTAATCGTCCGACGCACAAAGGCTGACGCCTGTCGCCCGGATGGTTCCACACTGTTTGCACGACGACAGGTGCTCACTGAGTCGTTCACAATGTCCACTGCCGAAAAGGTGTTTTACGAGGCGTTGGTGCTCTATCTTCAGGATGGTTTCGCGCTTGCAAGAAGGCAGGGAAAGCGCGGCCAAGGTCTGGCGTTTGTGATGACCATCTTTCAGAAGATTGCAGCCTCCAGCTTCGCTGCGGTGCAACGCACCCTACGGCGTCGGCTTATTGCCCTCACTGTTCAAGAAGCCTTGATGCATGACCAGAAGTTGGACATCGACCAACGCAACGCGGCCTCTGATGAAGCACGTCTCCTGATAAGGGAACTCCATGGAATCGCCGTGGGGCGTCTTGGCGATGCAGATGTGGATAGGATTCTAGCTGACTACCGCTACAAAGTCCTTCGTCAGCAACGTGAAGAGGAGGATGCACTCGGCTACGGTGCGGACGAGTTTGCCTCTGAGACAGCGGCAGCAGCAGCCGAGGACGCAGCGGCTACCGTTGTCTCTATCGCACTACCTGAAGAAAGACGGCGTATCAAAGAGCTGCTTGGCAAGTATCCCTCGCAGCGAGAGACGAAAGTCGAAAAGCTTATCGGTGCCTTGGGAGAACTCTGGCGACAGAATCCGCAAGAACGGATAGTTGTTTTTGCCACCTATCTTGGCAGCGTTGAGATGCTTGGCACGGAGATTGACAAGCAGTATCCGGGGCAGGGGGTCACGGTTCTCAAGGGTGGTGACCACGGCGCGAAGTCAGCCGCCGAGAAACGATTCAAGGCGGCGGACGGGCCGAGAGTCTTGATTTGCACGGCTGCAGGTCGGGAGGGCATCAATCTGCAACACGCCCGCGTACTTTTCAATTTCGACCTCCCGTGGAATCCGATGGACTTGGAGCAGCGCATAGGGCGCATCCACCGATACGGCCAGCAACACACGGCTCAGATTTACAACCTTGTATTGGCGGATACCATTGAGGGCTCCATCTTCTTGCTCCTGAACGAAAAGCTCACTGAAATTGGCAAGGCGCTTGGGAAAGTGGATGAGCGCGGCGAAATCGCAGAAGACCTACGCATTCAGATTCTCGGGCAGCTTTCGATGGAGGTGAACTACGCCAGTCTGTATTCTGCAGCGTTGAATGACCCACTGCTCAAACGAACAAAGGTCGAGTTAGACGCAGCAATGTCCAATGCGGTCGAAGCCCGCAAGGTTGTGTTCGAGTTGTTCCAAGACCTTGATGGCTTCCGGCTGGACGATTACAAGGCGCTGGGCGAATCCAAAGAAGGTATGGATGCCCTGCTCAACTTCATCTCCGAAGCTGCCAAAGTTGAACACGGCAGTTTCTCCTCTCGTGGCGATAAGCTGTTCGTCTGGACAGACAGCGACAGTAAAGCTGAGAGGTTGCTGACAACAGAACGCGAGACTTCTCTTCAGCAGGAGAATGTTGAGCTAATTGGGCTCGACCATCCAATAGTTGCGGCTCACCTGCTTCGTTATCGCGATGTTCCCCCCGATGAACTTGGTGTGTGTGTAGAGTCCCCGGACGGCTCAGAAGGCGTCCTGGCAGCGTGGGCGGTTGAAGCACGAGGCGACAAGGGGCATGTGAAGCGGGTCGTCGTTGCGTTGGCCGCTGATGCGGAAGGTAAGCGCCTTGTCGCATGGGAGCGTCAGCCAGAGAGGCTCTGGCGGCAATATCCCGGCAAGAATGAGATGTCTCATGAGGCGCGTCTGTCTCTGCTGAGGAATGTTCTAGAGCCAATGCTACAGCGAGAGATTGAGTACAAGGGTTTGGATAAGGCGAATCGCGGATTTGAAGCAAAGCTGATTGCTTGGCTGGAAGCAACAAAATCATGAGTATCAAAAGATGATCGATGTATTGAAGCAGAGGCGGTGATCGAGTAGATGGTCCATCAAGAGAAATCCGCAAACAAGTCGCCCGGCTTGACGGAAAGAGCCTTTGCCAGCTTGACGATGTTCTCAAGGGCGACGTTACGTTCGCCTCGCTCGACTCCGCCGACGTAGTTGCGATGCAGACCGGCTCGTTCGGCCAGTTCCTCCTGGGAATAGCCCCGCTCGTCGCGGAGTTGCCGCAATCTTGTGCCGAATCGAGACTTAACGGAGCGTGGAGCCACATCTCCATGCTCGAAGGCTGACCACTATGCGTCTACACACGATGAGTGTGATAATGTCCTGGTCGGAGTTGCATCTATGCGGCGCTCTCGCCCAGTGCTGTCGGAAACTGCCCTAGTTGACGGGAAATTCATCGGGATAGTCCAGCATCGAGGTGGAAGAGATACGATTCTTAAGGAGGTAGAGGGAGAACCCATGAAAACCGATTTCATTGACTGTCCAGAACTGGCGGGCAAGACGATTCAACTGCTCCGCATCCATCGGGATGTCGGGGAGGGAACGAGCGTCCAGATCGAGCTGACGGACGGAACCAGCTTCACCTGCTATGTCACGGTCCGTCCAGCCGTGGAGGCGTCCTTATATAAGGGTGGTGCCGGGGCACCGGAAACCATCCGCGACTACAACTTCTAGGCAAATCCTCCCCCATCCCCCCCTTCGTTATTCCCAAATGGAATAACGGTCTCCCTGGAATTCATTGGACGCGGCCCCAAAACCGCCATAACTTTGCCCTAATGCTGACGCCTGAGTCAGCGGAGGTGCAAAGTGAATCGATTCC
>Ga0181520_10009105_pt1 | contig 13838 bp, 13 predicted proteins | sample PEATcosm2014_Bin_29_FD_132451 | JGI IMG/M metagenome (GOLD analysis project Ga0181520, IMG submission 132451) | Peatland microbial communities from MTU Mesocosm Facility, Houghton, MI, USA - PEATcosm2014_Bin02_30_metaG | ecosystem: Environmental > Terrestrial > Soil > Wetlands > Peat | place... | reverse complement strand
CCCCGCCAAATCAAGAATGCAAGGAGTGTTTTTCTTTCGGGGTTGCCGAGGCTCTGCGAGGCAGTGGCGGAACGATTCATTCTCGCTCAAAAAAAGTTCGAGCAAATGATATAATGACACCACGCGGGCATCAAAACAATTCCTGTTTCATAAAACATCTTTGTTTTGTGATAAAATGTATTTATTCAGAACCATGATCATCGGCAGGCATAAAGCCATTGGGGATTTTAAAAAACTCGCAGAAGCGGGCAAGCTTGGCCACGCCTATTTGTTTTACGGACCGTCGATGGTTGGAAAGCGGACATTTGCGATGGCACTCGCGCGATTTTTGGAAAAAGGTGTGTTCGAATTGCCTAAGGAAGGTGAGGTTTTGCAGGATAGCAAACTGATCGATCTTGCGTTTGCAAGACAGTTAGACACCGACAAAAAAGGGGATTCGATTGGCATCGACGCCGCGCGCGAGATCAAGAATTTCCTTTGGCAAAAGCCGAACGTGAGTCCGCGCCGGACGCTTGTTCTTGATGAAGTTGAATTTCTGACGACCGAAGCGCAGAACGCGCTCTTGAAGATAACCGAGGAGCCGCCGGCGTCGTCGCTAATTATTCTCGTTTCCTCGGATCCGGAAAGTTTGCTGCCGACCATCCTGTCCCGCGTTGAAAAAGTTTATTTCGGCTTGATTCAGGAAAAGGAGATTATTGCATGGCTCACAAAAAAGAAAAATCTCTCGGCGGCAGACGCAAAGAAATTTGCAGCGCAATCGTTCGGTAAGCCGGGCCTTGCAATTCGCCTGGCGGAGGATGAAGGTCTTCAGAAGAATATCGCACTCGCGGAAAAACTTTTGAAAGTTCAGCCGGCTGCGCGGCGGGATTTTATCAAAGAGATTCTCGAGCCGGATGATTTCAATTTTGCCACTTTTATAAATGCGCTGATTCTCGCGCTTGCGGCGCAGAAAGAAAGCAAGACGAGAAACATTCTCTGGCATCGCGCGCTCGCACTCGCAGACCGAGAATCGAATTTTTCACTCAATCCGCGCCTCCAACTCGAAAATCTCTTCGTATAGGAGAATAGGACACTATTGTTATAAAACTTTCTATTGGCATGATTGGAACGTAAATAGAAATTTGAAAAATAATAGAGGAATCCCATTTGTATTTACCATAAAATTACCGCCGCCTTAACCGAGGTTTGGTGTGATGACGTAAAAAGATATAGAAATATAAAAAAATATAAAGGGGTCTCTTTGAGACCCCTTTTTTTGCCTGTTTCTTTAGTCTTTCTTTTCCTCGGTTTTCTTCCCTTTTAGCTGGTCACTCGCCAGGCTTGCGAGTAACACATTCATAAAAGGATTACCTCCTTCGTTTCCGCCGTTACTGCTGACCAATATATCAGGAACGAGTTTCATATTGTTCTTTGATAAGGCTTCAGCAATTTGTACGGCTGCATAGTTGCCGGATTCCATAGATTCTGAACTGGCTGGGGTTGTAGTGGAAAATAAGAACCTTTCCTCTTCGCTGGAAGGCTTATTCAACTTACTGTGGGATTCTCTGTGATAGGATGGCTTGAATTTTGCCCCAAAATGAAGGATAGTGTAACAAAGTCGTAGAACGTAAAGAGGGAAAAGGTTGACTACTTAGGTAATGCGCCTGGAAATCGGCATCGTGGGGCTTCCGAACGTCGGGAAATCGACGCTTTTTAAACTGATCACCAAGCAGGATATTTTGATCGCGAATTATCCTTTCGCCACGATCGATCCGAACGTCGGCATCGTGCCGGTGCCGGATGAGCGGTTGGAAAAATTGAACGAACTCAGCAAGTCGAAGAAAAAGATCCCGGCGGTTGTGGAATTTTACGACATCGCGGGACTCGTAAAAGGAGCAAATAAGGGTGAGGGACTTGGCAATCAATTCCTGACTCATATCCGCGAAACGCAGGCGATCGTGGTCGTACTTCGTGTATTTGAAAATCCAGACATTATTCATGTCGAAAATTCGGTTGATCCGCTCCGCGACCTTGAGATCATTAACACCGAGCTGATTTTGAAAGATATAGAAACCGTTGAGAGGCGGCTCGTGCGGGCGGAGTCGGAGGCACGCAGCGGAAAAAAAGAGGCGATCAAAGACCGCGACGAGTTGATAAAGATCAAAACTTTTTTGGAACAGGGAAATATTATTTCGAGTTCACCTGAACACCATTCTCTCATTCAATTGAATAAGGAAATGGGCGACTTGAATCTTTTAACGGCGAAACGGCAGGTCTATCTTTTGAACGGAAAACAAGAAGAGGTTTCGGCTGAGCTTCTCGAAAAAATAAAGACACTTGGCGCAGATTACGTGGTTGCCGATCTCGCAAACTCTGAGGGAATTCCGGAACTCATTAAAAAAGCGTATTCTGTTTTAAATTTGATCAGTTTTTTCACGACCGGGGAGGACGAAACGCGGGCGTGGACCATTGTGCGCGGTACGAAAGCGCCGCAGGCGGCAGGCGTCATCCATACGGATTTTGAGCAAAAATTTATCCGACTCGAGGTGGTGAATTGCGAAAAATTGATGGAGGCAAAAGGGTGGTCCGCCGCGAAGCAAAAGGGGTGGATTCGCATTGAAGGAAAAGAATACGAGGTACAGGATGGCGATGTATTGGTGGTCCGGCATGGATAGAACAATAAGACTGTTGCAAGAAAACGTAGAACAAAAGACCCCGTGCGGGGTCTTTTGTTCGTCCAAGGCACGAAAATTTGATTGTTCGTTGCCTTTCATCTATAGATACGAACGGGAGCGGTTTTTGGTTTATGGTAAACTATAAAAATGAAGATCCAGAATTTTGACCAGCTTGCGACGACATCCGCACGACGGGCATTGCTCACCATTGCAGAGGCGGGACTCGCGGCGATTGATACGCAAACAGTGATTCGCGGAGCGATCCAACGCGATGGAGATAAGCTGACCGTCAGCGGAGAAATGATCGATCTGAGGCAAATTGATCGGCTTGTTTTCGTCGCGGTCGGGAAGTGTGCGGCGGATGCGGCTATCGCGACGGAAAATATTTTAGGAGATCGTATCTCGCGCGGCGTTGTGCTTGATATTAAAAAATGTCTGGAGGTGAAATACCTGAAGGCGTTTTGCGGAACGCATCCCTTGCCGTCGGATGAGAATCTTACTGCGACAGAAGCGATTGTTGCGACGTTGCAGGGCTTGACGGAGCGCGACCTCGTCATTTTCCTTATTTCCGGCGGCGGTTCGACGTTGCTTTTCTTACCGCAAAATTCGGCCGATCGCGAGGAAATTGCAATTTTCAACGCTCTCACGAATGCGGGTGCCACCATTGAGGAATTAAATACGGTACGAAAGCATCTGTCGCTTGCGCGCGGCGGTTGGCTCGCAGAATACGCCTATCCGGCGCACGTGATCTCGCTTATTTTTTCCGATGTCCCGGGTGACGATATTTCCTTTATTTCCTCCGGACCAACCGTAAAGGATGAAACAACTGTGAAAGACGCGGAGGCCGTTCTTGCAAAGTTCCAGATTCTTCGCACCTGCAATATTGAAAAATGCAATCTCGTCGAAACCCCGAAGGATGAAAAATACTTCGCGCGCGTGAAGAATATTCTGGCGGTTTCAAATCGGAAGGCGCTCGAAGCGATGCGAGGCGAAGCGGAAACCCTCGGTTTTGCGGCGGAGATCCGCGATACGAAGCTTGCGGGTGAAGTGGCAGGCGTCGCGGAAATGGTGGCCGATGCGATTCATCAAGCGTCGCCGAAATCGGTAATGCTGTGGGGCGGGGAAACGACGGTTGAAATAAAGGGGACGGGAAAAGGCGGGCGGAATCTCCAGCTGGCCGCAAACGCGCTTGATCTTATTGGCGAGGGTGAAGAAATTCTATCGTTCGGTTCCGATGGCTGTGATCATGGCCCATATGCCGGCGCGATCTGTGATACAATTACGAAAAGGGCAGTTACCGATGCTGGTCTCGATCTCGAAAAGTTTCGCGACAATAACGATACGCAGGTGTTGTTTGAAAAAGCGGGCAATTATCTTTTAACCGGAGAAACCGGCTCGAACGTCTCGGATCTTATTATCGCGATGAAAACATAGGGTCATTCCGAGCTTTGCGAGGAATCTTCTCTGTTATCCCGGTGGCAGGAAAAAAATCAATAAATAAATAAAATTTTATGCAGACACAATCACAAAAACATATTTTAAAGTATGAAGAGATCGGCATCAAAGATGTCGCGCAGGTCGGCGGGAAAAACGCGTCGCTCGGCGAGATGATCGTTACCCTGAAATCAAAAGGGGTGCCGGTGCCGTCGGGGTTCGTCGTGACGGCGTCTGCTTATTATTATTTTTTGCAAAGCACGAAGCTCGATATTTACATCGCTAGGACGTTGAAAGGTTTGAATACGAAGGATCTAAAAGATCTTGCGAAGCGGGGAAAAATGGTTCGCGAAACGATCATGAAGGCACGTCTTCCGCTTGATCTCGAACGCGATATCGCGGGTGCTTATCACAATTTTATCGAAAAGCGTTACGGCAAGGATGCTGATGTCGCGGTGCGATCATCGGCGACCGCGGAGGATCTGCCGGGTGCGAGCTTTGCAGGTGAACAAGAGAGTTATCTTGGCATCCGTGGGCCGAAAGAACTGCTCGTTGCCGTGAAAGCGACCATGGCGTCTTTATTCACGGATCGCGCGATCTCATATCGCGCCGACCGCGGCTTCGATCATCTGAAGATCGCGCTTTCGGTCGGCGTGCAGAAGATGGTGCGTTCCGACAAGGCGTGTTCCGGTGTGATGTTTACGCTCGATACGGAATCCGGTTTTCCCAATGTGGTCATTATCAACGGTTCCTGGGGCCTCGGCGAAATGATTGTCCAGGGCGAAGTGACGCCGGACGAATATTTTGTCTGGAAAGAAGGACTGAAACAGGGCGTGGCGCATCCGATCATCGAAAAGAAACTCGGCGTAAAACTGCGAAAAATGATCTACCACGCGGGCAAGCAGATCGAACAGACGAGGATCGTGCCGACCTCGCCCGAGGAGCAAAAAACATTTGTGCTGACCGACAAAGAAGTTGCCCAGCTTGCGACCTGGGGGACGATCGTCGAAAAGCACTACACCGACCACTATAAGAAGTGGACGCCGATGGATATGGAATGGGCGAAGGATGGCGTGACGGGCGAGCTCTTCATCGTGCAGGCACGGCCGGAAACGGTGCACGCAGGGCAGGACTTCTCGAAGCTCACGGAATATCTTCCGCTCGAAAAGAAGGAGCCGATCATTATGGGCGCGTCGGTAGGTTCGAAAATAGCGACCGGCAAAGCGCATATCATTTTGGAGGCGAAGCATATTCGCGATTTCAAAAAAGGAGAAGTGCTTGTGACCACGATGACCGACCCGGACTGGGAACCGATCATGAAAATGGCGGCGGCGATCGTAACCGACAAAGGCGGCCGAACGAGCCACGCGGCGATCGTTTCGCGCGAGCTTGGCATTCCTGCGATCGTTGGTTCGGAAACGGCAACAAAAATTTTGAAGACCGGCGATCCGATCACGGTCGACACGACGGGTAGCGCCGGCAACGTCTATCGCGGATTCCTGAAGTTCAAGGTGGTTCAGCATGATTTGAAAAAACTTCCGCATCCGAAGACGAAAATTATGGTGAATGTTGCCATTCCGGACAGTGCGTTCGAGGATTCATTTTTGCCGAACGATGGCGTCGGGCTTGCGCGCGAGGAATTCATCATTGCGTCGAAGATGGGATTGCACCCGATGGCGCTTCTCAATATGAAGTCGCTCACGCCGGCGGTCCGCGCAGCGATCGAGAGGAAAATGGCCGGCTGGAAAGATCCAAAGCAGTATTATGTCGATAATCTTGCGTTCGGCATCGCGAAGATCGGTGCGGCGTTTTTCCCAAAGAAGGTGATCGTCCGCTTTTCCGATTTCAAGACGAACGAATATCGGACGCTCCTCGGCGGCGAAGCATATGAACCGAAAGAAGAGAATCCCATGATCGGCTGGCGCGGCGCATCGCGATATTACGATCCGAAGTTCAAGCCGGCGTTCATGATGGAAGCTGCGGCCGTCAAGAAAGTGCGCGAGGAAATGGGACTGACGAATGTGATCCCGATGGTGCCGTTCTGCCGTACCGTAGAGGAAGGAATGAAAACGCAGGATGCGATGGCCGAAGCAGGACTTTTCACGGCGTTTGGTTTGCATGGCAAGAGCGCGAAAGGCAAAGCCGTGACGCCGATCTACGTGATGTGCGAGATCCCGTCGAATGTTTTGAACGCCGATGCGTTCCTCGATATTTTTGATGGCATGTCTATCGGTTCGAACGATCTTACCCAGCTCACGATGGGCCTCGACCGCGATTCCGGTATCGTGACGAAGATCGCGAACGAGAAAAATGTCGCCGTCGAACGCTTGCTCGCAGAGATCATCCCGAAGTGCCTCGCGCGGAAGAAGTATATCGGCATTTGCGGCCAGGGTCCTTCCGACTATCCCGACTTCGCGCAGTTTCTCGTTTCGAAGGGCATAGAAAGCATTTCTTTGAATCCCGACACCGTCGTCCGCACGACCATCGCGATCGCGGAAGAGGAAAAAAAGATGAAGAAATAATTTATGTCCGTCTCTATAACTTATTTTCCTCACGGGACAACGACCGATAATCTGCAGGAAATTTCTTCCGGCTGGAGCGATGTGGAGCTTTCAGAAAATGGGATTCAGCAATCGATTTTACTTAGGGATCAATTGAGTGGCAGGAAATTCGATGTGGTATTTTGTTCGGATCTGAAACGGGCACAGGAGTCGGCCAGGCTTACCTTTGAGGAAATGGCACCGATCATTCCGGACACACGCCTAAGAGAGTGCAATTACGGAGATTATAATGGAAAATCATCTTCTATCGTCGAGCCAATGCAGGAGGATATGATTACGGAGCGATTTCCGAATGGCGAAAGCTATGAAGACGTCAAAACGAGGATTGGCGATTTTCTTCGGTTTTTAAAGCAAAATTATAATGGTAAGTCTGTTGCGATTGTATCGCATAAGGCTCCGCAACTTTCGCTTGAAGTTTTACTCCAGGGAAAAACATGGGAACAGGCCTTCGCCGAGGATTGGCGGAAAACTAAATCTTGGCAGCCCGGCTGGGAATATAAGATAGATTAGGATTCTATATTAAAAAATTATTAACTCTTATTTGACATCCGGTTTTATCGCGGTAAGCTCTCAGGGAGGCCAGTATCCTGTAACCACAGGATAAAAATCTCTGGGTTGGTACGAAGACAGCTCCGAAAGGTGGCTGTTTTCGTTTTAGAAAATTTTACCTTTGGCAGCGAAAGGAAAAATGAATAATTTCTATTCATTTTTCTTGAGCGAACCAAAAGACATATTTTTTAGAAATATTTAATCATTGATTTATTATGCTGGCATAGCCCGCGAATATGGGCCCTTCGTCTAACGGTAGGATACTGGTTTTACCAACCCGGAGATGTGGGTTCAAGTCCCATAGGGTCCACGCGGGCGCAAAAAATATGATACAATCTTTCCGTGCGAAAGATCATTCTGGCATCGACATCCCCGCGCCGTAAGGAATTGCTGGCGAAAACAGGATTGAAATTCTCGGTCGTTTCGAGCAATTACGAAGAAGACATGACGCTCGAGCTGCCGCCAAAAGAATTGGCGAAAGTTCTGTCTATGGGTAAGGCGGAAGCGGTGGCAAAAAGATATAAAGATGCCATCGTGATTGGCGGTGATTCTTTCGTTGTTTATCGAAACCATATTTGGGGGAAACCGCATACCGCTCAACGTGCCAGGGCGATGCTTCGACAGATGAGCGGTAACGTAAATTCCGTCATAACCGGTTTTTCCATCATCGACACGCAAACTGGGAAACATATTTCGCGCGCAGTTGAATGTGAAGTATTTTTTCGGAAGATGACCGACCGCGAGATCGACGCCTATATAAAAACTGGCGAACCGCTCGAACGAGCAGGAGGTTATTCAGTGCAAGAACGCGGCTCTGTTTTTATAAAAAAGATAGAGGGCAGTTTTTCTGCTGCGATAGGATTACCGATCTACGAGCTCGTGCAGGAATTAAAGAAGTTTGGCGTTGAAGTGCTATAATAAATCCATGTCGCACAAAGCTGTTTTCTTTAATCTTGAGGAGTGGGCGCAGAACTATATTAAAAGCAATCAAGCGCTCGTCACGGAGGGCGTCGAGATCGGGTTCGTGAATGGAATTATAGACAAAGATCATCCGGCCGCCGACATCAATTTCGACATTTTGGGAACGTTCGTTGATTCGACCGCCGATGCTGTTGTTATTGGCGCATTGCCGAATTTGAAACATATCGCAACGCTTTCGACGGGCTATGATCATATTGATCTTCAAGCATGTGCTGCGCGTGGCATCACGGTTTCCTATGTGCCGACCTATGGCGAGAACACGGTCGCGGAATATGCGTTCGGCCTGATCCTCGCGCTTTCGCGGAAGATCTGCGAGGCGAAAGAGCGCGTGAAAATGGAAGGCAGTTTCCGCTTGGATGGTCTGCGCGGATTCGATTTGATGGGGAAAACACTGGGAGTTCTAGGAACCGGCCATATCGGCCAGCACGTAGTTCGCACGGCGAAAGGATTTGGGATGAACGTGATCGCGTTCGATGCGTTTCCGAGTGCTACGCTTGCGGCTGAGCTCGGATTCGAATATAAACCGCTTGCGGAAGTTCTCGCACAAAGCGATATCGTGACCGTTCATGTGCCGTATCTGCCGTCAACACATCATCTCATCAATAAAGATAACATCGGCCTTATGAAATCGGGCGCGTATCTTATTAATACTGCCCGAGGTGCGGTCGTGGATACCGATGCGCTCGTGATGGCACTCAAAGATGGCAAGCTCGGCGGTGCGGGACTCGACGTGCTGGAAGAAGAGGGGATGGTGAAGGACGAATTGAATTTTTTAGCCCAAATGCAGATACCGGAGAATGACCTGAAAACTGTTCTCGAGGATCACGCCCTGATCGATATGCCGAACGTCATCATCACGCCGCACAACGCATTCAACACGAAGGAAGCATTTACGCGCATTCTTGATACAACGATCGGCAATATCGTCGCTTTCACAAATGGAACACCCGTGAATTTAGTGAAGACCGCGCCATAAAAACTTTTATGAAGATAAAATCGCTTTCGGCTCGAAAGATTCTTGATTCCCGCGGTCAGTGGACCGTCGAGGTTATGCTTGAAACGAAAACTGGTATCAATGCCGTGGCGTCCGCGCCGCAGGGAAAAAGCACCGGCTCGTCGGAGGCGCATGCGTTACCGGCGGGTCAGTCTGTAGAGAACGTGAATAAGCGGATCGCGCCATGGTTCCAAAAAAATGATTTTAAAGATCAGGCGTCGCTCGACGCATTTTTGTGCAGGCTCGATGGAACGTCATCAAAGGCAAAGCTCGGCGCGAACGCGATTTTGCCGGTTTCCATCGTCTTTGCCCGTGCCACGGCGCTTGCCAAAAAAATTCCTTTATGGCGCCTTATTCGATTGAATATGGGAGATAATAAAGCAATAAAAAGCAAGGAGTTTTTGTATCCGCGGCTTTTTATCAATGTCGTAAATGGTGGTTTGCATGCGGGTAACAATCTGGATTTTCAGGAGTATCTTATCATTCCCAAGTGTCGGACCATCGCGGAATCGGTCGATGTCGGCGTAAAATTATATCATGCGCTTGGTGTTACGCTTGAAAAGAAGAAAGGAAGGAATGCGGCGAATCTTGGTGACGAAGGTGGCTTCGCGCCGGATTTCAAAAACAATCTGGAACCGTTCCAGGTTTTAACGTCGGTCGCAAAGAGGCTGCATCTTGAAAAGAAAATCAATTTTGGCATGGATGCGGCGGCGACGGACATTAAAAAAATAGGCGATAAAAAACTGGAAGAAACCTATCTTAAATTAATCAGGGATTATAACCTTATCTACATTGAAGATCCGTTCAGCGAAAAAGATTTTCTCGCCTTCTCGGCGCTCAATCTGCATTTTAAGGGCAAGACGTGGATCGCGGGCGATGATCTTACGACGACCAATGTAAAAAATATGGAGAAGGCGCACGCCGAGGACAGCGTAAACGCGGTTATTATCAAACCGAATCAGATCGGGACCGTGACCGAATCACTCGAAGCGGTACGCCTTGCGAGAAAGTACGGTTGGGCAGTCATCGCCTCGCACCGGAGCGGCGAGACGGACGATGATTTCATTGCTGACTTCGCCTACGGCGTCCGCGCTGAAGGATTCAAGCTCGGTGCTCCCGCGCGCGGAGAGCGGATCGCAAAATACAACCGCCTTCTTGAAATAGAATCTCGAGAGCTATAATCTGATAAAAATTTTTATCATGAATCGGGCAAAGACGGCCATAGAAAAATTGCTCGCGGAAGCGGATATCAGAATAAACGGCAACCGGCCGTGGGACGTTAACGTGCATGACGAGCGGTTTTATCGTGCTGTTTTGCGTGGCGGCAGTCTTGCGTTCGGTGAGAGCTACATGGCGGGATGGTGGGATTCGGAAGCCGTTGACGAACTGATCTACCGCATTTTCGTGCATGGTCTCATGAGCAAGATCCGTTTCACTCCGGCAAACGTGGCACTCTACCTCGGAACTCTCACAAGGAACGTCGGAAGAAAATCGAAAGCATTCGAGATCGGCGAAAAACATTACGACAGCGGAAACGATCTTTTCGAGAGAATGCTCGATAAGAGGCTGACGTATACCTGCGGCTACTGGCGGAACGCCAAGGATCTTAATGAGGCGCAGGAAGCAAAGCTGGACCTCGTTTGCTGGAAACTCGGATTAACGTCAGGACAAGCAGTTCTTGATGTCGGTTGCGGATGGGGAAGCTTCGCGAAGTTCGCCGCAGAAAAATACAATGCCCACGTGACGGGCGTCACGGTTTCGAAAGAGCAGGTTGAGCTGGGGCGCGAACTTTGCAGGGGATTGCCCGTTGAATTTCGGTTGCAGGATTACCGCGACATCACGGGGAATTTCGATCACATTGTCTCGCTTGGCATGTTCGAGCATGTAGGCTACAAAAACTATCGCGAATATTTTTGCGCGATGCGCGATCATCTGAAGGATGGCGGCCTGTTCCTTCTTCACACGATCGGAAGCAACACGTCAGGGACGCATACTGATCCGTGGATCAGCAAATACATCTTTCCGAACGGTATGTTGCCATCCATCGCGCAGATCGGAAAAGCGATCGAAAAGAAGTTTATCATGGAGGATTGGCACAACTTCGGCACGGACTACGATAAAACGCTTATGGCGTGGTTCAAGAATTTTGATTCGCGCTGGCCTGAGATTGCCTCGACGTATGGAAATACGTTTTACCGAATGTGGAAATTCTATTTGCTCTCGTGCGCCGGTTCGTTTCGTGCCCGGCATAATGAGTTGTGGCAGATCGTACTCTCGAAGCATGGCGTTCCCGGAGGGTACGAGAGCGTGAGGTAGGATGAGGATGGAGAACGGATAAAAAATAAAGGGGGACGGCCGGCATCACTTTTCGTTTTTCATTTATCCCTTCTTTATGTTTTCTCCGAGATGCTTTGTTAAAATCGTTCCGTAGATGTCCTCACGCGTGACAATGCCAACGAGTTTTCCGTTCAGGGTAACCGGCAGGCGATGAATGCCGTGGGCAAGCATGAGGCCGCCTGCGTTTAGGACGCAGGCATTCGCGTCAACGGTAATGACGTGACGCTTCATATATTTTTCCACAGGTTGCCTGCGGATGTTTTCGATCTCACCTTCTTGTTTTTCCTGATCGGTATACGCTTCTGGGGTTGAGATGTATTCCGCATAGAGAGGATAGAGTGCCTGAAAAAGATCTTTCTCGGAGATGATCCCGACAAGAACATCGCCATTGTCTACGACTGGCATGCCGCTCACACGGTGTTTGTGAAGCAAAAAAGCGGCGTCTTCGTACGTTGTCCGCGGCGTTACCGTAACCACCGGCGTTACCATAACCTCCCGAACTTTCGTGCTTTTATTTTACGTCATTCAAGATACATGACAATGGTTTTTCCACAGGCCGAATTCAGCTTGAGTTTCGATGGTTTATCGGCGATACTATCCTTATGTTGTCGTATGTTCAGGGGATTTTGTTGGGCGCATTACAGGGAATTTCGGAACTCTTTCCGATCTCAAGCTTGGGCCATAGCGTGATATTCCCGCAACTTTTCGGATGGAATGTCAACGAGCAATCACCGTTTTTTTTAATGTTCCTGGTGGCGACGCATTTTGCGACCGCCTTGGTTCTCTTGATTTTTTTCTGGAAAGACTGGGTGCGAATCGTGAAAGGTTTATTCCGGTCGTTACGCGATCGCGAAATTAAGGAGTCCGATTCTGATGCGAAGCTTGGATGGCTTCTTGTCGCCGGTACAATTCCTGCGGGAATCTTAGGACTTCTTTTCAGGGATCAGATCCAGCAGTATTTTATTTCCGCGCGATCGGCGGCATTCTTTTTAATAGTGAATGGTTTTTTGCTGGCGGGTGCGGAAATTTTGCGGCGCAGGAAAAAGGAAGAATTGTTGGATGCACAAGGAAGCGATTCGCGAATCGCAAAGCTTTCTTTTTGGCAGGGGATTAAGGTGGGTACGATGCAGATCCTCGCGCTTATTCCGGGATTTTCACGGACCGGTTCCACGATCGCCGGTGGATTACTCACCGGTCTTTCACATGAGGATGCCGTCAGATTTTCATTTCTCCTTTCAACACCGATCATCGGTGCCGCGGCTACGCTTGAATTGCCGCAATTATTTTCTTCCGGAAATTCGACCATGATCATGGTTGCGGTGTGCGGTGCTTTGGCTTCGGCGCTCTTTGCCTACCTATCCGTGAAGTTCCTGACGGCATATTTTGTGACTGAAAACCGGACGCTCGCGCCGTTTGCGATATATTGTTTTCTCGCGGGCATCGTGGCGATGATAATGCTGAGATAGATAGAAGAATGGTGGCCGGGCATAATTCCATTTATGTCTTATGTATATATTATCTGTCGGCGCTTTTTTCAGAGATAGAAATGCTATAATTCCTCTATGTATCGGCGTTCCGCCTTCACCCTGATCGAGCTCCTCATCGTGATTGCCGTGATCGCGATCCTCAGTATCGTGGTGGTCCTCACCCTGAATCCCGCAGAAATGCTCCGCCAGTCGAGAGACAGCACGAGAGTCTCTGATCTGGACACCCTGGCCCATGCGATCAGCCTCTACCAGGAAGACCAGGGAACCACGGGAGGACCGGGATTCATGGGCAACTCCACCCTCATCTATACCTCCCTTCCCGACAGTTCCTCCACCTGCGGCTCCTGGAATCTCCCGTCTCCTCCCGCAGGCTATGCCTACCAGTGCGCCCCTTCCTCCACCTACCGGTCTACCAACGGATCTGGCTGGATACCCCCCTCAATTTCTCAAGCATCACGACGGGTTCACCTATCGGACAATTACCCGTAGATCCCGTGAATTCCTCTTCCACCGGCCTCTACTACACCTATGTGACGAACGGCACCCAATACGAGGTGACGTCTTTGTTTGAATCACAGAAATACAAGTCACAATATGCCGTAAATCCCTCCATCCCGGACTATCCCGAAGTCAACGCCAAGGGAAGTTCCCTCACGGTCAATCCCTTATTCAGTACCTCTGGACTGGTCGGTTACTGGAATCTGGATGAGGGGACGGGGACCACGGCGTATGATACCAGTGGGAGTGGGAATACGGGGATATGGTCTGGCACAACCCCTTACTACGCCAGTGGCAAGGTGGGACCCTCTGCAGGGAGTTTTGACGGGACGGATGACTATGT
>Ga0181520_10009103_pt1 | contig 13839 bp, 11 predicted proteins | sample PEATcosm2014_Bin_29_FD_132451 | JGI IMG/M metagenome (GOLD analysis project Ga0181520, IMG submission 132451) | Peatland microbial communities from MTU Mesocosm Facility, Houghton, MI, USA - PEATcosm2014_Bin02_30_metaG | ecosystem: Environmental > Terrestrial > Soil > Wetlands > Peat | place... | reverse complement strand
TATTCAGGCCTTCCGCCAGCGCGGCCATCATGCCGTATTCGATGCCGTTGTGCACCATCTTGACGAAATGGCCGGCGCCGCTGGGCCCGCAGTAGAGATAGCCTCGGTCGGCTGTGGAGCCGGTGCCATCACGGCCGGGCGTGAGCGGGGCGGCCTCCATGCCGGGCGCCAGGGAGGTGAAGACCGGATCCAGGCGCCGGACCGCCTCCTCCGCGCCGCCGATCATGAGACAGTAGCCGCGCTCGCGTCCGAAAACGCCGCCACTGGTTCCCACATCGACGAAATGAATCCCGCGACTCTGCAATTCGGCGGCGCGGCGCATATCGTCGTGGTAGTACGAATTGCCGCCATCGACGATGGTGTCTCCGGCTTCGAGCAGAGGAGCCAGTTCGGCAATCTCTTTGTCGACAATGGCCGCGGGCAGCATGAGCCAGACGGCCCTCGGTTTCGCGAGCCGCGCGACTAGCCGGTCGGGAGAAGTGGCGCCGATAGCGCCATCGCGCGCCAAAGCCTCGATGGCTTGGCGGTTCGCGTCATAAACCACACACTCGTGTCCCTGGCGTGTGAGACGTTGTACCATGTTGGACCCCATGCGTCCCAGTCCGATCATTCCCAGTTGCATAGCCACCCTCCCATTGGGGTAGAAGCACGTTGCGGGCCGCGCCGGATGGCGGGCGGCGTGCAACATCCGGGCGCATGAGTACCACAACGATTTCAGCCGCGTCCGCGCCATCCGCCGAACAACCCGGCAAACCGAAGATGGCGAGCCCTTGCGTGCTGGTGATTTTCGGCATCACCGGCGACCTGACGCGGCGCCTGCTGTTTCCTTCCCTCTACCACCTGGCGGTAGTGGGGCTGCTGCCCAAGGAGTTCGCGGTGGTGGGCTTCGCGATCGACGATCTGAGCGAGGATGCCGTGCGCGAGCGCCTGGGTTCGGCCCTGCGCGAGGAGGCCGGCAAGGACGCGGATGCCGGCGCCATTGCGGGGCTGCTCGAGCGCGTGCACTACATCCGCTCGGATTTCGAGAACGCCGCGGCCTTCGGCCAGCTCGATGGCCTGCTGAAGTCGCTCGACCGCGAGTTGGGCACGGGCGGCAATTACCTTTTCTACATGGCCACGGCGCCGGAATTCTTCCTGCAGATCGCCCAACAACTGGCGCGCGCCGGCCTGCTGCGCGAGGAGCAGGGGCAATGGCGCAGGCTGGTGATCGAGAAGCCCTTCGGGCACGACCTGCCTTCGGCGCGCGAGCTGAACCGGCAGCTCACGGCGCTGGCCGACGAGCGGCAGATCTACCGCATCGACCATTACCTGGGCAAGGAAACCGTGCAGAACATTTTGGTGTTCCGCTTCGCCAACGGCATCTTCGAGCCGATCTGGAACCGGCGCTACGTAGACCACGTGCGCATCACGGTGGCCGAGACGCTGGGCGTGGAAATGCGCGGGCGCTACTACGACCATACCGGCGCACTGCGCGACATGCTCCCCAACCACCTCCTGCAGATTCTGAGCTTCGTGGCCATGGAGCCGCCCAATTCCTTCGCGGCCTCGGCGCTGCAAAACGAGCAGGCCAAGTTTCTGGAGGTGGTGCAGCCGCTCAACGTGCAGGACTGCGACAGCCACGTGGTAAAGGCGCAGTACACGGCCGGGGAAATGGATGGGCAGCCAGTGCCGGCATATCGCTCCGAACCGTTCGTGGCGCCGGATTCGCAGACCGAGACCTACGTGGCGGTGAAGCTGGCGGTGGACAACTGGCGCTGGGCGGGGGTGCCGTTCTATCTGCGCACCGGCAAGCGGCTGAAGGGGCGGCGCACACGCGCGATGATCGTATTTCGCAAAGCGCCGCTATCGCTCTTTCGCAGCGCTTCGGCCACGCTGCCGGATAACAACAGCCTGATCATCAACATCCAGCCGGAGGAGAACATCGTGCAGGAGTTCGCGGCCAAGGTGCCGGGGCCCGGCATTGCCGCGGCGCAGGTGGCCATGCAGTTCTCCTACAGCCAGTATTTCGGGAGCGCTCCGCGCACGGGCTACGAAACGCTGCTGTACGACGCCATGATCGGCGACGCCAGCCTGTTCAAGCGCGGCGACGTGATCGAGGAGGGGTGGGGAATCGTGCAGCCGGTGATGGACGCCTGGGCGCAGGGATCGTGTCCCCTGCACTTCTACCCGGCCGGTTCGGAGGGACCGGAGGAAGCCGACGAACTTCTGCGCCGCGATGGCCGCCAATGGCGCCCGCTGGCGTGAATCCGGGCAAGCTAAAGCATGCCCCACCATGCTTCAGCTTGTCCGAGCCAATATAAATCGATAACCGATTCCGGGAGGCTGACGATGGTGTTCGCGCGACGCGTTTCGTTATTCGCATTTTCGGCGGCGGCAATGCTGGGGCCGGCCCTGGCGGCGGATTCCGTGCTGGTGGTAGATCGCGGGCTGCCGCAAATCAACCTGAACAACAGTTCCGGCACGGTCCGCAGCAATGTGCGATGGAGCTGGCAGGACTATGGCTTTCTGGGCGACGATTTCACGATCGGGGCACCTGGCGAGCGCTGGGTCATCGATACGATTCGAACGTGGGCGGTGCCGGGCGGCGCGGAGGCCAATCTGCAACACCTCGGCGACTTCTTTCAGGATGTGCGGCTGCACTTCGGCGCGAGCGACGTGACGCCGGTTGCGACTGCGCAGCTATCGCCGGGAAGCGAGCAGACCAGCAACGCGGACGTGCGTGTATCGGATGCCAGCGCGGCCGGCGCGCTGCTCTACGACGATTTCGGTACGCGCCTGCGCGTCTGGCAAATCGATTTCGGCAATCTCAACCTGACTGTGGAGGGCGGAACGAAATACCGCTTCGGCGTGTGGGGCATGGGAAGGCCCAAGCCGGGCACGGAGGGCAAGGCATTCACGTGGTACAACCACGCCTCTAACGCCGCCTTCAGCGGCAATCGCCAGGAAGGCGCCGACGGGGTCATGCTGCTGTTCGACGCGGCCGGGCGCTCCGAGGGCACCTTCAACGGCGAGGGCAACGGTTGGGACAAGCCCTCCGACATCAACGTGCAGGTGTTCGCGCACCGCGTAGACAACTAGGAGTCCGCTCGCCGGAGCGGCCTGGCGCTCGCGCGAAAGAGCTACTTGCCACGATAGAAAACGCGCCAGATTCTGCCCTTCTGGCTCTCGGTGATGTACAACGATCCGTCGGGAGCCTGCGCCACTCCATCAGCCCGCGCGAGCGCATCGTTGGGGTTCATAATCTGCGCCTTTCCGGCGAAGCCGCTGGCGAAGATCTCGAATTTGCCCGCGGGTTTTCCCCCGGAAAATGGCTGGAAGGTTATGTTCGATACCTCCTGCGCGAGAGGCGCGCGGTTCCAGGAGCCATGAAAAGCGATGAACATGCCCTCGCGATACCGCGCCGGGAACTGCCTGCCGGCATAAAACATCGCGTCGACAGGCGCCCAGTGCGCCGGAAAACTGGTGATGGGTAACTTGAACTCGGAGCAACGGCCAACCGTCTTGCCATCCCCGCCATATTCCGGATTCAGCAGTAATTGGTTCACCGTGTAATCGTAGAAACAGTAAGGCCAACCGAAGTTATCGCCTTCTTTCTCGACCCGGTACATCGGCTCGGCGGGGCGGGTGGCATTCTCCTCGGCGGTGAACTTCCCGGGCCAAAGAACGTCGAGCTGATCGCGGTTGTTCATCACGATATAGAGCGCGCCGTCATGCCAGGTAATGGCGGGCATCTGGCGCAACCCGGTGGCGTACCTGACACCGTCTTCCTGCTTCTGGCCGAGCTTGCTCTCGCTGAACTTCCAGATTCCGCCGTGTTTTTCGAGAATCGGACAGGGATCTTGTCCAGGCGATTGCCTGGAGCGGTCACGAGCCTGACAGGCGTTCGATGGAGCGCCGACGTTGACATAGAACGAACCCCTGCCGTCGAAGGCGATACCTTTGTCGCCATGCTGGCGAACGCCCTCAAGCCCCGAAACCACGATTTCGGGAGCACCGGACGGTCTGAGCTGGCCGGGAGTCATTTTGTAACGCTCGACCGAGTTCATCTTCGCGAGCCACAGGTAGCCGTTTCGCAATTCGATGCCGGTGGCGCTGCCTTCTCCGAACTTCTCGACGACTTCGAAGCGGCCATCCCCGTTCGCGTCGTGGAGCGCCGCGACGCCGCCATTCATCAGAGCCACATAGAGATCGCCGTTAGGCGCGACGGTAGCGTGGCGGGCCTCACCGAGGCTGTTCGCAACCACCAGGGCACAAAATCCGGGAGGCAGCGTAAGGCCGCCGTTATCCGGATCGCAGGCGATGGGAGCGGCGGCGCCGATCGCCGATTGGGCCAGCACTATCGCGGCAGCCTTCACAAGAGCGGGGATGAGGGTTTTTGAGTGGATCATGACGTGTCCTCCTCACGATACAGTGCAGCTTTTAGTTTACAGGCTACCATAGGCACGTGAAACCAATTTTGTGTTTGGCGGGTCTCGTGGCGGTGCTAGCGACGGCACAGTTTCAAGTGCGCGCGCAAGAGCGAGCCTCCACGCGCGACGGAGTCTATACGGAAGATCAGGCCCGGCGCGGGCAGGCGTCGTACAAGAAATCGTGCGGCTCATGCCATGGCGCGGAATTGGCGGGTTCCGGAGCGGCGACGCCTCCACTTGCGGGGCCCGACTTTACGGCGAACTGGGCCGGCCAGACGGTGGACGACTTATTCGAACGAATTCAGACCACCATGCCGGCGGATCGTCCCGGAAAGCTCGGGCGCGCGGAAAACGCGGATATTCTCGCGTACATCCTGCAGTTCAACAAGCTGCCCGCGGGCAAGAACGAACTCCCAAGCGACGCCGACGCGCTGAAGCAGATCCAGTTCGAGGCGCCGAAGTAGTTTGCGAAACGCGTCGCACAGCAGGTAAAAGCGCCGGGCGATTCGTTCGGATACACTTGTATGAACATCGACAATGAGGTGAGCTTCCGATGAAAACAAGATGCCGAAGTGTACTTTTGGCGGCTATGATTTTCGCGTCCCCGATTTTGACGCTCGCGCAGAATCCCCCGGCACGGCCCGCACCTACGCCGCGCCCGGTGTTTTGGGTCACGACGACGGCCTGGGCGGACGGCGCGGAGATTCCCATGCGGAACGCGTTTCACGGCGACAACAAATCGCCGGCATTCGAGTTCCACTGGAACCTGGGCACAAATCCTGCCGCCGCGCCCGAGAGCTTGCAGAGCTACGCCGTGATTTTTCACGACGTCGAGAACTCCGCGAACCGAACGACGACCGACACGCTCCACTGGACGTTGTTCAATATTCCCGGAACTGCCAAGAGCCTGGCGGAGGGATTGGGATCTGGCGACCTGCCCGATGGAGCGCGCAACGGTCCGGGCCTGGCGTCGCGGAATGGAAACCCTCCAGCGTACTTCGGACCGGGCGCCGGCCCGGGGCCTTTACATCACTATGTATTCGAGTTTTACGCGCTGGACACGAAGCTCGATTTGCCCGCCGACACGACGCGCGAGAACCTGCTCAAGGCGATGGACGGCCACGTGGTTGGCAAATCGGCCTGGTTCGGCCGGTTCCATACGCCGGCGCAGTAGGAATGCCGCACGGGTTTCGAGAGCGTGGGCCCGTGGCGACTCGAACGCCAGAGCTCTACCGTGTCACGGCAGCCCGCGCCATCACCGGCTTAAAGTCACCGAAGTGCCGGTGGATTATAGCAACTGCTGCGATGTACCCGAAGCTCAGCGTCAACAGCAGGGGCCTATACCCAAGCAGCGGGATCAGGTACCCGGGCATAATTGCCGAAAAGAACACGCTGCTCATCGTCCCGGCGAAACTTCCCAGCCCGAGAATCGTCCCAAGCGTTGCGGATGGGAACACATCTCCCGGTAGCGTGAAGGAGATCGAACTGAATCCTTGATGAGAGGCCGCCGCCGCGCTGAACATCGCAATCGTCAGCGCCACCGTACCGCCCATCGCACAGAATAAGGCAACCGGCGAGACCGCGGCGCAGACGAGGAGGGTTATCAGCCGCGCCTCTCGCTTGCTCTTCCCGCGCTTCAGCAGGAACCCTGAAAACCATCCTGCCGTCACGCTGCCCACACCCGAGGCGAAATAGACGCACGGCAGCGCCCAGCCTATCTGGCTCATCTTTAAGCCCCGCACATCGCGGAGGTAAAGCGGCAGCCAGAACAGGAGGAAATACCACAGCGGATCCACCAGGACCTTTGAGAGCGCGTATCCCCGAGTCTGACGGAATCGCAACGCCTCGCCAATGCCTAACCTGCAAACGCCCGGGATCGCTTCCGGTGAACTGGGCTTCGGGTAGATCGTGAGCCACAAGGCCGCCCACAGCAACCCGAATAACGATACGGCCACGAAGCAAGCGCGCCATCCGAAGGAAGAGGTCAGGGCGATGAGCAAAGGCGGGCCGATCACTGCCGCGAGGTTCGGTCCCGCGTTGAAGATGCCCGTGGCCAGGCCTCTTTCCTCCGCGGGGAACCACTCCGCTACCGCCTTGTTGCACGCCGGGAAGTTGACCGCTTCCGTCAGCCCCAGCATCGCGCGCCACGCGCCGAATTGGACTGCGCCGGTCACCGAAGCGTGCATGGCCGAGGCGACCGACCACAAAGCCGCTCCCGCCGCCAGTCCCTTCTTCAAGCCGTACCGATCGATCAGCGCGCCAGCGGCGAGAAAACCGAACGCGTAGGAAACCTGAAACGCCGCGTTCACGTTGCCGTACAGACTGTCGGTGAAATGAAGATAGTCCCGGAGCACCGGCGCCAGGACACTCAACAGGAGGCGATCCAGATAGTTGATCGATGTCACGGCCAGGAGCATCGCCAACACAACCCAACGCATCCCGCCAATTATCGCACTTGCCCCGATGATACACTCGAAAGTGCTTCATGCGTTTCCTCGTCGGGTTGATCGGCACAGGGATTGCTTCTTCGGGTTCACCGGCAATACACGAGCGCGAGGCTCGACAACTAGGGATACACCTCCACTACCAATTGGTGGATTTGAAGAGCAACGGGCTGTCCGCCAGTCGACTGCCGGCGCTTCTCGACGCCGCGGAACTGATGGGTTTCGCCGGCGTTAACGTCACTCACCCCTGCAAGCAGGCCGTGATGCCACTTATGCATGAGGTGTCTCCCGATGCCGAAGCGATCGGCGCGGTCAACACCGTCGTTTTCCGGAGCGGGAAGCGAATCGGCCACAATACGGACTGGTCCGGCTTTAGCGAAAGCCTCCGCCGTGGTCTGCCGGGTGCGTCTCTGGAATCCGTGCTGCTTATAGGCGCTGGCGGTGGTGGCAGCGCGATCGGTTATGCCGCACTCCACTCAGGCGTGCAGCGACTTCTCATCTTCGATCAAGACAATACGCGAGCGGATGGATTAGCGCGCCGGCTTTCGCTCCATTTCGACCCCTCTCGCATCTCCGCCATCACCGATCCGGCAGCGGTCGTCCAATCGGTTAGCGGCCTCATGCATGCCACGCCGGTCGGTATGATGGGCCACCCCGGCATTGCGATTGAGCCGAAATTCCTACGTCCGGATATGTGGGTTGCCGACATCGTCTACTTTCCTCTGGAAACCGAACTCCTGCGCGCCGCGCGACAACGAGGGTGCCAGACTCTTGACGGAGGCAGCATGGCTGTGTTTCAGGCCGCCGAGGCTTTCCATCTTTTCACCGGGTTCGAGCCGGATCGTGAAAGGATGCTGGCGCAGTTTTTGTGAAACTTCGTCTGCTCTGCTTGTTTTTCCTCGCGACCGGCGCCGCTTCCTCCGTGGAGTTACACCTCCAATTCGGCGCTTTGGAGCGGATGCTCGCGCAACAGGTATTCACTCAGGACGGGCGGCGATACGTCCACAACGACAATACCAACAAGTGCAACTTCGCCTATCTGGAGAAACCGCAGGTGCGTGGTGTCGAGGGGAAGCTGAATATCCATGCCCGCTTCACCGGACGCTCGGCGCTTAACATGTTCGGGCAGTGCGTCGGACTAGGGGACGCTTTCGATCTGACTATCGCGGCGACTCCCCAGTTTCGCGACGGCTACATCGCGCTCGGCAGCGTCAGAGTAACCAGTGACAACAAATCCGGCTATTACATCCGCCGCGTCTGCCCCGCCCTGGCTTCCAGTCTGGGACGCGATTTCCGCTACCCCATTTCCGCGGAGTTTCAGAAGGCCTTGGAAGATGCGGCTATCCTGCCTCTCTACCCGCGCCGGTTACAGAACTTCAGAGTCATCGAGATCCGCGTCACAGTGGACGCGCTTGTCTTGGTGCTGGATTTTGAGTTGACGGTCAAGTAGGGGCTGCCTGCGGCCCACGAGGGGGTGAGGCTGCTCAGCGCCATCTGCCACCATGGCCACGATGGGCCCGGCTCGGAAAGTTGCGCCACATCACAGGAATCCCTTGGGATCCAGAGCATGGGACGGCACGCGATTCTCGATTCCCCTGGGGGTTCCGCATCATCACGAAATCGGTACATTTAGTTTTCACAAGGCGGTGAACTGGTGTTTGCGGCGATGACGCGATTGCGTCCTTCTTTTTTCGCCTGGTAGAGGGCCCTGTCAGCGGTGCCGGCCCCCGAAAGGGCAGGCGGCTTCAACTCAGCACTCTACGAGGTTGTTGCGGATGGCATAGCGGACCAGGTCGGTCACGGAATGAACGTCGAGCTTCTCCATGATGCGCGCCCTGTGGGCTTCCACGGTCTTGACGCTGATATGAAGGATGGCGGCAACCTCCTTATTAGACTTGCTCTCAGCCACCAGTTGAACGACCTGCCGTTCCCGCGGGGTCAGGCGGCTGCAGCAGACCTCTCCGGGCGCGCCAGCGGATGCGCGACTCAGATAACCGCTCAACACTATTTGAGACACACTGCCGGTAAAGAATGGCTTATGCTGGCGAACTGTTTCCAGCGCAGTGACGAGGTCCATGCCCGCATCCTGCTTGAGAATATAGCCGCGGGCGCCGGCGCCCAAAACGTCGTGCACCATTTCTTCGGATTCATGCATGGACAGAATCAGGACCTCTACGCTGGGGTCGTTCTTCAGGATCTCGCGAGTGGCTTCCAGGCCGTTCATATCGGGCATGGAGATATCCATCACTACGATATCCGGCTTGAGGCTGGCCGCCGCATTCACGCCTTCGCGGCCCGTGGATGCTTCGCCGCACACCTCCCACTCGGACCGTGAGTCCCCGATCACTCCGGCGACGCCGCGCCTTACGACCTGATGATCGTCAACTAAGAGTATTCGCGTTTTTTTCATTCGATTGCACCAATGGCAAAGTGACGGTTATGCGCGTGCCGGTAGCGTTCGAGTCGAGTTCCAGGCGGCCGCCAAGCTGTTCTGCGCGCTCCCGCATGCCGAGGATGCCAACGCCGAAGTGGACGAATCCATTTGCTCGCTGGCGCAGAGCCAAAGGAAGGCCTTGTCCGCGGTCCTGCAAGTACAGCCGGGCTTCGTGCTCATCCCGCTCCAACCGGATGACAGCCAGTGGGCTGCCCGAGTGCTTGTGGACGTTCGCCAGCCCTTCCTGGACGATTCGGAAGAGAGTGCTTTCCAACTCGCGGCTGAGCCGGCCGAAACCCGGCGGGAGCTTGATCTCAACTTCGATCCCGGTCCGTTGTTTAAAACCCTGGGCGTAAGCCTGCAACGCGCCCGCGAGCCCGACCTCGTCGAGCACCGGTGGATGCAGGAGGTAAGTAACGGTCCGAATCTCCGTGGAACAAGCGGCTGCCAGGTCGGCGGCCTCCGAGAGAGCTCGTTTCCGGCGGTCCGGGTCCATCCCCGGATCCTGGAGACGGGTGAGGTTGATCTGGAGGGCCGCCAGGAGCTGAGCCGTGCTGTCGTGGAGCTCCCGCGCGATTCTCCGGCGCTCATAATCCTGGGTGCGCAGTAAATCTCTGGAGAGTTGACTCAGGCGGGCGTTGGCCGACTGAAGCGCCTCCTGAGCTCGTTTTCGCTCGCTGACATCGGTGCAGGCTCCGATCCACCCGCGGACGCTTCCACCGGCCCGCTTCACCGGGACGGCGCGCACGCTTACGTGCCGGAAGTCTCCATCGCTCTTGCGAATCCGATACTCCGTCTCATAAGTCGATTGGTGGAGGACCGCATCGGACCACAGAGCCACGGCTCGATCGCGGTCTTCCGGGTGAAGCGAATCCAGCCACTTCCATCCCTTCACCTCGTCTTCGCTTTGGCCGGTGAAGGCCTGCCAGGAAGGGGCGTCGGTCATCATGCCGTTCGGATCCGCGGTCCATACGATCTGCGACGTGGCGACCACCAGGGCGCGGTATCGCTCTTCGCTGTGACGGAGGGCTTCCTCGGCCCGTTTGCGTTCCGTGACGTCCCGGTTGATTTGCAAAATGACCGGGGGCTTGCCTTCGCGATCCCGCTGTAGCGACCAGCGGCTCGCCACGGTAACTGCCTGGCCGGTCCGCGTCGCATGGGTGAGCTCGCCTTGCCATTGCCCCTCATTTTGCAGAATGACTGCGATCTCATTCATCGGAGCGGGCAGGATGGTCCGCAGCAGTTCGTGGACGTTCGCGCCTATGGCCTCATCCGCCCGCCAACCGTAGATCCCTTCCGCTCCGCTATTCCAGAACGAGATTTTGCCTTCCAGATCCGTCACCAGAATTGCGTCGTGCGCGAGTTGCAGCAGTGCAGCCTGCTCGGTTAGCCTCTCCTGGGCGCTCTTCATGCCCGCGGTTCGCCAAAGGACCCGCAACTCTAATTCATCTCTGGATTTTCGCAAGTCCGTTTCGGCCTGAACCCGCTCTGCGATCTCCCGCTCCAGATCGAGTTGCCGCGCAAGGGCGTACGCACGGTTCCGCTGGTTGGCCTGGATCAAGAGGAGGATAGCGGACGCGGCCGCGAAGTAACTGATCGCCACCGCGAGTGCCGCGGGAGTCAGGAACCATCGCGCGCTGTCGTGGCGCACGAAAATGGACTCTACAACGACAAAACCTAAGACGCTGCTTAGCCGCGACGGTCCCACGCCGCCATACCAGGCGGCCACGACAGTGGCGATTAAGAATGGAGCGAAGGGCAGCTTGTCCTGAGCTACTGTAGCGAGCGCTGAGCGCGCCAGCACCGCCAGCGTTACAGTGCCAACCGCGGCGCCGTAGCGTAAGAACGTTGAACGCCCGGCGAATGCTCGTAGTCTCTCCATGACGCGCGCTTAAGCAAACCGTTCTACTTTGCCATCCACCTTGTAGGTATTTAGTATTAAAAAGGCCATTATTTACCTTTTATGCCTTTCGATAGTAAGGCCATGCCGAATGCGATACTAGCCGCATGAGGTCGGATTTCCTTGTAATAACACCTTCACTGAGCTTGTAGCTATTTGCCCAATCAGCGGCGTGCGGTTGGGGGGGCCGCGGAGTCGCGTTTGTGGGTAACGCGTGCGAGAGTGACGGGGTTCCAGCCGATCACAACGGAAGGGATCCCGGGGATGAAGCCCCGTAGTTGGTGACATCGAGCGGCTGCCAGTGAAACCCAGTCAAGCCATTGACAGGAAAGGGCATGCCGCCGGTAGGTTTGCATGAGTTTTCGTGGGCCGCATGCCCATCTGAGCACACGCCCAAAGACCTGCCCTGTCACAGTGCCCCGGGCCCGGCGTTCTTGCCCTGTATCAGGGCACGGCTTTAGACGTGCCGATAGAGGCGCCGGGCTTCAACACCTGTGCCTTAAGCAGATTGAATCCACATAGCCTTCGGAGTTTCGGACGCAGCCACCAGGGGAAGGCTGTAGTACGTCACAGTCAACCTGTTAAACCGTTGCTAATTACATAGTGCATCAGCTCGGCGGTGGTCTTCATGTTCATCTTTGTCAATAGGCGCGCCCGGTAGGTGCTGATTGTGGCCGGGCTGAGATGGAGATCCGCTGCGGCCTGGGCGGTTGTCTTGCCCGAGCCGATCAGCCGCAGCAGCTCAAATTCGCGGTCCGAGAGGCTTTCATGTGGTGGCCGGCCGGGGTCCGGACGCAGATGCGCCGCCAGGCTTTCTGCCATGGCAGGGCTTACGTACCGGTGCCCGGCCAAGACCTGCCCGACTGCCCGTACCAGGTCGTCCGGCGCACTTTCCTTGTGTATGTATCCGGATGCGCCGGCCATCAGGACCCGCGCGCCGTATTGCGACTCGGGATGAGCGCTCAATATCAGCACCGGGAGCTTGGGGCGGTCGCGTTTGAGGTCTTTGAGGACATCCAGGCCGCTTCGCCCCGGCATCGAGATGTCCAATATGACGAGGTCCCAAATCGAGCGCTCCACCTGGTCGAGAACTTCCTGGGCACTCTTCGCTTCGCCGCAGAAGGCTCCGCGGATGCCGCTTACCAGGATGTCCTTCAGCCCTTTCCTAATCAAGGGGTGATCGTCGGCTATGAGTATCCTAATCGCCACGTCCGCCCGCATCTCTGAGCCGCGGTATCCTGGCGGTGACCGTGACGCCTTCCTCCGGTAAAGTGCTGATCGTGAGGCTACCGCCAAGCAGGAACGCGCGTTCCTGCATGCCCAGGATTCCGAGCGATCTGCCAGACCCCATTAACGGCTCCTCAAAGCCTCTGCCGTTATCGTGAATCTCCAGGGACAGATGGCTGTCCTCTTCGGCCAGGCGCACGCTGAATTCGGTCGCTCCCGAGTGCCGCGCGATGTTCGTCAGAGTCTCCTGGAGAATCCGGAAGAGCGCTGTCGCAACCTCCGGCTCGATAGCCAGGTCCTTCCGGGGCAGGCTCAGGGTGCACTTGGTTCCAGTGCGCTTCGCGAATTCCTGCGCAGCCCAGTCCACCGCGGCCACAAGACCGAGGTCATCCAGAATGCCAGGCCGGAGCTCGGTTGCAATCCTCCGGACAGACTGGATCGCATCGTCCACTCCCTGCAGGATGACTTGAGATCTTCTCCTTCGCTCCTTCCCGGCGGGCGGCCGGTCGAACATAGACCTGAGATCCATCTTGATCCCCGTCAAGGCTTGCCCCAATTCGTCGTGGATTTCGCGGGCCAACCGCGTCCGCTCTTCTTCGCGAACGCGTTCCATTCTTGCGCCCACCGCGTGAAGTCGCTTGAGGGAACGCCGCAAGGCGCCCTCCACCCGCTTGCGCTCGGTTACGTCCTGGACAATCCCGATGAACTCCACCAGCTCGCCGGCGTCGTTCAAAACCGGATGGCCCACGCTGTGAAGGTGCCGGATGTGGCCGCCTGGCAGGACAATTCGATAATCCGCCTCGAAATCCTTCGGTTCAGCGAGCATCTGGTTGATCAGCTTCCGGGCAGCCTGGTCGTCCGCATGGAGTCTGGCCAGAGCCTCTTCAAGCGTTGGGAGGCCTTTCTCAGGGTCAAAACCGAAGATGCGATAGTGCTCCTGGGACCAAAAATTGATCTCCCGGCTCGGAATTCTTACCGCCCACGTCCCGATATGGCTCAGCCGCTCCGATTGCGCCAGGTAGAATTCGCTCCGCCGCAGTTGCTCCGCCACTTGCCTCGACTCGGTTACATCCTCGGCAATCCCGACGAACCGGTAAATTTCGCCCGCTGCATCGCGGACCGGGAAGCTGCGATCCCATACCCAGCGCACGGATCCGTCCGGACGGATCACCCGGTAGGTGGTCTCGATGGGCATCGCGTCCCGGCCTTGTGCATAAATCGCTGCCAGGAGGCGCGGCCGGTCTTCCGGGTGTATCGCCTCCACCGAAGAGCGCCAGTCCCGGTAGAGGCTCTCGCAGGTCCTGCCCCAGACCTGCTCGTACGCTGGATTGACATAGAGCACGCGGCCGGCGTTCGGGTCCACCATCCATAACACCTCGCGAATATTCTCGGCAAGCCGCCGGAGCCTCCGCTCGCTCTCGCGTA
>Ga0181520_10009101_pt1 | contig 13842 bp, 11 predicted proteins | sample PEATcosm2014_Bin_29_FD_132451 | JGI IMG/M metagenome (GOLD analysis project Ga0181520, IMG submission 132451) | Peatland microbial communities from MTU Mesocosm Facility, Houghton, MI, USA - PEATcosm2014_Bin02_30_metaG | ecosystem: Environmental > Terrestrial > Soil > Wetlands > Peat | place... | reverse complement strand
GCTTTGTACTCGGCGGAGAACGATCGTCGCGCTCGTCTCCCGTTTTCCATGGTCTCCATGATGGACATCCTTTCCGGGCGGTGTCGCCCGATCGTGGATGTCCGTCAAAACGGGTCAAGCCCATGTGGAGCTGAGGGGACTTGAACCCCTGACCCCCTGGTTGCAAACCAGGTGCTCTGCCAACTGAGCTACAGCCCCAAGCCCTATTAGCCTACGCGTCAGAGAGACCTGGTCGATTGCCGCGGGCCTTCGCGCACCAGCCGGGAAGCTTCTCCAGCAGGTATACCGCTTCCGGCGCCGCGCGATCACGAAGAGTAGCCCGCGTACGGCGCCCCGCCGCGTCCAGATGGACAGAGGCCAGCCCCAGCGACCGCTGGATCGGGCCTTGGGCGGCTCGGATACTCTGCGCCTTTGCTAGGGGAACCCATAAGGTCTCTCGACGAACGCGGCCCGAGATCGCCACCGCGCAGTAACCCCCGACTCCCGCTTGCAAGAAGTGGTAGCTGAGGGGGGCCCGAAGCATGGCACGGCGGGGTGGACGGGTGAGCGCCGCTCGCCGATCCGGGAGGACCCTGTCCAAGAGCAACTGGGCCTCGGCCAGTGGTCCGACGGGAAGAAGCGCCCGCCGGAGCCTCGCCGGTTGCTGGCGGTCGCCGCCTTTGACGCCACCGGCGAGATGCAGCTCGAGGCGGCACCACCCAAGGGGGCGAAACCACAAGGGCTCGACCATACGGACCGCCTGGATCCGTCCCCGGGGCACGGTCTCGGCCGCGAGCGACAGCAATCCCGAACGTATCTGAAGACCGTCGGGAGCCTCGGCGACGGTGAACGACCATTCCGTCGAGATGCGCCGCCACGCGGTCGCTGCCATCGTGGCGAACAGAGCGAACAAACCGCTGCCACCTGTGACGAGCACAGACCTTTCCGTCGTGCCGAGCACGACCAGGGCGATCACTGCGGCCAAGCTGACCGGGATCGCTCCCGTTAGACAACCAGCAGCGATCAACCTGCCGTTCGGGACGGCTGCCAGGCGCTGCTCCGGTGGCGCCGGCACGGCTTCGTGCAGCCCGTGGGCAACTGCGAGCAGCGCGGCTCGCACACGGGTCGCCTCGTCGTAGGGGAGATAGCAAAGCCGGGCGTCACCGCGGGAGGCTCCCCCGGTACGGACGCGCACCTCGGCCAGACCCAAGATCCTGGCCAGGAACGGCTCGACGAGGTCGACCGCCTGGGCACGGGACAACGGAACCTGCAGGGACTGGCGTCGTATAAGTCCGGTCTCGACCCGCAAAGTGTCTCCGTCGACCCGCCAGCGCGTGACCGCCCAGGAGACGACGCCAGCCAGCGCGACAAATGCGACCACGGCGATGTCCGAGCCTGAGAGGCTTCCATGGCCGGGGAGGGCCGCCGCCGAGACGACGACGAGGATGATGCCGAACAGAGAGGGGCCGATCCTGACCACAGGCGAAAGGGGATGAAACCGCTGCCAGCTGCGAGGGAGCTGGCGAGGAAGGGTCGGGTCATATTCCTGCAGCGCGAGCCTCCCCGAGCAAGGTCAGCTGTTCTCTCAGCCGGGCCGCCTCCGCCACGGCGAGCCCCGGCAGTCTGGCGTCGGTCGCCGCCGCAGCAGTGTGAAGGCGCAGCGTCGCGATGGCGAACAGGCGCTCGACAAGTCCCGCTGTGACGTCCACGAACTGCATGCGGCCGTAGGGGACCACCGAGAGCCTCTTGACAAGCACCCCCCGTCGGATGAGGAGGTCGTCGTCGCGCTCTAGGTAGCCCCACGAGGCGTAGCGGCGGTTCACGAACCGTTCGCCCCCAAGTCCGAGCACGACGACACCGCCGACGACACCTGCAGCGGGTGCGGGCCCAACCTCGATCCCGCAAAGGGCGCCCCCGAGGAGGGCGAGGACGAGAGCGACCAGACCCACCTCCAAGCGACGCATGGTGCGCAGCTTTGGGGACGGCCTGTGCCAGTTGGCCGCCGCCTCGACATCGGTTATCTCGACGCGCCTCGTCGCCACTTTGCCAATACTCGCACAGCCTTTGGAATTGGCATCACACAGGCTCATCGGGCCTGGTCCGACGGATTACCCTGGCCACGGCGGGCCATGACTACCAGGGCCGTGTAGACATGGCTACGTCGCTTTGGTCGCGGGACGGTGGCGGCGAGAGCTTCGTCGTTCCTGACCGGGAAGGACGCCTTATGTGGCCAGCACAGGCAGTCAACCTTCGTCCCTTGGGCGTAGGTGAGCGCATCGATGCCGCCATCAAGATCGTCCGGGCCAATTTCTCCACCCTCGCACGGGCCTCCCTCGTCGTGGCGATCCCTTCCGGGATCGTCGTCGCCATCATCGCCGCCTCGGTGAGCGCCTCCGAGCAGAACGCCACGGACACAGGTGTCAGCAGGGACCTCTACACAGCACTGGGCGGCGAATTGTTGACACTCGTGATCACCCTGGTGGTCAGTGCTTTCGTCACGGCTGTCTGCTTCCGCGTCATCGCCAACGCCTACCTTGGACAGCGCGCCGAATGGCGCGAGGCTCTCCGCTTCGGCTGGTCGAGGCTGCTCGCGGTCATCTGGGTCTCCGCCTTGACGTACCTCGCCATCGTTGTAGGCGCTCTCGCGATCGCGGCTCTCATCGCCATCACCGTGGCGATCCACATCGCCGCCCTGACCGTTCTCTTCGCGGTGGTGCTCGGAATCGCGGGATTCGTGGCGATGGTCTGGTTCCTGGTGGCGTCGCGGCTCGCCGTGCCCGTCCTAATGCTCGAGGACATCCGGGGGATCAAGGCGATACGCCGGGCGCTGACGCTTTGCCGCGGCTATTGGTGGTCGGTTTTCGGCACACAGTTTCTCGCCGGGCTACTCGTCTCCATCGCGAGCGCGGTCGTCGCTGTGGTCCTAGACGCCATCTTTTCCGCCTTTCACGGCGGCACGACGATGTCCGTCGTCTCCGGTTTTTTCGTTCAGACGATTGACTACGTGGTGTTCGCCCCCTTCTCGGCGGCGATCCTGGTGGTCCTCACCATCGACTTGCGTGTCCGAAAAGAAGGATTCGACATCCAGCTGCTCTCGGCACAGATGGGCGTCCCGCCGACTCCGTCGGCTCTCTTCTTCACGAAGCCTGCCCCCGCGGGACCCTATGGCACGGGCTATCCACCCCCGGGCTATCCGCCGCAGGGGCACCCGGGCTACCCGCCGCAGGGGTACCCACCACAACCCGGTTACCCGCCACAACCGGGCTACCCGCCGCAAACGAACCCGTGGTATCCCCCTGGGCCCGGCGGATACCCGCCGCCGCCGGGCGGATATCCGCCCCAAGAGCCGTCCGCTGGCTACCCGCCTGCACCGTCACCGCCGACTGGCTGGCCACCGACCGTAGTTCCGACGGGCTGGCCACAACCCCCCGGCCCACCGCCTCCGCCTCCTGCCGGTCCACCCGCACCTGCGCCTGGTTGGCCCCGTCCCTCCCCTCCCCAGCCCCAGAAGTCACCACCGGTTCCAGGCTGGCCCCGTCCCTCCGACGCGGCGCCGCCTAGCTGGCCGAGCCCGCCCTCCTTCGAAGGCGAGCAGTCCGACACCCCTGAACAGCCCGACGCGGACCCATCTCAGTCCCCGCCGCCGGATGCACCAGGGTCCGAGTAGGTGCCTCACGGGGAAGGATCGTCGGGCTTTGCCGCATCCGCGCGCCATGAAGCGGCTCAGATCCTTTCTCGACCCCCGTACACGAACAGACCAGCGCAGTTCCCCAACCCTTTGGCGGGAGCGCTCAGGGCGATCGGGCGGGGATTCGTCTGGGTATTCGGCCACCCGGCCCGCTGGTTGTGGCACAACGTTCTGGCACCGATCTTCCACACCGCCCATAACGTGCTCGGCGCAGGCGGCTGGGTCGTCGGCCTCCTTCTCGCCCTCGGGCTCGGGGTTCTCGTCGGAGTGCTCATCATCCGCCGGAGATCACGCATAGCCGCACGCCCGGGCGCGAAGAGGCCGAGCTCAGTCCCCGAAGACGCCTACGCGTTGGAACGGGCGGCGGAAGAGGCAGAGGCCAAGGGCGACAACGAGCTGGCGGTCCGGCTGCGGTTCCAATTCGGGCTGGCGCGTCTCGAAGCCCGCGGTGTGATCCCCGACCGGCTCACGATGACAAGCCACCAGTTGCGCAGGGTTCTGGGCTCCCCGGTCTTCGACGAGCTCGCCACCCGCCACGAGTCCATCACCTACGCCCGAGAGCCCGCCTCGCCTCGCGACGTAGCAACAGCCCGGGACGGCTGGGGACAGCTCCTCGCCGAAACCTCGACGATGGCTCACGACCGCCAGGACGCCCGCCAGAGCGTAGGGAGCGATCGATGAGCACCGCTTCACCCGCGGCCACGGGACGCGCCGTGCCTGGGGCGACGAGCGCCACGGAACGATGGCACCAGGTCCCGCGAGGATGGCGGGTGGTGCTCGTCATCGCGGCCAGCGCCGTCGTCGTCGAGTTCGCCCTTTCATTTGCCGGCGCCGTCTACGGCACGCCGAGCCGGGCGATCCTCGGCCCCGCCTCCTCGCTCGACACCTCGGAAAGCGGGACCGCAGCCCTCGCCCAACTGCTCAGCGCTCGCGGGCACCCCGTTCGCCAGGTAGAGGTCCCCGTCGGCTCCGCTTCCTTGCGGGTGCCGGGAACCTTGTTCGTGCTCGACCCGCAGGGCAGGCTCACGACCGAGCTTGCGACCATGCGCAGCTTCCTCCTCGCCGGGGGGCGGTTGGTGCTGGCGGGGAGGCCGGCCGCGGGCGTCTTGAGTGGCCTGCTCGGTCCCGGGCCGGTACCGATCTGGCAGCAGGCGACGGCGGGCCTTTCCCACGCCGGTGCGCCGGCGCCTGAGAATTACGGCGCCAGCTCCGTGATCTCGAACACGGCAGGCTCCTGGCATACAGGCGCCCCGAGAGCGCGCACGCTGCTCGGGCGGAGGGGTGGCGCCTTGGCGCTTCTCGCCGAGGTAGGTCACGGCCGCCTCGTGCTGCTCGCCTCGAGCTCCCCGCTCGACAACGGCCTGCTCGGTCGCGACGACAACGCCGCCTTCGCCCTGGACCTCGCCGGACCCGCCGCGGGCCCGGTCGCCTTCGACGAGTACGACCACCTGAAGACGAGCTCGGGCACGGGCATCGCCGGCCTGCCCGGCCACTGGCAAGCGGGCCTTCTCCTCGCCCTTGTCGCCATCGTGGTCTGGATCCTGTCCGCCTCGCGCCGCTTCGGGCCGCCCGCGCGGGCCGACCGCGAGCTCGTACCGCCGCGTATCGCCCACGTCGACGCCGTGGCCACCCTCTTGGCCTCGGGTCCCCCAGAGCGGCTCGCGGCCGGAGCGGCGCCGTTGCGCGAAGCCGGCCGGGAGCAGCTGTGCCGTGTGCTGAAGACGCGGCCCGATGCGAGCGATGCCGAGCTTGTCGCTCGGGCGGCCTCGACGGCACTGCCGGCCGATCTCGTGACGGCAATCATCTCCGAGCCGGGCTCGGAAAAGGACCTGCTGGCGCTCGGCCGCGCCTATGCCACGATCAGCGAGAGAGGAAGGTGGTCATGACACAGGTGCCGGACGGTGGTGACGCGGGCGCAATGGCGACGGTCCGCGCCCGTTTGAACCAGCAGGTGGACAAGGTGGTGGTGGGCCAGTCCCACGTCGTCGACGCGACGATGTTCGCCCTCGCGGTCGGGGGCCACCTCCTCTTGGAGGGTCCACCCGGGGTGGCCAAGACGCTTCTCGCCTCTGCCATCGGCCGGGCCTGCCGCCTCGAGACGCGCCGGGTCCAGTTCACGCCCGACATGCTGCCCTCCGACCTGACCGGCACCTTGACCCTGCGGGGGAACGAGCTCTCCTTCCGCCCGGGCCCAATATTCACCAACATCCTCCTCGCCGACGAGATCAATCGCACGCCCCCCAAGACCCAGGCGGCGCTGCTCGAGGCCATGCAAGAAGGCCAGGTCACAGTCGACGGGGTCGAGCACGCCCTGCCCCAACCCTTCACCGTCCTCGCCACGCAAAACCCGATCGAGTACGAGGGCACCTACCCGCTCCCCGAGGCCCAGCTGGACCGCTTTTTGATGAAGGTCGTCGTCACCTATCCCTCCGCCCAGAACGAGGAAGCTCTGCTCAAGCTGCGACGGGCCGGGGTCGCGCCCGTGACGCTTTCGGACATCGTGGCGATCGCCGGCACAGACGACATCGTGGCGGTGAGACGCCAGGTGGACCGGGTCGCCGTGAGCGACGAGATCGTCTCTTACGTGGCCTCGCTCGTCCGGCGCACCCGGGAGCTGCCGAGCGTGGCGCTCGGGGCGAGCCCTCGGGCGGGCGTCCACCTCCTCGCGGCGGCGAGGGCCTTTGCCACGATGGCCGGCCGGGACTACGTCGTACCCGACGACGTCGTGGCCCTCACCGGCCCGGTGCTCGCCCACCGCCTGCTGCTCACCCCCGAGGCCGAGCTCGACCGGTTCACGGCCGGAGATGCTCTGGCGAATGTCCTCGCCTCGGTCCCCATCCCCCGCTGAGAGACGGGTGGACAGGTGCCGGTGACAATGCCGGAACGAGCGGTGAGCGACCTCGAGCGGCATACGAAGCGGCGCCCCGCGCCGCGCCCGACCCGCCTCGCCGCTCTCGTCGTCGCAGTCCTCGCCATCGCCTCGGTGGCGCTTCCCGTCCCCGTCTTCGTGCCGTTCGCGCTCCTCGGAGCCATTGCCGGGTGCGTTCTCGTCGACCTGTGGGCCGCACGACAAAGGGTCGTGTCGCTCGAGCGCACCCGCCCGTCGACGTTGTCGCTCCTCGTGGCGGTCCCGTTCCGGGCCGCAGTGAACGGGCTCGGCCAGGCACGCGCCGTCCGCGTCCGCCAGCCGGTCCCTCCCACGCTTTCCATAGAGCCCCCTTGGGCGTCCGGTGCGGTCTTGGAGGGAGAGCTGACGGGACGTCACAGGGGGGTCCACCTCCTCCTCCCGGTGACCGTACGGGCGGCGGGGCCGCTCGGGCTCGCCTCGGTCGATCACACCGTCGGGGTTGTCGAGAAGGTGACGGTCTTTCCCGACCTTCCAAAGGCGCGGCGCCTGGCGGCGGCGCGCCGCAGAGGAAGGGCGACCGACGAGGGCAGGATCCGGGCGCGCCTCGGGCTCGGCACCGAGTTCGAGACCATCCGGGACTACTCCCCCGACGACGACGTCCGCCAGGTCAACTGGATCGCCACGTCAAGAGTCGGGCGCGCGATGTCCAATCAGTACCGGGTCGAGGAGAACCGCGATCTCGTGTGCGTCGTGGACACCGGCCGCCTCATGGCCTCGCCCGCCGGGGTGATGTCGCGTCTCGACGTCGCCTTGAACGCCGTGGCCGTTCTCGCCGTGGCAGCCGAAGAAGCGGGCGACCGGGTCGGGACTCTCGCCTTCGAGGCCAAGGTGACCCGTCAGCTCGCCCCTCGCCGGCGCGGTGCCGAGGCCGTCGTGCGGGCCCTGTTCGATCTCGAGCCGATCGAGGTGGAGAGCGACTACGAACGCGCCTTTTACGCCGTGGGACGCCTGAAGCGGGCCCTCGTCGTCGTGTTCACCGACCTCGTCGACGACGGTGCCGCCCGGACGCTGATCGCCGCCATGCCTGTGCTCGCCCGGCGCCACGCCGTCCTCGTGGCCAGCTGCACCGACCCCGACTTGTTGCGGGCGACCTCACAGCCCCCGTACGACACCCTCGGGGTGATGCGCGAAGCCGTGGCTGCCGAGCTGCTCACGAGCAGGCGCCGGGTCGTGAAACTCCTGCAGAGCCTCGGCGCCGTCGTGGTGGAGGCGCCCCCGGAGACCCTCGGGTCCGCCTGTGTGGGTGCCTATCTCAAGTTGAAGCAGCACGCGCGGCTCTAGGGACCCCGTCGACCGAAGGCGGGGGCACGAGGGGCCGGCCGCGTACGAGCACGAGGGACCAGAAGGACCCGGCGAGGACGATCCCGACGGCGAAGGCGAGCGGCGGCGACAGGTCCCACGGTGTGACGATGCCCTCGGTCAGCCCGGCCACGACGAGGAAGCCCATGAAGGCGAGCACGATGGCGCCGATGGTCGGGGTGAGGCGGGCGAGCGCCTCGGCTCTCGTGTCGTTGCCGGGATCGATGAGGGCGCGGGCGATGGCAAGCCCACCCGCCCCGGCGAGGGTGATGCAGGACAGCTCGAGCAGCCCGTGAGGCACGATGAGGCTGAAGAAGTGGCCGAAGCCTCCGGCACGCCATTCGAGCGCGCCGAGTATGCCCAAGATGGCGCCGTTGTAGGCGAGCGAGAAAGCAGTCAAGAGCCCGAAGGTGAACCCCCCGGCCACAGCCAGGATGGAAACCAGGATGTTGTTGGCGAAGATCTGCACGGCGAGGCCGCTCCGCCCCACGATCGAGACGCCGTAGAAGGCACCCTTTCCGGGATGGGCCGAGGCGTGGAAGCCCGCCGGCAACAGGCCCGAAGCCGATGAAGGCTGGGCGAGCGCCCAGAGCGCCCCGAGCGCCACGGAGCCGAAGAGGATGCCGGCCGGGATGAAAAGGCAGCGGTCCAACTCGCGGATGCGGCGCCAGATCCGCACGCTCAAGTACTCCCAAGCGGTGTCCTCGCGCTCGGGCTTGGAGTAGACGACGGCGTTCGCACCCGCGACGAGGGCCTCCAGGCGAAGGGTCCCCGAAGTCCCCGCCCACAAACGGCGTGCCACCGCCAGGTCGGCGACCGAGGAGCGGTAGAGGGCGGCGAGCCGGCGGATCTCAGCGGGGGCGAGCTTGCGGCCCTGGCCCCGTGAGCGCTTCACAAGACCATCGAGCTCGGCCCAGTCGCTCCCCCGTTCGGCCACGAACCGTTCGAGGTTCAACTCGGCCCCCCGTCGCTCCCGAGAGACATTCGTCGTACGTTGATCACGTGGACTTCGAGGACCGACATGTCACGGTCACCCCTGAGGGGATCAGCCTCGACGTCGTGCTGGCAGGGCTCGGCTCCCGGTTCATAGCCTTCGCCCTCGACTTTACGTTGCAAGTGCTCGCCCTCGTCGCCTTTACGGTCGTCGTTCTTACCGCTTTCCACGGTTCTTCGAGCACGACCGACGGGCTCGTGGAGGGTGGTGGTTTCTCCCTGTTCGTGCTCGTCGACTTCATCGGGTACTTCGTGTTCTGCGAGATGCTCTTCAACGGGCGCACCCTCGGCAAGCGGACGGCGGGCCTGCGCGTGGTGCGCGTGAGCGGCCAGCCCGTCGGCTTCTGGTCAAGCCTGCTCCGAAACGTACTTCGTCTTATCGACATGCAGCTCGGGTTCACCTACCTCGTCGGAAGCGTCCTCATCCTTGCCACGAACCGGAACCAACGGCTCGGCGATCTCATCGCCAACACGCTCGTCGTGCGCGAGCGAGCCGGCGCGGCGTCGACCTGGGACCGCTCGCCTTGGACCTCGCCGGCAGGTTTCACAGTTCCTGCCTGGGGCCCGGCGGCGTGGTCACCGACGGCCGGGGCGACGGGCTACCTTCCTCCCGAGCTCGCCCACTGGGACGTGAGCGCCGTGCCCGACGCCGAGCTTGCCCTGGCGCGGACGTTCCTCGCCAATAGGGACGGGTACACAGAAGACGCCCGCCTCCGGCTCGGCTACGAGCTGGCGGGTCGTATGTGGCCGCTCGTGGCCGGCCCGACCGGCCCAATGCCGGCAGAGTGGTTCCTAGAAGCAGTGCTCCTCGTCAAGTCCGCCCGCGCTTGACACCCGGCGGCGCGTCTGAGCAACCGTCCCACCTGCTGGCGCTGTTCGGCCGTCACCTGCCGGTCGGGCGGGTCCCGGCAGTAGCCTTTGGGACGTGCCCGGCATGCACGTCTATTTCAATCTTCACAACGCTCTCCTCGACTGGCAGTTCGGGCCCTTCGCGCTCCTGGTCCTGGCGGCATGCATTGCTGCAGGCATCTGGTACCTGAGGGCGGACTGGGCGCTCGCCACCCGGGGTCGGCGCTGGAAGGCGCAGCGGACCGCTTCGTTCTTCGGTGGCCTTGTGACGATCGACCTAGCCCTCCAGTCACCGGTGGCGACGCTGACGGGCTACTACTTCGAGGCGCACGTCATCCAGCACCTCCTCCTCATGATCATCGCTCCGGCGCTGCTGGCGATGGGCGCCCCCATGACGCTCATCCTGCAGACCTCGAGCCGCCGCGCCAAGACCACCTGGCTACGCATCTTCCACAGCCAGGGCTTCGCCGTCCTCTCCCACCCGCTCACGGTCTGGGTGCTCTATTACGGCGTCATGCTCGCCTTCTTCCTAACCCCGGCCATCGGCTTTGCCATGAACCACATGTGGGTGATGGATCTCATCAACCTCGGCTTCCTCTTCGGGGCGACGCTGTTCTGGTGGCCGATGATCGGCCTCGACCCGATACCAAAGTGGGGCGCCAGCTATCCCCTCCGGATGGTCAATTTGCTGATTGGTGTGCCCCTCGAGTCCTTCCTCGCCATCGCGCTTTTGAGCTCGCATCAGACCATCGCGCCGATGTACAGCCTCGAGAGCACTCACACGGGCGCAGGCATCCTCTGGGTACTCACAGAGCTCCTCACCGTCATTGCGGTGATCCCGATCTATTTCCAGTGGATGGCCTCCGAAGACCGCAAGACGGCCCGTGAGGACGCTCGCCTCGACGCCGAAGCAGCGCGACTCCCCGCTCAGACGGACGGCTTTGCAGGCCACCCGCCAGACCCTCACGCCGGGTGGACCGACTTCCGGCCCAGCGCTTCGTAGGCTTCCCGCATCCGGAAGAACCCCCTGCTGTCTTCCCGTGCGGCTTTATTGATTTGTCTCATCACATCCGCACGGACGGGTGCCAGTACGCCGAAGACGACAAAAGCTCCCTGGGCGGCCAGCACTACCAGGCGCCGACCAACTTCGTCTGTGCCCGCAGGATTGCGCCCACCGATTGCAGGCGACAGGTAAAGCTCCGGGTGTCAACTTCTCGCTGCTCAATAGCCCGACGGCGGGTCGCAGCGGGGGAACAGGAAACCCGGCCCAGCGAATTCCGCCCGACCGAAACAAAGATGCATCACGGGTCGACTCGCGGAGGTAACAGTTCAAAGTAGGTGGACGCACGTCACACGCAAAACGGATCCCAAATAGCCGGAAGCCCCGGCCCTGCAAGGGCCGGGGCTTCCAAGATCATGGCCAGGTTTTCCCTGACCGGTTGAGGCTACTAGGCGGTCTGATCCACGGTCACGCTACCCATAGCAGTACTGACTGTGTGGGCAGTGATGACGCAGAACCCGATGCTGCTGCTCGCGTTGTACGACGACGTCGCAGTGTATGGGCTAGTCGCCGTCAACGTGCCAGCGGCCGGAGCCGCACCGCAAGTGGCGGCTCCACCTGAGGCGGCGGGAGCCACTGTGAAGGTCACAGCGCCACCCGCATCGCCGGCTCCCGGGTTAGCCACCGTGACCGTAAGGGCACTGGCGGTTCCGATCGGAACGGCCGCCGGGTTGGCGCCCACAGTTACCGTCGGCGGGATGGCCGTCTGGGTGATGACAAGCGCAGCGCTTGTCACCCCGTCCTCGGCTTCAGTGACCGTGATATCACAAGTCCCAGCCCCTGTACCTGCCGTGTAGGTGAAGGTAACCGTTCCGGCAGCACCCGTCGTGGTGGCCGATGGGGTCAACGTTCCACAGCTGGTGCTGGTGCCGGCAGTGACTGCGAAGCTCAGCGGGTCATTAGCAACGGGAGGAGTGCCGGCGCTAGTGCTCAACACCGTGACGGTGTAAGCGGACGACGTCGTGCCCTCTTCCTGGTTTGCCGGTGCCGCCGGAGCGATTGTCACCGTAGGAGTGACGATCGGCGTAGTCGCCGTCTGGTCGATAACGGCAGAACCCGTACCCTTGGTGTTCGCCTCAGTGGCGGTCACGGTGCAGAAGCCGCTCGTGGTGCCTGCCGTGTACGTGGCAGTCACTGTGAAAGGCCCGGCTGCCGGGGTGCTCCCTGAGCTGTTCGAGATCGTCCCGCAACCGGTGGTCGGGGAAACCGCGAACGTCACGGCATCGCTGGCATCCGTAGCTCCGGCGATAGTGGCCGTCAATGCGCTTGTTAGGCCCCCACCTGCTACGAGGTGAGTCGGGTTGGCGACGACGGCAACCGTGTTGCCAGGAGCAGTCTGGGCGATGGTGCCGGTCCCGACCTGGCCGTAGTCAGCGTCTTCCGCCGTGATGGTGCAGCTCGCAGCGGTTACGCCGGCGGCGTAGTTCGGGGCGGTGTACACGCTTGTGGCTACTCCACTGGCGTTCGTCGCGTCCGTTGCCGGAAGAATAGTGCCGCACTGGGAACCGGTGGTGCCCGTCGTGGGTGCAACCGTGAACAGCACGGTGTCGCCGATAACCGGGCTTCCGGCCCTAGTCACGGTAACCGTGACCGTCTCGTTGTTGGTGTTCTCAGCCACGAGGGACTGACCAACTGCCGGGGTCGTCGAAGGAACGGCAATGTTCAGTCCGGTGACGGCCGGGGCAGCAGTAGTGAAGTAACCGAAAGCATCAACGATGACGTTGATGCTCGCACCTGCGCTGGCGTACAGCTCCACGCTGCCAGTACCGGCGGTGTCCGCGATGGTGAAGTTCGGAACGGCCGGGGACTGGTTGGCCACCCAGTTGACGTCAGAGGCAACCGGCGGAGTCGTGTCCGATGACGGGTAGACGGTGAGGTAGCCCGCTGCGTCAGCCGGGACGACGGTGACGTTCGTCGCGACGGCGGTTGCGGTGGCAGGGATCCCACTGGTGGTGGTGGCGAGGAGGAACTTCTCCGAGGTGTTGGCGGGGATCGGCGTCTGGGTCCCGACGGTGGAGATCGTGCGGGTGTCTGCTACGCGAACCGGGGTGATCGGCACGAAGACCGAACCGGCTCCACCGGCTCCGCTGTAGTAGCCGTCCACGTCAACGTCCACGTTGACGCTACCAGTGTGGTTGTAGACCTCGATCTGGCCGTTGGTACCGACGCCGACTGTCGCACGGTTGGCGATGGCCACGTTGGTGCCCTGGATGCCGAAGTTGAGGTTCGAGGCCACTGGCTGCGTTGCCCCTGCCGGGTAGACCGTCAGGAAGCTGGGGTTCGTGGCACCTTCTGCCGTCACGTTCACGACCACCGCGGACGCGTTGCCGGGAACGCCGGTGGCGGTTCCGGTCACGGTCACGGGCACGGCAGTGTTAGCCGCGATCGGCGCGCCGGCTGCCAAGCTGCCGAGTGCACGGTACGGCGAGAGCGGGGTGTACAGACCGAGGTTGTTCGTCGCGGGGCTGCTCGTGTAGTAGCCCTCCACGTCGACAACGACGTCGGTGCTACCGGCGAAGTTGTAGATCGAGATCCCACCGGCGGTGCTGAGCGGCACCGTCACGAGGTTCGCAACGATCTCCTTCGGCGCGAAGTTCAGGTTCGAGACCAACGGCTGCGTCGTTCCCTCTGGGAAAACGGTGAGGTACCCGTTCTTCGTCGGGGCGACCGCGGTCACGTTCAGAACTACCGCAGAAGCTCCAGCCGGCACCGGAGTCGTGCCGACACCGGTTACCTGGACATTAAGGGTGGAGTTCGCAGCGAGAGTCTGACCCGCGTATGTAGCAGGGTCAGTTGCTCCGGTGCGCGTGTCCACGATACGGAAGGGGGTCAACGAAACGTAAGTCCCTTGAACGCTTGTCGTCGCATGTGGCCTAGTGCTGGCCGACGCGGCTAAGGCGAGTGGGGCGAGCAGCATACCGACAACGGCAATCAAGGCCATCCCCAGCCGGATTGGCGTACGCTTTCTCGCCTTCTCCTCCGCCGGGCCTTCACTGAATAACCTAAACATGCGAATTTTCCTCCATCTCCAGGGTCATGCATGTCTCTGTACTGTGGTGTTACCCT
>Ga0181520_10009100_pt1 | contig 13842 bp, 16 predicted proteins | sample PEATcosm2014_Bin_29_FD_132451 | JGI IMG/M metagenome (GOLD analysis project Ga0181520, IMG submission 132451) | Peatland microbial communities from MTU Mesocosm Facility, Houghton, MI, USA - PEATcosm2014_Bin02_30_metaG | ecosystem: Environmental > Terrestrial > Soil > Wetlands > Peat | place... | reverse complement strand
GAGAAGTTCGGCATCGTCTCCTCGCAACAAGTAGTGAACCCCGGCCACGGGCGAGTCCGCATGGTCTCGGCTCCAGCAAGCATCTCCATTTCAGCCGAACTGTAGAAGGCCAACCGGATCAAGACTGCATTTCCCCACCGACAACCCTCCGCCGGTAGTCCTCCGGCGTCTCGATCACGAACGCCGTTTGCCCGGCCAGCGCCAGCAGGTCCTTGTCTCCGGTCACCAGCACGTCGGCTTTGCCGCTTTGCGCCAGGTCCAGCAAGGCCTGATCTTTTAAGTCCCGACAGTCAATGGGGCATCTTTCCAGAGGATCGAGGCTCTGGCAATAGGGAACGTACATTGCCAGCAACTCGATGCGGTATGGCTCGGAGAGCATAAATTTGGGATACGCAAGAACACGCGTCAGTTCCCTCGCTGTCGCTGAAGAGATCAGGGGTGCCGCGCATCCCTCCCGCCAATGCGCTCTCAGCCAAGCCAGACGGCCGGCGGGAAAGAGCAGTGCGGAGACGACGACATTTGTTTCGAAGACCACACGGCGTATGGGCTGCGGGTTCACTCGGACTCGCGTGCCCAGCGAACGGCGCCGCTCACGTCCTGCTCCGTGATGCCCAGCTTGTCCAGATGCGCCCAGACCTCCCCCACCCGGCTGCGCTGAAGCGGCTTCAAAGTAATCGACGTCCCATCGGTGCTCACGTCGAAATACTCGACTCCGCCGAAGTGCTTAGCAACCGCCTTGGGGAGGGTGAGCTGGTTTTTGACGGTCAATTTGGCCAACATGATGCGCCTCATTCAAGGAAACAAGGAAACATAACCACAAACTCGGGAGGAATTCCCACCGCAGGCGGCGGAGCAGGCCTTTGCGAGCGGCCGCGAGCGGGCGACCCCACCGCAGGAGTTCACGCCAGCATCTTCAACCCGTGCTTCTCGACGATATCCAGCAGCTTGAGGGCCATGCCGCTGGGCCGCTTGGCGCCCGTCTCCCATTTTTCGATCGTAGATTCGCTGGTGTTGAGATAGCGGGCAAAGACCGGCTGGCTGACGTTCTGGCTCTCGCGAATCTGCTTGATGCGCGCGGGTTCGAGCTGAGCGGGAACGGCCAGGCAGGAAGCGTCGAAACGGCGCATGGTCGCCTTGTCGATTGCGCCCACCTTGAACATCGCGGAGACCGAGGAGTGTATGGCTTCGAACGCATCGCTCTTGAACTTGCGCTTATTGTTCATTGCAGATTTCCATCCAATCGGTGTCATGCAGCAACTGGCTAACCTGCCGGTCCGTCAGAGTCTCATAAACCTTGGCGAGCTTCCTGAATTCGACCAACTCGGAGTCTTCGATATTGCCCCGGTCTTTCTTGGCGAAGCGTTACTCAAAAACCCAATACTGGCTGCCTTTGGCCACGATGATGGAGCGGTACAGATTCTTGCCGAGGCGCTTCTTGAATACCCCGCCGCCCAGATCGCCGGCCTCACCCAGCATGACCTGGCCAATCGCCGAACAAAGCTCGTTATCCGGGATGCTGGCCTTTCGCGCTGCCTTGGAGAACCAGGCTGTTTTGAAAACCCGTTCCGATCTCCCATCCTTGCTGGGCACGTCCATAGCGTAGGACCTGGTGCTATCAAATTCCACAAAGAAATGCACAGAGAACGCAGTGACTTTGCGCTGCAAGTAGTGCAACTACTCCCGATCCCCTATTCCCCGTTCCCTGTTCCCTCTGTCTCTTCTCCCTCGCCCACAAACCAATCCCACTGCTCGAAGGTCAGCGGCACTACGGAGAGGCGGCCAATGATGACCAGCGGCGAGTCGTCGAAGATCGGCTCGTCCTTGATATCGTCCAGGGTCTTCGGCTCTTTAAGCCGCTCGCCCACCTTGACGCGCACAATAGGCACTTTGGGATCGTTGGGATCGACACTGACCACTGTCCCGGTTCCCACGGCAGTTCGCTCGTCGCCCGTATGGTAGAAGATGAATTTCGCCCCGGGTTTCATCTCCCGCAGGTGCTTTACGGCGGTAGCATTGGTCACGTTGTCCCAGACGGTCTCCTGGTCGGCAAGAAAATCGTCGAAATCGTAAACATCGGGCTCGGTCTTGAAAAGAAAGTAGGACATGGCAGTTGGCAGCTTTCGGTGGTCAGTCGTCAGTGGACAGTGAGAAGTCCAGAAAAGTAGGCCCATTGACCACGCCAGAAGAATACACGAGACTTCAGTCCGTTCCAATGCCTGATTCGGTCCCTAACCACCGGCCACTGTTCACTGTCTCTCCGTTACAATCGAGAGAAGATGATTCGTTTCTCAACCGCCGGCGAGTCTCATGGAGAGGCTCTCATTGCTCTGGTCTCCGGACTCCCCGCCGGCGTTCCCGTGGATTTGGACTTCGTGAATCGCGAACTTTGGCGCCGCCAGCAGGGCTATGGCCGCGGCGGCCGCATGAAGATCGAGACCGACAAGGCCCACATCCTTTCTGGAGTGCGCCACGGCAAGACCATCGGCGCGCCCATCGCCGTCGAGATCGTCAATCGCGACTGGAAAAACTGGGAAGAAAAGCTCCCGGTCGAGGCCGGGGACCCAGCCAAGCATCAGGCAGTGGTCTCGCCGCGCCCCGGTCATGCCGATTTGGCCGGAGCGCTCAAGTACAACTTCCCTGACGCGCGCTATGTGCTGGAGCGCGCCTCGGCCCGCGAGTCCACCGCGCGCGTGGCTGCCGGCGCCCTGGCCAAACTGATGCTCAAGGCTCTGGGAATCGAAGTCGCCAGCCACGTCATTCGCGTGGGCCGCGTCGAGCTGAAGCGCGCCGCCACCTGGGAAGAAATCGCCGCTGTCTCGGCGCAGGACGAAATCGTTCTGGGCTGCGTCGACGCCGCTACTGAAGCACGCATGAAGGAAGAGGTCGAGGAAGTCTCCCGCACCGGCGACACGGTGGGCGGCATCTTCGAAGTAGTGGTTCACGGCGTTCCCGCCGGCCTGGGCACCTACGTCAACTGGGACGAGAAGCTGGATGGTCTGCTCGCCTGGTCTGTGATGAGCATTCAGGCGGTGAAAGCCGTCGAAATCGGCCGCGGCGTCACGGCTGCCGAGTCCTTCGGATCCCAAGTGCACGACCCCATTTATTACGCGGCCGAGGACAACGGAAACCCCACCCGCTTCATTCGCCATCAGAACAATGCCGGCGGCCTCGAGGGCGGCGTCTCCAACGGCGAAGACATCGTGGTGCGCGGCTACCTGAAGCCCATCTCAACGCTGCGGAGGCCCCTGGAGTCGGTACGTTTCGACACCCGCGAGGCCACCTCTGCAAGCTACGAGCGCTCGGATATTTGCGTGGTTCCGGCCGCCGGCGTGGTGGCCGAGGCCATGGTCGCGCTCACCATGGCCGGCGTGGCCCAGCAGAAATTCGGCGGCGACTCGACCCTGGAAATGCAACGGAATTTCAACGGGTACATCGAACAGATACGGAGCTTTTGAAGCAAAGAGATGATTCTAAAGATTGTCAAATACCCCGATCCGGTCCTCTCGCAACCCGGCGAACCCGTTACCGAGTTCAACGCCGAGTTGCGCAAGCTCATCGCCGACATGTTTGAGACCACCTACGACTCGCAGGGCATCGGCCTGGCCGCACCCCAAGTCGGCGTTTCGAAACGCCTGGCTGTGATCGACCTTTCCATGGGCAAGGAGCCAAAGGACAAGCTGGTGCTCATCAACCCAGAGATCATCTTCACTGAGGGCCGGGTCTACGAGGAAGAAGGCTGTCTCAGCTTCCCGGAGATTCGCGAGAAGGTGGTGCGCTACGCCAAGGTGCGGGTCCGCGCCCAGGACCAAGACGGCAAATGGTTCGAGATGGACGGCGAGGATCTACTTTCGCGCTGCTTCCAGCACGAAATCGACCACACCGACGGCATGCTATTCATCTTCCGCATGAGCGCCCTCAAACGCGACCTGAACCTGCGCAAGATTCGCAAGATGCAGCGCGACGGCGAGTGGTAGACCGGTGAAACTTGTCTTCTGCGGCACCCCCCAGTTTGCCGTGCCCTCTCTGAATGCGCTGCTGGCCGCCGGCCACGAGATTCCGCTGGTGGTCACGCAGCCCGACCGCCCCGTAGGTCGCAAACAGGAACTCACCGCCCCGCCGGTGAAACAGACTGCCTTGGCGGCCGGCTTGGCCGTCACTCAGCCGCAAAGAATCCGCAACAATCAAGAGTTCCGCGCCCGGTTGGAAGTCATCGCCCCGGACGCCATCGTTGTAGTAGCTTATGGGCGCATCATTCCCTCCTGGATGCTGGCTCTGCCGCGCCTGGGCTGCATCAACCTGCACGGATCTCTGCTGCCCAAGTACCGCGGCGCCGCGCCCATCCAATGGGCCGTTGCCATGGGCGAGTCGTTGACCGGCAACACCACCATGCTGCTGGAAGAAGGCCTGGACACCGGCCCCATCCTGCTCCAGCAGACTCTCCCCATCTCCACCGATCAAGACGCCACCGACATCTTCGATCTGCTGGCCCATACCGGCGCACCGCTGGTGGTAGAAACCCTGGCCGGCCTGGCCGCCGGGACGATTCACCCCCAACCGCAGGATCACGCCCAAGCCACGCTGGCTCCCATCCTCACCCGCGAAGAAGGCCGCATGGACTTTGCCAACCGCACGGCTGCCGATTTGATGAATCGCTGGCGCGGCTTTCAGCCCTGGCCCGGCGCATTCACGCAACTCGACGGGAAGAAGCTCATCGTCCACACCATGCGTAGCGTCTCCGCAGCCGCTTTTTCTGCTCCAACTTCCGCCGCGCCCGGCCAGATCCATATTGAGAACCACCGTCTTTTCGTCGCCTGCGCCCAGAGCACTTGGCTGGAACTGCTTGAAATCCAGCTCGAAGCCAAGAAGCGGCTGGCGGCAGCCGAGTTTCTGCGCGGAACGCAGCTCCCCGCCATTGCGCGGCTAGGCTGACCCGGATGCCTGCTATCTCCGCCGCCCGCAAGTCGGCCTTTCAGGTCCTGATGGCCGTCGAGCGCGGCCAATCCCACTCCGGCGACTTGTTGCGCGCAAAAGCCGTCAACGCTCTTTCCGCCCCCGACCGCAACCTGGCCACGGCGCTGGTGTTGGGCGTGCTTCGATGGCAGATTCAGCTCGACCACCAGCTGCAAGTCCTTCTCAAACGCCCCGGCGCCAAACTCGATCCCGAGATTCGCATCGCCCTACGCTTGGGCGCCTTCCAATTGCTCCATTTGGACCGTATTCCCGCCCGCGCCGCCATCGACGAGAGTGTGGAACTGGCCAAGCAGGCCGGGCACAAATTCGCTTCCGGCATGGTCAACGCCGTCCTTCGCAAGCTGGCCAGTTCGTCCTTCGACTATTCCGAAGAGACCCCTGCGGAATTGGCCATGGCCCAGGCGCACCCAGCCTGGATGGTCGAGCGCTGGGCGGCCAACTTCGGTCTGGAGGCGGCTCGCGCGCTCTGCCGCCACGGCCAGAGCCAGCCCAAGCTGACCATTCGAATCGTCGGCGAAACCGCGGAGGCCGAGCTCACCCAGGCCAGCATGGTTCTCGAACCCGGCGAGTTGCTCAGCGCCGCACGCACTGTGATTTCCGGCGACATAACCGGCACGCCAGTCTTCAAGGAAGGCCGGGTGCGCCTGCAAGACGAGGGCTCGCAACTGGTCGCCGAGATTGCCGGTCAAGGAAACACAATCCTCGACTGCTGCGCCGCTCCCGGCGGCAAGACGCTGATCCTGGCCGAGCGCAATCCGCAAGCCCGCATCGTGGCCTGCGAGTCCAGCGCCGCGCGCCTGGAGCAACTGGCCACACGCCTTGCCCCGCTCAGCGACCGCGTCGAATGCCGCCATGCCGACGCAGCCACGCTGACTGAATATTCGGTCTTCGATCTGGCTCTGGCCGACGTGCCTTGCAGCGGAACCGGCACGCTGGGCCGCAACCCGGAGATTCGTCATCGCCTGCGCCCCCAGGATCTTACCCGTCAGTCCGAACGGCAGCGCGCACTTCTCGCCGCCGCCCTGCGCGCCGTGCGCCCCGGCGGCCGCGTCGTCTACTCCACCTGCTCGTTGGAGCCGGAAGAGAACGAGCAGGTCATTGCCGAGGTGCTAGCCGAAAACTCCAATGCCCGCGCGATTTCCCTCGAATTCCGCGTCAAGGCCATGGTGACCGAAAGCATCCTGACACCCTCCGGTGCGGAGCGGCTGCTAACGTCCATCACGCCCCAAGGCGCGCTCCGTTTGCTGCCGGGCATCTTCCATACCGACGGGTTCTTCATCGCCATGATCGAGCGGATTGCGTAAAACTCATTGCCTAACTTTTATCTCGATCTAGATCGCGCTAAGATTGTGGTCATCATCCGAGACTCATAGAACTGGCGAAGGGCAGCACGATGTCAGTGCATGAAATTGGCTGTTGTGGAGCATTCTGCGGAACCTGCCGCGGGAAGACTGAGGGCACGTGCCCAGGTTGCACCGCGGGTTACGAGACCGGCGAGCGGGATATCGCCAAAGCCAGATGCAAGATGAAAATCTGTTGTATCGGCAAGCTCGGCAGCAGTTGCACGTGCGCGGACTGTCCGGACTGCTCGTGCTGTAACATTCTGCAGGAGTTTTACGGGAAAAACGGCTACAAATACAAGAAGTATCGAGAATCGCTGGAGTTCATCCGAGCCAACGGTTGCTCTGCCTTCCTGCCCATCGCAAAAAAATGGAAAGGCCCGTACGGCAGTCTGACGGATTGATCAAGTGTCCTGAGTCCAAAGTGTTTAACCTATTCATCGATGTCATTCTGACCGACCGGGGCCCCGAAAGTCTTTCAGTTCGGATGTGGTGAGCGAAGAATCTGCTTTTCTCCTTCCCTGGTTTCCGATACGAACCTCAGAGACAGGACACTAGGGTCTTTTGAGAGCAGCTCGTGGATGATCGATGACCATTTTGGTTCCTTGATCCTTGCCCTGGCAATTCTCCCCGCTCGCTGGCGGCGTTGAAGTACATTGACCTCATGAGGTTGCTCTTCGTTTGCAGCAGAAACAGGCTCCGCAGCCCCACTGCGGAAGCGGTTTTCTCCGCCTACCGAGGGGTCGAAGCATTGTCGGCGGGAACCAGCCCCGATGCAGAGACTCCAATCTCGGCGGACTTGATCGATTGGGCCGATCTTGTGTTTGCCATGGAGAGCGTCCACCGGCGCAGGCTTCAACAGCGGTTTAGTCCGCTGCTGCGGGCGAAACAGGTGATCGTGCTCGGCATCGAGGACAAATACAAATACATGGACGTGGAATTGGTCCGTCTACTCACGGAAAAGGTGGTTCCACATTTGAAGGCGGAAACGCCATAGCTGCTCTCCTATTCGTGCAAAGGGGAGAATAAAACGGAGGGAGCAGGGTACTTCAGTCCCCTGAAGAAGCGAGAAAACCAAGCGGGCTTCCGCCCCGGGCCTTCTGAAGCCCCGTTGAAGATGCGGCGATTTCGTGGGGCCAAAACCCCACGCTCCCTCCGTCAATACTGCACGAATCTCCTCTATCCGACTGAGAGAGATGCTCCAGAAAACCGGAGATGAATGGTGAGACCCTCACTCCGCCGTCAGCCTCAATTCCGCATACTCACGCTCCAACAGCCCGCACAACGCTTCCACCACCAGCTCGTGATCGGCGCGCTGGGGCAATCCGGAGACGGTTGCGCAGCCCACTACGCCCGCGCCCGCCACGGTCAGCGGAAAACACCCTCCATGCGTGGCGTAGTCGGCCAGCGGAAGGCCCTGCTCCTCGGTGAGGGTCTCGTTCTTGGCTTTCAGCTTCAACCCCACGGCATACGAGCTGCGATGGAAGCGCGCCACCACGTTGATTTTGCGCCGCACCCACTCCACATTGTCCGGCGTCGAGCCTTCCAGCGCCGTGTAGAAGAGCGGCTGCCCAAAGCGCCGCACATCGATGACCACGGCATGGCCGTGTACCTCGGCAAGAGCGCGCAACCGCACGCCCAGTTCCCACGCCACCTGCGCATCCAGGCGCGGCAACACCAGCTCGCGCTCTTGCAAAGCCACCCGCTCCAGATCTTCGTTCAATCCCATCGTTCTCTGCTCCTTCCAGACATGGCCAATTGGGGATTGCGGTTCCCCCAAGCGAAACGAAAAGCAGCTGCGGGGCCTTCGCCTTCCCTCCCTTTCGTTTCACACCGCTCTGGGCAGGATGACCGCGCTGCTCCGATTCAAACTCTCAAGACACCCCATGCAGTGCGGCCAGAGGTGAAAAAGTCGACGGCGCAATGCTCCAAGCTGCCAGGCAAGCGAGACAGTCGAGGATTCCAGATTCTAACGCCATGGACCACCGCCACGCAGTGAGACGGCTAGCCCCTCGAACGCAGAAAGGGGAAAGGCCTGCGCCTTTCCCCTTTCTGCCTGGCCTCCCAGGAGACATGACGGAGAACCCATCTACGCCACAGCGCTTGGCACTGCAGCCTCCTCGGCCTCCAGCTTGTTGCCCACCTCGGCGGCAGCCTGCGCCAGCACCCGGTGGTGGATGGTGAATAGGGCCAGTTCCAGCCTGTCGCTGACTCCAGTCTTGTCGTAGATCGAGCGCAAGTAATTCTTGATGACTTGCTCGGTGGTCTTCAGGCGAAAGGCGATCTCGCGGTTTTTGCAGCCTTGGACAATCAGGGCCACGATGCGCATTTCCTTGGGCGTGAGGCGGTCGCGCACCCGCGTGCCGACCATATCCTCTTCGGGAGAATCGGGCTGCATCACCTGCGGAGGCAGCCAGGTCTCTCCAGCGGCTACGCGGCGCACGCACTCTACCAGGGCCGGCCCGGTCACGTTGCGGAAAACCACGCCCCGAAAGCCGTGCTGCAGAAAGTTGGCCGCGTTGTCGCTGTTCTCGGCAATGACCACGCCCCGGCTGCCCGCGCTCTCCATCAAAGTGCGCAAACGGGACAGATCCGCTCGCATGGTGGCCGCGAACACTACAACCGAACCGGGAAAAGTAGTAATGGCGTGTTGCAGGCGATCGACATCGTTGCATTGAGCAATGATGCGTAGGTCTTCGTCCATGGCCAGCACCTTGGCGGTGCCGGCACGGAAGATCGCCTGAGAATCTGCAAGAATGACTTTGTTCATGATGTGCGTACCATCTTCCGCGTTGCTCCGGTCAAGCGAATTGAAGCCGGCCCGCCCTTCATCTCAGCAAGAACCGGAGAATGAGGCTTGAGTTCGGACATCGATCTCTGCTTCTTGGGGTACTATCGGCAGATCGGCGGAAAAAGTTGGTACTGTCTTCATTTGCAACACGAAAAGCTGACAAAATTTCTTTGGTAATGGACCCAAAAAACAACACTACTACACTTTCGTAATGCCGGATGGTTAAAAAACAGCTTGTTCGCTCCGGCACTCGCCAGATTTCGCAGGACTTGGACTGTGGATTCCGGGGCGCCCGGATCGCATACTAGCTCTACACTGAGGACATATGGCCCGACCCATTCTGCTGGCAATCGACGACGACATCAACGTACTGGAAGCCGTGGTGCAGGACCTGCGCCGCCACTACGGGGCCGAATACCGGGTCATGCGCGCGGCCAGCGGCCAGGCTGCGCTGGACACCCTGGCCGAGCTGAAAACCCGCCAGGAACCGGTGGCGTTGCTGCTCAGCGACCAGCGCATGCCGGGCATGGCCGGAGTGGAGTTCCTCGAGCGCTCCCGCACTTTCTTCCCCGAGGCCAAACGCGTGCTGCTCACCGCCTATGCGGACACTGAAGCCGCCGTCCGGGCCATCAATACCGCCCGCATCCACTACTACCTCAACAAGCCCTGGGACCCGCCCGAGGAGAAGCTCTACCCGGTTTTGAGCGACCTGCTGGAGGACTGGAAGGCCGCCTATCAGCCGCCCTTCGAGGGGTTGCGGGTCGTCGGACATCGCTGGTCGCTGCGGGACCACGAGGTGCGTAGTTTTCTCTCCCGCAACCATGTGCCCTATCGCTGGCTCGACATCGACGGCAGCGAGGACGCCCTGAGACTGCTCAAGGAACGCGAACTGACGTTAGGCCAGTTGCCAGTGGTGCTGTTCCCCGACGGCAGCGTGCTGGTTGACCCGGAACCCGAGGAACTGGCGGCTAGAGTGGGACTCAGCGTCCAGGCAACCCAGGAATTCTATGACATGGTGGTGGTCGGCGCTGGACCCGCGGGACTGGCGGCCGCCGTCTATGCGGCCAGCGAAGGCCTGCGCACATTGGTGATTGAACCCGAAGCTCCAGGCGGGCAAGCCGGCTCCACCTCCAGAATTGAGAACTATCTCGGCTTCCCTTCCGGCATTACCGGTGCGGAACTGGGACGCCGCGCGCATACCCAGGCAGCGCGTCTGGGGGCTGAGTTCATCACCCAGCGGGCTACCGGCCTGCGCATCGACGGCCAATATCGCTTCACCCAACTTGCCGACGGCCGCGAGGTCTCCAGCCACATCGTACTGCTGGCCACCGGAGTCCATTACCGAAAGCTCGATCTTCCTGGCGCTGAGAAACTCGCCGGTCGAGGCATTTATTACGGGGCGGCGCTGGTCGAGGCTGCCGCCTGCAAGGGCGCAGAGGTGTTTGTGGTGGGCGGGGCAAACTCCGCCGGCCAGGCCGCCCTGCATTTTGCCAGCTTCGCCCGAAAAGTGACCATGCTGCTGCGCGGCGACGGGCTTTCCGCCACCATGTCGAAATACTTGATCGATGAGATCGCCAACACATCCAATATTGTGTTGGCGCCGCACACTGAGGTCGTCGAGGCCCACGGCGTGGAAAGGCTGGAGACCTTGCGACTGAAGAGTCCGCGGGGAGAATGGCTGCAGCCGGCCACATCATTGTTTGTTTTCATCGGCGCGGCGCCAGGCACCGAGTGGCTCCCGGCCGGCATTCTGCGGGATCAGCACGGCTTTGTGCTGGCCGGTCCAGATTTGCGCACGGAAGGCAAGCTGCCCGAGGGATGGCGGGAAAAACGCGAGCCCTTCCTGCTGGAAACCAGCGTTCCCGGCGTGTTTGTGGCCGGGGATTTGCGGCACGGATCGGTAAAACGGGTTGCGTCGGCTGTGGGCGAGGGATCGATTGCGGTGCAGTTTGCCCACCAGTACCTGGCCGGGTTTTAACTGCATTGGGTGAAAGTTGAATTCTGAAAGGGCACGGCTTCAGTCGTGCCGCATGTTGCTGATAAGAAAAGACGGGCTTTAGCCCCTGTGAGATGTTTTTCGGGGTCTTAGCCTGGCTTTCGGGGTCCTTCCGCAGCATGTTTAACCCGGAGGGCGCGGGGGGCTTCAGCCCCCTGAAATGAAGAAGCAGAATCGCTAGGCCTTTAGGCCCGGCCCCTTGCTTTCCTCTCTGGCGCCATACTTGTTCGAGCGGATCCACGGAAAGCAACGATGAGCGCAGACCGGCAGCCCATAAAAGTCGAATCGATTCCCTTGCAGGAAATAGCCGCGGACCTGCGCCGCACCCATCCGTTCGCCGAGACAGACCTGGATTCTTTGTCAGGCGTAGACCAGGTGGACCGCGTCAACGCTCCCGCCGGGTCGGTACTCGTTGAGCCGTGGCAAACCGTCCCATACTACTGGGTGGTGCTGGACGGCGAGATTCGCGCCGACCGGGCCGAGCCCGGAGGCTCGCGAACCACAGTGGGCTTTGCACGCTCAGGCGATGGCTTTGGCGAGGCGCCTCTGCTGACTGGCAAGACCCATTCCCCGCTGGTGATCGAGACAGTTCGGGATTCCACGCTGGTGCGCTTCACAGAGGATCAGTTCTGGGCACTCATGGCCGGTTGCCCGGACCTGCGCAAGGTGGTGCTCGCCAATCTGGCGCAGCGGCTTGAAGCCTTCCAGGTGGAGGCGCTGCATCGCGACAAGCTCATCTCGTTAGGGACCATGGCGGCCGGCCTGATGCACGAACTGCACAATCCCGGCTCGGCGGCCAAGCGCGCGGCCTCGCAACTGCGCGAGAATCTCCTGCGCTTGCAGCAATTGAGCCTGCGCTTCAGCGGCCAGCCCAAGACCCAGGACCAGTTGGACTGCATGAGGAGCCTGCTGGAGCATGCGTTGCACGGCTGCCATGCCCCCGCGCTCGGCACGCTGGAGCAGTCGGACGCCGAAGAAGCCATGGCCGAATGGCTCAAATCGGCGGGAGTTGAGAACGCCTATTCCATTGCCCCGGCGCTGGTCGGCATCGGCTTTGAACAGCAGGAGCTGAGCTGCGCCAAGGAACACTTTGCGGCTAGCGCATTTTCTGACACGTTGAACTGGCTGCATTCCCTGGTATCCAGCGTTTCGCTGGTATGCGCTATTGAAGAGAGCATCGCGCGCATCTCCGACCTGGTGATGGCGGTCAAGAAGTTCGCCTACGACGAACGCTCCGCGGCCAGCCAAATGGACGTGCATGACAACCTGCAAAGCACGCTTATCATCCTGGGACACAAGCTGCGCAACAAACAAATCTCGGTTGTGAAGCGCTTCGCCGCCGCGCCGTCCACGATTCACACGCGCGGCTCCGCGCTCGGCCAGGTGTGGACCAACCTGATCGACAACGCAATCGACGCTTCGCCGCAAAACGCCGAGATTCAGATTGCCACCTGGACCGAAGCCGCAACAGCAACCGTGCCGGCTCGGCTCGCCGTTTCCATTACAGATCGCGGCGAGGGCATTCCCCCGGATGTGCTTCCCCACATCTTTGAGCCGTTCTTCACCACCAAACCGCAAGGCGCGGGCACCGGCCTTGGCCTGGAGATCGTGCATCGCATCGTGACGCAGAAGTTCGGCGGCACAATCGAGGTGGAGTCGGAGCCCGGAAGAACGCGCTTCACCGTGCGCCTGCCGCTCGATGCTCCCGCAAAAGAAGAAAGCCCCGCAACCCCGTCGGCGCCCTAACCAAGAACTTCGATATTGTGCACGACGGAAAGTCGCCGGGCAATCCTTTGCCTGTCGTTCTCGGCCTCGACCGCCTTACGCGGACGACCCTGTGGCAGCTTCCGGGTGGGCGACGATACAACCGCAATGCCAGTCCGGCACCGTCGTCCTCCACCCACTGCTTTGTCATCCTGAACGCAGTGAAGGATCTGCGGTTGTCTTTGAGCGTTTCAAAATTGGCGTTACTTCCGAATTGGCGGTAATACGCTCGGAAATGATCTGCTAGCATTTTGTCATGGACCAATCTGACGTTCAGAAGCCTAAATGGAGGCGGATCCGATGGGCGTGGTTTGCCTTCGCAGCCTATGCGATTTTGGGAACACCTACGGCAATCATAGGTGCAATCGAGATGGGCAAATCTCATCACCGGCTTGCTCCGGTGATGTTGATTGCACTCGCAATCAGAGGCTTGATGATCTGGTTCTTTCTCGCGCTGTGGTGGCAGCTCCGGCCAGCCAAGCAGGCGGCGAAGCCCCAAACATACGAGGTCACGAGCAATGAACCCCACCGCGTCATCGGCGCGCAGATTCAGACATTCGACGGGGTTTGGTATCTCTCTGGAGATAGCATCTGGAGGATTTTCAGATTGCTTGCATATCAGGACATAGGGAAATTGGCGGTGAGTGACTCTGGGATGGAGTTCAAGAGCAATCAACAGACCATCGTGATCGACCGCATTCGAAGCGTGTCCTTCGGAAAGCAAGGAAGGGACTTCGTAAACAACTGGGTCAAGATCGAATACGAAGCCGGAGGCTCGTGTCATAGGGCCTTCTTTGCCGATGGCGGCTCGCATGGTTGGGACGGCGTACTTGGGGGAACGAGACGAATCCTCGAAGCTATAAAGCGTCTCCCGATTGTGGTCGGCGACTCGGCCATCTGAAATGGATCGAGGCGTGTCACCGGCTACTCGGCAATAACGAGAAGCAACCGCAGATCCTTCGCCGCGCTCAGGATGACAG
>Ga0181520_10009099_pt1 | contig 13843 bp, 16 predicted proteins | sample PEATcosm2014_Bin_29_FD_132451 | JGI IMG/M metagenome (GOLD analysis project Ga0181520, IMG submission 132451) | Peatland microbial communities from MTU Mesocosm Facility, Houghton, MI, USA - PEATcosm2014_Bin02_30_metaG | ecosystem: Environmental > Terrestrial > Soil > Wetlands > Peat | place... | reverse complement strand
GTACGAACTGCCCGTCTTGCCCTTTTACCGGGGGCAAACCGGAAGATTTCCGTTTGTAATAAAGAAAATTACTGAAACGGTCCCCTCCATTGATCCTAGTGAAATAATCCGGAGAAGGGCGCATGCATCCCAAAACCAGGGAACTATCGCCAGCATCTCATGCATTCCATCAGAAACTGCCGTGGTGCAGTTTCCTGATCGCAGCCACGGTCCTTAAAAATCCCTTGTCCCATTCCTCTAGAAAATGCACCGGCGAAAAAGAGTGAGTCCACGTCCGTATTATTGCTGTGTCTCCTCCGCCGGCTCGTACAGCCACCGCCGCTCCGGTTCCATGGCATCAAGATTCTGCCGTGCTTCTTTTGGGGATACCGCGTGACAGGAACCGTCTGCATCCTGGACAACAACGCCTCCCTCCATTACCATCCTGTACCGTTTCCCGCGGACCGCAGGATCGCGGTGGCAGACCAGCTGGCAGAATGAGCAGGAATAATCCAGCGCATAACCGGGCCTAAATGAGATGTAAAAGATATGATCGGGAAGTGTCCGTCCAAGGTATGCGGGCATGGCCCGGGCCATTGCCTGCGGGAGTTCCTCATCTTTCTCCGGAACCGGGTACCGCGATGGCGACCAGTTGGACCAGTTCCCGGACCGGTCAAGCCCCCCAATCCCCCCGCAGACGTACCCGCACCGGGAATATGCTCCGCGTTTTGCGTACGAAAATTCGCGGTCCCCAAGACGCACCGTTACCCTCGCGTCCGGGGAGATGAACCCGGACGGGCAGACTGCCCGGCACAGCCGACAGTCATTGCAGTAGTTTTCTCCTGCGGGAAGCGGATCGGTAGGCGCAAGTTCTGCCTCGGTAACCACCGATCCAAGGACAATGGCCGATCCGTAATCACGCGTGATCACGTGGCCTGAGTACCCGAAATGCCCGATCCCGGACCGGACCGCGAGGTAACGGTGTGAGATAAGGGGAATACGATCGGCATAGGTTACGCCGTTCCCGTTCCGGTACTGGAAATTCGCACAGACCGGTACCGAGGCGTACCCGATCTGGGTAAGGAAATTGGCCATCTCCAGTGCAATCCCGTTGGCGAGAGTGGTGGCACGGATCTTGTTTTTGTTGAACGTCTCGTGGTCCTTTTTTGCCAGGTACCGCTCAAGTGCGGCTTCATCGAGCGCAATCGCAAAACAGATCGCAGACTGCGCTGTCGGGAGAACCTGCGTGAGATCGGCAGAAGGCGGGCCCCCGGCAAGTGTCTTGCAGGTTGCTATCCCGGAAAGATCTGCTCCCAGCCTTTTTGGCATCTCCAGCATCAGTTTGTTCAGGTCTGTTGTTGGCACAGGTCTCCTCCTCTCTGGTAAAAGAACCGGATACGGATGCATGGGGCATGTTGCCACTTATACCTGAGTGTCAGGAAAGTGTACAAATCCCTGTTTTGTGCAGAAAAATGACCGGGAATCCGGCAGGGATCCGGATTTTTCTTTGTAATCTGGGTTGTGTCCCGGGAGATTTGCATAAAAAAAAGGAGGAGATCGGTGCCCTTTCGGGCACCATGCGGGAGGGGGCTGGTGCATGATGGCGGGGCATTGCTGCGCCGGGGGAATCGTTATTGGATCTACATTGTTTTTACTTTGCGTGCAACCTCCCGGCCCAGTTCGTACAATTTTGCGAGTTCTGCTGCATCGGGCTTGTACAGCACTTCATATCCGTCGTTGATTGTCTCGATGCCGGCTTTCTTAAGCCCCTCGGTGACGATCTTAATTGCGCCACCCTGGCCGCCATGCGATCCGAAGGCAAACCCGATCTTTTTAGCGGTCAGCCTGCCGGGGCGGACACCGTGCAGGTACGAGAGGAAGTCGGCCACTGTCGGGTACACTTCATCCTGGAGCGTGGGAGAACCAACGAGAACCGCCTTTGAATCAAGAATCTCGGTGACTACGTTGCTCCGGTGTGTTCCTTCGAACCTCCCGTCCTTGAGCATGCAGACTTTCACCGCAACGCCTTCGGCCATGACGCCTTCGGCCAGCATCTGGGCCATCATGTCGGTAGAGTGATGCATGGTATCATAGACAATGGTCACTTTATTCTTTGCAACGCCATGCGACCAGTTCACGTATGCTGTGATAATGTCGCCGGCATATGATCGCCAGATGATCCCGTGGCTCGGTGCGACCATGGAGATAGGGATGCCGAGTTTGGTGACCTCGTCAAGTTTCTTTAATACTTTGGGCGCGAGGGGAACTATCAGGTTTGCAAAGAACTTCTGCGCATGGGCAAAGGATGCTTCTTTTCCCAGTTCGTCATCGAAACGTTCGCAGCCGGCAATGTGCTGGCCGAAGGCATCGTTTGGGAAAAGTATCTTGTCCTCGGCGAGATAGGTGAACATGGAGTCGGGCCAGTGAAGCATCGGGGCTTCGACAAACACCAGTGTTTTTCCGCCCAAATCTATCTTGTCAAGACTTTTTACTGTCTTGAAGTTCCAGCCCTTGGTATCGTAGTACTTTCCAAAACCGGTAACCGCTGCTTCCGTACAATAGATCGGGACACCCGGAAGGAGTTTGGTGAGCATCGGGAGCGCTCCCGAGTGATCTTTTTCCACGTGATTTGCTACGATGATGTCGATCTTCTTTGGATCAATAATATCCTTAATCCGCTCCATCATCTGGAATTCATGGCCGGGATAGGTATTGTCGATGAGTGCGGTATGCTTCTTTCCTACCACAAGATAGGCATTATATGTCGTGCCCGGCAGGGTATAACCGTGGTAGTCGCGCAGGTTCCAGTCAATGGCACCTACCCAGTAGACGCCTTCTGCTAATTTTGTTGCTTTCATGGCAGTTCACCATTTGTTCTATTCAATACGAACATTCTATTTGTTACGAACAGATTATATATCTAGTTTGCGTTTAGTGATATAGACAAATCTGCGGGAGTACTTCATGTCAGGAAAAAAGGAATCCGAACAAGAGTGCCGCCCTGATGCTACACCGGCTGTGGGCCTTTTTGCAACACCGTCCGGTATACGGGCAGTGCAGTCACCGGCGCGTGCGAAGATTCTTTCCGTGCTTGCTGAGCACGAACTGCCCTTTGACGAGATTGTCCGGCAGTCGGGGAAAGCAAAGTCCACGGTCTCGGTACAGCTCCAGGGGCTCGAACATGAAGGGATTATAATCGGGAGGAGGAATCCCGAAGATTCCCGCAAGAAACTCTTCTCCATTTCCTCACCACTAGTCGGGAATCTTGCCGGTGTCCGCCCGGATCTCAAAGAGACCCCGGAGGGTCTCGCCCGGCTGGTGGCCGGCCCGGATCCGTTCCGGTTCTACCGGCTGATGTTCCGGACGATCCGGGTCTCGCTTCTTTCTGAAGGGATCAACATCGACCCGGTGCTCAGGAATGCAGGGTGCGAGGTCGGTGAGCGGATCTATTCGGCCCTTGCGGCCCCGGACCTTGAAGAGATTCTGGAAAGGACCACAAAATTCTGGACCAAAAATAACCTTGGCACTCTTGAAGTAGAGAGTACCGGGCCACTGGTGATGAGGGTGTATGACTGCTTTGAGTGCGGGAGCCTGCCGGAGCTTGGGCGCCCGGCCTGTGCCTTTGACTCCGGGATTCTCCAGGCAATATTTACCCGGCATTACCGGAAACCCCAGCAGGTGGATGAGACAGCCTGTTATGCGATGGGCGACGATCACTGCCGGTTCGTGATTGCTCCGGGAACACCCGGTATTGCTCCATCGGCATAACGATCTTCACCAGAACGGTTTTTTATTATGGTGCCGGGCCGGATCAACCGAAAACATCCTATCCCGGCAGACCGGATATCAACCGGTAAGTTACATTGTGCCCGGGGTTTTTCCCATGCCATACACTGTTATCCTGATCTCTCCTGAAGAAAAAGAACATCTTGCCGGGTGTTGTGCCCCCCGGGTGCGGTACGAGATCAAATCCGAGATCTTTGGGTGCTGCATCAAGCTCCTCACCGATGAGAAAGCCCTTGCCGAAACATGGCAGGAGAACTTCTCTCCCATGTCACAGGCCATCCGCTCGCACGGCAGGCTTTACGTATTCCGCGACCCTTCGATTGCGGAGGATACCGTGCGGTTTGACCCTTATTCCAAGACCGCGTTTCTCTTTAACTTCTCCTACTATGGCTGGATCAAATCGATTGCACTTGGCCTGTGCGGGGATATTCTTGAAGACGAGCACGGGATCTTCTCGATCCATGGGGCCTGCGTGGACGTGTACGGCAGGGGGCTCGCGCTCGTCGGGATCTCAGGCGCGGGAAAGACCACGCAGACCTATGGCCTCCTCCGGGACCCGCATACCCGGATCATCTCTGACGACTGGTTCTTTGGCCGGGTTTTTGGCCCCGAAATCCTAGCCTACGGTTCGGAGCGCAACTTCTATATCCGGCAGGATCTTTCCGCGATCTGGAAGGAGTTTGGCGGTCTCGTGGCAGCAAACGAGTACGATGCGGACGGCCGGGCCGTGGCAGATATCCGCTGGGTGGTGGGGAAGGGCCGTCTTCTCCCGCTCACCACTCTTGGGACGATCGTTATCCTTCACCATGATCCTTCCGATCCCCGGATCCTCTGCCGGATGGAAAAGGATGAGACACTTGCTCTTTTTACCCAAAACGGGTACTTCAACCCGCACCTGCTGGTGCGGGATGCCCGAAAGACTGCGATCCGCGACCGCTCCTTTGGTGAGCTTCTCGACCGGACAGACTGTTACCTGCTCAACACCACCGGGACGCCAAAAGAGACACAGGAGCAGATCAGGAATATTATCGGGATAAAAACTGAGTAAAACGGCAGGACCGGGAAAAATAGTGCAAGGGGGATAAGGAAGTTATTCCCCCCATATAGGCAGAAGGGGAAATCCCCGGCAACGTCCGATTCCTGTGAGCGGTACTGACGGGTTATCTATCAGACCGGGCGGACCGTGCAAAAAAAAGACAACCTTCAAATATCTGCCCGGGCAGAGTTCACATATAAATTTTGAGGTACTTGTTATGACTGATACTGCTGTTTCCCCTGCTTCGGTGCAACCGTGCGATTGGTTTACTTCCGGCTTCCATCCCTGGTGGCTCCTGCTCCTGTGGGGACTGCTCTCCCTTATCATCGGGATCATGTTCCTGTCCTCTCCGGGCATCACGACCATTGTCTTTGTCACCTTCCTTGGCGCTTACTGGCTGGTAAGCGGGATCTTCTCGCTTGCGAGCCTTGCGATTGACCGGACAGACATGGGCTGGAAGATTCTCCTTGCGGTCCTCAACCTGATCGCCGGTATCATCGTTCTTACCTACCCGCTGTACAGTACTGTTCTCCTCCTGACGTTCCTTGTCATCCTTGTCGGGGTCTGGGCCTGCATTACCGGGGGCGCCCACCTGTACGTGGCATTTGCCAAGAAGGATGCAGGAAATGGTGTCCTTGGGTTTATCAGTCTCCTCTTTGGGATCCTGCTGTTGATCTTCCCGCTCATCTCGGCAGTGCTTGTGCCGTTTATCGCCGGGATCTTTGCGATCGTCATCGGCTTTGCCGCCATAGTTGCCGCGTATGGCGCAAAAAAGGTCGTGGATGCTGCACCGGCAGCGTGACCGGATCCACCACGTTTTTTTTTCTTTTGCCCGGGGTCAGTACCCGGTAGCGTAATACCAGCCGTTTTCTTCCCGCACATGAACGGGGACCGAGAAAAGCCCGCCGATCCATTCATCGGTCAGCATTTCAGTTTTCTTTCCATCGCCAAAGACCCTGCCGTCCTTCATCATCACAACCCGGGAGATCTCCGGAATGATATCGTGGAGGTTATGGGTCACAAGGATGATCCCGGTTCCCGATTGGGCAACCGCCCGCAGAGCCTGCCGGAAGGTATGCAGGGCAAAGAGATCGAGGCTGCTTGTCGGCTCGTCAAGGAGGAGGGTCTTTGGCCCAAATGCAAGGGCCCGCCCGATCAAAAAGCGACGTGCTTCGCCGGAAGAGAGCGTGTTCATGAGCCGGCCTGACAGGTGATCGATCCCAAGGAGCCGCTCAATTTCTTTGGCCCTCTCCTCCATTGCCGGGGTAATCTCCCGGTTGAACAGGCCGATGCTGGAAAAGAACCCCGAGAGGATGACCTCGCGGCCGGTAAGGGGGCGCGTGAACGTGTACTGGAGATCGTTTGAGACGATCCCGATATGCGACCTGAGGGCAAAGACATCCCAGACATCTGCGCCCCGGAACCGGAATGTGCAGGGCTCTTTTGAGATCACCGGATAGTACTCGCGGGTGATGGCTTTTACAAGCGAGGACTTTCCTGCACCGTTTGGCCCGAGGATCGCGGTGTTCTCACCTTCATAGAGCGTAAGGGACAAAGAATCGAGCGCCCGTACATCGCCCCGGGTCACGGTTACGTTTTCAAACTCGATAAGCGGCAATCCCTGGTCCGGGCTGCATGCAGTACCGTGTGGCATCGTACTCCCTTAGTGTGGAATCACTGTTTTTCTTTCCCGGCTGATATCCGTTCCCACGCCCCGGCACAAGGACTATCTGGGACGGGCACTTAAGATCGTTACCTATGCCAGACCCGATTCAGCGCCCGCCCGGCGCCGGGCAGGAGTTCATGGAGCGCACGAAATACCGGTGCCTGGGCCGGTCCGATCAGGAAAAGGGTATTCCCCAGCCTCCGCTTGAATTCCCGCCGGCACCCGGTCTTCCGGTCATCGATCTTGTAAAACCTGAAGACATTGTAATCCCCCCACTCGATCTCAGGCTGCTATTGAACGCCGGCACAGTGTCCGGTTGTACCAGAGGGAGCCGATCAGTCTGGAGGAGTTCTCGTTTCTTCTCTGGTGCACGCAGGGTGTCCGGTATGTGCACGGCAGCGCTGCTACCTTCCGCACTGTCCCGTCGGCCGGGGCACGCCACGCCTTTGAGACGTACCTGCTGGTAAACGATGTCAGCGATCTTGAACCGGGCCTGTACCGCTACCTGGCTCTCTCCCACCGACTCCAACAGATACCATCAGACCCGGATATTCACATCAAAATAGCCCATGGCTTTATGGACCAGGACTTTGTCATGCGCTGCTCTGTGGCCTTCCTCTGGACGGCGGTGTGTTACCGGATGACCTGGAGGTACGGCGAGCGCGGGTACCGGGACCTGCACCTCGATGCCGGCCATGTCTGCCAGAACCTGTACCTTGCAGCAGAAGCGATCGGCTGCGGGGTCTGTGCCCTTGCAGCGTTTGATGATGACCTGATGGCCGCGATCCTTGGGATTGACGGGACCGGGCAGCTCATGATCTACGGTGCAACCGTGGGAAAGACCTAAAGAAAGGGCAATGACAAAACCGTGTGACCCGCCGCACAATTGCTGCAGCAGGCAAAGGAGGGGAGATTATTTTGGGGAACTGACTGCCGCAAGGGCATCGGATACTGTTGCATAGATGGAGAAGATGGTAGTAAAGCCGGCAAGATTCATCACCTTTTGCACCTCGACCGACAAGCCACAGAGCACGAACCGGTCCCCGTTGCTGTGCAGTTTCTTTGCTGTGGCCAGAAGGACGCGCAGGCCCCCGCTGGAGATATAAGCAAGCCCGGAGAGGTCGAGGATGATCTGCCGTTCGCCCATACCGATATGGCTGTTGATGGCGCCCTCGAATTCCCCGGCTGTTGTGGCGTCAATGCGTCCTTTGACCGAGAGAATAGCAGCCGTATCGTGTTTGGCCACGGTAAGGGTAAATGTTGTTTCGGGAAGGTCCATGGGGATCACTCAGAGGTCGGGCAGGTACAGAGGTGTCTCTTCTACACATATCATTTCCGGGTACAGATAATCTTTCCTTTTGTGGATGCGGCATAAGCCGGCTTTTTATGGGTTTATAAAAAACTATGATCTCATAAGGATACTACCCTCCATGCAGATTCCTGTAACCGCAGAAAGCCGGCATACCGGGTCATATATTACGGAGGCGCAGACGTGCCTGCCCTAACCGAGTTTGTCATACCGGCCCGGCTCGAAGCCGTACCCGGGGTTGCTGTCGCGATTGAAGAGTTCATGAAGGGGACAGGTTTTTCCGTCCAGGCAATTCTTGATATCCAGCTTGCCCTTGAAGAGGTGATTGCCAATTCCGTTGAACACGGGTACCAGGGAAGCGAGGGTGAGATTGCCATTTGTTGCGAATTCCGTGATGGTGTCTTAACCGTGGAGATCAGCGATCGTGCACCGGCGTTTAACCCTCTTGTTGTGGCTGACCCGGATATCACCTCCCCGCTTGAGGAGCGAAAGATTGGCGGGCTTGGCATCTATCTTGTCCGGCAGGTGACCGATACTGTTGCCTACCGGTACAACGAAGGAAAAAATATCCTGACTCTCACCAAAAAGAAGGATCGATAAGGAAGGGGGCCATGAAAAATAGAGGGGTTAGGGCTCGCGCACAATCTCCTGGATATACGCAACGCCGATCTTTGCGCGCCGGAGCCGGGTGCTGTCCAGCAGGTGGCGCATATCCACAAACGTGGCATCGTTTACGATCTTTTTTACCTGGGTATTGAGATCAAGCGAAGCATCGAAGGGGACGCCGCGGAATACTACCCCGTGGTTGTGGAGATATGTGGCTTTTGATGCTGCCCGGCTCGCCGGGTTTGCATAATACAGCGCATCGAGATCCTCAGGCTGGAAGCCGGTAATGCTTGCGGCAAGATCGATCCCAAAGCCAAAACTCACCAGCGTATCGCCCTTATAGGACATGCCGGTGTCGGATGCCATCCACTCGCCGGAGATGGCCGGATCCATGATCGTGGCAGTGCCGGGCAACCCGGCGCCTGCAACCGGGGCCTTCTTGATCCCGGAGCTTGCAAGACCATCGATCACGCCCCAGATCGCAACCGCAACCACTCCCTTGTAACTCTTGATTCCCCGATCCCTGGCACCGGCAAAGATCATCCGGTATATATCGGCAATGCTCACGCTCTTTCCCTCTTCGACAGAAAGCGCCAGGTACTCGTTGAACGGGCCGTCCAGGGTCACGTTATACCCTGTGTACACCGGTACATCAGCCTCCGCATCGAGAGGTGTGAGAAAATCGGGGGTATTGTTCCCATCGGTAGGCAGCCAGACCATGGAGCCGTAGAGCGTGATCATCTCACCAAGAAGCAGCATTGCATCCTTTTTGTCTGCCCCAAGCGCCCCAAGGCCCAGTGAGTACGTAATCTCGGAGAACTTCCTGGTTTTTATATCCGCCTCGGTGAGCTTCGCGTGCAGCACCTTTGAAAGATCGCCCGTGATCCGGAGCACGGGAGGGCTGGTCATCCAGCCGGGCTCGATGGTAAGGGAGATCCCTTCTTCCTCGATCTTTTTGTAAAAGATCTAGTTAAAGAGTGTCGGGTTCCTGCGTTTCTTGCGTATATCGTCAACCGCTGCATCCGTAGTCGGGAATATCTCAAGGATGGTCGAGAACCCTGCCATATCCAGCACTTTTTTTGGGTATTCCCCAACCGCAGCTAAGGCAAAGCGCCCGTTCCTGCGTTTCATCTCCTTTTTGAGCATGTTGAACGTGCGCAGCCCGCCGCTGGAAAGATACGTGGTTCCGGACAGGTCCAGTACCAGTTCCTTATCATCGTCATGCAGTGCGCCCTTGATCCATTCATCCAGCTGCTGGGCGCCAAACGCATCCAGCCGTCCGTTGATAAAGAAGACAAGCACGCCTTCTTTTCGTTCGCTCCTGGCTTCCATGGTTCTCCAGCCTTCTCTCCGTAATAATACTTCATGCACCCGGAGTTTATAATGTTCGTATCTCGTTTTTTTACGAGCGGCCTTTAAAAAAACAGGATCAGGTGCCGGCCAGGTCAAAGACAAGAAGCGGGCGGCCTGTGGCATCGGAAACAAAAATCTGTCCGGACCGGAACCGGAGGCCGGATGCACGGGTAAGGTCGCTGAAGTAAAGCGAGGTGGCATTTCCTGTCCCGGGATCATCGCAGGAACCGGAAATAATGCTGCCATCAGAGATATGGATAGAGGTCGCATTCCGCACGTACTGGTAGGAATAGGCAGTGCAGCCGCTTATCCCCCTCAGGGTGCCGTCGCCCGGCAGGCCAAAGGAGATGTTGGATCCCGCCCCGTCTTTTACCGGGACCATGGTCCCCTGTGCATCTGCGTACGAAGAAAGCGTCCATTGTGTATCTGTCAGGTTAACCTCAATGGGATGGGTAATGCCCTGGACCTGGCCGTAGAGGATCATGAGAAGCAGGATACCGATCATTGCCATGACCGCCCAGAACCACGGGCCCATGGGTGCCGGTGGCAGGATCACCGGCTCTTCTTCCAGTTCTTCGAGAGCAGTCTCCTCATCGTCATCCATATCAGTACAACATGCCCTGCAGCACAATTAAGTGTTCGCGGATCTGCGTGCTGTGATTTGGAAAAATGGAAAAGTGTCTGCTCGTTCCTTAGTTTTCCATGTCCCGGAGCACGTCAGCAAGTTGGGGCCGGGACCTCGGAAGCACATCGGTGGTTATCCTCCAGAGAATCCGGGGGCGGCTGGCAGGATCGGCCCGGGAGATTGTGTCTTCCAGCGCATCAAGATCTTTCCAGGGAACAAGCAGGTATTTTACCCGTACAATGGTGGAGATCTCACGATCGTACGCTGTAATAGCACGGATATACCCCGTAATAGTGGTCTGGGCCTTATAGTCCTGGCAGAAATCCTCGTACCGGTACTTTTCGGCAAGATCGGTAGCCTGATCGATCGCGGCGATAATGCCACGCAGCTGCCTGCAGGTGTCCTGTTTTTTCATGGTTACTAATGTCCGGAACAGACCCCGTCCTGCGGCAGCAGGTGCCTTCTCTTTTGGGAAGGAGGAATGGCCCTGTTCGCGCGGCAGGGGATCCCGGATACCTGCGTGATGTTGGAAAAGAGTGGCCAAATACTTTCTGAGGCTATTGAAACGGCGTATATTTCCCTGTGGTCATTCTCTCCCGTCACCTGGTGCAACCCCGTTAGGGCCGCATTTTTTTTGCGCTTTTTTAATAGGAAAGAACCCCAAGTACAGGTATGGATTTTGCCACTGTCAGGAAATGGGTGATCTTCTTTCTGGGGATCCTTATTGCCATCGTTATAGCCAATGCGCTCTCGAATCTGATCACTGCTTACACCGGTCTTTCCGGCTGGGTGAACTTTGTGGTGGGCTTTGTCCTCTATGCGGTCATCTTCTTTGCCATCCTTTACGTGCTGGAAAAAGCCATTGGTATAGAATTTTTCGGGTTTGGGCGCGAATAAGGGCACATCATTGCAGCCAATTTTTTCCGGGAAGCCTGTATTTAAGGGAAAATATGCCCTGGCAGGGCCCGGTGCGTGATCGATAATCGCGGGGATCTAAAAAAAACCTGTAACCGGTTCTCCCGAAACGGTATACGAAACTATTAACACGATCACAGAGACGTAATTCTATGGATGCGAAAACGTCCTGCCTGCTCAAGGGGCTTGCAGGAGTTATCTTCGGCGGTCTTGCGCTGGTGGTGCCAGGGCCCCTTCTTGCCTTCTTTACCGGAATAATCCTGATCCTTCTTATTACGGGTATGGTCCTGTCTATCCTGATTGCCATCAGCTCCTCTGCAGAGGAATCATTTTTCTGGTTTTTGTGTGCAGTGGGCCTGCTCATTGTCGGAATAGTTGATCTGCTCTTCCCGGATTCGGTTTCGCTTATCTTCGCACTGGCCATTGCCGGGCTCGCATTCTATGCCGGCTACACCGGTGTAGCGTTTGCCCTGACCCGCCCACAGACAAAATGGTATCTTGTGGGGAGCGTTGCCGCCGCTAGCGTGATCCTGTTCTCTGTTTTCCTTATATATGTCCCGTCCATGCAGTCACACCTGGTTATGACCGTTGTCGGGACAATCGCCCTTGTCCTTGGCCTCTTTGCTATCCTGACCGGAATAACAGTCAAAAACAGCGAGGAACTACCCCCGTCTCCCCGTACGCTTATCCTCAGCCGGATCAAGATAAACCCTGCGAACAAACCCGAAGAGAAATCCGGGGACCAGGTCTCCAAGTAACAATCCTGGTGCAGAGGTAATGAGCAGGCCGGCGTATGATGTCGTGGTTGCCGGTGCCGGGCCGGCCGGTTCTGCTGCCGCCCGTGCCTGTGCAGAGCAGGGGCTTTCGGTGCTCTGTGCGGAAGAGCAGGGAACCATCGGGTACCCGGTCCAGTGCGCCGGCCTCCTTTCCCGGGCAGCTTTCGAAGAATGTGCAGTTTCGCGGCGATCGATCCAGAATACCGTAACCGGCGCCCGGATCGTGCCTTCATCCGGGCAACCTCTGACAATAAACGCCGGAGTCCCCAAGGCATATGTTGTTGACCGTGCCCTTCTTGACCTTGAGATGGCACAGGCAGCAGCTGATGCGGGAGCAGAGTTCCGGCCCAAAACGGCGGTCTGCGGAATACAGGACGGGAAGGCGATAACCCGGGGGGCTAATGGGCATGAAGAGATTCCCTTTCGCATCCTGATTGCGGCGGATGGCCCGCGGGGTACAATAGCACGATCGCTTGGATTTCCCCGCCCGCCGGTCTTTTTGGCCGGCATCCAGGCCGAGGGAGTTTTGCATAAGGAAATCGATCTGGTGGAACTGTACCCGGATGCATCCCCGGAATTCTTTGGGTGGGTCATTCCCAACGGTAATGGACGGGCAAGGGCCGGTCTGTGCGGGACAATGCAGGTCAAAGAACGCTTTGCCGCATTTCTCAAAAGAACCGGTCTTCAATCCGATCTGCACCTGGTCACCGGCACGATCCCTCTTGGTGTGATGCCTCGTACCTATGGACAACGGACGCTTTTTGTGGGAGATGCCGCCGGGTTTGCCAAACCTACCTCTGGCGGGGGGGTGTACACCGGTGTCCGGTCTGCCCGGCATGCCGCAGCGGTGGCAGCTGCCTGCTGCGAACAGGACTGCTTCTCCGATAGTGCGCTTGCAGAGTACGAGCGGCGCTGGCAGGAGGATATCGGGCGGGAACTCTCCATGGGGTACCGCCTTTTCCAGATGCGCCAGCGCCTTCCGGCAGAAACTATAGACCAGATGATCCATGCAATGAGCGATCCGGCAATAGTGCAGGAAATCCTCCAGTACGGGGACATGGACCGGCCGGCAAAAATTGCCGGCATCCTGGTCCGGCATCCTTCGCTTTTCCGGTTCTTCTCGCCTCTTCTTCTTTCCGGTATTCGATCGTTTTTTTAGGATATTGCCGGCAATGGCCGCCCGCTTAATCCGGTTTTTTATGGGGAGTCCTTTTCCGGTAAGCCCGGCTCTGTAGTACATTGGTGCTCCCATGGCTCGACCGGCAGATCCTGTTTTTTCCGGGGCAGGAGCCGGGCAAGAAGAGCCGTAATAATAAAAAACCCGATGGTGACCAGAACAATTGCTCCTCCCGAGGCAAGGTTGTACGAGAACGAGAACTGGAGCCCGATCACGACCGATGCGATGGCCATGCCGATAGCTGTAATGACTGTGCGCCGGAATGGCAGGCGGAGCTGGATGGCGGCGATCGCCGGGATCACCATAAGGCTTGAGACCAGAAGCACCCCCACGAGACGGGTTGCGACTACTACGGTAAGGCCGACAAGTATTGTAAAGAGGACTTCAAGGGCAGTCACCGGCATCCCGGCCACCCGGGCAAAGTCCGGGTCAAGGGTGATTCCTACCCATTCCTTCCATAGCAGGGTAAGGAGCGCAAGTACGATAACACCGAGCCCCGCCGCGAGATAGACGTCGTTGTCATTGATCCCAAGGATGGTCCCAAAAAGGTAGGAAAGAAGATCGGCCGGGGCAGACTGTGCAAGGCTGATAAGCACCACACCGATAGCAAGGCCG
>Ga0181520_10009098_pt1 | contig 13843 bp, 9 predicted proteins | sample PEATcosm2014_Bin_29_FD_132451 | JGI IMG/M metagenome (GOLD analysis project Ga0181520, IMG submission 132451) | Peatland microbial communities from MTU Mesocosm Facility, Houghton, MI, USA - PEATcosm2014_Bin02_30_metaG | ecosystem: Environmental > Terrestrial > Soil > Wetlands > Peat | place... | reverse complement strand
ACCAATTCGCGTGAGTCGAGCATGATGGTGATAGTCCATTCGGTCTCCTGAGATTGCTTTTGTTTCGCAACTTCAGCATCCCAGTTCTCGACCGAATGGACAACAACCTATTGAAACTTCACATTTAGCCCCTGAGGTGAAGTCCATTGAAGCTGGCTTTCTGCCGCACCTCCACCTGGAGCGCCCGCCATGTTCTCGTCCCGCCTTTCATGCCGCACGGCAGCCTGGCTCGCAGCCTCGTTCCTTTTGCCTGTGGCGGCTATCGCTGGCGGTCCCAAATTCGTCGCCGGAACCAGCTTCTTCAATCCCGGCGTCGTAGGCCAGCCTCTTCACTGGGCCAACGGTCAATTGAACTACTACGTCGATCAGGGTCCGCTCAATGCTACGGTCACCAATCAACAGGCTCGCGCCATGGTCGATGCGGCGGCGGCTCTCTGGAATGCCATACCCACCGCCGGCGTAACCCTCACCGACATGGGCTCGCTGAATGAGGATGTCAGCGGCGCCAACATCGCCGTCTCTGGCGCAAACTTCACCGTGACCGGCCAGCAGCTCGATCAACTCGGCGTCATCACCGCACCCGCCGACGTCACCCCCTCCGCCACTTCCTATCCGCTGGGCATCATCTTCGATGCAGACGGTTCGGTGATTGATGCCATCTACGGCAAGGGAGTCAGCGAACAAAACAGTTGCCAGAACAACGGCGTCTACGTCTGGCTCGACAACGTCAACCCCGACGCGACTATCGCCCACGGCCTCATCCTGCTCAACGGCCTCTGCGCTACCAACGCCAACCTGCTCCAAATGATGAGCTTTGAGCTGGAGCGCGCCTTTGGCCGCATTCTCGGCCTGGACTACGCGCAGGTAAATCCCGGCGCGCTCGCAAACGGCGAAACCAACGGCACGCTCGGCTGGCCGGTAATGCAGCCCGTCAGCGGTCTCTGCGGACCCACCGGCGGTGCTTGCATCCCCAACCCCGCAGTCCTGCGCTGGGACGACATCGCCGCCCTCAATCGCATCTATCCCATCACCGCTGCCAATCTGGCCAATTTCCCGGGCAAGCAGATCACCGCGGCCAATACCGTCTCCATCCAGGGAACCATCAGCTTTGAAAATGACCTGGGAATGCAAGGAGTCAACGTGGTGGCCCGTCCGCTCGACGCGAACGGCAATCCGCTTTACCAGTACACGGTGAGCTTCGTTTCCGGCTCATCCTTCAGCGGCAACCACGGCAACCCCGTAACCAGATTCGCCGATCTGAACGGCAATCCGCTCACCATGTGGGGATCGAACGAAGCTGCACAGCAAGGCTTCTTTGATCTCTCCGGAATCCCGCTGCCTCCCGGCGCAACGACGGCCAATTATCAAGTCACATTCGAGCCCGTGAATCCCGATTACATCCTCTCGAACTCGGTCGGCCCCTACCTCGACGGCTCACCCGAACCATCGGGAACCCTCGCGCCCATCTCCGTGCCCAACATGTCGGCGGGCAGCGCGCAGTCGCTCTCCGTAAATGTTGAGAACTCCGCAACCGGCGGCTATGACGATGCCATCGGAACTGAAGGCTCGCCGCGTATGCTCTCCACCAGCGGCCTCTGGAGCGGCCGCCTGAGCCAAGTTGGCCAGACCGATTGGTTCACCTTCCCCGTGCGCGGCGGGCGCACATTCACCGTGGTCACCGAGGCGCTCGATGAGACCGGCGCGCCCTCCAACGCCAAAGCCATGCCCTCGCTCGGCGTCTGGGACGCATTTGCCCCACCCGGCACAGCGCCCGTGGGCCTCGAAGCTGGCTTGGATGGCCTCGCTACCGGAGAAAGCTGGCTCCAGGTCTCCGCCTCAGGCGACGACGTTGTCCGCCTCGGCGTCGCCGACGAGCGCGGCGACGGACGCCCCGATTACGCCTACGAGGGTTGGGTGCTCTACGCCGACACCGTTTTCCCGTCGCGCCTGCCCGCATCCGGTGGGGCCATCGTCATCCACGGCATGGGTTTTCGCCTTGCGGATACGGTGCAAGTTGGCGGTCAGGCAGCCATGGTCACCAGCATCTCGCCCAATGAAATCACCGCTATCGCGCCTCCAGCCGCCAGCGGAGTCACCGGCTCGGTCAATGTCGAAGTGGACGATCAGCCCATCTACTACGCCTCAACCGTCATCTCCGGCGGCATCAGTTATGACTCCGCCTCAGGCGACGCGCTCACCCTCATGAGCTCCAGCGAACCCACAGGCACGGTGCCCATGGGAGTGCCTGAAGCCTTCTCCGTCATCGCTTTGGGAGCCAACCAGGTTCCCGCCGGCGGCGTCTCCGTCATCTACACCGTCGTCAGCGGCACGGCGACCCTGGGCTGCGGCCAGAAAACCTGCACCGTGACCACCACCGGCGATGGCCTCGCCACCATGAGCGTGACTGCAGTTAGCAGCGCTTGGTCAATCGTCACCGCTTCCCTCACCAACGGCTCCAGCCTCGAGGTCGAGTTCTGCGGCGGAACGCCTCCCACGCTCACCTCGCTCACGCCCATGCTCTCGCTGGCCGCCGGAGCCTCCATCACCTGGACCGTCCAAGCCCTGGCGCTGAACAATGGCAATCCGGCGAGTGGACAGTCGGTCGCCTGGCAAACCACCGGCAGCGGCATCACCTTCCAGAGCGGCGCAGTCCTCACCAACTCCAACGGCGTCGCCGCCAAATCCCTCACCGTCGGCCCGCTCACCGAGGGCCAGACCGTCACCGCCAAAGCCTGCGTCAACGGAACCAATCAGTGCGTAACCTACACCGCTTACGGCTCGCGCCCGGAGTACGCCTCCCTCACCGCCGTCTCCGGCGCTTCGCAAAGCCTCTCCGTCAGCGGAACTGCCAGCCAGATCACCCTGCGCGTCCTCGATATGGACGGCAACCCCATGGCCGGAGCCACGGTCACGTTCTATCAGGCGCTCTATGCCTGGGCGCCGCCTTGCCCCGCACACGGCCGCTGCGCCCAGCCCCAGTTGCTTGCCACCCAGGCTGCCACAGCCTCGTCCGCCCTTGACGGCTCCGTCACCTTCACCCCCGCATCGCTCCCCGGCATAGCCACCAACCTCACCGGCCTCGCCGTCACCGGCAACACCGCCAACCTCAACATCGCCATCGAGCAGCACCCGTAGACCGCCAGATCCATGTTTCGTTGATCCTGTCACCTATCGCTCTCCTCCCGCATCTTGTAATGAGAGGTTCACAATTTGGGCGAACTGCTCCGACCGCTTCAACAGCCGCTCACCCGCCGTCTCCGCGTTGTCATCGTAGGCGGCGGCTTTGCCGGCATTCACGCAGCCCGTGGTCTTGCCCGCCTGCCCGTGGACGTAACCCTGGTGGACCGCCGCAACCACCACACCTTCCAGCCGCTTCTCTATCAAGTCGCCCTCGCCGTCCTCTCGCCGGCCGACATCGCTCAGCCCATCCGCTCCATTTTTCGCCGCCAGCAAAACGCCGAGGTGCTCATGGACGAGGTAACCGGCATCGACCCTGATGCGCGCCAAATCACCCTCGCCAGCGGCGCCCAGCTCCCTTACGACTACCTGGTGCTGGCTACCGGAGCCACCCACTCTTACTTTGGCCGCGACGATTGGGCTCCGCTTGCGCCCGGCCTCAAAACAATCGAGGACGCTACTGAGATTCGCCGCCGCGTCCTGCTCGCCTTCGAACTGGCTGAGCGCCAGATGGTCGAGCACGGCTGGCATCCTCCGCTCAATTTCGTGGTTATCGGCGGCGGACCCACCGGCGTCGAGCTCGCCGGAGCCATCTCTGACATTGCTCAGCTCTATATGCGCCACGACTTCCGCCACATCGACCCCGCTAAATCCCGCGTCCTCCTGCTCGAAGGTTCGCCGCGCGTTCTCGCCGCTTATCCCGAAGACCTTTCCGCCAAAGCCGAAGCTGCGCTCCACCGTCTGGGTGTCGAGGTTCACACCCACACCCGCGTCACCGCCATCGGGCCGGGCTGGGTTGAAGCCGAGGTCAACGGTTCCAGTCCGCGCATCGATGCGGCCGTCACACTATGGGCCGCAGGCGTTGCAGCCTCGCCGCTGGGCAGCCTGCTGGGCGCGCCGCTCGACCACCGAGGCTGCGTCGTTGTCGATCGCCGCCTCAATCCACCCGGAATGCCCGAGGTCTTCGTCCTCGGCGACCTGGCCCACCTCGAGCAGGACGGCCATCAAGTCCCCGGCGTCGCCCAGCCCGCCATGCAGATGGGCGATCATGTAGCCAAAATCCTCGCCGCCGATCTCGCCGGACGCCCCCGCCCCGCATTTCGCTACCGCGACAAGGGAGACATGGCCACTATCGGCCGCATGGACGCCGTCGCCAGGGTCGCGTGGCCCTTCAAAGCCCACTGGAGCGGCTTTCCCGCCTGGGCCACATGGCTCACCGTCCACATCTTCTTCCTCATTGGCTTCCGCAACCGCCTCTCCGTCTTTGCCGCCTGGATCTGGACCTACTTCACCTTCACCCGCGGTGCGCGCCTCATCACGGGCGACCAGCACCTCCCCGGCTGGCAACGCAAGATTGACGCCGGACCAACCACCGAGGCTGCCGAGTCCATCCAACCGGAACAGTCGCAGCCTTTGTGATAAAACCCGCCAACTTGCCAACTCGCCATCTCCGCGAAGCGGAGGCTAACTTGCGACTTCAAACCCAGACTCCTCGTTCCAAATCAATCAAGTAAACTAGAAGAGCAATGCTCGATCTGACATTTGTCCGTGCCAGCCTGGAACTTGTTGAAGAGAAACTGCGTGCACGCGGTGCTGACCCCGCCGCGCTGCTGGGCGATTTTCGCGCTCTCGACGCCGGTCGACGCGAGGCTATCACCACCGCGGAACGCCTCAAAGCCCGCCGTAACGAGTTGAGCCAACAGGTCGGCGCTCTCAAAAAATCCGGCCAGGACGCGACAGCGCTACAAGACGAAACCCGCGCGCTCAAGGAAAAGCTCGACGAACTCGACACGACCGCCGCGACCCTCGACGACCGTCTCCGCCAGTTGCTCGCCGGCATTCCCAATCTCACACGCGACGAAGTGCCCTCCGGGCTTTCTGAAGCCGACAACCTCACCGTAAAAACCTGGGGCAACATACCATCCTTCGCATTCACCCCCAAGCCTCACTGGGAACTCGGCGAGGCCTCGGCATCCTCGATCTCGAACGCGCCGCCAAGCTCTCCGGCGCACGTTTCGCCGTTTACATGGGCGCAGGCGCGCGTCTCGAGCGCGCGCTCATCAGCTTCATGCTCGACCTGCACACCACCAAGCACGGCTACACCGAAGTCCTTCCGCCGTTCATGGTCAACAGCAAATCCCTCTTCGGCACCGGCCAGTTGCCCAAATTTGCCGAAGACCTTTTTCGCTGCTCAGACGCCGACGCCGACGCCGTGGCCCGCGGCGAGTTCAAGGACAACGACCACTGGCTCATTCCCACCGCCGAGGTTCCTGTCACCAATCTCTACCGCGATGAAATCCTCGACGAAGCCCGCCTGCCCATCTCGCTCACGGCTTACACTCCCTGCTTCCGTGCCGAAGCTGGGGCCGCAGGCAAGGACACGCGCGGCATCATCCGCCAGCACCAGTTTCAAAAAGTCGAGATGGTCAAATTCACCCGCCCCGAAGACTCCGATGCCGAGCACGAGCGCCTCACCCGCGACGCCGAAGAGATTCTCGAGACCCTCGGCCTTCCCTATCGCCGCGTTCTGCTTTGCACCGGCGACACCGGCTTCTCCTCCGCCAAGACCTTCGATCTCGAAGTCTGGCTTCCTGGCCAGCAGCTTTATCGCGAAATCTCATCCTGCTCCAACTTTGAAGCCTTCCAGGCGCGCCGCGCCAACATCCGTTACCGGACAACTTCCGGAACGGGCGGCCAGAAGGGCAAGCTCGAATTCGTCCACACATTGAATGGAAGCGGTCTCGCCGTAGGCCGCACCTGGCTCGCCATTGTCGAAAACTATCAGCAGGCCGACGGCTCGGTGCTGATTCCAGATGCGCTTCTGCCATACATGGGCGGACTAACGCGCATCACACGCTAAGGGCAACATGAAAAAAATTCTGAAAAGCTATTTCTACTGGACCTATCCGCGCGGCTGTTTCCACTACGACGTGATGGTCACGCTCATCCTCGCGTTCATCTTCGTCACGCCGCAATTCTGGGACTTCGGGGCCAGGCCGCCCAGGGTCACCGGCCCACCGCATCCCATTCAGATCGTCGGCGACGGCGGGCGCGGCTTCATCGTCACCGTGCAAGCCTCCGACGTCAACCTCGCCCTCAACACCACGGCCTCCAACATGGCTGTAAAGAAGGCCCTGCGCAAGGCTATCGAGCCGGTCACCGGCGATGCCGTCGCCGTCGAGCGTTGGGAAACCGTCGAGGACGCTCAGGGCAATTGGACCTGGCGTGTCTGGGCGCGTCGTTAAAAGTAGCTAACAAAAACATAAGGAACCCCATGAATAAAGCAACAAAATTTGTCTTTTTCGCGCTGATTGCGATGCTCCTTCTTGCCGTGCGCTCGAGCTTTGCCGCACCCGCCACGCCCAATGAAAAGGAAAAGGACAAGGTGCTGCGCCGCCTTGACGAAGCAGCCAGGAATTTCCGCTCCACCGAGGCCGATTTCGAATTCGACACGATCCAGACCGATCCGGTCTACGACAAGGATGTGCAGAAGGGCACCGTCTACTACGAGCGCAAAGGCACAGCCTTCCAGATGGCCGCCCACATCCGCGAAATCAACGGCAAGCCCGCGTCCAAGGTTTACACGTACTCCAACGGCGTCTTCAAACTCTTTGAAAGCTCCATCAATCAAGTCACCACCTATAGCAAGCTCAATAAATATGAGAGTTATCTGATGCTCGGCTTCGGCGCCAGCGGCAAAGACCTCGAAGAGAAGTGGGAGGTCACTTACCTCGCCTCGGAGACGCTCGACGACGTCAAGGTAGCCAAGCTCGAATTGGTCGCCAAAGACCCAGAGGTCAGAAAGAACCTCCCTAAAGTGACCGTCTGGATAGATCCCGAGCAGGGTGTGAGCCTCAAGCAGATTTTCGACGAAGGCCCCGGCCAATACCGCGTCTCCGTCTACTTCAACATCAAGGTCAATCAGTCTCTGCCCGCCGACGCCTTCACCCTCAAAACCAGCAAGCAGACCGTATACGTCAGCCGGTAGAACACTGGATCACCCTGGTTCGAAACGTCCTTGCTCTTGTGCATGAGACAGGACACAAAAAATCGATAGCTTTTTATCGCCGCTCACAAAGCTTCGATGAAATGGGGATGCAGGATGTCGTTAGCGTCATTGTTGCTTTATGACTTCAGGGTCCGAGATTGGGGTCCCCTCGTCATGGTGATCCCCGGAGTCCTCGGTATGCTCTATGCGTTTCTCGCGGATTACTTTCCCCCCGGTGGAGACACGCCGAGCACGGATGAGCACATGGACAAGCTAGGAATGAGGGCTACGCCACGGAACCGGGCCATCGTTTTTACATTCTCGCTGTTGATGACGGCCTTTGCGGTTTGGAAGATGTTCAAGCCCTAGCGTGGGTGGCTGAATTTGCCGGCTGCCCCACATATCTATAGCTTTTTATCGTTCCGCGACCACAACCCCAACCCCGCAATCCGCTGAAAAGCCCATCCCGTCGCCACTCCCCCCAGCACAAACAGCATCGGTAAGCACTCGAGTGTGTAGCGCGCTTCAGGCGCTTCCACGGTCATCAGCATGGCGCTGCGCAAGACAAAATAAGCCAGCATCGGCCCCCAAAATCGCGGCCTCAACATGAGTCCCGCAAAACCCAGCAACAGATAAAGCGCATTGAGCCCGGCGTAAGCCCAGCTAATACGCGTCTCGTCGTTGTGGTGCGCGTAAACCCACCAGTCCAGATCGATGGGCAGATTCTCCACCCGCGGCCTCAGCCACATATCCGCCATGCGCCCCAGCGGCAGCCACAGATAAGAACGCAGCGGGTGCGCGGCGATGCGTTCGTCCGCCAGTTTGCCAAACCGTGCGTCTATCTCCGGCGTCAGATCCTGTCCCCGGTTGTAATCGGAGGCCAGCTTTGCGGTTTCCGCGTACTGCGCCGGGGAATCGAAGGCGCGGTCAGGCAGTTCGCTTATGTCCAGAGTATCGCCGGGGACATTCCAGTAAATCTGGTAGGTCGAGACGAAATCCAGGCACCAGCTCTTCATCCACCGTTCCCAGCCCGGATGCGGATTCTCGCCGGGATCGGTGGCCAGCCTCGGCGCCAACGGCACAAAGACGTGAAAGACCCGCTCGTTACGCCACGTCCAAATAGCAAACGGAGTCAAAGCCAGCAGCAGGCAAACCACCGCCATCCGCACCAGCCTGGGCTGACTGACCTGCGCTTTACCGGCACCGGAGAATCCCTTGCTCGTAGCGGCATCTGTGACAGGGCACGACTTCACCCCTCCCGCATCTGTGTCAGGGCACGACTTTAGTCGTGCCGACTCGGAGGGAGGCGGGGGTTTCAACCCCCGCAAAAGACTGCCAATAAAATGGCCCCGGGCTTTAGCCCCGGAGGCATCCCTCAACCCCATCAGCAGCGCCGGCGCCAATGCCACGCCCACCAACGCGCCATCCGGCCGCAACAGCGCCGCATAGCTCACCGCAAACGTGAACCACAGCGCCACGCCCCATCCTGGCCTGTCACAAAAGCGCGCGGCCGACCAAAGTGCCAGCGCCATCACAAACAGCGTCAGCGATTCTGTCATCGGCTGCGCCGCGTAAACCGCCGTGAAGGGGCACAGCGCCGCCAGCCACAACGTGGCGTGTGCGGCGCCGCGGCTGAAGCTTCGCCGCGCGATGCGCCCCGCAAAATCGGCGAGCAGCAGGCAACCCGCCAGCTCCAGCGCAATCTGCACCCAGGCGGCGGAAACATAGTTTTCCATTCCGAAAATGCTGAAGCAGAATGCCAGAAACAGTGGGTAGCCGGGCAGCCGGATCAGCGTGGAATGCATCACGCCGTCTGACCCGGTGAGGGCATAGCTGCCGTGCAGCAGCAGGTTCTTGGCCAGGCCGCCGTAAATCAACGGATCGCCGTGCAGGTCAAAAAACTGCTTCAGCATCCACAGCCGCAGCGCCAGCCCCGCGCCAAGAGCCAGCACGATGGAGACCCATGGCCCCACTCGCGTTAATATCCCCCGCAAGGCGTTCGATTGACTCTCGTGGTCAGCTTCCATACGATTCGTACTGTATAGCGTAGTCTGTTTCAGCGGTTTTCGCGCTCGTTTCTGCCGCCAGATTTTCGCTCAAAGTGCACTTCAGGCCCATTCATGCCCGATAGACAAATATTTTTCGACCCGCAACGAAAACGCTGGAAGCGGCTGCGTCGCATTTTGGATGCGACTGCTGTCATTTTTACCCTCGTCCTCGCGGTTTTTATCTTCAACGTCCTCCGCTATCAGCAGTTGCCGGAGCTGTTGCTGCCCACCCCCCGGCACAACTACAAGGCTTTGCCCGACCACGCTTCCCTACTCCACGGCCAAAAAGCCCCGCGCCCCGCCCGTCGCAAAACCGGCCGCAAACCCTCTGACATTCCCTTCAACACCGGTGAAGGCCTGCGCGCCGCCTACTATGTCGAGGACGACCCCGCCAGCTACTCCTCCTTCAAGGCGCACGTCCACCAGATCGATCTGCTCTTCCCCCAGTGGCTTCACATCGACGCGCCTCAGCCCATCCTCCTGGCCATGAGCGCCGACCACCGCCACGAATATCCCGTCATCGATCCCTCCGCGGTCCATGACCCCGACGAACAAAACAAAATCAAGCACGTCATCGAAGTGACCAAGGAAGACACTGAAGTCTTTCCCCATCTCAACAACTTCAATCCCAACACCCAGAGCTGGGATCCGGCCGTCGGCGCCATGCTCGCCGACCCCGCCAAACGCGCCGCTTTGCGCCAGCAGATTGTTCGCTTCCTTACAGCATTCCCCGCCTATCGCGGCCTCTCGCTCGACTTCGAAAGCCTGCCCGACGATGCCTCGCCGGGCTATATCAGCTTTGTCCGCGAGCTATACGCTGACCTGCATCCGCGCAATCTGCGCCTTTACGTCAACGCCATGGTCTCTACCACGGATGACGACTTCAAAGGCATCGCCGCCAACTCCGACGGCCTTATCCTGATGAACTACGACGAGCACCAGGTTGAGAGCCGGCCCGGACCCGTCGCCAGCCAGGAGTGGTTCGTCAACAATCTCCGCCGCGCTCTCAAAATCGTGCCTAAGGAGAAACTGATCTGCGCCGTGGGCAACTACGGCTACGACTGGACGCTCTCCATCCCTAAAGTGAAACGCGGCCACCGCGCCAAGCCGCCCCTGGTGCTCAATACCGAAGATCTCTCCGTCTCCGATGTCTGGCAGCGAGCCTCCGACGCAGATGCCGATCTGAGCCTCGATTACGACACGCTAAACCCCCACTTCGAGTACATTGATGAAGACCGGAACGAGCGCCATGTCGTTTGGTTCCTCGATAGCGTTACCCTGCTCAACGAGATGCGAGCCGCGCGCGGCCTGGGCCTCCAGACCTTCGCTCTATGGCGCCTCGGCGAGGAAGATAGCTCCCTGTGGAGCGTCTGGGACAAACCCAGCAATCCTGCTTCGCTCGATGCCCTCGGCGAGGTCCATCCCGGCTACGATGTTGACGACGAGGGCGAAGGTGACATTATCCGCGTAACCGGCCAGCCCCAGCCCGGCAAGCGCATCATCGAGCAGGACACCGACGAGCCCGACCTGCGCGCAAGACTCATCACCGATGAGCACATGGATGTTTATCCCCGCACTTACACAGTCGAGCAGTACGGTTATCACCCCAACCAGGTCGCGCTCTCCTTCGACGACGGACCCGACCCCAAGTGGACGCCGAAGATTCTGGATATCCTCCGCAACAAAGGCGCCAAGGCCACCTTCATGCTCATCGGCGAAGAGGCCCAGCAAAACGTCGGCCTCATGAAGCGCATCGTGCGCGAGGGCCATGAGATCGGCAACCACACTTACACCCATCCCGACATCAGCGAAATCACCAGCCGCCAGCTCGACCTCGAGCTCACGCTCACTGAGCGCCTCTTTGCCAGCAAGCTAGGCATTCAGCCGCTCTACTTCCGCCCGCCCTACGACATAGACGAGGAGCCCGACACCGACGACCAGGCCGCCCCCATCGAACGCATCCAGAAGAATGGATACACCATCATCGGCAGCAAGATGGATACCAACGACTGGAACGAGCATCCGCGCAAGTCCCCCGCCGAAATCACCCAGACCATCCTCGACCAGTTGCAGACCATGAAGGTCAAGCCGCAGTTTCGCGGCTCCATCATCCTTCTCCACGATGGCGGCGGCGACCGCTCACCCACCGTAGCCGCCCTGCCCATGCTCATTGACTCTCTGCGCGCCCACGGCTACACCATCGTCCAGGTTTCCTCGCTGCTCGGCAAAACCACCGCCGATGTCATGCCCAAAATCTCCTTCAGCCAATACCTGCGCGCCCTGCCCGATTCCATCGCCTTTTCCAGCCTGGCCCTCATCGGCAGCTTCATCATGCTGATGTTCTACCTGGGCGACATCCTCATGAGCGCGCGTCTCCTGCTCGTCGGCATCTTTGCCGTTACGGAGCGCATGCGCCGGCCCCACGCTCTCGCCTCGCCAGGCTTCAATCCCCGCGTAGCCGTGCTCATTCCCACATACAACGAAGAGAAGGTCATCGTGCGCACCATCCGCTCGGTGCTCAACTCCGACTACGCCAATCTCCACGTCATCGTCATTGACGACGGCTCCAGCGACAATACCTACGAAATCACCCGTCAGGCCTACGCCGCAGAAATCGCCGCTGGTCACATCCAGGTGCTCACCAAACCCAACAACGGCAAGGCCGCTGCCCTCAACTTCGCCCTCGACCGCCTCACAGAAGACTTCTACGTCGGCATCGATGCCGATACCGTCATCGCCCCAGACGCCATCAGCAAGCTCATTCCTCACTTCGAAGATCCGCTCGTCGGCGCCGTCGCAGGAAACGCCAAGGTCGGCAACCGCGTCAACCTCTGGACCCGTTGGCAGGCCCTCGAATACATCACCAGCCAAAACTTCGAGCGCCGCGCACTCGACCTCTTCAACGTCGTCACCGTCGTCCCCGGAGCCATCGGCGCATGGCGCACCGCCCCCGTTAAAGCCGCCGGCGGTTACCCTGTCAACACCGTTGCCGAAGACGCTGACCTCACCATGAACCTCCTCGAGCAGCAACTCAAGGTCGTCTATGAGGATCGCGCCCTCGCCTTCACCGAAGCTCCCATCGACGCCAAGGGCCTCATGCGCCAGCGCTTCCGCTGGTCTTTTGGGATTCTGCAGGCCGTCTGGAAGCATCGCCTGGCCTTCGTCCGCAACAAGGCAATGGGCTATTTCGCCCTGCCAAACATTCTCATCTTCCAAATGCTCCTGCCGCTGCTCTCGCCCTTCATCGATCTCATGTTCCTCGCCGGCATCGTCCATTACTTCGTTGACCGTCACTACCACCCCGAAGCCGCCTCCGCCGCCACTTTCGAAAAGCTGGTCTTCTACTTCCTCGGCTTCCTCGTCATCGACTTCGTCACTTCCTCGGTCGCCTTCTCGCTAGAGCGCCGCCATCCTGCCAACAAGGGCGACGGCTGGCTTCTCTTCCACATCTGGCTCCAGCGCTTCGCCTACCGCCAGCTCTTCTCCCTCGTTCTGGCCAGAACCGTCAAGCGCGCCATCGACGGCAAACCCTTCAACTGGGAAAAGCTCGAGCGCACCGCCAAAATGTCCAAACGCACCAACGCCCTCACCGACACTGCATAGGCCAATCCAGTGGAAGGCGGGGGTTTCAACCCCCGCATAACGTCAACAAATTCAATGTGGGTTTCAGCCCCGGACCCAACCCCACCGCGCAATCGACCCCCAAATTATCTCCTTGTCGTTTCACCTAAAGCGTCTCTATACTTCTTCCACCACACCCGTCCGGTCTTACGGAACCAACGGCTGTGGCAACGACTGTCTTGAGGTGGTCCATGAAAGGTCTCTTGCGGCTCGCTTGTCTTCTTTCCCTCCCTCTTTTGCTGGTTACAGCGTCGGCCGCGCAACAGCCGGTTTCTCCGCCGCCCCAGCCCGTCAGCGGTCCCTCCCTCGCCGTCACCATGCAGTTCATTCAGAACAAGCTCAGCGGCCTGGGCCAGGTCAACTATGTGGGATACAACCACGACAATGCCGGTGGAAGCGAAGATTGGGTAACCCACTTCAGCACCCTCGACACCAACGTCGTCGCCGATCCCTCCGCCTGCAAGATCAGCTATCACGAGAAAAGAATCAAAGACGACAAAGTAACCTCGGATTCCGACTTCTGGTTCGTCCTATCTGAGATGCAGGACGTCGTTATCATGCCGCGCGAGCAACTGCTCAAAAAAGTGAACACCAGAGACGGTCATCCCACCTGGGACGCCCGCATCGATCCGCCCGTCTACATGCTGGTGGCGCGCAAAGATGAAAACACCGAGTGGTATTTCTACTTCTTCGATCAGGATCTGGCCAACCGCGTAGCCAAAGCCATGGTCCATGGCATCGAACTCTGCGGCGGCGGCAACAAAAGCCCCTTCTAGTACTGTGACCGGCAGGTGGCCCACTCATAAGCGCCGAAGAATGATCCTGAGCCTTTAGAAGCTGTGCCCCGTTCATCGCGGCTTCATTGTTCATCGCGATGAGCGGGTGGCTGTAGAAGGTCAAGAGGTTGTTCCACTGTCGGAGCGGCTGATGGGCGGCCTGTAGTTGAGGCTACCATGAGGTCGTTGATGATTGTAATAGTCGGTCCAGGGCTTGAGGTAGGCGTCTCTTT
>Ga0181520_10009097_pt1 | contig 13843 bp, 15 predicted proteins | sample PEATcosm2014_Bin_29_FD_132451 | JGI IMG/M metagenome (GOLD analysis project Ga0181520, IMG submission 132451) | Peatland microbial communities from MTU Mesocosm Facility, Houghton, MI, USA - PEATcosm2014_Bin02_30_metaG | ecosystem: Environmental > Terrestrial > Soil > Wetlands > Peat | place... | reverse complement strand
AATGGGGAAAATCACCGCAGCCCGAACAGCACCTTCTTCTTCGGCGCCTGCGCTGCCGCAATGGGCGTATTCAGCGCCGCCACCACCGGCGCCGCAATCTGGAAATGCTTCACGATCGTGGCCGCAAAATCTCTCTTGAGCGCCGCCGCCGCCGGCAGCGTCGTCGCCAGCCCCCACTGCCGGCAGCGGATCAGATCCATTCCCGGATGCTCGCACGGAAACCCCTTCGGCGGCCGCGTCAACGAGTTTCCTTCGAGTTCGTCAAATGTCTTCCGTAGCGCCGCCGACCGCAGGACCTTGCGAAACTCCGCGTGATGCTCCAGCAGCCAGTGGCGAATGGCGGCCAGTTGATCCTTCTCCGGCATATAAGCCCCTGCGGCAATCACCACTTCTTTCGCGCTGATGTGGAAGTAGTACCCGGCCCCAGAGGTCTTTTCCATCCCCTGATGCGACCACCACGCCGCCACGTGAGTCTTGTACGGCAGCTTGTTATTGCTGAAGCGCGTGTCGCGATAAATCCTGAAGAGGCACTTCTCCGCGGGCCGCACAAAGCCGGGCGCAAACGTGGCCATCGCGTCCGTCACTTTGCGAATGATCGCCAGCATCGGCTCTTTCAGCTCCGCCTCGAAGATCGCCTTGCGCGGCGTGAACCACTCGCGGTCGTTGTGTCGCGCAAGATTGCGCAGAAACGCTAGCCCCTCGGGGCGAAGGTGAGCGGCGGGTACTGTGGGAACGGATTTTTGTGCGCGAACCATGATGGATGCCAGTCTATAGCAACTCCCGTTCATGCGGAAATTGAACTGGTCGAAGGCTGCATCTAAATTTCCGAGGGAATTCAAATTCTCTATTGCTTAATCTCGTGCGTACGTTTAGAATGTACTAAACGATGAATGATCTTGCCGAAGCTCGCGAACGAATGATCGATAATCTCAGCCGCATCAGCGAATTCTGGGGATTCTCTCGTGCGATGGGAGGCATCTATGCTGCGCTATATCTCTCGCCTGGCCCACTCTCGCTTGATGAACTAATACCGATCGTTGGCGTAACTAAGGGCGCTATTAGCACGAATATCCGAGCCCTCGAGCAGTTGGGTATGGTGCATCGCCACCTTCGTACCGGCGATCGAAAGGACTACTATGAGGCGGACACGGAGTTCTGGAAGATCGTAAAGACCATCCTCGAACGCCGCGAGAAGCCTGAATTCGACAAGGCTCTTAGGAGCGTCAGTGAGACACTTCAGCGGGTTCGTTCGCACTCACACCCACCCTCGGATTTGGATTTGGCCAGATTCTATGAACAAAGGCTGGAAGGGATGGAACGATTCTTCCACACATTGGATGGAATCGTGGTTACCTTACTTCAAATGGAGAGACTGCGCGCGGACGGATTGAAAACGCTCCTTCAGCTCTCAGGAAAACGCAAGAAAGGAACGGTGTGAAGGATATGAACGTTGTTACTGGGGCCTACGGATACTCAGGCAAGTATATTGCCCGGCGCCTCCTGAATTCGGGAGAATCTGTAATCACTCTCACAGGAAACCCTAACCGATCGAATGAATTTGGACCGACAGTAAGGGCCTTTCCCTTCCGTTTTGATGACCCTGAAGCGATGGCAGCATCGATTTCCGGTGCGCACACGCTCTATAACACCTACTGGGTGCGGTTCGACCGAAAAGATGAAACCCACGACCGCGCCGTCAAGAATACGATTGCGCTGATCCAGGCGGCGAAGATTGCAGGAGTGCAGCGTATTGTCCATATCAGTATTACAAGTCCTTCTCTGGATTCGAACCTTCCCTATTTTCGCGGCAAAGCAATTTTGGAAGAGGAGATTCAAAAGTCGCAGATCAGCTATGCCATCATTCGGCCAACGGTGATCTTTGGCGCAGAAGACATCCTGATAAACAACGTCGCATTCCTTCTGAGAAGGCTACCGGCGTTTATTGTGCCGGGCAACGGTCAATATCGCCTTCAACCAATCTACATTGAAGATATGGCGCAGATTGCAGTTGAAGCTGGACGGCATTCGAAGGACATGATCATTGATGCGGTTGGCCCTGAAACCTACCAATTCGAGCAGATTGTGCGCCTGATTGCGAATACTATAGGGAGCCGAGCGCTTATACTAGGCGGCCCCGCTTGGCTGGCGCTTCTTGCGTCTCGCGTAATAGGGTTAGCGTTAGCAGACGTTGTGCTTACCGGTGATGAGCTTGAGGGCTTGATGGCTAATCTTCTCATCTCCAGCTGTGCTCCTACAGGGCAGACTCTTTTCAGTAGTTGGATTTCGGCAAATGCTACAACGCTCGGCAAACACTATGCATCTGAAATAGCCCGTCACTACACAGGTTCTCCGCCAGCCGAATCCATGCGGAAGGCGTAGCTGGCGGAAAAATAGCCCCACCGCAGGTGGTCACCGAATCACTTTCAGCGCGCCTCTGAACAGCCCATCGAAATCACCAGCCAGCGCGGCCTCTTTGGCCACAGCTTGCTGAATCGCCTTCTCCGCGGCGGGACGCTGGTAGCCCAGATTCACCAGCGCCGAGAGCACATCGTCCACCGCAGGACCGGCTACGCCCGCCGACTGCACAGGCGCAACAGCAAAATCGTCGAGCTTATCCTTCAGCTCGACCACCAGCCGCTCGGCCAGCTTTTTGCCCACTCCGGGAATCCGCGTCAGTTGCGCGTGATCCTGGCTGCGAATGGCCTGCACCGTTTGTTCGGAAGACAGGCCGCTCAGCATCTTGATAGCCAGCTTGGGCCCCACGCCGCTCACCGTAATCAGCCGCTCAAAAAGCCGCTTTTCCAGTGAATCGAGAAAGCCGAACAGCGCAATCTGATCCTCGCTCACCTGCGTATGAATATGCAGCGCGGCCTCAGCGCCCAAGCTGGGCAACGCCGTAAAGGTGGGCACCGAAATCGTGACGTCGTAACCCACCCCGGCCGCCTCGACAATGGCCTGGCCGGGCTGTTTGTAAATCAGCGTTCCGCGCAAGTGAGCGATCATGATTTCTCTATCCTAGTATCTTCATCCGCTTGGCCACGCGTTCGAGTGTCTCCAAAGCCTGATCGAGTTGCGCCTTAGTATGTTCGCTGGTCAAAATCAACCGCACGCGCGCCTTGCCTTCTGGCACCGTCGGAAACGCAATCCCCGTGCCCATCACGCCCTCGTCGAACAGCGCTCGCGAAAACTCCATGGTGGCGCGTCCGTCGCCAATAATAATCGGCGTAATCGGCGTCTCGCTGGCCGGGGTGGTCACTCCGCCCACGTTGAATCCCGCGCTCTTCAGTTCGCCTTGGAAATAGCGCGCGTTCGACCACAGCCGCTCGATCCGCTCCGGCTCAGCCTCTAGAATGTCGAAGGCCGCCATGCACGCGGCAGCAACCGCCGGCGGATGCGAAGTGGAAAACAAGAACGGCCGCGCCCGATGATAGAGGTAGTCAATCAGATCGCGGCTGCCGCAAACATAGCCGCCCAGGCAGCCGATGGCCTTTGACAGCGTACCCACCTGAACATCGACCTTGCCGTGCAGGCCAAAGTGGTCCACCGATCCGCGCCCGTTGCGGCCCAGCACGCCCGAGGCGTGTGCGTCGTCCACCATCATGATGGCGCCGTATTTTTCCGCCAGCGCGGCCAGCTTGTCCAAGATGCCGATGTCGCCGTCCATCGAGAAAACGCCGTCCGTGATCACCAGCTTGTGGCCCGGCTCGTTGACAATTTCCTTCAGCAACTCCTCGCAGTGGTCCGCATCCTTGTGGCGGAAGACCTTGATCTTGGCCCGTGACAACCGCGCCCCGTCGATGATGCTGGCGTGGTTCAACTCGTCCGACAGGATGAAGTCTTCCTTGCCCAGAATCGAGCTGACCGCCCCGGCATTGGCCGTGAAGCCGCTCTGAAAAACCACGCAGGCCTCCACGTTTTTGAAGCGGGCGATCTTTTCTTCGAGGTCCATGTGAATGCGCATGGTTCCGGCGATGGTGCGCACCGCGCCCGAGCCCACTCCAAACTTTCGCGTCGCGGCCAGCGCCGCTTCAATCAGCCGCGGGTCGTTGGCCAGGCCAAGATAATTGTTGCTGGCCAGGTTGATCACCTTGCGGCCGTCGTAGTGGCAGACCGGCGCCTGTTGGTCATCGAGTATGCGCAGCTTGAAATAGGTGCCCTTGGCGCGCAGCTCGTCGAGCGTTGCGGTCAGGTGTGCGAGCTGGGGGCGAGTGGAGAGTTGCGTCATGGCTTTCACCTCAAACAACCTAGAATAACGCCAATCGCCGCCGCAGGCCGTGACCAGGTCCCGGCTTTCAGCCGTCCGGCGAGCCGAACTGCCCTGTTTCCTTCATTTCAGCGCCATTCTCTCCGCCGATGCGTCCAAACAGCAGGCCCGGAATGGCCTCGGTCCGCCCCGCCCGGATACAATAGGTTTTAGGCTGCACAGACGGGCGGCATACGATTTTTCTTCAGATTTGGAAGGTGCACGTGAGAGGTATAAACCGCCGCGGTCTGCGGCTTGATCTGGTTGCAGGATTGATTATCGCGCTGGCCATGCCCGCGTTGGCGGCGGTGGGCGCACCTACGGCAACTTCGCTGACTGCCGGGACCCTGAGCGGTTGTTCGCAGCCCCTTACTATCGCTGTCACTTCCGGCGGAAGTCCGGTCACCAGCGGCACTGTGACCATCAATGACAACTTCAATGGCAACGCCACTGCCGTCACACTCGCTACTGTGGCGCTAAGCTCTACGGGCACAACCCCAACGGTTGATCTGTCGGCTGGCACTCACAGCCTTACCGCAACCTTTGTCGGCAATGCGTCCTACGCGACTTCCACTTCTGCTCCGGCTATCGCAGTCACCGTAGCCACTGAGTGCGAATTCTCGATCGCAATCACCAATATCACCAACAATAGCTCGCCCTCCACCACGGCCACTGCGGGTACGCTTACCCTCGCGCCCGGCCAATCGGGAACGGCCACCGTTACCGTCACCCCGTCGTTCGAGTTCACATCGACATTGACGGCCCCCATGTCCGTCTCGATCTCCTGCTCGGGCCTTCCCGATGAGGCCACCTGCGTCCCTACCCCTGAAAATCTCCAGATCCTCTCCACCACCCCCGAGATCTGTCTCAATGGTGTCTGCCCGCCCACCAGCAATTTGCTGATTGAGACCTACGCGGCTGGCACAGCTTCGGTCACGCCCCCGCAGGGCAAGGGATCCGCTCCCATAGCCTGGGCAATTCTGCTCCCCGGCGCCTTGTGCCTGGGCGGATTGGCCTTTGGCGCGCGCCGACGCCGCTGGCTCAGCCGGCTTTCGCTGCTGGCTCTGGTCGGCCTTGTCACCCTGCTCGGCACCACCGCCTGCAACCCGCGTTACTATTACCTCAATCACGGCCCGCAGCCCAACCTGCCAACCCCCGCAGGAACTTACACCGTCACCGTCACCGCGCAAACCAACAACGGCGTAACCACCACTTCGCACGCCACCACTTTTGTGCTCGTGGTGAATTAAACACCAAGACGTTCCAACAAGATAAAAAATGACCTGCGGCCTCAATCCTGCCGCAGGTCATTTTTTATTCCTCTTGTTCCGCGCTTACTCCAGATTGAATACCACCTTGATGGCCTCGCCCGATTTCAGGAATTCCATGGCATGGGTGAATTCGGAGAGCTTCAGCCGGTGCGTAATCACCGGCTCCAGGTTCAGCTTGCCACTGGCCAGCAGAGCCTCCATCTGGAACCAAGTCTCATACATCTTGCGGCCGTTGATGCCCTGCACCGTTGCGCCCTTGAAAATGATCTCGCGCGCCAGGTCCATCTCCACAGGCTTTGACGGAATCCCCAACAGAGAAGCGCGTCCGCCGGTCCTCAGCAGGCTGAAGCCCTGCTCTATAGCCGCAGGATGGCCGCTCATTTCCAGCAATACATCCACACCGGTACCGCCCGTAGCCTCCAGAATCTGCTCTTCCACGTTGTCTTTGGCCGGATCCAGAACCAGGTCGGCACCCATGGTCGCGGCTACTGCCCTGCGGTGCGCATTCACCTCCACGGCAAAGACCTTCGCCGCTCCGCAGGCCTTGGCCACGGCAACGGAGAACAGCCCGATAGCGCCGCAGCCCGTCACGAGTGCCGTTCGCGCGGCAATGTCTCCGGCCAGCACGGTATGCACCGCATTCCCCAACGGGTCCAGCAGAGAACACCAGTCGCGCGGAATCGTCGGCGGAAGTTTCCAGATATTAGTCTCGGGAATAATCACGTAGCCGGCGAATGCGCCGCTGGCGTCCACACCCAGAATCTTCACGTGCTAGCAAATGTGCGCTTGGCCGATGCGGCACTGCAGGCACTTGCCGCAGGCCACGTGCATCTCCGCGCTTACAAAATCGCCTTCCTTAACCGCCGTTACGCCAGCGCCCACGCCGGCCACCGCGCCTGAAAATTCATGTCCCGGAATCAGCGGCGGCTTGATGCGCCCCTGCGCCCACGGGTCCCAATTGAATATGTGCAGGTCGGTCCCGCACACGCTGGCTGCCAACACGCGAACCAGCACTTCGCCTGGGCCTGGTACAGGCACGGGCACTTCGCGTAATTCGATGCCTGGTGCCGCTTTAGCTTTAACTACCGCTTCCATAGTGGTAGACATACAGTGCAATCCTCCTCAATACAGCAAACGTTCTAGTCTACCAATTGCCACCCAAGCAGGTCACGCTGGCTGGCGGAATAGCGCGGTCAAAGCCGGAACGCCTGGGAGAAAATTGCCCAGTTCAACCCACCGTGGGCAAGCCTGCCAGCGCCATCCCAATCTCTTCTTCTGGGTACTCGTAGTTCTCCAGCTTTCCGGCCTGGTATGCGATGTACGACTGCATGTCGAAGTGCCCATGCCCGCTGAGGCTGAAGAGGATCGTACGCTGCTTGCCTTCCTGCTTTGCGCGCAGGGCTTCGGAGATCGCCACAGCGACGGCGTGGTTGGCTTCCGGCGCAGGAATGATTCCCTCGGCACGGGCAAATTGAATTCCTGCGGCAAAGGCATCCAACTGCTGCACGGTGGTGGCTTCGGCCAATCCCAAATCCATCACGTGCGACACCAGCGGTGCCATGCCGTGGTAACGCAGCCCGCCCGCATGAATTCCCGGAGGAACGAATGTGCTTCCCAGCGTGTGCATCTTTACCAACGGTGTCAGGTGCCCTGTGTCACCGAAATCGTAAGTGAATCTGCCCTTGGTCAGGCTGGGGCAAGCTGCCGGTTCCGCGGCCACCATGCGCGCCTTGCATTGCCCCTTGATTTTGCGGCCCAGATACGGCATCACGAGCCCTGCAAAATTCGATCCGCCGCCCGTGCAACCAATGATTACGTCTGGCTCATCATCCGCCAGAGCCATCTGCTCTATTGCTTCCAGACCAATCACGGTCTGATGCAGCAACACGTGATTCAACACGCTTCCCAGCGCGTACTTGGTGTTCGGGTCCTTCGCGGCGATTTCCACGGCCTCTGAAATGGCAATCCCCAGCGATCCATTCGACCGCGGATGCTCGGCCAGAATCGCCCGGCCTGACTCCGTCTCCGTGCTCGGGCTGGCGGTCACCGAGGCCCCAAAGGCCTCCATCAGGGCGCGGCGATACGGCTTCTGATCGTAGCTCACACGCACCATAAAGACCTTGCAATCCAGGCCGAAGAAGGAGCAGGCCATCGCCAATGCCGAACCCCATTGCCCGGCTCCCGTCTCCGTTGAAAGATGCTTGGTACCCTCGATTTTGTTGTAATAGACCTGCGCCACAGCAGTGTTGAGCTTGTGCGAGCCGGCCGGGCTCGCGCCCTCGTACTTGTAATAAATGTGCGCAGGCGTATCCAGCGCCTTCTCCAGACGGCGCGCCCTGAAGAGAGGCGAAGGACGCCACTGCGCATAGAGTTGCCGCACTTCGCCGGGAATCTCAATCTCCCGCTCCGTGCTCACTTCCTGCATGATCAGGCCCATCGGAAACAGTGGCGCCAGGTCGTCCGGTCCAATGGGTTTCAGTGTTCCAGGGTGCAGCGGCTGCGCCATCGGCTTGGGCAAATCGGCGGCAATGTTATACCAGGCTTGAGGGATGCGGCTCTGCGGAAGGTTGTACTGGATGGTTTCCATGACAAATTCTATCAGCAGCTTCGCAGGAGCTTCCCAGCTCGCGGCATGTGAAGCTTCAACAACGCGGCGTGGAGCGATTATTTGGCGGCAGGCCGCTCTGGAGCCTGCGCCCGCGTCGCGATGAACTGCCCCGTCCACGAACCGCCATTCAGCGTGATGCCGCCCACTACCTTGCCATCTTCCGAGATAGCCAGCCGATACTGATCCGTGCCTTTTATGTTCGCAGGATCTTCCACTACGTAGCCGTTCAGCTCCAACAACTCATCGCCCTTCAAATTGCCCTTCACCAGCTCCGTAACCGTCTTTCCCACCATGGCGGCAAGCTCCGCAGAAGGATTCTCGCCCGCCTTGCGCAGCGTCCACACAATCTTGCCCCATACCGCGCCGTCGCCCACCACTGCGCAGGTTTTGCAGCTCTTGCCCGTCTCCAGCGTCATCGTCGCTGAAAACACCATCCCATCAGGGTTAGTCCACACGCCGCGCCACTCCCCCGCCACATTGACCGTTTGCGCCGCGCTCGCCAACCCTCCCAACAAAACCAGACCCAACACAGCGATCCACTTTCTCATTGCTCTACCTCTCAGCCAAACAGCCCCGCGCCTTTGGCTGTCGCCATGAATTGTATACGCAGGCAAACAAAACGCGCTGAAATCTCCCCCGCTCCTGTAAACTGGACGCGCCATGAGTTGCCTTTTTTGCAAGATCCTTGATGGAACCATACCCTCCACAGCGGTCTACGAGGACGAGCTGTGCTATGCCTTTGCCGACCTTCATCCGCAAGCGCCCGTTCACGTGCTGGTGGTGCCGCGCGAGCACATCGCCTCAGTGGACGACACCGATAAGAGCGATGGCCTGCTGCTCGGCCACCTGCTCTGGGCTGCCAGCGAGATCGCCCGCGAGAAGAGCCTCACCAAGGGTTATCGCCTGGTGGTCAACACCGGTGAGGAGGGCGGCCAGACCGTCGACCATCTCCACGTCCACCTCCTCGGCGGACGATCGCTCACCTGGCCCCCGGGATAAAGGCAGGGATTAGGGAATAGGGAATAGAGATTAGAATAGCGCGCTCAGCGGGAACAAAGGACCCTCATTAGAGCGTTTTCAATAGAAGTGTTAGCAGAACACTGGGTGCCCCATCCTTTGTGCGCTTTTTGCACAAAGGGTGGGAGAGCACAGATGTACATCTCAACGGTAATCAGTCAAACAGAAGACGCTCTCCCCCTTACACGGGTTGGGCAGCGTAGTCTTCTTCCTCTTCCACGCCATAGCGGCGCAGCAGGTTGGGCAGGGTCTGCGAAAATGCCGAGCGCGGCATCACCGCATCGCAGCCAGCCTCAATGGCCTTGGCTTTCAGCTCGCTTTGCAAGTGATTCAGGAAACCGACAATCGACGTCGCCTTCTTGAGCTTGCTCTTCAGCTTGGGAATCAGCGTCATCGGCTTGGCGTTCAGATTGTTCAGGTCGAAGACCACCAGCTTGGGCACTTCGCCCTCCGGCAGTTCGGTCAGCCTGGCCGCTGCATCCTTGTCGCCGCCCTTCACAAACTCCACCTTCACGCCCAGCTTACGCGCCGTCTCCATAATCTTGGCCTGGAAGAACAGATCCTCGATGAAGCAGTAAATGCGCGTGGGTGCGTCTTCGCGGATTGCCACCGCTGGCTGCGGCTCATAAGCGTCCTGGTAAGAGCCGCCGTTGTGGCCGTTGCTGCTGATCTGGATGGTCGAGGGCGGGCCGTCTGCCACATTGCCGTTCACCAGGCGATAGCTGTGGTCCATCGGGCCAACAAACTCCCGGGGCCCCTTCTGCCTCAGCTTGCGTTTGCCCTGCGGAGGGCCTGAAATGCTGTTACCGGGCTGCGCTGCGGCCGCGGGAGCCTTCTGCGCAAATTTCTTCTTTCGTCCTTGGCTCGGGTGCGCGCCCTGATGCCCGCCCTGGCGTCCGGTCTTTTGCGGAGTCTGCTGCACGGGCGCAGGCCTTTGCTTTTCGGCCTGCGGTTGCGGCGGCGGCTGAAGCTCTTGCTGTTGCTGTGCCTGGGGTTGTTGCGCCTGGACCATGCCTGCCTGGCTGCTCTTGTTCTTGCGGCGGCGGCGGCGGCGCCGATGCCCCTGCTGTTGCCCCTGGCCAATCGCCGGGGCCGGCCCCAATTCAGTTTGGGGCTGCGGTATCTCTGTCGTCATGCGTAAGCTTCCTGTTGCACTGCTAATTGGTTCGTTGCCATTCGCTGCATCGCGCTTCCTGGTTCAGACCTGTTCAATCTTGTTCAGTCATTAATATCCGTGTACTAGATAACCTACCTCGCCGCTGTCATTCCGCGCGAAGCCCAAAAATCTGCATTTCGTTCCTTCGCAGCCAGGATTGGAAACCTCAAACACCGCCGGCCACCCAGCTTCCTTCACCCAGTTCCAAGCAGGGAGATTTTCGCTCAGCGGCCATCATCGCGCGCGATTACCGCGCCAACCGCTCCCAGCCCAACCTAAGCTAACCCCCGAATGCAAATCTGGATCATCTTCAGGCGCTCAAGCACTATTACAGATTCCAGCCGGTCTCTGCAATCCTTAAAAACCTGTCGCTCCTGCTCACGATGCCGATTCAGCCTCCGCGGCACGGATTGACCGGTGTAGGACCTCTGTGAAAATGCTCTCCGGCAGCCACGCACACTAGAGCCTCAATAATGAGCTCCATCCGGTTGTCAGGATCGTGACGATGCGGCCAGCGCCCTTCTCAGGTAATGCCTCTCCTACGAAAACTTTGCCGCTCACAGACTCTCGAAAAATGAACTGCCCGGCTAAGTTTCCTTGCTCGGCGGCGAGCTTGCTCTCCCCTCTCGGGTGGCTCGCGTCAGCCGCTTGATAGGCAACTCTCATACTACAGTGAACTCTTTCGGCTGGCAAGCGAACTTTGTACAGCGCGAAGTTCCAGTTCCGGCTTGGGCGACGTCCATAATGGTGAAACCAAGAACCCTGTAAACGCAAGAAGCGCCACTCAAAAGAGTGGCGCTTCACTGTCTTGCGCTTGTCACTGGCCCCCCAAAAAGTTTGTGGCCGGCAGTTTTTTCCGCCGTACCCCTTCTTGCCTTCCCCGACCGGTCTGCCTCTACTCAAGGACCGCTGCATTGGCGGTTGCTCTTGCCGGGTGGCTTGTCTTCTTTGGGCTGGTCAGCGTTCTTCCAGCGCCGGTACATCACTGGCACTGTGAATATAGCAATCGAAGGGCCAGTCACACGCTTGTTTAATTTCAATGACTTGCGGGGTACATGAAAGGGTAACTATCCCCTATTCTGGAGGTTAAACGCCCTGTTTCTCCCAAAAACCATAAGAGGCCCTCTCACCGCTGGCACTGAGGACAGTAATGCGTACCCCGTCCAGCCAGCACAATGCGCCTTATCGGCGTCTGGCAGCGAAGGCAAGGAAGCCCTGTGCGCTGGTAAACGCAGTGCTCCAGTTGGAAGAAGCCCGGCATCCCATCGGAATCCACATAATCGCTCACCGACGACCCGCCCAGACGGATTGCGTCTCTAAGAACCTCTCCCAAAGCCAGCCGCAGTGCTTCGAGCTCCATCCTCTTCAGCCGTCCCGCCAGTCGCCGCGGCCGAATGCCCGCGCGAAAAAGGCTCTCGTCGGCGTAAATGTTGCCCACCCCTGAAAGCAGTTTCTGGTTCAACAGCGCCGCCTTGATTGCCAGCCGACGCCCGTGAAAAAGCTGCGCAAACTCAGCCGTCGTCACGCTTAAAGGATCGGCACCCGGAGCAACGAATCCGGCGTTTCTGCTCAGTTCGCGAAACTCCAGCCGTCCAAATCGTCGCGGATCCACGAACCGCAACTCCCGCCCGCTTGCCAGGCCTAACCGCGCATGAGTATGGGGCGCAACCGGAGCGTCGGGCGTGGTCACAAGCAATCTCCCCGTCATGCCCAGATGCACAATCCATTGAGCTGCGGTCTCGCTCGCCTGCTCCTCAAAACCATCGCTCGGGTGCCCCATCCTCGCCGCGTTCTTGTCTTTGCGGCTAGGGTGGGACTGCACAGTTTCATCCGCAGTCCCCAGTTCACACACAATATGCTTTCCCGTGCGATGAACCTCGAGAATCACCCGCCCCTCCAGGCCTTTGGCCTGTCGCGCCGCCGGCATTTTGAAGGGTTCACGCTTCCCGCCGAACCAAACCTCCACAATGCGTTCGCCGCGCACGCGCAGGTTCACTCCGCTTGCAATCGTCTCGACCTCTGGCAGCTCGGGCATCGGTCTATTGTATGTGGGTTTCTTCTTGCGGCGAAGCCGTTGCTCTCCAGCCCCTACCTGCGTTCGCCGGGCTCGCGCACCCGGTTGGCCTCAAAGCTCACTATCTTCCACTTCCCCTGCGCATTGCGCACGTAGACGCGGGTGTAACGATAGGTCCCTGAAAAGTCTCCAAAGGGATTAATGCCCTTCACGTCGGCCTGCGAAGTCACCAGCGCCGTCGTTCCGTAAAAGCGCACTCTGCGATCTGAAATCTCAAGCGAGGCAATGTGCGTCGCGCCGGTGCGCATATTGGCCAGGGCCTGTTCCTTGGTCTGCAGGGTCCCATTGGGGGTGATGGCCATATAGTCTTCGGCCAGCAGCGAAGTCAACGCGGCAATGTCCGCCTTCAGAACGGCATTCCGCCAAGCCTCTTCCAGCTGGTCGATCTCGCGCCGGCTCTCGTGCCGCTCCCCTTTGGGCATTGCGCCGGGTTGCTGCGCGGCAAAGATCATCGGCTCGCAAACAACGAGCGCCAAAAGGAGCATCAATACGTACGGTCTGCGATGGCGGATAAGCTGGGAGGGGTAGATCGTGGCTGCGTGCATATGCGTAACGGATGGTAGCTCCGCAAGGGGACGCCGGTCAAACAAATTCAGGAAGCTGCACACAAACCCGCCTCCAGGCGCTCAGTCCCGCGCCAATCTACTGCTGATTAGACTCCGCCCGAATCTCAAACGAGAGCAACCAGGTTCTCCACGCTCCGCTCGCGCATCTTCTGGTAAATCCCGCCCACGGCATGTCGTTTGAAGTGCTCCGACTCCCGGTGCGCCGCCAGTGCATCCTCGTCCCGGTATTGCTCATAAATGAAAACCGTGTCCGGGTCGCCCTCAACATGGTGCGGAATGTAGCTGACGCATCCCGCCTCCTGGCGCGAGGCAGCCGCCAGCAAACGCAGAGTCTCGGCAACGTCGTCGCGATCCTCGGGGGCAAACGTCAGACGTACACCAAAGCTGATCATTGAATCGGCCTCCTCGTGCGTTCTCATCTTACGCGTGTATGCTCTCTAGCGCCGCCGCAAACTCAGGCAGAAGCATGGTCTGGTCGCGGTCCGGGCCGGTCGATACCATTCCGATCTTGGCTCCGCTCTCCCGTTCCTGAAAATGCAGGTACTCGCGTGCCGCCTGCGGCAGCTTCTCAAACTCCGTGATCCCTTCGGTCGAACATTGCCAGCCCTTCAGCGTGGTATATACCGGCTTGATCTGCTCCAGACCCTTCACGTCTGCGGGAATCTCGTCCGTCACGCGGCCTTCAATCTCGTAGCCCACGCAGATGGGAATCTCCGCCAGTTCGTCGAGCACATCCAGCTTGGTCACCACCAGCCATTCAGCACCGTTCACCTGGTTCGAATAACGCAGCAAAGGAATGTCCAGCCAGCCGCAGCGCCGTGGTCGCCCCGTCACCGCGCCATATTCGTTTCCCTTCGCTCGCAGGTGGTCGCCTGCCGCGTCGTGAATCTCCGTCGGAAACGGCCCTT
>Ga0181520_10009096_pt1 | contig 13844 bp, 9 predicted proteins | sample PEATcosm2014_Bin_29_FD_132451 | JGI IMG/M metagenome (GOLD analysis project Ga0181520, IMG submission 132451) | Peatland microbial communities from MTU Mesocosm Facility, Houghton, MI, USA - PEATcosm2014_Bin02_30_metaG | ecosystem: Environmental > Terrestrial > Soil > Wetlands > Peat | place... | reverse complement strand
GCGCTGTTGCGCTGCCTCCACCACTGACCGGTATGCCAGCATCACCGCCGCCAGCGGCAGGGCAAGATAGCACGACCAGCACAAGGGGGCGAACAACACTGCCGCGGTGGTGATACAGGCGTACTGCAGCGTGCGCTCCAGCCTGCGAACCAGGCGCATTGTGATGAGAGGAGCCGACAGGCCCATAGCGGTCAGGTACAGACGCGCAGCAAGGGGGAGTGGGCCGATCTCATAATGCCACCCCAGCGCCCGAGCGATGCGCAGCCCGGCGAAGGAGAGAGAAAAGTTGAGGCTATTGAATGTGCCTTGCGCCGGCTCACTGGGCGCCGCATACCGCACCCAGTCGACCCAGGCCCATAGCCCACCAGGGGCCAAGGCCCCGATCAGTACCCCGATGAGGATCACACCAGCCGCCGGGAGGTAGACCCGTGCCCGGTCGTGCCATGATGCCAGCGCCAAAGGCCACATCGTGTGGACTTTGACCATAGCGACCAAGGCGAACAGGGGACCCCTCAGTCGCCGCGATACGAGGGCCAGTCCGAACAGCGCCCACAGGATCGGGTCGATATTGCCCAGCACCATCGCCGGCGCAGTCCAAGGCAAGCCCAGCAACAGGATGGCAGCAACCGAGAGTGATGTCCATGTAACGCGCCCGGTTGCCAGGCACGCGAGGCACCCCGCGTAGACATAGAACGCAACCAGGATCGCCAGGTACCAGACGCGGGCGAATGTGAGAAAGGGAAGTGAGGCGAGCGGGGAAGCTATGACGAAGACCAGCGGAGGGTTGAAGAAACGATCGGCAGGGAGCAGATGCTCGGGGCTGGCGTGGATGTAAGGACCGTAGCCGGGGTAGGGACGATATAGGGGCCTGCCCTCGAGAACGGCACGCGCCCCCAGATAGTACACATGGACGTCCCGGTCGATATCCGTTCGGCGCCACACCGCGGGGAGCCAGACGAGCAGCATCTCCGCAAGAATGACGGCCCCGATGACATTTGCCGCGATCCGGAACACCGCAGACCGCCGGACCGTCCGTATCATTCGATCCAAGAATGGCACCTCTTTGGGTCACTGCTACGCTATTAAGAGGCGTTCAGAAGCGCTACCAGTTACTGCGCATTGTGCGGCAAGCGTTCCTATGTCTTGCTGGCCTACTTCCGGTAGTGCAGCCGCAGGTCGCCCACGTATACCGCCTTGCCCGGTTGGATCGCGAACAGGATGATCTGTGTCTGCCGCTTTCCGTGCCAGCCGACCAGGCGCGAGAGGTCGTAGGCCTGGCGTCCCGTGGTCGCCGTGTCACCCTGCAAGATGATGTCGACGGGCAGGGCGCCATCGTTGACCTTCAGACCCCACAGGCCCTCCACCGAGCGCACATCGATCTCGACGATCGGATCGCGGTCATAGTCGATCTCCAGCGTCTTGCGGATGCTGGCGAACGGCCCCGGGGTAGTGACCTTCGCCACCCCATTCTGCACCTCCAGTGTCGCCCCGGCCTGCTCCCATCCCCCTGCCGCCGAGAAGTCGGCGAGGCTTTGCGAGGCGGCGTAGACGTTCACCTTCGCCGCGCGCACCGCGCCGGTGCGAAGATCGGTGCAGGTGATGGCCGCGGGGCCGGCCTGCGCGGCTGCGGTCAGCCTGACGCGGTGCTCCAGAGCCTGCCCCGCCGGCACGGGGCCATGATCCCAGCCTGCTTCCGGGGCCGTCCAGCCTGCGGGAAGCGTCCATGCGACGCGTCCCGCCGCGCCGGCAGGCCCGCCGGGGTTGCGGAGAGCCAGGTTGAGATCGATGCTGCCGCCGGGGGCCACGCCCAAGCCGTCGAGGTTCGCCGTAAACTGCCCGGCCTGCCGCGCGAGCGCGACCATATCGTCGGCCCCGATCACCTCGAACTTGTCCGCCGGGAGCCTTTGCTGTACTCCCTGCACCATGTCGAAGATGCCTGGACTAAGCCCCCCGTAGATCACGATGAAGAACGGCGGCTGGTGCGCTGCGGCCACGCGCTCAATGCGTTTCTGCAGATCGCCGACGGGGTCTTTGCGGTCGAGTTCATAATAGTAGAGTGTGTTATCGGCACTTAGAACAGGGGTGCCGTCGGGCAGCCAGTTGTTGGTGGCCGCGCCGCAAGTCTGCTGGGTGAAGCACGGCACATGCAGGACGCTTTGGAAGCGCTGGAACTGGTCGAGGCGCAGGCCGGACTCCCAGACGTCGACGACGTTCGGGCCGTAGGCCGTCACGCAGCGGCGGACGTGGCGCGCGTAGGCGTCCAGATTCGGCATGTGCCAGGGGTAGCAGTACCCGCCTCCGCTGCAGCCGGCGAAGAAGCTGTCGAGAGGCTTGGCGGTGGTCACGTAATACTCGAACAGCGCCGGGAAGACCTCGGCGATATGCGGGTCGATGCCCCAGGCGATCGGCACCGAACCGCGCTTGTCGGAGATCCAGGCCTGGCTCATCAGGCAGGCGAGGATCTTGGGGGTGTCGCCCTCGTTCGTCTGGAAGGTGAGATAGAACTTGGCCTCCAGGGGCTTGCTGCGCGGTGGCGAAATCGGGAGACGCAGGTCACCGCGCGCCGGGACTTTCGCCCAGAAGCTGGTGTTCGAGGCTGCGGAGCACATGACGAAGTTGCCGCCGCGACTGACGCGCTCGGTGTAGAGGAACTCCGGCTCGGACCAGCCGTAGATGCCTGCGGGCCGGTCGAGGCGCGTCATCACCTCATCGAACAGCTTCGCCTGGGCGGGATAGCCGGGGAAGCGGTGATTGCCGAGGTCGAACGGCCCCTCCGCCGGCGAGAGGTTGAAAATGAAAGCCTTCTGGGCAATGGGGTAATCGAGGCCGATGGTGATCGACGGGTCGCCGCCGAGAGCCACGTCCCCGTGCGGGTGGCCGGCGCTGAACGCGAGGCGCTTGCTGCACTGGGGCATGAGGTTGTCCAACGCCCAGCGGTAGGCGGCGAGGTCATCGCTGAACCGCCCGCGGAGGTCCTCCACAACGGGCATCCCGGCGAAGCAGTCGATCTCCTGCCCGGCCTGCGGCGGGACGGGCAGCCCCTCCGCTGAGAGCAGACGCAGGCGCTGCACGACGACGTTCGACTTGGCCCCCACGGTGAAGATGCGGATCGTGATCCGCCCGTTCGGGCGCTTGAGGGCCTCCCGCAGATCGTGGCGGATGACGCCGGTGGCGTTGCCCTCGGGCTGCACCATCGCGTCCACCGCCGTGCCCTCATTGACTTTCAGCGCCCAGTTCGCGGTGCAGCTCGACACGGTCACCACGAGCAGCGGAGTGCGCGCGAGGTCGATCTCGACCACCCGGTCTACCGCGCCATAGGGCAGACCGGTGTCGGTGTGGACGACCCGCATCCCCTGGTCGCACTTCTCCGGCGTCGCGCCGGCGGCGTGCCACAGGCCCGGCTCGGACATGTCGTCCTCCGTCCAGCGTCCGCCGGAGCGCAGGATCGGGGTCTCATACTTGAGTATCGCCGGCGTGACGGGCAGGAGGTTGCGCCGGGCGGCGATAGTCAGAGCGAGATAGCGGGTGGCGTCCTCGGCGGGATCGTAGAGGATAAGGCCCTTGAGGCCGGGCCGGAACTGCCGGATCGCCTCCCGCAAGCCGCTGAGGGCCTTGAACCGGAATCCTTTGCGCTCGGACAGATACCCCAGCCAATACTTGTCGCCGGGACCGAAAATGGCGGCGGTGTCGAGGAACAGGCGCGGGCTTTCGCGGTTCACGAGGCCCTGGAGGCAGTACGTGAGACACTCCTCGTCATAGCTGATGCCGGTGATGTCGAGGCTGTAGGCATCGGCCGCGAAGACGGCGCTGCAAGCGACGATGACGGCGGCACACAGGAGAGACAGTACGAGCAAGGTCCTCATTGGCGGTCGGGTCTCCATTGGCGCGAGGTGTGGGATGCGGACCTATTCGCCCGCGACAGGCCGCTTGCCTGCGTCAGCCGAGCGGTCGTCGAGGCATCGGCCGAAGTCACCGGCGCGATGCCGCACCCACGACCCCGCCGGTGTGCCGGTGAGGGATTCAGAATTGTCCGGGGCTTCGTTTCCGGGACCCCAAACGGCGATGCGGCTCAGAAACTGCGGACGCAACGAAACCCGAGGCCGTTATAGCGACCCGACGGGACGGCGCTGGCGCGGGCAGCGCAGCGGAAGTTGGTGGGAATGAAGTCGAACCAAGCGCCCCCGCGCACAACGACCTCGTGCGTCGCACCTTCGGCCGGCCCCGGAGGATCGGCATCCGGCGCATTGGCATCGTACCCGCCGGAGTACCAGTCTTTGCACCACTGGAAGACATTGCCCGCCATGTCCAACGCTCCACACCAGGACGCTCCCTCGGGGAAGCTCCCCACCGGGAACGTCTTGCCACCGGGGCCTTGGTTCTCGGCGTTGCAGCACTTCTTCAGGTCCCACGTGTTGCCCCAGGGCCATGTGCAGTTCCGGGGCCCCCGAGCCGCATACTCCCACTGCGCCTCCGTCGGCAGGCTCAGGCCATAGCGCCGGCAGTACGCCACCGCCTCGGTCCAGTTCACGCAGACGACCGGGTGATTGTCCGCCGGGGCCTGCGCCTCCCCCACATCCACCCCCGCCGCCTGACAGTAAGACTTCCACTGGCCCAACGTCACCGTGCACTTCCCCAGCCAGAACCCCTTCGTGATCCGCACCCGATGCGCCGGGTGTTCGCCGCTTTCGCCCTCGCCCTCCGCCGAGCCCATCGTGAACTCGCCCGCAGGGACCCACACCATCTTCCCGCCGTCCGGGCCGATGATCTCCTGCCCGGTCGTCGCCCCCGGCTGCTCCCAAGGCTTGGCGTCCTGGGCGCAACACACGGCGGACAGGGCGAGTGCGGCAACGACCGATGCGGCGAGCACTGCGAACAGCGATCTGCGGCTTATCATGGAATGGACCTCTTTGGCGGCTGCGGGTGCTCCATATTGCGCAACTACCCCCTGACGCCCCAGTCTATGAGTGCTGAGATGCGGCGAGCTTGGTCAGAGAACCGCGCCGCTCTTTCGGTATTTGGCAGCCGGGTTCCTGTTGGTGGCCGAAGTGCCCCTCACTCTTCCCTCCCCGATGCGTTTTGCAGCTTTTGCACGAGATCCGGATCGGGCTTTCCGCCGTGTTCTCGGCAACGCTTCACATCCGCCCACGCCCTGTCGTAGTCCTTCTTGCCGTACCAGGCCGCCGCGCGGCTCCCATAGCCGCCAGCATAGTCGGGTTCGAGGGCGATGGCACGGTCGAGGTCGGCAATGGCACGGTCGTAGTCGCCTTTGTGGCGGCAGGCAATGCCGCGCCCCCGGTAGACATCTGCCTGGTCGGGCTTGAGGGCTATTGCCCTGGTGTAATCGGCGATGGCGTGGTCGTACTCGCCCTTGAGTTCGTAGATCATGCCGCGCCAGCCGTGGCCTTCGGCGTCGTCGGGCTGGAGGGCGAGGGCCCTGTCAAAGTCGGCGGTGGCGCGGGCAAAGTTGCCCTTGTGGCGGTAGGCCGTCGCGCGGCACACGTAAGCCTCGGCCAAGTCGGGCTTGAGGGTGATGGCTTCGTTGAGGTCGGCAATGGCGCGGTCGCAGTCATGTTTGCGATACGCGTAGATCATGCCACGATCGAGGTACACATCGGCCAGATCGGGCTTGAGGGCGAGAGCCCTGTCGTAATCGGCGATAGCGCGGTCGTAGTCGCCCTTGGCATCATACGCACGGCCGCGGCTTCCGTAGACCTCAGCGTCGTCGGGCTTGATGGCGAGGGCCTGGTCATAGTCGGCCATGGCATGATCGTAGTCGTGCTTGCCGAACCCATAGGCAAGCCCGCGATTGTAGTAGGCCCCGGCGTAGTCGGGCTTGAGGGCGATGGCCTTGTCGGCGTCGGAGATAGCCCGACCGTAGTCGCGCTTCTCGTAGTAGACGCCCCCTCGGCCACAGTAGGCGTCGGCGAAGTCGGGTTTGAGCGCGATGGCCTTGTCGTAGTCGGCGATGGCGTGATCGTAATCGTGCTTGTAGTCGTACGCGGTGCCTCGGGCGCAGTATGCCTCGGCGTCGTCAGGTTGGAGCGCGATGGCCCTCCCGAAGTCTGCGATGGCGCGGTCGTGGTCGTCCTGGTGGCCGTAGACTCGCCCGCGATTGTAGTAGGCCCCGGCGTAGTCGGGCTTGAGAGCGATTGCGCTGTCGTAGGCGACGATGGCCCCCCGGTGGTACCCTCTGTCCTCGCAGACCGACCCGAGGCGGTTACAGGCCCTGGCCAAGCAGGCAGGGCGCGCGAATGCCGCGATGAGGAGAACGGCGGCAAGCCCAACGGCAATTGCTACGCGTCTGGTGAAACGCATGGCGACTACCCCCTGAGACCTCAGGCAGTGGGCGCTCGGGCAGGGCGACCTCGTTCAGAGAACCGCACTCCACTTTCGGCATTCAGCGCCCGGTTCCTGCCGTTGGCCGAAGAGCCCTGCGGGGATCACGGCTGTTACCGCTTTGGCGTGGAGGCAGCGCGGCGTCCCCACACGATGTCTCCCGCGCCGCGAACCTCCACCGGGGTGCGAGTGCTCGTATCATGCCCGTGCAGAGGAATATCTACTTCATCCAATAACGACGTTATATTGGAGACCGCCTATCTGGGCGGCCGGGCGTGGAAATGGCACACGAGGCTCTCTGACTGGGATTACCCATATCCAAGCGGGTGTCGTTCCTTCACGGGCTGAACAGCCGCCTGGCCGACGTGCAGGTTCGCCGTTGGAGTCACCGATGCCCTTTCTCTCACGCACTCATCCCAGCGATCACGCAAGGTGATGCCGAGGACGCGGTGCGTAAGGCAGAAAAAGCGACTGAACGCTCTACTATGTGAGGCGCGTAAGGCCGAGCATACGGCATCAGTCCGGCGCAACCGGCGGCGCGGCGCTTACGTCGGATACTGTGCCAGATTGTGCGAGCGGCCTCACACCCGCCAGCCCTATCTTCACGAAGACCAGCGGGCCAAGGCAAGTGACCCACAGCGTTGTCAGGAAGCAGCAGGCAAGACGCAAGGCAAGCGCGGCGCTCCCGTGGAGGCCTGCGGTGGCGGCGGCAGCGCCGCGAAGGATCAGGGCCAGCCCTGCAATTCCGACGATGAACCGCGCGGCGCGTCGGGGAGCCGTCCCTCGGGCGTCGAAGCGCACGCAGCGCTCCTGGAGGACATAGCCCAGGATCGCGCCGGCCAGCACGCCGGGCGCGGTGGCGGCAGAGGAGAAGTCGCGGACATGAGCGGCCACAAGCGACCACTGCGGCGGGTCGGCGATCCCGGCGATCAGCGCCAGCACAGTGCGCGAGACAGCCAGCATCGCTGCCGCGGCGACGACAGCAACAGCGATCACGCCCTCGATCGGCAGCGTCTTCACCCATCGGCCGGCGTGCGGCGACAGCCAGAGAAACACTCCGATGCACACTCCTCCCAGCACCCATCCCGCCGCAACATCGTGGGGAAAATGCACCCCCAGGTATAGCCGCGAAGCCGAGATCGCCAATACCAAAGCGACTGCCACCGCCCATGCCCAAGCTCGCCGGACGCGAGACGCCAGGTATAGCCACAGCATCACCGCCCCCTGTGCGTGACCGGATGGGAAGCCGTATCCGCCGGCCACGCCTCGCTGCAGGGCGGGATCGAGCCAGTAGGGCCGCGGGCCGTGGAATGCCCATTTGGCCCAGAGGTTGACCTCGTCTCCGACGCACAGCAACACACCTGCGCGTACGCCCACCGCGCTATCCACGCACCAGTAGATGAGCGAAATGACGAGCATGGAGTATGGCTCCGTGCCCAAAGTGGTCGCGATTCGCATCGGCCACAGGAGGCCTTCGCCGAGGCTTTGGAATGCAGCTATAAAGTGAAGACCGAACTGCTGGATGGCGTCCATTGTCAGGCTCTCGAGATCGCGTCAGACAGGCGTCTGCTGTTTCCCCCTGGGGCGGGCTGCCGACCTGCCGCCGGGGTGACCGGCGCGAGATGAGCGGCCGCGTCGCCCCGTTCCGTGGTCGCTCGCACTTCCTCCCGAGGAGGGGGCCGGCGCCCGCGTTATTTCCCTCTCACGACCCTCAGGCTTCGCAGCCCCGCCTCGGGCGCCAGCTTCAGCCGCAGTTGGGTGGCGTTCGCCGGGATGCGGATCGGCTGGTTCGGAGCGTCGATGCTGATGCGCCCGAATGTCTTGCCGTCCGTCATCGCCGACAGCTCGACAGCTTCCTTCCCCTCCGGGAACCAGGCGTCGTAGACGAGATACGCCGCCCCGGAGCCCTCGCCGGCGATTTGCTTCACGTCGAGATCGACGGTCATCGGCGTGCCCGGCTGCGCCGTCCGCGTCGGCGTCAACGCATAGCTCCAACCTACTCCGAAGCCTTTTACATCGATCTCTCTGCCGCCGCCGGTCGCCCCAACCGGGCCTTGCGGCGATGAGAAGTCCTCCGAGAAGGTTAGCGCCGGCTCCGGGCCATCCCAACTCAGCGCCAGCAGCGTCCCATCACCGGGCTTCAGGTTGACAGTGACCGTCGGAAGCCCGTCCGCGCCGGTCGCGACGCTCAGCTTCTGATCCGTCCGCAGGTCGGTTGCCGACGCGACACCTGGCAGAAGCGTGATGCGCCCCACCGTGTCCCGGTCGGTATCATCATTGACCACCGCCACGCAAGCGGCCCCGTCGGCGGTTCGGAACAGCCCAAGGTGCAGCGGCCCACCCGCGAAGGCGACAGGCGTATCCAGGGGCTTCATCCCGGCGAGCGTCTTCTCCAACCTCTCACAGTCGGCGAAGGCTGCGGCGGTCGCCTTCAGTTGGGGCGTCGGGCTGCCGTCCGGATTGAGCAGCGCCCCGCCTTGCCCGGTGTTGACTTCCTTCGTCAGCCGCGGCACTCCCTCGGGCGCAGCCGCTGCCGTCGAGGGCTTGTCATGCCCCTCGAGCGGCTCCGGGTGCAGCAGGAAGAAGACGACTCCCTTCGCACCGGAGGCGATTGCCTGCCAGATCTGCCACCGAATCTCGCCTACGGTCGGCTGCCGCCAGTGCGAGTACGCCCCCGGCTGTTCGATGATACTCATGTCCGGCCCATAGTACCACGGTCCCCAGGTCTCGACGAAGCACTGGGGCATCGCCCATAAGGCGCGTCCCTCGCGAGCCAGTGCCGCCGCCAGTGCGTCGCAGGTGTTGCGGTAGTACGCCTTTGACGCCGCCGGCGTGTTCGGGCCGTTAGGATCGCCCGCCGCGAAGAAAGGGTAGCAGTCGGTCGTCAGGACGGGGAAATGGGTCCGCAGACGCGCCGCGTCGGTCGTCCCAACCATCGTGACGACCACAACCTGCCGGGTGGGGTCGGCCTTCCTCAGGGCCGCCCGCAGATTCTCCATCTGGTCCATTTCCCATAGCGTCGGCTCATCAATAAGCACGTATGCCGCGAGGCCGTTTGCGCCCTTCAGCAGCTTCACCGAGTCGCCGGCTGTCTTCGCGATCCCGGCGGGCGAGCGGTCCGTTCGGTACCAGAGCACCGGCTCCGGGGTGCCGGCGACCTGCACGCCGTGCTTCGCGGCGACGGCGGACAGCCGGATGAGGTCCTGAGTGCCGATATTGACCGTCCAGATGAGGTTCATGTGGTCGCGGTCATGAAGCTCGGCGACCTGCCGCTCGACGTACTGCCACAAGTCCAACTTCATCTGCTTCGCCATCGGAGCGGTGCGCTCCCAGGCCCAGTAGATGCCGCGAGGGAAGGCCAGATCGGCCCGGGCCGACCCCGGAAGCGCGCCGACGCCGACGAGACTTGTAAGGAGCAGTAAGCACCATTGTGGCCGTCTCATTGAGAGCACCTCGTTTTGTTGGAACCAGCCATTTCCTGTTCTGAGTGACAGGCACTCTTGGAGCGCGTCCACTCCCAGGCTGTGCAGCGGAGTGGCCTCCAGTTTCGCCAGTGATGCGGACATCCGACTCAAACACTGGGGTCCGTCACGCGGCCCATGAAGGGCACGGTACCGCTGGGGCGATCTCGGATGAGGAAGATGAACGGGCGGTTCATCGTGACGACCGCCGTCTCGCCGGGCATCGCGATTCCCACCCCGATGATGGCGGTGGCTGCTCCGGCCTCCGTCCCAGCCTCATCCACCGTCACGAAAGCCTTGTGCAGCGCCACTGAGACCGAGAGGCCTTTCGCGCCGTCGATGCCTGAGAAATCGGCGGCACCAGGCGAAGACCAGCGGTACTGGTTTCATGTCACGTCTTCCCTGTCGAAACCGCAGATAGGACGCCGGTCACACGCTCTTACTATTCGCCATAGGAGACGCACTTCCTGCCCCTCAGTGGCTCTTCTTCAATGTGTGTGGGTGGCTTGACGAAAGCCTCGTAAGCGAATCTCAATGAATAAGTGAGTGCCGTCAAGCCCTCAAAGGGGGCGGGCCGCCTATTGCCTGGCTGACGCGAGCGTCAGTACCTGTCTAGCGACTGTTTCCTCAGGCCATGTGGCAGCGCGATTTATCGCGCCAAATGCGGGCTGAACTGCCCTCCGCCCATTGCGCCGTCAGTTGCAAAAGCAAGCACTCCGTCGAAGTCGAAGCGTTGGTAACTATACAACGTGATCCGCGCGATAAATCGCGCTGCCACATGGTCTGAAGGAAGTGTCGCTAAACAGATAGGAACGTCAGCCAGACAATTGGCGGACGCCCCTTCGGGGCTGACGGCAACGACTCGCCTTGTGTAGTGTCCGGATATCACCTGGTGAAGATCGCCAGGACCAGTTTGCGGCATCTACCCACACACATTGAGGAAGAGCCGCGGGGAGGATTCAAGCGCAGGGCCAGTGAATCCACCACGTCACTGCTGCATCGGTGCGAAGTCAGACTGAAGCCAAATGATTTCCTGTAGCTGAGGCAGGCGGGTAGAGCGTCCCGATGCTGATGATCGTGATGCCCAACTATCACCTCGCCTGGTATCTGCCGCAGGCGAGCGAGGCGATCGTTCAGTGATGCCGGTGGTACTCGCGCGCGACGCCGACGAAACGCTGGTCTATGCCGAGGACCAATCGCAACGACCCGAGCAGCTCGCCCCATCGTGATAGGAGACGGTCGAGCATGAGCCAACAACGCAGACTTCACAGCGTGATGCTGCTGCAGCCGAACTACACCTGGCTGGGCAAGCGCACGTGGAAGCTGATTCCGTACGGGTTAGGCCTGATCAACGCCTGCCTCAAGCAGGCCGGCTACAGGTCGTGGATTTTCGACCCCAACTTCGACGACCTTACCGAAGAGGACGTGCGGGCGGAACTGCGCCGCACTCGGCCCGATGTAGTGGGCATCACTTCCTCGTCCACCGAGTACGTGCAGGAGCCCCGGCTCGTTAGCCGTATCATCCGCGAGGAGCTTCCCGAAACGACCATCGTACTGGGTGGCGTGTTGCCGACACTGGTGCTGGAACAGGCCGCCGAAGATGCGAACGTGGACTACTTCGTCCTGGGCGAGGGCGAAGTACGGATGGTGCAGCTACTCGATGCGCTGAACAGCGGCGGGGACCTCAGCGCCATCGACGGGGTGGCTTACGGTACGCCCCTCACGGTGCAGCCGCCCGTTAGCTTCATTTCAGACCTGGATGCCATCCCCCTCCCGGACTACGGTGGGCTGGACTTCCTGCGCTACGCCCGCCAGCCGAGTCGCTACGCCCATCACTTTCACCCCCGGCAATTCCCCTTTGCCGCCACGGTCACCTCGCGCGGCTGCCCATACCACTGCATCTTCTGCGCCGGGCATCTTCTCACCGGGCGTAAGATCCGGGTGCGCAGCGCGGCCAGTGTGCTAGCGGAGATTGACAGCCTGGTCGAGCACTATGGAATCCGCGAGGTCATCTTCCTGGATGACCACTTCCTGGCCGACCGGCCGCGGGTGGTGGATATTCTGGGAGGGCTACTGGAGCGCCGCTACGACCTGATGTGGAAGTGCGCCAACCTCAACGTCATGAGCCTTGACGATGAACTGCTGGACCTCATGCACAATACCGGCTGCTACCAGATGACGATCTCCGTGGAGTCCGGTAACCCGCACGTCCTCAAGGACATCGTGAAAAAGCCCTTTGACCTGGCAAAGGTGCCCGGCATCGTGGACGCAGCGAAGGCCCGGGGCTTCGAGATCGCGGCCAACTTCATCATTGGATTCCCCGGGGAGACGTGGGATGAGATCCGCGACACGTTCCGGTATGCCGAGGCGTTGCACGCAGATGAGGTGAACTTCCACATCGCCACACCGCTTCCTAAGACCGAACTGCTGGAGATCTGCGCGCGGGAAGGCTACATCAAGCACGGACAGGGCGAGCAGCAGTTCGGTTATACGACCGGCCTCGTCGAGACGCCCGAGTTCAAGCCGGTGGAGCTACAGACCCTCCGCGCCTACGAGTGGGACCGCATCAATTTCTCCAGCCCCACGCGCAAGGCGACCATCGCCCGGATGGAGGGCATTACCCTGCAGGAACTGGAGGAGTGGAGGGTACGCACCAGGGCCAATCTCGGCACCACCATCGGGTGGAAGGAGTAGGCTCTAATATGGCTGACCCGTGGGCGCCGATCGCGGAACCTGCCTGCCACATCTGCGGCGCCCCTGCGCTTCAGCATTTGTTACCGAATGCAAAGCTCGGCCGCGTCACCTCCGACTGCCGCCCGTGGCCTGCCGGCGGGAAGCTGTGCGTATGCGCCGACTGCGGCTGCATCCAGAAAGCCATCGACGCCGAGTGGTTGGACGACGTCGGCCGCATCTACGCAGCCTACGACATCTACCATCAGAGCGGCGGCATCGAGCAGGGCATCTTCACACCAGATTCGACGGCAATGGCCCCCCGGTCGCAACGCCTGCTGCAGGGGCTCAATGTGTACTTCGATCTGCCTCGCCAGGGGCGTATGCTTGAGATCGGGTGTGGGAATGGCGCCCTGCTGCGAAGCTTCAGTTCTCTTCGTTCAGACTGGGTATTGGTTGGTCAAGATCTGGGCGAGCGGCAGAGGGAGGCGGTCGAGGCTATCGCCGGACCGGGAGCGTTCTTCTCCTGCCCGGCGCATGAAGTGCCCGGGCAGTTCGACTTGGTGATCATGAACCATGTGCTGGAGCACATACCTGATCCCTCTGGTTTTCTGGCCGGCCTGCGGGGTAAGATCGCGGCTGGAGGGCTCCTGCTGATCCAGGTCCCCAATACCTGGCGCAAACCTTTCGACCTACTCGAAGTCGACCATGCCAGCCATTTCACCCCGCCGGCCGTGCGCTGGATCACCGCACGGGCGGGGTACAGCGTGTCCGGGATGCCTGATCTGGTCTCCCGCGAGACGACCGTACTGGCACGAGTCGACACATGCGAGTCAGGTCAGAAGCCGGGCAATTCTTCAGAAGTATTGAGGTGGGCCAGCCAGTGTCTGGAATGGCTGATCGGGATGCGCGATCACGCGCGAAGTCTTACACGGAGTTGCCGCCTTGGAATCTTTGGCACCTCCATCGCCGGCACATGGCTGGGCGGGGAACTGGGGGAGGCTGTTAGCTTCTTTGTGGATGAGGATCGGCATCGGGTCGGAAGAAACCACCTCGGCCGCCCCATACTCCATCCGTCCGAGACGCCGGTCAGCAGTCACGTCTACATGGCGCTGGAAAGTGACATGGCCGAACAGATCGCGCTGCGCTTGGCGCACGACGGGATCGATATGAACGCAGTATTGCCGCCCCCGGCTCCGCAATGGGAGGAGTCTGCCTCCGATAGCCATAGCGAAGGGAGTTGACATGGCCCCGCCAACCCCGTCGTCTGCTTACGGGTTCGTCTCGAACGGCGGCGGCGGCGGCAGGTTCGAGCCTACTAAGGCGCCGGCGCTGACGACTTGCTGATTGAGAATCGCGACCTGCTTGTTCGCGTTG
>Ga0181520_10009095_pt1 | contig 13844 bp, 9 predicted proteins | sample PEATcosm2014_Bin_29_FD_132451 | JGI IMG/M metagenome (GOLD analysis project Ga0181520, IMG submission 132451) | Peatland microbial communities from MTU Mesocosm Facility, Houghton, MI, USA - PEATcosm2014_Bin02_30_metaG | ecosystem: Environmental > Terrestrial > Soil > Wetlands > Peat | place... | reverse complement strand
CACCTGCATCGCCAGCACGGTGTGATGTTGCCCATCGGTTTCCCGGATATGGCGCATCAAGGCGCGAAACGCGCGCGCGTCGGCGTCGCGGCTCGCGTCGCCGAAAGTGCTGAGCAGTTCGATGCTCTTGCCGCCCTGGAGACGAATCCGCGGATAGCGCTTGTAGTCCTTCTTTACCCAATAGGGCGCGTAGCTCGAAAGGCCGTTCTTCCAGCTTCCAAACCACAGGAATACAAGCTTGAGATTGTTGCGCCGGGCTTCCTGAATGACGCCATCCACCAGCGCGAACTCGAATCTGCCCTCTTCCGGCTCCACTTGCGCCCACGAGACCGCCGCCAGCACGCAGTTGAGGTTCCCGGCCACCAGGCGCGGCCAGACGGATTGCATGTTCTCGAGGCTGCTGGCGGTGTTGTTGCCCAGTTCTCCGGTGAGAGCGAGGAAAGGTTTTCCATCGACGATCAACTGCGTGGCCGTCCCCTGTTTCTGGAGATGCGGAATACCCGAAGCGGTCTGGGCGGCGGCAACGGCCGCGAGCGTGGTGGCACAGCAGGCCACCGCGAAACAGGCAATACTCGTCCGGCTCATCGTTGATCCTCACATATGGCCATCGAAATCGACCTCATTGTCCCACTCGGTGGTCGGTTCGAATAGCCCCGGCTCTAGAAGGCTGGCCTTGAGAGCGTCCATGTTAATCTCCAGGCCCAGCCCGGGTCCGTTGGGCACTACGAAGTACCCTTTATCGATGATCGGATCGGAGGGCTTATCGGACCTTCTCACACGGTCGAAGAAGTCCGGAACATCGGCCTGGTGAAACTCGCACGCCAGAAACTCATCGCCGGCGGCGGCGGCGTGTCCGCTGGCAAACATCGTAACGGGGCCGTTGTTGTTGTGGATGCAGGATGCCACGCCGTATTGCGTGGCCAGGTCGATCGCCTTTTTGGTCTCGAGAATACCGCCCATATTGGCCAGATCCGGGTGGATGACAGAGATGGCCTGCTTTTCGAGCAGGTCCCGGAACCCTTCGGCCAGGTACACGTCCTCACCGGTGCAGATAGGCGTCGTGCAGGCATCCTTAAGTCTCCGAAGCTGGTCGGGGTAGAACCACGGCACCACGTCTTCGTACCAGGCCAGGTTGTACTTGTCGAGTCTCCGCGCGAACTTGATAAATGTCTCGATGGGAAAGTGACCGTAATGATCCGTGGCGATCGGAATTTCCCAGCCTACGATGCTGCGCACGGTTTCGCAGTAGTCGGCCAGCCAATCCAATCCTTTCTCGGTGAAGAAAGTCGAGGTGAACGGGTGCTCGCCGTAGGGATTAGGGGCGCCCATCGGGAGCATTCTCCGGTCGCCTTCCACGGCACGTCCGCTAAAGGACCTGCGCACCGGCTGGCGCGCGTGGTCCATCGGGTCGGGCGCCGGGACCGTATACATTCCGGCGGTGCTTCCGTGAGTGTGGCGGACCTCGTCTTCGCCGCCGGCATGCAGGTCCATCTTGCAGAAGGTCCAGCCGGCCGCGATCCTTTCCTTCAAGTGGTTACCCATTTGTTCCCCGGTCGGCATACTCACGGTGTCGCAGTACAGGCGGACGCGGTCGCGCATCTTGCCGCCGAGCATCTGCCAGACCGGCACGCCCCACGCCTTGCCGGCCAAGTCCCAGCAAGCCACCTCGATACCGGAAACCCCTCCGCCGCCGCAGCCAAACGAGCCATGTTTTTTGATTTTGCGAAATATCTCGGCGACATTGCACGGGTTCATCCCGATGATGCGGCTCTTCAACATGAGGCCATGAGCCTTGCTGCAATCGTACCGGATCTCGCCATATCCGGAAATACCTTGGTTGGTATCGAGCCGTATCAGCATGGATCGAAACGAGTGCGCGATGCGCATGTCGGTGATCCTCAAAGCCGAAGGTCCCGATTTCGTATTCACATTGCCGGAGATCTGCTCCAGATCCGCATTGGTGACGAGACTCCCCGAAGCGACCGCCGCCGAGGCGGATGTCGAAGTGGTGAGAAAGGTTCTGCGCGACACACCCGATTTTTCATTGAACATTGCAATTCTCCATAAAATTGGTCTCTTCTGAACCTGCTCAGCCAACCTACCGGCCCGGAGTCGACGGGGCCTGCGCTTGTGCAGATTGCCGCTTCAAGTATTCCTCGTACGCCTTGGGACCGAGCTTCGCCTTGAGATAGTCCTGGTATTCCTTGATCAATGCTGGATCTCGCGGCCGGCTGTAGATGTCGGTGGACTTGTACGTGCCCTCGTCGAACTTCTTCTTGGTCCACTCGTCGTGAACGTGCGTGACCTGCGCCTCATCCACGATTCCCTGTACCAGGTGCGGCGGGATAAAGGAGACGCCCTCCTTATCGCCGAATACCACGTCGCCCGGCATCACCGTGGCCCCGCCGATCCGGACGGGAATATTGATCCCCGTCACCATCACGCTGTGGATGGCGGGAGGAGTGGCGCCCCTGTAGTATCCAGCCAGGTCGTGGAGGGGGGAGATGCCGTCCAGGTCGCGAATGGCCCCGTCGATGACAAAACCGGCGCCGGTGGCCTTCATGATGTAATACGCCAGGTTGTCGCCGATCACGCCGCCCGCGCTAACACTCCCATAGACGTCAACCACGATCACGTCCCCCTTCTGGAGCAGGTCGAGGGCGTTCTGGTGGTCGCGCGGACGCTGATTCCCCTGCGCCTTCCACTCCGCCGCATCTACTTCCGTGATGTCGGGCCGCAGGGGCATCAGTTGCATCGTGACGGCCCGGCCAATCAGCTTCTTTTCCGGGTGCAGAACCTGCAGGCCGTCCACAAATTGGTTGGGGTATCCGCTATGGGAGAGGTTGATCTCTTCCGAGGACATGTCTTGGAATTTCTCGAGAAGAGCATCCGGAACTTTCGGCCGCCCGTCCGGGAAGCGCTCGTAAGGGCTCTTGGCCGTGTACTTCATCAACTGTTCGCGGGTCATGGTGAACACCTTTCCCCACGAGGACGGCACATATGCCTGGCACCAGGCCGGCGCCGAGACCAGGAGGCCAACAAACAACCCGCTTGCCAGCGACCGGAACCGTCTGGCGGGACGGTGTCCGGTTGAATTGCGCGTGTCCGATTTCGCCACAGTAGTGTTCCTCGATTTCAACCCGATATGCTCCTCATGGCCGGCCCACGTTCTGGGGGCCCGGGGTGCCGCATATCGGAACGCCCCGGGCGTTCGGTTTCAGGCAGGCACATGCTGCTTTTCGATTGGAACAGAGTAATCCGTATCGCCCCCGATAGACCCTGAACTCTGACTGGATCCGTGAGGGTAGGCGCCTGAGCCAGTAATCCATTTCCAGAGAATGAGATAGCGTTATGCCTGAACTGCCCCGGATAGGCCGGAGCGCTTCTTGCAGCCCCCTGAGACCCGTGGTAGAACTAGAGTTCAGTTGGCTACCCGGTGGTGGCCGTTTCGGTATGGAAGCCAGCAAGACTCCGCGGACTGCCAAGGTCACTTTCGGACTGTTCGAGTTCGACGCATACTCCCGTCAACTCCGCAAGGAAGGAAGGGACCTCAAACTTCAGGGGCTGCCGCTGCGCCTTCTGGGCACTCTGCTCGAGTCGCCGGGCGAGTTGATCAGCCACGACCACCTCCGGCGCGAGCTTTGGGGCAACACGGTGGTCAACTACGATGATGGCCTTCACACCGCGGTCCGTAAACTGCGTGATGCCTTAGGCGATTCCGCCAGCAGCCCGCGATTTATTGCTACCATCCCCGGACGTGGCTATCGGTTCATCGCCCCGGTCGCCCGAGTGTCCGAGGAGAAGCCGCCTTCCCAGTCGCGGGCAAAGATCTACGCGGCCATCGCGGCATTGGCGGTCCTCACGGTGTCGGCTTCCCTGTTGCTCTGGTGGCGGGAAGGTTCCAGTGCCTCAAAAGGCCCGGCGCCCCTGCTGAGCGTGGCGCCGCTAACCAGCTACCCAGGCACCCAGCGTTCCCCCAGCCTTTCACCGGACGGCCGCCGGTTTGCGTTTGCCTGGACCGGACAGACCGGAGACAACCTTGATATTTACGTCCGCAACGTCGATGGAGGTGCCCCCGTGCGCCTCACCAGCGACCCCGCGGCGGACGACTACCCAGCCTGGTCGCCAGATGGCGGCTGGATCGCTTTTCTCCGCAGCGGGGTTGTTTTCATCGTTCCATCAGGTGGCGGAAACGAGAAGAAGATCGCCGATGTGGCGGGATCCGGCGTCGCCTGGAGTCCCGATGGCAGGCTGTTGGCCATCTGCGCTCAGGACCCCCAGATTGGATCGGCCGGTATCGCGCTTCTCACTCTGGCGACTGGCCGCAGTCGATGGGTGACCCATTCCACTCCCTCGGCCAAGGATGAATTCCCGGAATTCTCATGGGATGGAAAAGAGGTTGCGTTCGTTCGGACGGACACCACGATCAGCGACGTATACGCCGTGCCGGCGGCCGGCGGCACTCCCCCGCGGCGGTTGACGACCTTGGGCGAGCCAATCCGGGGTGTAGCCTGGACTTCCGACGACCGGTTCGTGATCCTCGATTCGGCTCACGGTTTGTTTCGAGTGCCCGCCCATGGCTCGGGCGTCCGGACCCCGGTCCGCGTGGCAACTTCCGATGAAAGCGCGCGCCAGCCCTCCATCTCTTTTCGCCGGTCCGACGGGCGCAGTCAGTTGGCTTTCGCGCGGGCTGCGCGCGACACCGATATTGTCGGCATGCCCATCGGAGGAAGCGGTTCGGCCGTTCCCACGCCCATTACCAGATCTACTCTGGCGGATCACGGCCCTAGCTTCTCGCCCGATGGCACGCGGCTGGCCTTTTCATCCGGGAGGACTGGAATGGAGCAGATCTGGGTTTGCGAGGTCAGCGGCTTGAACCCGCGCCAGTTAACGTTCTTTGAGAGCGGGCTGGGAGCATCCTCGCCGGTGTGGTCGCCGGACGGGAAGACGATTGCGTTCGACGCCACGGCACGGGGCAACCGTGATGTTTATACTGTCCCCGCCGACGGCGGAAAAGTGATTCGCATGACTGACCGGCCGACCTCGGACGCACAGCCCAGTTGGTCACATGACGGCCGCTGGATCTACTTCATGTCGGACCGCTCGGGCGCCCGCCAGATCTGGAAGATGCGCGCCGATGGCAGCGAGCCGAGACAGGTCACCAAAAACGGTGGCTACCAGGCTTTCGAGTCGGCCGATGGCAAGCGCCTGTTCTATGCCAAGGAGCGCAGCCAGCGGGGAATATGGAGCGTCCCGCCGGATGGAGGGGATGAAATTCCGGTGCTCGAGTCTGCTTGGCACAACTCCTGGGCGCTTTCAGGAAATTACATCTACTATCTGGATTTCGATCGTGCAACGCCGTCGATGATCCCCGCGAACCGCTTCGATATCAGGACCGGGGCCAAGCTCAAGTTTGCGCAGATTCCTCCCCCGGTCGCCCGCGACCTGCCGGCATTCGCCGTGAATCCGAGCGCCCGTTTCGTGGTGTGGGTAGTGCCGATCGATAGCGAATCCGGGCTGATGCTGGTGCGCGATTTTCGCTGGTAACGGCTGCGGGTTGCCCCGTTGCAAACGGCAAGCGGCTAAGATACCCCACCCAAGACTTCCAACCTCCCTTACCGCAAGCTCATATTGTGCTCGACGACGGCCCCCAGTGCTCCGGCAGTGCCGAAATTCAACCAGGCGACACGGCCGTAGAGGTCGGGGCGATGCCGAAGTACGAGGCGCTCCAACAGAATGGAAGACCCGACCAGCCCCAGCTTGATCGCTACGGATGCGGCGCCAAAAGTCGATCCCGGGCTAGCCAGCACGGGGTTGGCTTCAGGACGGCGCCAACTGGAGGCGACGTCCGCGGCACTAGAAGCTGCCAGCATGGCCACGGACAAGAAATACACCGTTCGGCCGTGTGACACGGTCCGACTTGGTACTACCGTCCGCAGTGACGGCCCCATGACAGGATTCGGAACCGCGGAAAGGGGCGCGGCCGCCGTCAAGAACGAAGCGGACGCGGTGGGGTTAACCTGTGCCGCCAAGGGCAATCCAAAGAGCAAAATCGTCAGAAGCCTCATATTGGGAGACATCGGCCGTAACCAGCGCCCATCTAGATTGCATTTGGTTAGCCATGATTGCTACCTTCTGGAGAATCCAAGCGGTTCTCACAAAATCAAACGTTCCGGCCCGGTCGGTCTGACAAGATCTCGGGCAAAGCAGAGCAGAATTCGTATATAAAGTCCAATTTTGGCCTAAAGTACTGAGCGTCCTAGGCCAAATGCGGGAGATCGTCCATCTCGCTATCCCTATTACGGAAACTCCAGCGAAGTTTTGGATGTACAATTGATGCTGAGCGGAATAGACTTTACCATAGGGTAGAGCCTCGGCTGCCCGTTGGTTTTCAGGAGGTTTGTGTGCTTAAGCTCGCACGTGTTTTAGTCCCGCTTCTGGCGGCGGGCACTCTGATGTTCGCCCAAGACCAGGTAGCCACGGCGACCTCCACCGCCCCGTTCCAATTACGGGGCGCCAATGTCACGACCGATCAAGGCGTACCGTCCTGGCCCGTAATGCCGGGCGACACCATCCAAGCCGGTAAGGCACCGGTCGTGATCTCGTTTGCCGGCGGATCGAGCGTCACCCTGGGCCCCGGTGCGTCAGCCAAAATAACGCTGTCGGGACAAACCCCCGTGTTCCAGCTCGTATGCGGCGCCGCACGTTATTCCCTCTCGGCGTTGACGGCCGTGAAACTGAACGACCCGGCCTCGCCGCCGAAGCTCACCGGTTCCTTTAGCATCTCTTGCAACACGCCTGCCGGCTGGTGGACTGCCGGCCACACCGCAATCGTCTTAGGTGGCGCCGCCGGAGCTGCGGGTCTGGGCTTTGGCATTTCCGCCGCAACCAACGGCGGTCAGGCCGCCAGCCCGATTCATTAGCCTAAGCCGTATTCACGGACCATCGTGAGTCTTTCTAGGACCCGGAGAAGCTCGCCGGCGACTGCTGCATTGGTGCGTACCACAGCATACATCCTAATGTCGGTCTCGCTGGCCGCTGCGGCATTCCTCAAGGGCGGCGTCATAGCCTCTGAGTGGCAGTGGATCGCCCTCAGCCTATCCCTGGCGGCCTGTCTTTCGTTGTTGCAGGGAACAGAACCCAGCCGCGGTTCCCGGCCCAACTGGGGAATCGGAGTCCTCGCGTTGCTCCTCGGCTGGATGCTCCTGCAACTTGTCCCGCTGCCGCCCTCCGTAGTCGCCTTCCTTTCGCCCTACCGATGGAATGCCGTGCAGGCTGCACGTGAGGCGACCGGCCAGGATTTGCATACCTGGGTCGCGTTATCGGTCGCTCTTCCCGCAACCCTGGAACGGCTCTTGTATGTCCTCCCTGCCCTAGCCGCTTTCATGGCATCGCGGGAAATGGTGTGGTGGTGGCCGGGCCGAGCGTGGGTCGCGGTCGCCCCGGTCATCGTGGTCGCATGGCTGGAAAGCCTGCTAGGGCTGGCCCAGTTCGCCCTGATGCGAACGGCTGAAGGCCCGGCGGCCTTCGTAGCCGGAACCTATGTCGACCATGATCACTTTTCGGGGCTGCTGGAACTGGCCTTCCCGCTGGCGGTCATGGGGGCCGTCTGCGTCTGGAGAAAAGGCGCCCCCCGTCAGAGCGAGCCGACTGGTACAGCTTTGCGCACTGCGGCCATGCTGGCGGTCGCGACATGCCTGCTGATGGGAATATTCCTCTCCCTTTCCCGGATGGGTGTCGTGTCTACGCTCGCCGCGGCCGCTCTCACGGGTCTCGCGGTTCTCGGTGGGCGGCACTTGGGTGAAGCCAATCGCCGGCGGCGCTGGCTCTGGCTCGTACCGGTCGTCATACCGCTCATCCTCCTCATCTCCCTGCCCAGTCGGGATCTAATCTTGCGGTTTGCCGATCTCACGGGCCAGTCGGGGGATCTCGAGTTTCGCATTCAGATCTGGTCCGACACGTTACACGTAGTCGCGGCATATCCCTGGACCGGATGCGGTCTGGGAGCGTACGAACACGGCTTCTACCGATTTAAGACCGTGGCTCCCACCAACACCGTGGACTTCGCGCACAACGACTACCTTCAAATTCTGGCCGAATTGGGCATTCCCGGCCTGCTGCTCGTCGCCGTGTTGGGCGGCTGGATTTTGAAGCGCACCCTGAAGCTGGTCGTCTTGATGCGAGACGGGCCCGACTGGGACCTCGCCGTCGGCCTTCTCGGAGCGCTCCTGACATTCGGCTTGCACAGCCTGGCGGAGTTCAACCTGTACATTCCGGCCAACGCGCTGGCTCTGGCCTGGTTGGCCGGCGTAGCCACGAGCCTGGAATCCAAGAGCGTCTGAAATGCGAGTCATCATATCAGTCGCAGCGCTACTGGTCGTCGCATTGACCCTGGCAGTTGACTTCACTCATCCGTCGCCGGCTTCAAACCTATGCCGCTACGGTGGCTGCCGTTTCGACCAGATCTTTGCCGGGGTGGATGCCGCCGGCGCCAGCCGCGATGCCGTCGCCGCCCTGCTCGATGCCGATCCAGCAAACCCGCTGGTCTGGTGCGCCTATGCCCAAGTCTTGAGCGTTCACGGCGAGACGCAGCAGGCTCAATCCGCCTTCGATCACGCCGTGTCCCTCGGCCCTGGAATGACACCGGTGCTGATGCGAGCCGCCAATTTCGATTTCACGCACGGCCGGCGCGAGCACGGCTTTCTCCTCTCGGCGCGCATCCTGGCGCAAACCGGTGCGTTCGATGAGATCGTGTTTTCCTATCTCCAGCGCGCCGGCGTTCCCGCTAAGACGCTGCTCGGGACCGCCATTCCCACCGCGTCTCGGCCAGCCCAGTCCTGGCTGAACTGGCTGCGCGCCCACGGGTCGGACCAGGACTTAGTCGACACGTGTGCATGGATGGAGGGGAATCGCCTATTAGACGAGAGATCGGCGGGCGAGGCCACCTGGACGCTCTGGAACCGGGCTTCCTATGAAACCGCCCGTGCTCTCTGGACCGGCTGGCTAGCATCGATCCCTGGCGGCAATTCGCAACCGCAAATTCTAGCGAACGGCGATTTCCGTAACCCGCCGAAGGAGACCCCGTTCGATTGGGCGTTTGGCGCTACACCGGCGGTCACTGTTACTCGAGCGAACGGATTGGACGTACGATTCGCCGGTACCGAAAACGTAGCCTTCTCCGGAGTGCGTCAATTCACCGTCATGCCGCCCGGCCGGTACCGCTTTTCCGCCGAGGTCTCATCGGACAACCTCACCACCGACCAAGGGCCCTACTTCCGGCTTTTCGATCCCGCCAACCCAGGCGCTCTGAGCGTGGAAACGGCCGCCATTCACGGCACGGTAATGCGATCGCGGATTAGCGTGGAATTCACGGTGACACGAAAGACGGAGGCCTTGGCAGTTCAACTCGAGCGTCGTCCTTCTCAGCGTTTTGACAACCGCATTTCGGGAACGCTCCACATTTACAAGGTCTCACTCGCAATCCGTTGAGCCGCGTACTTCCCTTCCCTCCCCGACTTCATTCCCCTGACAGTCTGAAACACATGCGTGACCTGCTGGCCGGAGGTGCGCTCGTCGGGCAGATCGCGAACCTCTAGACCATTGGCTTTGAGATGAGTTGGTGCGCCCGGAGGGACTCGAACCCCCGGCCTACTGGTTCGAAGCCAGCCGCTCTATCCAACTGAGCTACGGGCGCGCATAGGCGGGAACAATCACCAGAGTACTACACGCGGCGCAGAGCAGCCTAGGATCAGGGGAACCTAAAGGATGCCCCACCAATTTTGCAATGATGGACCTGTTTGGTATAAAATGAACTATCCATGCGGACGATTGCCAGTTCGGTGATGGCGGCGCTGGTCGTGATGGCGCTGCTGTTCGGGAACTGCTTTTCCTGCCCGCAGATGTGGGTGCAGGACGCGCATCGCTGCTGCCATCACAATAAGCCCGTGACGGCTCAGTGCGACACCCAGAACTTGCAGCACTTCGTGAAATCCGAGGTCCGCACTCAGGTTTCACCCACAACCGCGACGGCTGAGGCGATCGAGCCGGCTGCGGTTGCGCTGCCGTCCGAGCCGTTTCAGTTCGCGGTGCACCTCTCGGAAGCGCCGCCCGATCCTCTCTCTTTAACCTCCTCACTGCGCATCTAGGCCGCTCCCTGCGCGGCGCCCCGGCCCGGCTCGATAAGAGCCTGGGCAGGCTAAAGCATGCCCCACCTGCGAGGAGGAAATGTACTTTCGAATCTGGATATCTGTGGCGCTGGCGCTCGCGCCGGCGCTGGCCGGAGCGCAGCCGCTCGCGTCTCTGATCGAAGAGGCGCTCGCCAACAATCGCGAGATTCTGGCGGCGCAGAAAAAGTATGAGGCCGCCCGCCAGCGGCCCAGCCAGGCCGGTGCGCTGCCCGATCCCACGGTCTCGCTCGGCTATACGTCCAACGGCTGGCCTTACCCGGTGGCGGGCATCGGGCGTGATGTCACCAGCAACGCCGGCCTGATGGTCTCTCAGCCCATGCCATTTCCCGGCAAGCGGAAGCTGCGCACCGAAATCTCCGGCAAGGAGGCCGACGCCGCTTTCGAGGAGTATCTCGCGGTGCGGCTCAACGTGGTGGCGCGGCTGAAACAGGCCTACCACGAGCTGCACCATGCCACCGTGGGGATAGCCTTCGTCGCGCGCTATCAGGCGCTGCTCGAGAACATCCTGCGCATCTCGGAAGCGCGCTACACCGCGGGACACGCGGCGCAGCAGGATGTCTTCAAAGCCCAGACGCAGTTCGCCATCTTCGAGGCCCAGATGCTGCGTTATAAGCAGGAGAGCGCCAGCAAGCAGATCGAGATCGATGCGCTGCTCAACCGGCCAACCGGCGGCCCCATCGAAGTGCCGGAGGAGTTGGCGTCCGGAGAAATGCCGGCCACTCTCGACGAGATGCTGGCCCACGCCCGCCTGCACGCGCCGGGGCTGGCCGCCGAGCGCGCCATGGTGCAGCGCGGCGAGCTGGCCGCCGGCCTGGCGCGCAAGGATTACTACCCGGATTACACCGTCTCGGGCGGCTATTTCAACCAGGGCGCCATGCCGCCCATGTTTCAGGTCCGCGTGGATATCCAGGTTCCGGCCTATTTCTGGCGCAAGCAGCGGGCGGCCGTCAACGAGCAGGAATTCTCCAGCGCCCAGGCCCGCCACGAATACGAAGCCGCCGATGTGTCGCTCGAAGCGCGCATCCGCGAGGATTACACCACCGCCGAAACCGCCCGCAAGCTGATCGATCTCTACCAGAAATCGGTGCTTCCGTCGGCCAACCTGGCTCTCGAATCGTCGCTCGCCAGTTACGAGACTTCGGCCATCGATTTTCTGCCGGTCTTCTCCAATTTCATGACCGTGGTGGATTACGAGCTGATGTACCACGAGGAAGTCATGCAGTTTCACGTCGCGCTGGCCCGCCTGGAAGAAATGACGGGCCCAGAGGAATGAAGGCGCTATGAAGAAGGTTGCCATTATTCTCGCGGTCGCCGCGGCATTCGCAGGCGGCTATGGATACGGACGCTGGTACGGGAAGCCCGCAAGCGCCGAGCGCCGCCCGCTCTATTGGGTGGACCCTATGCATCCCTGGTACAAGTCCGATAAGCCCGGCATCGCGCCGGATTGCGGCATGACGCTCGTGGCGGTCTATCCGGGCGACGAATCGAAGCACCAGGCCAAGCCGGACCTGCCGCCGGGAACGGTCGAGATCGCGCCCGAGAAGCAGCAGCTCATCGGCGTCGAGTACGGCACGGTGGAATCCCGCGCCATGAGCGGCTCCATTCGCGCGGCGGCCCGCGTGGCGCTCGATGAGACCCGCATCGCCAAAATCCAAAGCAAGCTGGAAGGCTGGATCGACAAGGTATTCGTCGATTTCACCGGCAAGGCCGTGAAGGCCGGCGAACCTCTGCTCACTATCTACAGCCCCGAGGCGCTGGCCACCCAGCAGGAATATCTGCTGGCGCTCAAGGCGCGCGGGATGGCGCACGAAGGCGCCATGGAGCAGATGAGCGCCTCGACCGATCGCCTGGTGGCGGCCGCCCGCAAGCGCCTCGAGCTCTGGGATATCGGCGATTCCCAGATCGCGCAGATCGAGCATACCGGCGAGACCCTCAAGAATCTGACGCTGGTTTCGCCGGTTTCCGGCTTCGTGACGGAGCGCAACGCCTTCCCCCGTCAGCGCGTGACCAACGATACCGTGCTCTACACGGTGGCCGACCTGTCGACGGTGTGGGTGCTGGCCGACGTCTTCGAGTATGAAGCCGCGGGCGTGCGCGTAGGCCAGCCGGCCGCCCTGAAACTCGATTACCTGCCGGGCCGCATCTTCCGAGGCAAGGTGACCTATATTCTGCCGCAGGTCGACCCCGGGACCCGCACGCTCAAGGTGCGGCTGCAATTCGAGAATCCCGGCACTCTGCTCAAGCCCGACATGTACGGCGAGGTGGAACTCCAGACCGGCGGGCAGCGCAGCCTGGTGGTGCCGGAGGGCGCGGTGCTCAATTCGGGCGACCGCCAGACGGTCTTCGTGGATCGCGGCAACGGGCAGTTCGAGCCGCGGCCGGTGACCATCGGCACGCAAAGCGACGGGCGCATCGAGATTCTGAGCGGCCTCGCCCCGGGCGAGCGCATCGTCACCTCGGGCAACTTCCTCATCGATTCGGAGAGCCGTCTGAAGGCCGCGGCGGGAGCCCGGCCGTGATCGACCGCATCATCGAGTTCTCCGCGCGCAACCGCTTTCTGGTCTTCCTGTTCGTGGCGGCGGCCGCGGCGGCCGGCTGGTGGGCCATCCACACCGTGCCGCTCGACGCCATCCCGGATCTCAGCGACACGCAGGTGATCGTCTACTCGCGCTGGGACCGCAGCCCCGATATCGTCGAAGACCAGGTCACCTACCCCATCGTGAGCGCCATGCTGGGCGCGCCCAAGGTCAAAGACGTGCGCGGCTTTTCGGATTTCGGCTACTCCTACGTCTACGTGATTTTCGAGGAGGGCACCGATATCTACTGGGCGCGCTCGCGCACGCTCGAATATCTTTCGAAGATCCTGGCGCGCCTACCGCAAGGCGTGCAAACCGAACTAGGGCCGGACGCCACCGGCGTGGGCTGGGTCTTTCAGTATGCCCTGGTCAGCCATGGCGGCCAGAACCTGGCGGATCTGCGCTCGCTCCAGGATTGGTTCCTGCGCTACCAGTTGCAGGCTGTGCCGGGTGTGGCCGAGGTGGCGCCGCTGGGCGGCTTCGTGCGGCAGTACCAGGTGAACGTGGACCCCAATCGCCTGGCGGCTTATGGCGTGCCGATCTCGAAAGTGGTGGCTGCGGTACGCGGCGGCAATAACGACGTGGGCGGACGCCTGGTCGAATTCACCGGCCGCGAGTACATGGTGCGCGGCCGCGGCTACGCGCATTCCACAGACGACTTGGCCAATATCTCGCTGGGCGCCAGTGCCACAGGCGTGCCCATCCTGGTGCGCGATGTCGGATCGGTCACGCTGGGCCCCGATATGCGCCGCGGCGTCGCGGAGCTCGATGGCCAGGGCGAAGTGGTCTCGGGCATCGTGGTGATGCGGCAGGGCGAAAACGCACTCGCCGTCATCGAGCGCGTGAAGGCCAAGCTGCAGGAGATCGAACCGGGGCTGCCGCCGGGCGTGAAAGTGGTAACGACCTACGATCGCTCGGAGCTGATCCTGGCCTCCATCGAAAATCTCAAGCACACGCTCCTCGAAGAGCTGATCGTGGTGGCGCTGGTGATCATGGTATTCCTGTGGCACGTGCCTAGCGCGCTGATCCCCATCCTCACCATTCCCATCGCGGTGACGATCGCCTTCGTGCCCATGCGGCT
>Ga0181520_10009092_pt1 | contig 13848 bp, 15 predicted proteins | sample PEATcosm2014_Bin_29_FD_132451 | JGI IMG/M metagenome (GOLD analysis project Ga0181520, IMG submission 132451) | Peatland microbial communities from MTU Mesocosm Facility, Houghton, MI, USA - PEATcosm2014_Bin02_30_metaG | ecosystem: Environmental > Terrestrial > Soil > Wetlands > Peat | place... | reverse complement strand
AGTGGTGGTTCCGCTGGCAGCAGACCATGGCGGGCCGGTTCAAGGCGCCCCAGTTCGCCAAATACGATGGCCTAGGGATTCAGTACATCGTGCTGAAGCCGGAACATCGCCTGGCGCGGGCGGCGATGTTCGAGAACGGGCAATATGTCGTCTACCGGACGCGCTGAGGCAGTCTGATCAGGTAATTCGCACCCGTTACTGCGGTCCCCAAAAAATACTCTAGAAAATCGAAGTTGCCAGCCGATAAGGTTCCCAAATGAAAAGAGGTTTGTGGGCCGTAGCCGCTCTGGGGCTTCTGACCCTGTTCGCGCCCGATTGCCCGATTTTCGCGCAAACGTCTCCAAATCAAGCGGATATGGCCCGGGAATTGCTCCGGACCCGGCCGGTTTCGCGGGTTCCGCGGGTCATCGACGACACCGTCACCGTGACTCTCTCCGGCAACCGGCACCCGCTGGCCCGCCCGGAGTACGATGCCGGCGCCGTCGCGCCCGATACGCCCATGGATCGCATGATTCTAGTGCTCCAGCCGGATGCCACACAGCAAGCTGCCCTGGATGCCCTGGCGAATGCGCAGCAGGACCCGGAGTCTTCGCTCTATCACCAGTGGCTCACGCCGGAGCAATTCGGCGCCAGCTTCGGGATCGCGCAGAGCGACCTGGTCCGCATCTCGAGTTGGCTCGGGCGGCATGGCTTCGCCGTGGAAGAGGTCGCCGCCGGAGGGCGCCAGATCGTCTTCAGCGGCACGGCCGCGCAGGTGGCGGCGGCGTTCCACACCGAGATCCACGGCTACATGGTCGGCGGTGAGTTGATGTATGCCAATGCCGGCGATCCGCAGATTCCGGAGGCGCTGGCGGGGGTGGTGGGGGGCGTGGTCTCGCTGCACAATTTCGCGATTGCGCCGTCGCATCGGAGCGCGCGGCCCTTGAGCCGCTTCGATCCGCTCTTCACGTCGGGATCCAGCCACTACCTGGCGCCGGCCGATTTCGCGGCTATTTACGATGTCGCGGCGCTCTATTCCAAGTCCATCGATGGGACGGGGCAGAGCATCGCGGTGGCCGGCCGTACCAATATCAAGCTCTCCGACGTGCAGACCTTCCGCAGCCAGCTCGGCCTGGGGGCCAGTAATGCGACGGTGGTCCTGAACGGGAGCGATCCCGGCGTGGTTTCCCAGGACGAGGAGGTGGAGGCCGACCTGGACGTCCAGTGGTCCGGGGCGGTGGCCAAGAACGCCTCCGTGAAGCTGGTGGTTTCGGCTTCGACCAATTCGAGCGACGGGATCGCGCTCTCTTCGCAGTACATTGTGAGCCACGACGTGGCGCCCGTAGTGAGCCTCAGTTTTGGCTCGTGCGAGGTGGCCATAGGAAACTCGGGCAACCTGTTCTGGAATGGTCTCTGGCAGCAGGCGGCGGTGCAGGGTATGACCGTCGCGGTCTCCTCTGGGGATGCGGGCGCGGCGGGCTGTGACGATCCTTCCGAAACGACCGCGGCCCAGAAAGCGGGGGTCAACGGGCTGTGCTCCAGCCCCTACAGCACTTGCGTGGGGGGAACCGAGTTCGCGGATACTTCGAATCCGGGCACTTACTGGTCCTCTACCAACGCCTCCGGCACGGATGCTTCGGCGAAGGGATATATTCCCGAGACATCCTGGAATGAGAGCGCGTCGGTCGCCGGGGGTTCGGATCTGTGGGCGAGCGGCGGCGGGCAGAGCACGGTTTATCCCAAGCCCGGCTGGCAGAGCGGACCGGGGGTGCCCTCCACCGGGTTGCGCGCCGTCCCGGACGTATCGCTGAGCGCTGCGAGTCACGATGCCTATATGGTCATGGTGGAAGGCCAATTCTACGCTGTGGGTGGCACCTCCGCGGCAGCCCCCAGCTTCGCCGGAATGATGAGCTTGAACGTGCAGAATACGCGGGCTCCACAAGGCAATGCCAACCCCATCCTGTATTCGCTGGCGACGCTGCAATCCAAGGGCGGCGCGGCTGTGTTTCACGACATCACGACCGGAACCAACACGGTGCCGGGGGTAAACGGCTTCAACGCGGGGGTGGGGTACGACGAGGTGACCGGCCTGGGCTCGGTGGATGCCGGCACGCTGGTGAGCCATTGGGGCGATGCCACCACGGTCACGCCGGGCTTCCAGTTAGTTCCGAGCTCCGCGCCGGTCGCGGTGACCGTGGGCGCCAGCAACAGCACCAGTATCGGGGTGACGGTAAGCGGCGGATTCAATGCGCCGGTTACCCTCACGCTGGGCACGCTGCCGCAAGGATTGACGGCCACTCTCTCGGCGGCGACGCTGGCCGCGCCGGGGAGCGGCACCGTTACGCTGAAGATCAATGCGAGTGCCAGCCTGGCGGCCGGTTCTTACAAAATCGCGGTCGGCGCCACGGGCGGCAATCTCTCTCAATCCACGTCCATAGCGGTTAGCGTGGCTCCCAACTGCACCTATGCCATCAACCCGTCGAGCGCGGCCCCTGTGGCGGCGGCCGGGAGCTATAGCGTCGCGGTGACCGCGCCAACCGGCTGCGCCTGGACGGCCGCAACAGGCACGAGCTGGATCGCGGTGCTCAGCAACGCCTCCGGCTCCGGCAACGGCACGGTGGGCTATTCGGTGGCGGCCAATAGCGCCACGGCTGCCCGAGCCGGCACGCTGACCGTGGCGGGCCTCACGCTGACGGTGACGCAGGCCGCCGCGCCATTCGCGGTGAATAGCACGTCCGCGAGCTACGCGGCTTCCGGCGGCAGGGGCACGATCGCGGTCTCCGCTGCGAGCGCCACCGCTACGTGGACGGCGACCAGCGGAGCCAGTTGGATCGCTATCACTCAGGGCGGCTCCGGCAAAGGCGGCGGCACGGTGAGCTACTCGGTGGCGGCCAACACGACGACCGCCGCGCGCAGCGGGACGATCGCCCTCGCGGGCCTTACCTTTACCGTGACGCAGGCCGCCAGCGCGCCGGTCTATAGCCTCACTCCGGCTTCGGCGAGTTACCCGGCCACCGGCGGTAGCGGCTCGATCGGGGTCACGGTAACCCCATCGAGCACGTCCTGGACGGCCGCCAGCAGTGTCGCCTGGATCGCCATTACGAGCAACGCGACCGCGAGCGGAGCCAAGACAGTTGGCTACTCGGTGGCGGCCAACACCGGGGCGCCGCGCACCGGGAATATTACCATCGGCGGCGTGACTTTTGCGGTCAGCCAGGCCGGGACCGCACCGTGCACCTACAGCCTCGCCCTAGGGACAACCGCGCCGATATCGGGTGGGGTTAGCGACTCGGTCACCATTACCACCGCCCCCGGATGCTCTTGGACGGCTGTAAGCAACGCTTCGTGGCTGACCGTCACCTCCGGCGCCAGCGGCACGGGGAGCGGGAAAGTGACGTTCAACATCGCCAGTAATACGACCAAGAGCGCCCGGAGCGGCTCGATCGCGGTGGCCGGCTATACGATTACGGTCCAGGAAGCCGCGGCCTCGACGGCGAATCTCGGGCCCGTGATCAAGCTTCCATGATCCAGGGAGGGGTCGCGCGCACAAGACCGCTTGCTAACGCGCGCGGCTCGGACCGAGCCACAACCGTGAAGGAGCGGAGTGATCCGGTTTAGACGGCCACCCCGGCCCGCCACAGCACGTAGCCGATGGCCTGTTTGACGTAGTTCCAGCGCTCGTGTAGCGAATCCGGGTTGGGGTCCCGGCGCGGCGAGCCGTAAACCTTGAGGCCGTTGTGCTGGAGAATCTTCTTGACGCGGAAAATGTGGTAGCCGTCGCTCACCACGATGACCGAATGAAGTCCCATGCGGTCGATGATTTCGGCCGCCAGGGCGGTGGAGTGCACGGTGCTTTCACCTTCGGTTTCGACGACAATTGCCTCCGAAGGCACGCCGTGGCCGATCAGGTAAGCGCGGCCCACCCCGCCCTCGGTGAAGACGGGATCTCCACCCGCGCCGCCCGTGGTCAGGATGCGCGAGGCCAGTTTGCGCCGGTAGAGATCCAGGGCGTGATCCAGGCGCGCGCGCAGCACCGGGGACGGCCGCCCGCGGTATTCGGCCGCGCCCAGCACCAGGATCAGGTCGGCCGGCTGGGCTTCGTCGCGGTTCGATTGCCACTCGATACGCGTGGTCACATAAGCGATATAAATTGCCAGTGCGGCCGCCGCTAGCACCAACCCGTTCCATAGGGCGCGTCTCATCTGCGGTATTCTGATCGTTCGGATCTATTCGTATTGTAATCAGATGGCCAGGGCTGAAACGATCGCCAGCGCGGCCAATCCGCTGGTAAAAGACGTGCGTCGGGCCATGGCGCGGGGCGCGCTCACCAGCCAGGGTTGGTGTGTGGCGGAGACTTTTCATTTGCTCGAAGAGGCTCTGCGCGGCGATTGCGAAGTGAAAGTCGTGCTGGCCGCCGAATCGGTGCGCTCGGCCGCGGAGGCGCACGTGCGGCGCCTTTCGGGGGTCCGGGTGGTGGTGATGCCGGACGCGCTCATCCAGGCGATTTCGGGGACCGAAGCCAGCCAGGGCGTGATCGCGCTGGTCCAGCCGCCGGAGTGGAAGCTCGACCAGTTGTTCCGCGGCCGCTCGCTGGTGGTGGTGCTCGATGGCCTGCAGGACCCGGGCAACGCCGGAACCATCGCCCGCTCGGCGGAGGCTTTCGGCGCCACCGGGCTGCTGTTTCTCAAGGGCACGGTGAGCCCGTTTAACCCCAAAACGCTGCGGGCTTCGGCCGGATCGCTGTTCCGCATTCCGTACCTGCACGGCGTGGATCCGGCGCTGGCCCGCGCCGCCCTGCGCCAGAACAAGGTGGAGCTATATGCCGCCGTGCCGGCGCGGGATGGAGGGACGGCCCGCCGCCTGGCGGACGTGGATCTGACCGCGCGCTGCGGCCTCATCATCGGCAGCGAAGGGCATGGTGTGGGCGGCGAGCTGCGCGGCGCGGCGCTCGATGTCTCTATCCCCACCGTGCGCGTGGAATCGTTGAATGCCGCGGTGGCCGCCGCCATCCTGCTCTACGAGGCGCGCCGGCAGAGGTCCCTGCGCTCGTGAGCCTTTTCGATTCCACTCCGCCCGATGCGCCGGTCCCTCCGGCAGGGGCAAAAGGCCAGCGGCCGCTGGCCGAGCGCATGCGTCCGGAGCGCCTGGAGGATTATATCGGCCAGGAGCATATCCTGGGTCCCGGAAAACCGCTGCGGCGGCAGATCGAGCGCGACGAGCTGACCTCGGTCATCCTGTGGGGACCGCCGGGCACGGGCAAAACTACGCTGGCCAAGCTGATCGCGCGCATCACGCGCTGCGAGTTCATCCCCTTCAGCGCCGTGTTGAGCGGCATCAAGGAGATCAAGGCGGTGATGGCGGATGCCGAGCGCCTGCGCCGCGCGGGCCTGCGCACCATCCTGTTTATCGACGAGATCCACCGCTTCAACAAGGCCCAGCAGGATGCCTTCCTGCCCTATGTCGAGCGCGGCGACATTGTCTTGATCGGCGCCACCACCGAGAACCCCTCTTTCGAAGTCATTTCGGCACTGCTCTCCCGCTCGCGGGTCTACGCGCTGCGCGGCCTCACGGTGCCGGAGATCGTCACGCTGCTGAAGCGCGCCCTGCCGGTGGTGGGGCTGGAGGCGGGCGAAGATCTGCTGGAGCAGATCGCCATTTACGCCAACGGGGACGCGCGGCAGGCCTATAACACGCTGGAGGCGGCCGCCGCGGCCTCGAGCGAAGGCAAGCTGAGCGAGAGCGCCGTGCAGGATGCCATGCAGCGCAAAGTGCTGCTCTACGACAAGGGCGGAGAGGAGCATTTCAACATCATTTCGGCGCTGCACAAATCCGTGCGCTCGAGCGACGTGGATGCGGCGCTCTACTGGCTCAGCCGCATGCTGGAGGCCGGCGAGGACCGCCTGTATATCGCCCGGCGGCTGATCCGCATGGCCAGCGAAGATATCGGGCTGGCCGATCCGCGAGCCCTCGAACAGGCCGTGGCGGCCATGCAGGCCGTGCATTTCCTGGGCATCCCGGAAGGCGACCTGGCGCTGGCTCAGGCCGCCATTTATCTCGCTTTGGCGCCCAAGTCCGACGCCGCCTATCAGGCTATGAACGCCGTACGCGGGGACGTGGAGCGCACCATCGCCGAGCCTGTGCCCATGAACCTGCGCAACGCCGTCACACGCAGTATGAAGGAATGGGGATACGGGGAGGGCTACCAGCACGCCCACCAGTTCGCGGATGCCATGGTGGATATGGCGTGTCTGCCGCCCTCGCTCGAAGGCCGCCGCTACTATTTCCCGACCGCTCGCGGCCTGGAAAAGCGGATCGGCGAGCGGCTGGAGGAGATCCGCAAGACCCGCGAGCGGAAGTGAGCGGAAGCGGGGGTCCCGCTCACTTCTTGCCGAGCTTCAGATTCATGATGGCGATGCGGCGCGAATCGAAGGAGCTCAGGACCTTGGTGCCGCTGGTAGCGCCCTGGTAATCGGCCTTCAACTCGTAATCCACATCCGGGCTCAATCCCTGGAACTGATAGCTGCCGTCATCCTTGGTAATAAACGAGCGAATCTGCAGAGTCTTGGTATTTTTGATCTGCACCACGCCGCCGCTCACCGGCACATCTTCGGCGGTGGTGACGAAGCCTTGCACGCTGCGGTTGTTCTGCTCGTTTTTCTTTTTGCTCTGGGAGAAAGCCGGCGCGGCCCATAGCAGGCACGCCAGCGCTATCGCCGCGAGTACCGCCATCGCACGCACACGTGCGCGCGGCGCGCGGTTCGTTTGGTCGCCTGGCGGCATAGTGAGGCTCCTATTTCCAATCCCCTTCAGGCTCGTCCTCCTCTTCGTCTTCTTCCAGGAAAGCTTCTTCGTCGTCCTCGTCTTCATCGAGGTCTTCCGCCGATTCCAGTTCCAGAGGATCGGTGCCCGACACTCTCAGGTCCGCTCCGCACTCGTCGCAACTGAGGGTGTCGCCTTCATCCACGTCGTCTTCGTCCACATCGATGGCGCCAGAGCATACCGGACACGTCACCATGGAATCAATTCCTCCCAAAAAATATTACTGTTACACGATCAAACGGCGCTTATGCAACCGTACTCACCTCAGGATTTTCCCGCCTGCTTGGCCATGCGGCGGCGTGTGGTAGCCGGCACGAGTCCCTTGAGCCGCATGTACAGGAACAACTGGGCGCGATGGGTCAGCTCGTGCTCCTTAATCATTTGCAGCATCTCCAGCCGGGTCACCCTCTGGCCGTCGAAGCGCGTGATGATTTCGGCATAGAAGGCGGCCGGGCGGGCGGCCAGTTCGGCGGCGCGTTCGTCGACCGAGCGGCGCAGGGCAGCGGCCAATTCGGGAGCGCCGGCGTCGGCCGGAAGCGCGACGGCGTGGAGCTGGAGACGCTGGCGGAAATCGGGCGTAGTGAGATCCATGTCACCGTCCAGCAGCAGGCCGGTCAGCCCGTGACCGGCATCCAGGATATGGCGGGCGATCTCGCGAAAAGTCATCAGCTCGGGGGTGGCGCGAAAATCCAGCTCGGCGGCCGGGAAATCCTCCACGGCGGAGGCCGTGTCTTGCCGGATCGTCTTCCAGGAATCGATTACCTGCTCCACTCTGACCATGAGCCCATTGTACCCATACAGAGGGCGGCGACCGCGCGGGTTTTCGGCGAAATTCGCGCCTGCAGGCCTATCGGATTTCCGATTTCTTCCGATGAATAAGGTGTAAGGAGTGGAATGGAATCCGACATTCTGGTAGTGGATGATTCCGCCGCGATTCGGAAAATCCTGCAACGTGTGCTGCGGCAAACCGGCATGGCAATCCGCACGGTTGTCGAAGCGGGAGATGGCCAGGAAGCCCTGGAAGTTTTGAAGACGCAGAAAGTGGATCTGGTATTGACGGACATCAACATGCCCAAAATGGACGGCTTGCAGTTCCTGGCGGCCTTGCGCTCTACGCCTCAATGGAGCACTCTTCCAGTGGTGATGATCACCACCGAGGGAGGCGAGGCGAAGGTGAGCGAGGCGGTCCGGCTGGGAGCTGTGGGATATGTGCGCAAGCCCTTCACTGCCGATCAGATCAAGGAGAAGCTCGCCGCGCTGCTGGCGCCGGCGCTGCCTTTATGAAAATCGAAGAACTCATTGTCGAGTATCTGAGCCGGGCAATTACGGACGTATTTTCCACGATGCTGGGCGTGGATCTCGGCGCGGGCGAAATAGCGGTCGAAAACAGCGCGCCCGAGGCCAACGACGGCGTGGTGTCCTTCATCGGGCTGGCGGGATCGTGGGTTGGCACGGGAAGCCTGACGTGCTCGCCGGTGATGGCCTGCCGGATATGCGAACAGATGTTGATGACTGAAACCTCCGCGGTGAACGAGGAAGTTCTCGATGCGGTGGCCGAGCTGACCAATATGATCGTGGGCAACGTCAAGACGGAGCTGGAGAAGCACCTGGGCCCGCTAGGCCTGAGCATCCCCACGGTGGTCTTCGGCCGGAATTTTAAAACCAAGAGCGCGGGCACCAACGAGTGGACCGTAGCGCGGTTCCGCTGGGACGGCGAGTGCCTGCTGGTGAAGCTCTGCCTGGCGCCCAAAGAACGCGCCGCTCACGCTGTCTACCATTCCATCCCACAAGTAACCGGGGTGGAAGCCTAACCTGCAACTGGAGCTGCATAATGTCCACAACAATGCTCGCAACTCGCGAAACGGCGGCGCCGCAGGCCGATGCGCGCGCCGGCAAGTATCTGACTTTTCAACTCGCCAACGAAGAGTTCGGGATTCGCGTCGTAAAAGTACGCGAAATCATGGGTCTTCAGGACATCACGGCGGTGCCGCAGACGCCTCCGCACATCAAGGGGGTGATCAATCTGCGCGGAAAGGTGGTGCCGGTGATCGATCTGCGCTTGAAGTTCGGCATGGAGGCGGCCGAATATACCCAGCGCACCTGTATCATCGTCGCCCAGGTGCAAGGCGAAGCCACCACCATGCCGATGGGGATCGTGGTAGACGGGGTCTCGGAGGTACTGAATCTGACGGCTCCGGAAATCGAGGACACCCCCAATTTCGGGGAGAATTTGGCCGGCCAGTACCTGTTAGGGATGGCGAAGGTCAAAGGCAAGGTGAAGATTCTGCTGGATATCGACAAAGTCATGACGACTCAAGACTTGAAGAGCTTCGACGCGCTTCTGCACTGAGGCGCGCCCGCACGACGGGGCCATCGCCATTTCCACCAGCGGCGGTTCGCGCGACCTCATCATAGCTCTAGAAGAGGCGCGGCGGCGCAAGATGCCAACCGTGGCGCTGGTCGGCTATGATGGCGATGAGATCGTGCGGCGCGGCCTGGCCGATTTTCCGATCGTGGTCCGCGCCGACTACATCCCCCGCATTCAGGAGGTGCAGGCGTCCATCTACCACGTCATCCGGGAAGCCATGGAGACGCTGGCGCGCGGCTAGATCGCGTTCCGGCGGGAGGACGCCGGCGCGCAATCGCATGAACCCCACAAGCGCATCGCAACTCGAATGCCTGCTGATCGCCGACGATCTTACCGGTGCCTGCGACGCGGCGGTTCATTTCGCCGCCTGGGGGCGCGCCACGGCGGCCTGCCTGGACCTGGGTTCCGATGCCGCCGATCTGGCGGGCCTGGACGTCGTGGCCATTAGCACCGACACGCGCGACGCGCCCCCCGGCAAATTCCGGCGCATGGCCGCCCAAGCCGCGCGCCAGTTCGCGGATTGCCGGATTCGCGTGCTGTTCAAGAAAATCGATTCCACGCTGCGCGGAAAGGCCGCCGTGGAAATCCGGACGGCCGCCGAAGCGTTCGGCTGCGAGGCCACCGTGGTGACGCCCGCGTTTCCGGCAATGGGCCGCGTGGTGCAGGCGGGGCACCTGCGACTGGTCGCGGCCGCGGATTTCCAGTCGATTCATCTGCCAACCTATTTCTGCGCGCAGGGCGTCGACTGCGTTCACGTATGCCCCGGCGGAGTTCGGAAGGCGCTTGACGCGGGCGCGCGCTATGTCTCGGTGGACGCGGCTTCGGATGGCGATCTGGATGATATCGTTTGCGAAGTTTTGGCCTGCGGTCGCAAGATGCTGTGGGCCGGTTCGGGAGGCTTGGCCGGGGCGCTGGCGCGGGTGGGACGCGCGGCCGCTCCCACGCCGATCGCTCGGCCGGCGCAGGCCGGGGCCGTGCTGTTCTGCATCGGCTCGAAGCACGCCGTTACCCTGGAGCAGCAGCGCTATCTGGTGGCCGAGAGCGGCGCCGCCGTGTTCAGCGCCGGCGCCGGAACGGCCAAGTTGGATTCCGTCGGCGACGCACTGGCGCGCGCCGAGCAAGTGGTGCTGCGCATTCCGCGCGGCCGCGTTTCGGCGGCGAAGCTGCGCGACCTGATCGTGGGCAAGCTCAAGCAAGCCCCACCATTACTGCTTTCGGGCGGCGATACGGCTTCGGCGGTGTGCCGCGCGCTCGATGTCCGGAGGATCGAACTGCGCGGCGAAATCGTCCCGGGCATTCCGTGGGGCTTGTTGCGCGGCGGCCCGCTCGATGGCACACCCGTGGCCACCAAGTCCGGCGGCTTTGGCGGCCCCGCCGCGTTGATGGCCGTGGCCGATTATTTCGCGGGGCCGCGCGGCCTGGTTTGACACCCCTTTTCGGGTGCTGTTAGGCTTACGGTTCGGATGACCCACCCATCGCAAGACCTGCCGAAAATCGCGCTCACTATGGGCGACCCCGCCGGCGTAGGGCCGGAGATTGTCGTCAAAGCGCTTACCGATCCCGAAATGACGGCGCTGGCGCGCTGGGTGGTGGTGGGCGATCCCCGCGTCCTCGCCATGGCCGAGCGCTTCACCCGCTTGAGCCTTGCTCCGGCCGAGCTGAAGGCTAGCGAGATCCTGGGAGATCTCGGCGACTTCACGTTCGGACGCCTGGACGTGCATTGCGGCCAGGCTGCCGTGGAGTACGTCCGCATCGCCACGCAAATGTGCCTGGATGGCGAAGCCGAAGCCATGGTCACGGCGCCGCTTAACAAGGAAGCCGTGGCGCTCTCCGGCCGCCCGTTTTCCGGCCACACCGAATATATCGCCGAGATGTGCGGCGCGCCCGAGCCGCGCATGCTGCTGGCCACCGACAAGCTGTGCACCGTGCATGTCTCGACGCATATCGCGCTGCGGCAGGCGTGCTGCCTGGAGACGAGCCGCATTCTCAAAACCATCGAGCTGGGCAATGAGGCCATGCGGTTGCTCGGCTTCGCCCAGCCGCGCATCGCGGTCTGCGGGCTGAATCCGCATGCCGGCGAGCACGGCCTGTTCGGCGACGAGGACCAGGCCGCTATCGTCCCGGCCATCGAGGCCGCGCGCGCACGCGGCATCGCGTGCAGTGGACCGCACGCTGGCGATACCGTCTTCCTGCAAGCCCTCCGTGGCGCTTACGACCTGGTGGTGGCCATGTACCACGACCAGGGGCACATCCCCATGAAGCTCATCGATTTCGAAGGCGGCGTGAATATTTCGCTGGGCATTCCGATCATCCGCACCTCGGTGGATCACGGCACGGCTTTCGATATCGCCGGGAAGAATCAGGCCGACCCGCGCAGCCTGAAGCAGGCCATGCGCATGGGCGCCCGCATGGCCGCCACCCGGCGCGCGCTGCGGGGGAATCCGGATTGACGCCCGCCGGCGCACGGGCGCGGAAAACGGCCGTGCAGCGCGGCCTGATGCGGCGCTTCGGCCCGCTCCTGGCGCTGGCCGTCCTGTCGATCACGCTGACGATTCTCTCCAGCCACTTCCTGACCTGGGACAACCTGATCAACGTGTGCCGCCAGTCCGCCGTGAACGCGCTGCTGGCGTTGGGCCAGTTGGTGGTAATCATCACGGCGGGGATCGATCTTTCGGTGGGCAGCATTCTGGGCCTTTGCTGCGTGCTGGGGGCGCTGCTGTCGAAGGCCGGGGCGCCGCCGGCGGTGGCCGTGCTGGGCGCTCTCGCGATCGGCGCGGGGCTGGGCGCCGTCAACGGCCTCCTGCTCACTAAGCTGCGGCTGCCGCATCCGTTCATTCCCACGCTGGGGATGATGAACGTGGCGCGCGGCCTGGCGCTGGTGATCAGCGGCGGCTTTCCCATTTCGGAGCTGTCCCCGGGCTTTCGTTTCTGGGGCGCCGGCTCGCTCGGATGGATCCCCGCGCCGCTCCTGGTGGTGGCGCTGTTCGCCGCCGCGTTCCACATCTTTCTGACCCGCGCCACGGCCGGCCGCGACATCTACGCGGTGGGCGGCAATCGCCAGGCGGCCCTACTCTCGGGCGTCCCCGTGGATGCGAGGCTGATTCTGGTTTATGCCTTGAGCGGCCTGACTGCGGGGGCCGGCGCGGTGGTGCTGGCGGGGCGCATGAATTCGGGCTTCCCGCTGGCTGGGGTGGGCGGTGAGCTGGATGCCATCGCTGCCGTCATCATCGGAGGAGCCAGCTTCTTCGGAGGCGAAGGCTCGGTGGGCGGCACGCTGGTGGGCGCGCTGATCATGGGAGTGCTGCGCAACGGGCTCAACCTGCTGAACGTGTCTGCCTATTGGCAGACCGTGGTGATCGGCATCGTGATCGTAGCGGCCGTATGGGTGGACGTCGTGCGCCAGCGCGCCGCGGCGCGGAGCTGAAGTCCACGACCCATTTTCCGTGCCGCGGTACCCTGAAAAGGGAGGGTGAGATGAATCGCAGAAGCTTCCTGTGGGGCGCGGGAGCGCTCGCCTCGGCGCGCGAAACCAGCGCGCAGCACGGATCCGGAGCCACTCTCGACACTCGCATCGTGCGGCTGAACCTGCGCCACGCCTGGACTACCGTCATGTCCTCCAGCGAGTCTCGCGATACGCTGCACGTGGCCTACAGCCGCGAGGGCATCACGGGCCACGGCGAGGGCGCGCCCATCGTGCGGTACCACGAAGACGCCGTTTCGGCGCGCCAGGCGGTGGAATCGCTGCGCGAGCTGCTGGTTTCCGCCGATCCCATGCAGTTCTCGAAAGTCATGAGCGAGGTCTTCCGGCGCGTGCCGGGCGCATGGGCCGGCAAGGCGGCCGTGGATATCGCACTGATGGATTGGGTGGGCCAGAAGCTGAAGATTCCGCTCTATACCTATTTCGGACTCGACCCGCGCGACGCGCCGCTGACCACCTTCTCGATCGGCATCGATACGCCCGAGATCACCCGCCAGAAAACCCGCGAGGCCGGCGCCTTCCCGATCCTCAAGGTGAAGGTGGGGCTGGCCACCGACGAGCCCACCATCGAGGCCGTGCGGAGCGTCACCTCCAAGCCGCTGCGCGTGGATGCCAACGAGGGCTGGAAGACGAAAGAAGAGGCCGCCCGCAAGATCGACTGGCTGGCGGCTCACGGCGTGGAGTTCATCGAGCAACCGCTGCCCGCCGAAATGATCGAAGAAACTGCCTGGGTGCACAGCCGCGTAGGCATCCCCATCATCGCCGACGAAGCCTGCCAGCGCGCCGCGGATATTCCGAAGCTGAAAGGCGCCTTCGACGGTGTCAATATCAAGCTCGATAAGAGCGGCGGCCTGCTGGAGGCCTATCGCATGATCCAGTTCGCCAAATCGCTGGGCATGAAGACCATGCTCGGCTGCATGATCTCGAGTTCGGTCACGGTTACCGCCGCGGCGCATCTCTCGCCGCTGGTGGATTACGCCGATCTGGACGGCAACCTGCTGATCGCCAACGACCCGTTTCACGGCGTGAAAGTCGAAAAAGGCAAGCTCCTGCTGCCGAAGGGACCGGGGCTCGGGTTGACGGAGGGGGAATGCGGAGCTCGACCTGCGTAGGGTGGGACAAGCAAACCGCTATTTTGCCGGGTCTTCAATCGCGGCCTATCGTTGATTTGGCGTTGGTTCCTGAACCTGTGGTTGTCCGGTTT
>Ga0181520_10009091_pt1 | contig 13849 bp, 7 predicted proteins | sample PEATcosm2014_Bin_29_FD_132451 | JGI IMG/M metagenome (GOLD analysis project Ga0181520, IMG submission 132451) | Peatland microbial communities from MTU Mesocosm Facility, Houghton, MI, USA - PEATcosm2014_Bin02_30_metaG | ecosystem: Environmental > Terrestrial > Soil > Wetlands > Peat | place... | reverse complement strand
TTCTCGATTCCACGACCCATCTCCCGGTTAAGACCACCGTGTGGGGGTACGGAGGGTGGATTAGAGATCCGGCGACCGGTAACAAGGTTCATTTCAGCAACTATCCCGGCCCTACCTTTGAAGCCGTGCGCGGCCGGGAAATCGAGGTGCGCTATACCAACAATCTCGTCGATTCCGCAACCGGGGCTCCGCTTTCCCATCCTTTGGCCGTCGATCCGACCATCCACTGGGCGAATCCAAACGGCATGTCGATGATGCCGCCGTTTCCCTGGCCTGCCTTCCCCCCCGGTTTTCCGGCAGCGCAAACTCCGGTTCCCCTCTGCACCCACCTTCACGGAGGAGAAGATGCGCCGGCGAGCGACGGGGGGCCGGAACAGTGGTTTACACCGGGGAATGCAATGACGGGCCCGACCTTTAACCCGGCCCCCAGCATCTACCTCAATACCCAGCCGGCAACAACCCTCTGGTATCATGACCATGCCCTCGGCATTACCCGCCTGAATGTGTATATGGGGCTGGCGGGATTCTACATCATCCGCGACAATGCGGACCCGGTTGCGCCGCACCTGCCGTCCGGAAAATACGAAATCCCCCTCGTAATCCAGGACCGGTCGTTTGCAACGGACGGCTCCCTCATGTTTCCTGCTCAGGGACTTAACGATTCGATCCATCCGTACTGGGAGCCGGAATTTATGGGCTCGGTCATCCTGGTCAATGGAAAGACCTGGCCCTATCTCACCGTTGAGGCGAGGCGTTACCGGTTCCGCATCCTTGACGGATCAAATGCGCGATTCTACAGCCTGCATCTTGTTAATCAGACAGCGGGTTCCTCCAGTCCCGTATTCTGGCAGATCGGCAGCGACGGCGGCTACCTCCCGGCGCCGGTACAGCTCGCCGACAGTTTGTATATCGCTCCAGGGGAGCGCGCCGATGTCATTATAGATTTTACCGGGCTTGCCGGCTCCTCCGTCAATCTTACCAATTCAGCATACGATCCCTATACTTCGAAAATCATGCAATTCAGGGTTGTGGCGGCCGCAAGCGCCGACACGAGTACGCCCCCTTCAAGCCTTTCACTTCCGTCTATCGTCAAGCTGACCCCTGCGCTCCCCCTGGTGAATGTCGGTCCCGGGGCGGTTCCGGACACGCTTTCGGGCACGCCGGTGCGCTCGCTGATTCTCAATGAAGTGGAGGGCCCGGGCGGCCCATCCATGGAACTGCTCAATAATACGCATTACGACATGCCGGTAACCGAAACCCCGCGTGTCGGGGCCACCGAAATATGGCGCATTATCAATACGACGGATGAAACCCACCCCATCCATCTCCACCTTGTCCAGTTCCAGCTGCTCGATCGCCAGAATTTTGATGCTTCCGGCTATCTTCATGTCTGGGACTCATTAAACAGCGGTGTCACACCGGGAGCGGGCGGAACCTATCTCGCGGTTGAGCCGTACCTTCAAAACTCTCCGGTAATGCCCCCTCCCCAGGAGCAGGGGTGGAAGGATACCTACAAGGCCTATTCGGGACAGGTGATGCGGCTTATCGTGAGGTTTGCTCCCCAGGATGCCGCATCATCGCTGCCTGGTGTGAACCTGTTCCCCTTCGATCCCACTAAAGGAAGCTATGTGTGGCATTGCCATATGATCGATCATGAAGACAATGACATGATGCGACCATACACACTGATAAGTGATTCCTCCGCAGTCCGTCGGGTGATCCCGAAGCCGGCCGCTCCCGAAGTATCCCTGAAAGTCCTGAGCTTCACCAGGGGCACGGTATTTTCATATACCCTGCCGGTGAGTTCACCGGTGAAGCTGCAGCTATTTACCCTCCAGGGGAAACTGGTCGCTACGCTGCATTCCGGCTACCAGAAATCGGGCTCGTATTCGTATCAAATGACAAGAGGCCAGATGTCGCAAGCCCGGTATCTTGTCGAGCTCACCTCTGCAACCCGCACGATTACGAGACTTTTCTGAATGCTTTGCCTCAGGAGCCTGGCTCGGCAGATATGCTTATGAGCGAAAATTTATCATCGATTCAATATTATTGTCGCGCTCTTTTCGAGAGATCCCACCCTGAACCGCACCTCATACAGGCCTGCTGCGAGAGCTGTGCTTTTCAAATCGACGGAGTATGAACCTTCAGCCTGATGACGGTTAAGAGCCATAACCGTCCTGCCGAGGATATCATACAGTACGATCTCCACGAGTTCCGCATTCGGCAGGGAATAAGCGATCCGGCCGTTTTGTATTGAGACTTCACACGTTTTTCTAACTGAAACCGACGATGCCATAGAAACCGACGGCGCGAATGTCCAGGTCCCCGACCAGGCGCCATATACTGAAGAGGGAGAACTGTACACGCAGACACGCCAGAAATACGTCAAGCTCGGATTCGGGGTGAACTGATACGAAGTTGATGAGGTGGTATTTGAGAGAGCAAAATTACTGAAATTGGAGGTGCTCGAAACCTGTACCGCGTAGGAGGATGCATAATTGACCGACCCCCAGCTCAGCATAAGTGAAGCGCCCTTGGAGTACGTTGCGCCGTTAGAAGGCGAACTGAGGCCAGGCGCGGGAGCAGTGATCGTCGAAAAAGTCCATTCGTTCGACATGCCGCTTTGTCCAATAGCATTTGCCGACCAAACGCCCCAGGAATAGGTTGTCCCATAGGTGATTGAAGAGTTCGCCGGCACGATTTGCGAATTCCCCGAAATGCCGGCCTGGTAGTAAATCGTGGTCGATAGCGATGTGCCGAGCGACACCTCCGCCCCGTACGACGTAGCCCAGGCGGAAGAACCCCACATCAGGGTCAGCGGGAGGGCAACATTCGTTGCCCCATTGGTCGGCATCGAGAGAAGCGGCGCCGAAGGAATGCCGAGCGTCGAGAAACTCCATGCGCCCGACCATGTCGTTCCGCCGGCATTGCTCGCATTTGCCCGCCAGTAATAGGTCCCCCCATTGACAAGGCCGCCTGCCGCTTCGATCAGGGCTAAGCCGGTCTGGACAAAAACCGTATTTGCAAAAGCCGAACCGGTTGAGACCTGAACCGTATACGAAGCGACGGTCCCGCTTACGGAACTCCAGCTCAACGTAAGCGCGGTCCCCTCCCCCGTCGAACCGTTGGATGGCAAAGAGAGCACCGGGGCAGGCGGCGCTGCAACAACTGTCGTGAAGCTCCAGATAGTCGACCATACACCGGCGCTGCCCTCATTCGATGCATTTGCGCGCCAGTAAAATAGGGTGGCGTTCGCAAGACCGCCTGGACCCGAGATGGTCTGCGTGAGTCCGGACTGGTCGAAGATTGTTGCGTCGAATGCACTTGATGCGGCCATCTGAACCTCGTAGGAGGTCGCCGTAGCGACAGTTCCCCAGGTCAGGGTACCCGATACCGGCTGGTTTACGGCGCCATTGGTCGGCGAGGCCAGCGCCGGAGCGCCCGGCGGAACCATGGCCGTGGTAAAACTATCTTTTGTCCCTGTGGTGGACCCGGAGGCATTCGAAGGCGTAACGATCCAGTAATACTTCGTCGCGTATTTCAACGATGCAGCGATAGAGTTAATGGAACCTGAAGAGCTCAGGATAGTCGGACTGAATGCCGAGTTGGTGGACACCTGAACCGTGTAGCTGGTTGCTCTTGTCGCCGCATTCCAGGAGAGGGTCGTCGCAAGAGGAACGTTAGTTGCGTTGGTTGAGGGCGATACCAGCACGACCTGACCCGGCAAACTGCCGGTAATGACCGAGACGTTGTAGGTTTGGGTATTCAAGTCGTACGTTGTGTTGGTCAGGATATTCACCGCAATGCCATATGGATTTCCCCCGGCTGCGAGTGTCGTCGTCGCATTGTTGGATCCATTGATTACCGTGACGGTATTGTCACTCATATTTGCCACATAAATCATATCGGTTATCGGATTCAGCCCTATTGCATCGGGGTCCCCCCCCACCGCGATAGTGGCGACACTGTCGTTTTTTGCACCGTAGATTGCCGAGACGGTTCCAGGTTGGTTCATATTTGCCACATAAATCATGTTAGTCACCGGGTCCACCGCTATGGCATCGGGATACGACCCGACGGTTATGGTTTTCGTCGTATTGTTTAAACCGTTGATCGCCGTTACCGTAGTACCGCCGTAATTGACCGCATAAATCATATCGGTCACCAGATTCACCGCTATGGCCAGGGGAGACGACCCCGCGGTAATAGTGGCTGTGACACTGTTGGTAGCACCGTTGATCGCCGTTACCGTGCCCCCACCGTAATTTGCAACGTAAATCATGTTGGTCACCGGATCAACCACTATGGCGTATGGCTCCGATCCCACGCCTATGGTGGTCGTGACACTGTTGGTTGCACCGTTGATTACCGAGACGCTGTTGCCATTCATGTTCGCCGTATAAATCATATCGGTCACCGGGTCCACCGCTACGGCGACAGGTTTTGATCCCACCCCGATGGTGGCCTTGACACTGTTGGTAGCACTGTTGATTACCGATACCGTGCCGCTGCCGCTATTCGTCGTGTAAATCATAGCGGTGACCGGGTTCACGGCTATTGCCCAGGGCTTTGATTGCACACCTATGGTGGCAGCGACACTGTTGGTGGCACCGTTGATCGCCGTTACCGTGCCGTCGCCGCTATTAGCCACATAAATCATATTGGTCACCGAATCCAGGGCTATCGCATAAGGTTGCGACCCTACCGTTACCGAGTCGGTTATGCTGACCACATCGGCCCGGATAGTAATTGCGCCCCAAAGCGTCATAGTAAGTGCCGCCATTAACCTTATTAATTTGTTTTTCATGGAGGTCTTTCCGCGTAAAGGTTTAAATATAGGAAAATTGCCCGTGTGCCGTCATGGACGATTTGGTATTTGCTTTCTATGCGATGGTATGGCTTTTCGTCAGCACAGGGTGACGGAATTACAGGCAAGATAAATTATGTTCCGCTTACCGGAGTTGTCAATACCCGCTGCTGCCGCATGAGATTAATTATGGAGCCTTAGCCGGGGGGATATGGCAATCTGCAAATTCCGTGAATGTCGCCCGGGGCAGGCGAGCTGATTTTTTTGCAGGATGCCTTCCGAAAACCCGACTTGCGCAGGAGGAGGGACCGGACCGGCGTTAGAATGCCCAGCCTATTTGACAGAGCTCAAATTCAAAAATGAAATTGGATCCTGCGAGCGGATTCCATAAGGAGGATTCAGAGGCTAAGTTATTATATCCAAAATCAGCATACCTTCCGACGATTACCCCGGCCCCCCAATATAAACCTTTCCTCGAAAATATCCGGACCCCTAATCCCACTCCCATCCCGAACCGATTCTCGGATTGAACTATAGAAGATGGTTGATTGAATAGATTGCCGCTTGCGTAGCCTTGCAGGTAAGCGTATCTGATGAAGGCGCTCAGGTAAAATCCTTTCTGGTTGTTTCCCAGGAAGTAGCGATAATGACAATCGGCGTCAAATTCGGCTATTTCATTTTCCGACGAGCTCCCTCCCCAGTATATCGGGAATGCGAGCTCGGCATGCCGGTTCACATTGAACAGGGAGAATGTTCCGGAAAAGCTTGGATAATAATCCAGGAAAAAAAACCTGACGGGATTGATCTCAACGCCGAATTTCTTATTCTGCAGCGGGTTGACGTTTCTTTCGGCATAGATCGCCTGCTGCATCTTGAAAATGGAATCGATCTTGGCATCCGTTGACAATTCAGCCTTTTCCTCTGCAATTGCGCAGAGGGCGAGCACTAGAATCAGGAACATTGAGAACCGTATATTTTTCCTGTAGTGCGCAAAATCTTTCAAGGTATTCACTCCTTAACCCATTTCCATAATCCGTAAGCCCGGTTCCCCATCAAAGGAGCTATAACTAATCGTCATTTTGCCCGTATCATAATCAGCACCATCTTGAATCTCCCAATCCCCGCCACCGCATGCGGCTTATTGGCAGGAAGGATAATCTGCCGCCCTGCCGTTACCTCATATGAAGCTCCATCAATCGTAAATATTCCTTTGCCATCGATGATCTCTGCCAGTGCATCAAAAGGTGCCGAGTGGGTGCTCAGCCGCTGTCCTTCATCAATAGCGAATACTGTAACGGTCCCTTCATTCTTGTCGATGATAGTCCTGCTGACGATGGAACCATCCTGGTAGCCGATAAGTTCGCAGTAGGAAAACGGCGTACCGATCAGTTTGTAGTCGGTTCCCTTTCTTTCAAAATCCGACATGGATGCTTTTCCTCAGGTTGAGACCGATTTTATGCTTTGCCCGGCGTGTTTGATAATATAAGTTAAGCGGAAATCCTCGGATATCATCCGTTGCGGGATACCCTCTGCTAAAGAGGGGACCTATGACGCGAGGAGTCGGCGCAGTCGAGTATAAACCGCGCCGGATGTCGGACCAGATTAAAATTGACATCCTGCCCGGCAAATCATAATTTTGTACCGATAATCCCGCTCGACTTTCCCATAATGTTTTCATGGCCCTTATCAGGGTACCTGAATACCGGAATTGGCCATCAAGCAGTCCTTCTGGGGGTGTTTATGCTTTTTCAAGGAAAGAAAAAATCCCTTATCCTTCGATTTTTACCCTTCATAGGTGCAGGTTTCTGGGCAGCTTATAGCGCATCTCCCCCCCCTCCTGACCTGCCGGTTCCTTCCGCTAACCAGATGGCATGGCAATTGGGAGAGCTTACCCTGTTCACCCATTTCGGCCTGCAGACCTATACGGGCACCAATTTGGCAAACGGCACGGGCGATTCCACGCTCTTCAATCCCACGCAATTTGACCCGAATGAATGGGTTGCCGCGGCAAAGGCGGGCGGATTCAAAGGGATCGTGATGACGTGCAAACACGAGGAGGGTTACTGCCTCTGGCAGACGAAGACTACAAATTATTCTGTTGCCGAATCTCCCTGGGAGGGCGGCAAGGGAGATGTCGTTAAAGATGTATCCGCGGCCTTTCATGCCGCAGGTCTGCGGTTTGGCGTCTATCTTTCGGTCTGGGATCAGCATTATCAGCACTACGGCGCGGCTGAGCGGGTCAACTATCCGACCTATGGCGCCTATTACCTGGCCCAATTGAAAGAAAATTTTACCAATTATGGTGAAATCGACGAGGTATGGTTTGACGGCAATGGAGCGGACTCCATGCAGATGACCAACGCTGATTGGCAGATGATATACGATACCGTTGTTACATTATGCCCGAACGCCGTCATCTTTCAGGGATGGGCCAAAGACAGCATGCATGTTACCGTCCGCTGGCCGAACAATGAGAATGGTGATGCCGGAGATCCCGACTGGGGCTACCGACCGCCGCCGGGCACCAATCTGATCCCCTCCGATACTGCGCAGTGGAATCCCGCAGAAGCGGATGTGACCTTGCAGGGTAACTGGTTTTATAATAATACTCCTATTGCTACGCTTTCCCAGATTCAGAGCATCTTTCTGACCTCGGTAGGCCGCGGCGGCGTCGGGCTTTACAATATTGCCCCGAACAAACTGGGACTCATCGATTCGGCTTCAATCGCAGTTCTTGGAAAATTCAATGGGTGGGTGGACAGCATCTATGGCTCAAACCTGTCACTCGGCGCGACGGCAAAGGGAAGTACGGTTCGAGGCAACGATTCCACCTTCAGCGCATCTAACGCCATAGATACCAGTTTTTCTACCTACTGGGCACCGGACAGCTTCGCCCTGGGCAAGCCGGACACGCTGACGGTGACCCTTGCTAAGCTCGATACCATCCGTATGTTTATCCTGCAGGAGTATATACCGCTCGGCCAGCGAGTCGGGGCATTCAATATCCAGACCTATAACGGCAGCAAGTGGAGTACTGCCTTCAGCGGCGGAACGACGATAGGCTATAAGCGAATTATTCAGCTTACCACCCCCGTTTCAGCTTCGGCAGCGCGATTGATCATCACCAGCACGCTCCCAACTCCCTGTATTAGCACGTTTGCCCTGATAGGTAATCATGACCTGTTAACCGGGACTGTACCGAAGAAGGAGAAATATTCCGGAGTATCCGCAGTAAAAATTTCGGTGATGAATGCAGGGACGCTGCTCTGCTCGATGCCTGCCCTCGGAAATGCGGGCCTGCAGCTCATATCGATGAACGGTAAAAAACTGGATCTTCAACCCATCGGCACAGCAGCCGGCGCGCTCGAATTTTCCCTGCCCTCCCACTCGCCCGGCATCTTTTTCGTGCGCGCATTGCTCAATGGACATGAAGTGGGACACCGGGTACTCTTGCTTCAGTAGCCGGATTACCGCTCGTTAAAGGCTCCAGCCTTTTTCAGGGAAGAAAGAGGATACGCTGTGCGGCTTCATTTCCATTAATCAAGGCACGGGGTAAAAACACTCCTGGAGCATGCGGGGGAACGGAAAATTCTTCCGCGCAGGCAGCCGTTCCGGATGCGGTAATCCTGAGCCTTTTGCCGCTCACTGATACGACCTCGAGGGAGATCACTCCCGGTTGAGAAGTCGCACAGTGAATTTTTCCATTTCCGGTCGCTGCAATTTTTACCACTGCGGGTCCGGATGCCCCGGACTCCCGCAAGGTAACCCCCGTAACCAGCATATTTTTCCCGATGAGGGAAAAATTATTGATGAGAGGAATGGGCCGGGATTGCGTGATGATCAGGCGCGCCCGGGAGGCAGCTACCGGCGTCGAAAGCTGGATTATGCGTTTATACCCGATGGTCGTACCGCCGGTGAAAGCGGATGTCCACTTGCCGCCGTTGTAGGTCTGGATATTGAATGCCCCAACTCGCTGGCCGAGCGGTATATACTCCTGCAAAACGAACATGCGGATGGTATCGACCGCGGGGAGGCTCACGGTCAAGGTATCCGGTTGATTCCAGGCAAGGCTCTCCGGTGCCCAATATGTATTGTAGCCGGTATCAATGGCATTGCCGGGGCCGAAGTCTGCGGAATCGTCAGCCCATACACTGCTTGCCTGCGCAGTTGCCCCTTTTGATAAGTTCATTGTGTAAATGCTGTCCACCCATGCGTTGAACCGACCGAGAACCTTGATCGAAGCTGAATCGATGAGCCCAAGTTTATTCGGGGCAACATTGTAAAGTCCGACCCCGGCGCGGCCTACCGAAGTCAGATAGATGCTTTCAATCTGGGCAGCGGTTTCTATCGCACTGCCATTATAAAACCAGTTACCTTGAAGGGTAACATCTGCTTCCTGAGGTTCCCACAGGGCGGCGCTGCTTACCGTCATCCCGGTGCCGGGAACAGGGGAGAATCCCCAGTCCGGATCGCCGGCGTCCCCGTTTTCATCGCCCGGCCAGCGTAATTGTATATGATGGGTATCGGAAGGCCAGAACCCCTGAAACGTAACGCAACCCGGCGCAAGATTTATTACTTCCGTATAGATATTCGACCAGTCCGCAGATGTCAGGTTCATGCTGTCGGAGCCATTCCCGTCAAACCAGACTTCGTCAACCGTCCCGTAATTGCTCAAGCACTCCTGAATTTGCGCCTCGTAGTAGGAGGCATAGGTTGGATACGTTGCCTGCTCTTTGGTTCCCCAATGCTTATAATGCTGATCCCAGACCGAAAGGTAGATGCCGAACCGCAATCCTGCTGCATGAAAGGCGTCGGCTATGCTTTTTACAACATCGCCCTTGCCGCCTTGCCACGGCGAAGAAACGACGCTATACCGGGTTGTCTGAGTCTGCCAGGTGCAGTACCCCTCATTGTGCTTTCCAACGAGGACGATTCCCTTGAATCCCCCGGCCTGGGCCGCCGATACCCATTCGGCCGCGTTAAACTGGGTAGGATTGAAAAGAAGGGTGTCGCTGGGATTTCCGTTGGCCTGATTGGTGCCGGTAAAAGTCTGCAACCCGAAATGAGTGAACAGAAGCAATTCGGCCTTCTGCCAAGCCATCTGGTTACTCGACGGAGCGGGGCCAAGAAGAGCCGGCGGGGAAGCAGCAAAGACGATGGTCGAAAGAGCCAGAGCAGCGATGCACATCCGGCTGATCGCGATCCTGCAAAAATTTAAACCCATCATAAGTATCCTCCCGGTTATTAATTCCCGATTAAATTATGACGGAGCTAAGGTCGTAACAACGGTCATGCGTACAAGTACTCTTTGCACTATCTCCCCGGCACCCTTTTGAGGTGTCAAGCTAAAAAAGATCTATCATTTCCCTCCGAACCCTTGCACAACCTTTCCAATATCTTTCATCGTTTCCATCCCGCCTTTTTTCTGCAGCAGGTTCCCGGTTACAATAATATCCGCGCCGGCATCGAGAATTGCAGCAGCTGTCTCCGGCTCGCGAATACCGCCTCCTACGATAAGGGGGATGTCGATGAGTTCTTTGACTTTTTTAATCATCTCGCAGGGAACCGGCTGCGGAGCTCCGCTGCCCGCTTCGAGGTAGACAAGCTGCATTCCCATGTACTGGGCGGCCAGGGCGTGCGCTGCCGCAATGGCAGCCTTTGCGCGCGGCAGCGGCCGGGTATCGCTCATGAACTCGACCGAGGAAACCGCGCCGGATTCGACCAGCATGTAAGCGGTGGCAATCGGTTCGATTCCGAGTTTCCGGATGACGGGCGCGGCCTTGACATGTTCGCCGATGAGGTTTACCGGATTGCGGCCCGAAATAAGCGAAAGGAAGAGTACGGCGTCCGCATGGCCGGACAGCTGTGTCGCATCGCCGGGGAACAGTATGACCGGAACCGAGACTTCCCGGCGAACGCTTTCAACAAAGGTATCGAATACATTACTCTGCAGAAGGCTCCCGCCGACGAGCACCGCATCCACGCAGCCGGTGCCTTCGGCCGCTTTCGCGATGCGGGCGGCTTCACTAAGTGAGAAATCGTCGGGGTCGAGCAGGATCCAGTACTGCTTGCGGCCCTTTGCGATTTGCTGCCGCAGCGCTTCCAGGATCGTCGGCCGTTTCATGAGGCACTCTTCGCTTTTTCGGCAATGCGATGCGTCGCCGCGGCAAGCGCTTCTCCGAGTTTATCCGGCTCCCTGCCGCCGGCCTGCGCCCGGAACGGCGATCCGCCGCCGCTTCCCGCCACCATGACCGACGCGGCTTTGACCAGTTCGCCGCAGTGCGCCCCGTACTTGACGGCAAGGCTCCCGGCGCATGCCGCAAGCATGACTGCGCCGTCGGCGACACCTGCAAGCATGATGAGCATATTGTCAAGATTCCGGCGCTTGATGGCATCGGTGACCGCATTGAAAATATCGTTGAAGGTCTTCTTGTCCGTTTCACCGAGGTTGTACACATTCCACTTCAGCAATCCCTCGCGGGCCAGGGCTGTTTCAAGGATGAGGCCGACTTTGGCCTGGGCTCCTTCGGCAGAGAGCGCAGCAAGCCGCGCTTGCAGGTCGGCGTATTTGTCGATAACCCCCTGTAACCGCTCGATGACCGTTTCGCGGTTGCTCTTCAGAAGCTCCGCAGCCTGCGCGAGCTGCTCTTCCCGAAGGCTTAAAAGCCGTGCGCTTTCGAGACCGGTTATCGCCTCGATACGCCGCACACCGGCTGAAATGCTCGTCTCCTCGACAATATGGAAGAGGCCGATCTGCCCGGTTGCCTTCACATGGGTACCGCCGCAGAGCTCCTTGGACACGCCCCCCATGGAAACGACCCGCACCGACTCCCCGTACTTCTCACCGAAGAGCGCTGTTGCGCCTTCGCGCTTCGCCGTCTCGACATCCTTGATGTCGGTGGTCACCGCCAGATTCTCGAGGATCCAGCCGTTGACAAGATTTTCAACCACGGAAAGTTCGGAAGCGTCTAGTGCCTTGAAATGGGTAAAATCGAATCTGAGGCTCTTGTCGTCGACCCGGGAACCGGACTGACTCACATGACTGCCGAGAGTTTTCCTCAGCGCGGCCTGCAGGAGGTGCGTCGCCGAGTGGTTACGCCGGATGGCGGCGCGCCGCACGCCGACAAGCGACGCCAGGAGGGGTTTTGCAAAATCGTCCCTGACAATGATCGCATCGGTTGATGCGCGATGGATTACGAGGTCGTTCCATTTGATGGTATCGTCGATCCGGAGCGTTTTTCCCGAACCGGTGGTCAGGATCCCGACATCGCCGACCTGGCCCCCCGAAGAGGCATAGAACGGGGTCGCGTCGAGAATGAGCAGGTACGAGGTCCCCTCCTCGCGTTCGAGCACCTTGTACCGGCATACGGAGACCTCCGCTTCGTCCGTGTCGTATCCCAGGAAAACGGTCCCGGCGCAGGGGGCAATTTCGATCCACCCCTCAGGGGTAAGCCCCGAATCATCCGCCTTGCGCGCTTCACGGCCGCGCGCCTTCTGCTCATCCATGGCACGTGAGAAATCCGCCTCGTCAACCGTCAGCCCTTTTTCCGAAGCCATGAGCCGCGTGAGGTCCATGGGAAAACCGTAGGTGTCGTACAAAGCAAACACGTCGGACCCCGGAAGCCGCGTTTCGCCACGTTTGGCGCAAAGATCAACCATGACGCCGAACTTCTGGATTCCCTGTTCGAGTGTGGCGCCGAACCGTTCCTCCTCGGACCGAATCACCTCCTCGACATAGGCACGCCGCTCCGTTATTTCCGGGAATGCCTCGCCCATGAGCTGTTCGAGCGGTTGTACGAGCCGGTAAAGATACGGCTCGGTGAGCCCGAGCTCCCTGCCGAACCGTGCCGCGCGGCGCAGGAGCCTGCGCACGACATATCCCCGACCATCGTTCGAGGGGAAGACACCGTCGGTGATGGCGAAAACAAGCGAGCGGATATGATCGGCGGCAACCCGGAACGGCGTCCCGGGAACGCCCGGATCGTAGGCCCGTCCGCTGATCTCTTCGAGACTGGCGATTATAGGCCGAAAAAGGTCGGTATGATAGTTCGAATCCACTCCCTGCAGCACGGCCACTACCCGCTCGAAGCCCATCCCGGTATCAACGTGCCGGGCGGCGAGCGGAACAAGGGTCCCTCCCTTTTCCCGGTTGTACTGCATGAAAACGAGGTTCCACAGCTCCCGATACCGGGCGTTCTCGCCGTTCACCCCGGCTATCGGATCGGCAAAGGTGGCATCGCGGGTCGCCGCATCGCCCATGTCAAAATGGATTTCGGAGCACGGCCCGCACGGACCGGTTTCGCCCATCTCCCAGAAGTTGCTTTTATCGCCAAAGGGCATTATCCTGCTGTGGAGGATATCGGTCTCACTCTTCCAATAGCCCGCAGCCTCGTCGTCGCTCACATGCACCGTTGCAAAGAGCCGGTCCTTCGGCAGCTTCCACACTTCGGTGAGGAGTTCCCATGCCCAGCGAATCGCCTCTTTTTTATAGTAGTCGCCAAACGACCAGTTGCCGAGCATTTCAAAGAAGGTGTGGTGGTAGTGATCGCGTCCCACCTCTTCGAGGTCGTTGTGCTTGCCCGAGACGCGCATGCACTTCTGGGAGTTCGCCGCCCGTTTGAGGCCGCGCGGATTTTCGCCGAGGAAAATCGACTTGAACTGGTTCATCCCTGCATTGGTAAAGAGCAGCGTGGGATCGTCCATCGGCACCACGGGCGCGCTGCGGACAAAGGTGTGGTCATGGCTCTGGAAAAAACCAATGAAGTCGTTACGGATCTGGCTGGATGTTTTCATGAAGAGATGCAACCATTCGGGTTATGGAGTCGGCGGAAACGCGATGCGCTTCCGCCATATTGACAGTATGCTGCGGCCCGGCAACGAATAATCCCTATTCTTCGGTAGGCGGCTCAACCAGTTCGTGCAGCAGGGGTCCTTTGCGGGTTGCGCTCTTCTCCCGCACCTTTTTCTCGAGGTCTTCGAGAATGTCGTGGTGAAGGATGAGGAAGTCCCGCGCCTTCTCCCGGCCCTGCCCGATGCGCTCGC
>Ga0181520_10009089_pt1 | contig 13853 bp, 16 predicted proteins | sample PEATcosm2014_Bin_29_FD_132451 | JGI IMG/M metagenome (GOLD analysis project Ga0181520, IMG submission 132451) | Peatland microbial communities from MTU Mesocosm Facility, Houghton, MI, USA - PEATcosm2014_Bin02_30_metaG | ecosystem: Environmental > Terrestrial > Soil > Wetlands > Peat | place... | reverse complement strand
TGTGCATTCGGTGGACAAAATTGCGTGTGAGGATACGCGCCAGACCCAGAGGGTCCTCAATCACTTCGACATCCGCACCCCCACCCTCACCTACCACATGCACAACGAGACCGGCCGCGCGCTGGAGCTGGCCGCCGCGCTCAAGGCCGGCGCGCGCATCGCCGTCGTCTCGGACGCCGGCACGCCCGGCATCGCCGATCCCGGCGGCCAGATCGCCGCCGCCGCCATCGCCGCCGGTGTACCTGTCTTTCCCATCCCCGGCGCCAGCGCTGCCATCAGCGCCCTCATCGCCAGCGGCCTGGCTGGAACTGGGGAAGCGCCCGAATCCTTCACCTTCCACGGCTTTCTCCCCGCCAAGGAGGGTCAGCGCCGTACCGCTCTTGAATCACTCAAGAATCGGGCGCCCCATGTCCCGCTGTTGGGGCATGGGAATGACACCACATCGACTCAAATCTTCTACGAAGCTCCCCACCGCATACTCGCCACCCTCGCCGACGTCGAGGCCATCTTCGGAGCAGCGCAGCACGTCGTCGTCGCCCGCGAACTCACCAAAATCCACGAAGAATTTCTGCGCGGGACTGTCAGCGAAGTGCGCCAGACCCTCGCCGCCCGCGCCACTGTCCGGGGCGAATTCGTCCTGCTGTTCGCACCCGCCCCCCAAACCATCACAGACGCCAAGCCCATCAGCATCGCCGCCGAAGTCCGCGAACTCATGAAATCTCAGGGCCTCGATGAAAAAGACGCCCTCAAGCAAGTCGCCCGCGCCCGCAACATCGGCAAAAGCGAAGCCTACCGCGAACTGCAACGCGAACGCAGCAAGTAACCTGACCGGGAAGTCGCCCATCGTTTCAGAGGTGCCGCTTAAGCGCCTTCCGATGAAGATCAATCTGTCCCAGGTGATGGGATTCGTGCTCGCAGATGTGGAACCATTTGCAAAGATTGTTGGTGGGTCCCCAGAACCACGTCTCATCGACAGACATGAGCCAGCCGTCATCACGCCGTCTCAATTCGGCTAACGTTCGCTCGCGAACCTCTGTCAACGTATCGAGGTAGAACGGCAGGTCATGGTCCCTGACCAGTCTGCGCCCGAGATCGCCAAGCTTCATCGCTGGGCCGAAGCGTTTCCTCGTCTCAGGCGACGTCGTAGGCCAGGGCAGGCCGTCAAACGTATTGAACTGGTAGTACGTCTCGCTCGCAGCGAGATGCAGCAGCAGTGCTCCGATCGTGTTTCCGTCCGGGCTGGGAAGCCAGTCAAGATCTTCTCGCGTCAGATTTTGAACTCGAGTCAGCAAAACACGCCGCATCCAATCAAGCTGCGAGACGAGGATGCTGATCTGGGGACTGTATCCAGCCCTCGATCCGAAAACTGAGAAGTCCGCCAAAGGCGAAATTGAGTCCGGTTTGGAGGCAGGCGCCGATTCAGAGGGAGTATTCATGGGGACTGAGTGCTTCTCTACTCCCGCCCCTTCACCCGGTCGTACAAATACCGGTCGCTGGTCGTCCCCAGCGCCTCGTTATACAAACTCGTCGCCCCCGCCGCTTCCTTCAGTTCCTCGCTGAACTCGTGGATCGCCCGCAGGTGGTCCGCCGTCGCCGGAATCTCCATCTTCGGCGTCTTCAGGAACTTCTGGTAGCCCTTGTCCACCAGCCGCGCAATCTCACCCGCCAGCAGCCATCCCGGCCGCGCCAGCACCATCGTCGTCCCATCCGGAGCCGCTGCAATCTCCGCTGCTACCCCGTATTTCCGCACCTGAAACGCCTTACCCCCGTGGGCTGAACCGTCCTTGGCCGCGGATACATCAAATTGTTGTCCGGCGAGGGTAGCCAGCGCGTCGGTAAAGTTTCGGGGCGGTGTCTTCTTTGCCATAAGTTTAGATCGGGTTAGACTGAATTAACTGTCGCACATCCGCTGGCAGCCTTCAATCGGCATCGCAAGGAAGGCGCACCGCGCGGGCGAACCAAATGGGGCTAACTCCCTGCGCCCAGGGATGAACGCGCAGCACTCGCACGAAGGGAACTTTTAGATGATTGCCACGACCCCGTCGCTTGGGACACAGTCTCTTGGGACCCAGCCGCTTGGTATGACCCTGCTCCAGCGCATCGGCAATACCCCGATGCTCAGGCTCGAGCGGCTTACGGCGCATCTCCCCGGCGTCCAAATCCTGGGCAAGGCCGAGTGGGTCAACCCCGGCGGCTCCATCAAGGACCGCGCCGCTGCCTCCATCGTCCTTGACGCGGAAAAGCGAGGCCTGCTCAAGTTCCACGACCCCAAGGGCCGCGCCCTGCTCGACGCCACCAGCGGCAATACTGGCATCGCTTACGCCATGCTTGGCGCCGCGCTCGGCTTCCCCGTCACCCTGTGTGTCCCCTCCAACGTCTCTGAGGAGCGCAAAAACATCCTCGCCGCCTACGGCGCCCACGTCATCTGGACCGATCCCGCCGACGGCTCCGATGGCGCCATCCGTAAGGCCCGCGCCCTCGCCGCCGCCAATCCTGACCGCTACGTTTACGCCGACCAGTATGGCAACGAGCAGAACTGGAAGGCTCACTACCGCACCACCGCCAACGAAATCTGGAAGCAGACCGAGGGCCAGGTCACCCACTTCGTCGCCGGCCTCGGCACCAGCGGCACCTTCATGGGCACCACCCGCCGCCTCAAAGAGCTTAACCCCAACATAAAATGCACCTCCATGCAGCCGGACTCGCCCTTCAACGGCTTCGAAGGCCTCAAGCACATGGCCACCGCCATCGTCCCGCCCATCTACGATCCCGCCCTCGCCGACAGCAACATCTTCATGGAGACCGAGCGCGCCTACGACATGGCTCGCGAGCTCGGCCGCAAGGATGGCCTGCTGGTCGGTGTCTCCGCAGCCGGCGCCGTTGCCACCTCGCTCCAGATCGCCGAGCAGGAAGCCAAGGCCGGCCGCGAAGCGGTCATCGTCACTGTCCTTTCCGACTCGGCCGACAAATATCTCACCGAACGCTTCTGGCGGGAGGGCTGATGCTGAAACTCAGCCATTCCGACTACGAAGCCCTGCGCGCCCACGGCGAGGAAACCTACCCGCACGAGTGCTGCGGCGCTCTGCTCGGCCGCTCTATGCCCGGCGGCAATCATGTCCACCAGATCGTCCGCGCCGGCAATACCCGCACCGACCGCGCCCACGACCGCTACAACATCGCGCCCGAGGAACTCATCAAAATCCAGCGCCAGGCCCGCTCCCTCGGCCTCGACATCGTCGGCTTCTACCATTCCCACCCCGATCACCCCGCGCAGTGGTCGCAGACCGACTTCGCCGAGGCTCACTGGGTTGGCTGTAGCTACATCATTACGGAAATCGCCGGCGGTAAGGCCGCCATCACCAATTCTTTCTTCCTCTCCGGCACTGGCGAGGAAGACAAGCAGTTCCTCGACGAGGCCATCGAAATCGAGATCGAGCAGGACTGAATGCAGCAACAAAAAGAGAGAGGGCAGGCATGAAGATTCACATCCCTACGCCGTTACGCGCCTACACCGGCGGACAGCCGACCGTCAGCGTCCCCGGCGCAACCGTTGGCGAAGCACTCGAACAATTGACCGGCGCGTATCCCGACCTGCGCCAGAACCTCTACACCGCCGACGGCAAGCTGCGCTCCTTCGTCAACATCTACCTCAACGACGACGACATCCGCTACCTGCCCTCAAAGGAAGCCACCGCCACCGGCGAAAGCGACGAACTCACCATCATCCCCTCCATCGCCGGCGGTTGTTGTTCCCTCACACCGCTGCCCTCCCACTAGGCGTCGTTCTGCGCGACGCGCAGAATCTCAGTAGTTGTTCTTTGGAGCTCCGCCTGATTTGTGACAATTCCTGAACAGCAGGATTAGTTTGTAACCTAAATTGGAATTCATGCCCGCGAGCCGGGCGAAGGACAACGCAATGGCAACCGCAACCCTACCCGAAATCGCACTCCCCAAACTTTCCAACGAAGAGATCTCCCGCTACTCGCGCCACCTCATCCTGCCGGAAGTCGGCATGGAGGGTCAGCAGAAGCTCAAGGCCGCCAAGGTCCTCTGCGTCGGCACCGGCGGCCTGGGAGCGCCGCTCGCGCTCTACCTCGCCGCCGCCGGCATCGGTACCCTCGGCCTCGTCGACTTCGACACCGTCGACGCCTCCAACTTGCAGCGCCAGATCATCCACTCCACCGCCACCGTCGGCAAGCTCAAGGTCGACTCCGCCGAGATCATGCTCAAGGGCCTCAACCCTTTCATGAACGTGGTCAAGCACAACACCATGCTCACCAGCGCCAACGCGCTCGAAATCTTCAAGGATTACGACGTCATCGCCGACGGCACCGATAACTTCCAGACCCGTTACCTGGTCAACGACGCCTGCGTGCTTACCGGCAAGCCCAACGCCTACGGCTCCATCTTCCGCTTCGAAGGCCAGGCCTCCGTCTTCGCCACCGAAGCCGGCCCCTGCTACCGCTGCCTCTATCCCGAACCGCCGCCTCCCGGCCTCGTCCCTTCCTGCGCGGAGGGTGGCGTGCTCGGCATTCTCCCGGGCCTCGTCGGCGTCATCCAGGCCACCGAAGTCATCAAGCTGATCCTTGGCATCGGCGACTCACTCGCCGGCCGCCTGCTGCTGGTCGACGCCCTCAGCATGAACTTCCGCACCCTGAAGCTGCGCAAGAATCCCGCCTGCCCCGCGTGCGGCACCCACGAGATCAAGGAACTCATCGACTACGACCAGTTCTGCGGCATCGAGAAGCCCACCTCCACCGGCCCCCTCGAAGTCGCGCACGACAAGGCCGTTGCCGAAGCTCCCATCGTCGATGGCATTCCGCAGATCACCGTGGAGCAACTGAAGAAGAAGATCGATGCGAAAGAAGACTTCTTCCTGCTCGACGTCCGCGAGCCCCACGAAATTCCCATCGCCAACCTCGGCGCACCCTTCATCCCCGTCGGCCAACTCGAGAAGCGCATCGGCGAGCTAGCCGGTCAGAAGGACCGCGAGATCGTCATCCACTGCCGTTCCGGCGCGCGCAGCCAGAAAGCCGCGCTCATCCTCAAGAACGCCGGCTTCCAGCACGTCGAAAACCTCGCCGGCGGCATTCTCGCCTGGGCCGACAAAATCGACCCCACCATGCCGAAGTATTAGCCCCCAACGAGAGGAGCGCGGTTCACATCAACTCGCCGCCTCCGATCTTCTTATGGGCGTGCTAAGCGACAGCCGTCCTGCGCGTCGCAATCGGCTTTGCACGCTGAATCCGCATGCGGCGCTTCGGCGTATTTAGTGCCTCCCAGAGGTCAGTGCGCCGTTGCGTATTCAGCCAGAAGTCCGCGGAATTGCCAAAGACTCGCGCCAAAATCAGTGCAGTATCCGCAGTAACCGCCCGGCGATCGCGGCACAATTCATTGACATGTTTGCGCGGCAAGCTGCTTCTCTCGGCGAGATCGGCCTGAGTCATACCCATAGGCTCCATAAATTCCTGACTCAGCATTTCGCCAACAGTTACGGGCTTTCGTTTGGTCATCGTCATTTTTCCTGCCCCTTACCTGTAAGAATGATTGTCCAGATAGACTTCCCGCGCGCTGCCTTCGCTCCATCGGAAAACCAGTCGCCATTGGTCATTCACCCTGATCGAATGCCAGCCATCAAGTTTTCCACTCAACTTCTCAAAATGATTGCTTGGCGGCAGTCGCAGATCGGCATCAGTGGATGCATCGTCGAGCAGTTGTAGTTTGCGAAAAAGCCTGTCTCGCAAATCCGCTGGGATTCTCCTCGATGGGATGTCCCTTTCAAAGAAACTTCTGAGCCACGAGTCGTACCAGCTCTCAATCATGGTACCAGAGTACCACCATACGGTACACGGGGATCAATCCGCCTTGTCGTCGATCGTCAGAATCTGCAAACACAGCGGCCGTTCCAGCATCGAGTCCATCTTCGCCATCGCCGCCACGGCCTTTTCAATCGTCGAGGTCAAACACGGCTCCGTCGTCACCACAAACGGCAGCCTGTGCTTCGGATGCCCCGGGTGCTGCAGCAGGGAATCGATGTTCGCGCCCACCTTCGCCAGCGCCCCGGCAATCCCCGCCACGATCCCCGGTTTGTCGTCCACCACGAACCGCAGGTAGTGCGGCGCGAGAAATTCGCCCGTCACCTCGCGCCGCCGCACCGGAAGCTGCACCGCAACCGACCGCTGCGCGACCGCCAGAATATCCGACACCACCGCGACCGCCGTAGGTTCGCCACCCGCGCCGTGTCCGCTGAAAACCACGTCTCCGCCAAACCTTCCGCTCGTCACCACCATGTTCTGCGTCCCATGCGACCACGCAATCGGCGACGACCTCGGCACCAGCATCGGCGCCACCCGCGCATGCACCACGCGCCCATCCAGTTGCGCCCGCGACACCTGCCGGATCGTGCAGTTCAGCTCCTTCGCGTACGCAAAATCGATCGCCTCTACAGTCGAAATCGTCTGTGTCGCAACCTGGTCCGGATCGAGCTCCGCGTGCATCGCCACCCGCGACAGGATGCATAGCTTCGCCCGGGCGTCGAACCCATCCACATCGGCCGTTGGGTCGGCCTCCGCATAGCCCAGCGCCTGCGCGTCCGCCAGCACCGCCGCGTAACTCGCCCCCGTCTCCATGCGGCTCAGAATGTAGTTGCACGTCCCGTTCACAATCCCGCTGATGCGTGTGATCCTGTCGCCCGACAGCCCTTGCAGCATCCCCGGAATCACCGGCACGCCGCCAGCCACAGCCGCTCCATGCACCAGTTGCACGCCATGCTTCGCCGCCAGCCGCGCCAGCGCCGCCCCGCGATACGCAATCAGCTGCTTGTTCGCCGTCACCACCGACTTTCCCGCGGCGAAACACTTGCGTAGCCGGCTCTCCGTAGGATCCAGCCCGCCCGTCAGCTCCACCACAATGTCCGCGCGCGAATTCACGATGTCGGCAAAGTTCTCCGTCCACACCACCGGCGCTGGCACCCACTTCGCCGCCTCGGACGCACGCTTGCGCGCCACGTCGCGATTGAAGATATGCGTGAGCTCGATGCCGGGGAACTTCGACTCCGACAGCACCTTCGCCACCGAGCTGCCCACCGTGCCAAAGCCCAGCAGCGCGATCCTCGCCGGCGCCGGCACGGAGTTTGTAAGCTTCTCTGCTGCAACTGACTTCTTCGGGCGTAGGGTCTTTCGCTTGGTTGCCATCTCAGTATTCGATCTTATCGGCCTGCGCGCGCCATGTGTTGAAGTTCTCAATCGCCTCGCTCGCCAGCAGGCGCGTCATCGGCATCTTGCGCTGGTCGATCGGCCGCTTGATCTCCTCATAGAGGAACGAATCGTCGAAGCCCGCCGCGCTGGCATCGGCCGCCGAATTGCCATAAAAAATCGCATCGCAGCGCGACCAGTAGAGTGCCGACAGGCACATCGGGCACGGCTCGCAGCTGGTGTAAACCACGCATCCCGTCAGCTGGAAATCGCCCAGCGCCTGGCACGCCGCGCGGATGGCCACAACCTCAGCATGCGCCGTCGGATCGTTGGCCGACGTCACCTGATTCACGCCCGTAGCCACGATCTCGCCGTCGCGCACCACCACCGCGCCAAACGGCCCGCCCGCGCCCGAGAGCACGTTTTCCGTGGCCAGCGCAATCGCCCGCCGCATGAAATTGGCATTGCCTTCGATCGTCGCCCCTCCATTTCCCGCAGCACGGGACCCCGGCGCAGCGGCTACTTAACCCTTATACTCACGTTTTTTCTAGCGGATAATAGCGATTATGGCACACGCGTTTATCGCCAATCGGGTCGTCACTCCGCACGGTACGCGCCGCGCCGCGCTGTTGCTCGAGGACGGGCCCGAGGGCATCATTCGCGCCGTATGCCATCCCGCCGAACTGCCCGCGGACGCCCACGTCATCGACTTCGGCGACCACGCCCTGCTGCCCGGCCTGCTCGACTCCCACGTCCACATCAACCAACCCGGCCGCACCGAGTGGGAAGGCTTTGCCACCGCCACGCGCGCCGCCGCCGCCGGCGGTTACACCACGCTGGTCGACATGCCCCTCAACTGCCTCCCCGAGACCACCACCGTCGCCGCGCTCGAACTGAAGCGCCAGGCCGCAGCCGGCCTTTGCCTCGTCGATTGGGCCGCCTGGGGCGGTGCCGTCGCTGACAATCAATCCCACCTGCTTCCCCTCGCCCGCGCCGGCGTTTCCGGCTTCAAGTGCTTCCTCATCTATCCCGGCTGCGACGGCTTCACCATGATCGACCGCGAGCAGCTCGAGCTCGCCCTGCCCGCCATCGCCGAATCCAGTCTGCCGCTGCTCGTCCATGCCGAACTCGCCGGCCCCATCGATGCAGCCGCCGCAACCCTCGCCACCGCCGACTGGCGCGCCTACGCCACCTACCTCGCCTCCCGTCCCGACGAGGCCGAGCTCGAAGCCATCCGCCTGATGATCCAGCTCTGTCGCCAATACAAGTTCCGCTTGCACATCGTCCATCTCTCCACCGCTCAGGCCCTGCGCGAGCTGCAGGCCGCCCGCGCCGAAGGCCTGCCCATCACCGTCGAAACCTGCCCGCACTACCTCCACTTCGCCGCCGAGGAGATTGCCGACGGCGCCACCCTGCTCAAATGCGCCCCACCCATCCGCGGTCGCGGCAATCGCGCCGCGCTCTGGCAGGGACTGCGCTCCGGCATCATCGACCTCATCGTCACCGACCACTCCCCCTGTCCTCCCGCCATGAAGCGTCTGGACGAAGGCCGCTTCGACCTCGCCTGGGGAGGTATCGCCAGCCTCTCCGTCGCGCTCCCTGTGGTCTGGACCGGCGCATCCCGCCGCGGGTTCTCGCTCGATGACGTCGCCCGCTGGATGTCCACCGCCCCCGCCGCGCTCGCCGGCCTCAGCCCACGCGCCGGCTCCCTCGAAGCCGGACGCGAGGCCAGCTTCGTCGTCTTCCATCCCGAGGCAGAATTCGTCGTAACCCCAGACAAGCTGCACTTCCGCCACCCCATCTCGCCCTACGTCGGCGAAACCCTCCTCGGCGTTGTCGAAGCCACCTACCTCCGCGGCGAGCCAGTCTACCGCGCCGGCGAATTCATCTCCGGCCCGCGCGGCCGCGAACTCACGCTATGCTAGACAATCCGATCGACCATGACGACGCAAACTAAGAACTCTGTCCTGACAGACTGGAACGCTCTCGATCCCGCATCCGCCGCGCGCGAAATCCTGCCCTGCTGCGGTTCCCGGGCCTGGGCCGACGCCCTCGCGGCCCAGCGGCCCTTCGCCGATCCCTCCCAGCTCTTCGCCGCCTCCGACTCCGTCTGGGCCGCACTCCCCGAACCCGCCTGGCGCGAGGCCTTCGACTCCCACCCCCGCATCGGCCAGCAACACGCTCGCGCCGCCACCGCCCGTTCGCTCGCCTGGTCATCGCAGGAGCAGCGCGCCTCCACGTCGCCGGACGATGCCGTCAAACTTGCCCTCGCCGACGCAAACCGGCAGTATGAAGAGAGATTCGGCCGTATCTTCATCGTGTGTGCGGCAGGCAGGACCGCCGCGGAGATCCTCGCCATCCTCCACGCGCGCATGCACAACACCCCCGTGGCCGAATTTCTCGAGTCCGCCGAACAGCAGCGCCAGATCACGCAGCTTCGCCTTCGCCGATGGCTGGGAGTGGAATAGCAATGGGCATCTCGACTCACATCCTCGATACCGCGCTTGGCCGCCCCGCCACCGGGGTTCCCCTTTCGCTCGCCCACTGGCAGCACGATCAGTGGCTTTGGCTTTCCGATAACCAGACCGACGCGGACGGCCGCTGCGTGCAGCTGCTGCCCACCGGCTCCGCGCTCGAAACCGGCCTCTACCGCATCCGCTTCGATACCGCCGCGTATTACGAGGCGCAGCACCTCGCCGGCCTTTACCCTTATGTGGAAATCGCCTTCGAAGTCCGCGACTCCGGCCAGCACTACCACATCCCCTTATTACTGACCGCAAATGGTTACACAACCTACCGCGGTAGCTGAAGCGCAGGAGATTCTGTAACAGGAAAGAGAACACATGATCGAGCTTGCTGAAAATCGCTACGGAAAATCGCGCGTCCGCCTCATGAAAGTTACGCGTGGCCCCAAAGGCAACGAGCTGCGCGAGTGGACCGTGCAGGTGCTCCTCACCGGCGACTTCGACTCCGCGCACTACGACGGCGACAACAGCAAAATCCTGCCCACCGACACCATGAAGAACACCGTCTACTCCCTCGCGCGCAAATCCTCAGCGATCGCGATGGAAGACTTCGCGAAGGAACTCGTCGACTTTCTTCTCACCCGCAACCCGCAGGTCTCCTCGGCCTCGGTCGCCATCGAGGGCGTCATGTGGAAGCGCCTCACCGTCGACGGCAAGCCGCATCCCACCAGCTTCATCCGTGGCTCGGGCGAGCTGCAGACCACCACCGTCGCGCGCGCGCGCAGCGGCAGCTTCAGCATCACCTCCGGCCTTAAGAACCTCGTCGTCATGAAGACAGCCGACTCCGCCTTCGAAGACTACATCGTCGATGAGCTGACCACGTTGAAGCCCACCAACGACCGCCTCTTCTGCACCGCCGTCACCGCCGAGTGGCGTTACACCGTCACCACGCTCGCCTTCGACGCCATGCGCGCCGCGCTGCGCGAAGCCATGCTCAAGACCTTCGCCAACCACTCCAGCAAGTCGGTGCAGGAGACCCTCTATGCCATGGGCAAGAGCGCACTGGAGCGCGTCGCCGAGGCTGGCGAGATCGAGATCACTATGCCCAACAAACACTGCCTGCTCGTCGATCTCGCGCGCTTCGGTCAGGACAACCCCAACGAGATATTCGTGCCCACCGACGAGCCCGCCGGCCACATCCAGGCGTGCGTCCGGCGCAAGGCCTGACCCATGATTCCTGTTCGCCTCGCTGGAATCTCGCCGCGCCCGAGGAACGTCCGTTGAAGTTGGTCTTCATCTACGGCCTGCCCGCCACGGGCAAACTCACCGTCGCCCAGGAGTTGGCGGCCATCACCGGATACAGGCTCTTTCACAATCACCTCGCCGTGGACCTGCTTCTCTCCGCCTTCGAATTCGGCAGCGCGCCCTTCGTCGATCTGCGCGAACAAATCTGGCTCTCCGTCTTCGATCAGGCCGGCCGCCATCAGCTTCCCGGACTCATCTTCACCTTTGCGCCCGAGGCAACCGCCCGCCCGGACTTTGTCAGCCGCGCCATTGGCGTCGTCACCGGCAATGGCGGCGAAGTCCTCTTCATCGAACTCACCTGCCCGCCCACTGAGCTGAAGCGGCGGATCAACAGCGCCTCCCGGCTGCAGTATGGCAAGCTCACCTCGATCTCCCTCTTCGAGCAACTCGAGGCGGAAGGGACGTTCAGCCCGTTTCCAATGCCCAAACCCGCGCTCTCCATCGACACCAGCGCCTGCTCGCCGCAACACGCGGCCGTGCAGATAGCGCAACTGCTCTCCGCCAATGCGGTACAGTCAGAGCCTGGACCGCCAGCCAGCGTCCCCGCCGCGGAAAGGACCGGACGAATCCCTTGACTGTTGCCACCACACCGCAGGCCGATCGAATCATTGCTCGTTGCCGCGAGTTGGCTCTCTGCACCGAAGTTCCCGGCGAGACCACGCGCACCTTCCTCGCGCCGCCCATGCATCGCGTCCACGCGCTCCTCGGCGGATGGATGCGGGCTGCGGGCATGCAGGTGCACGTCGACGCCGCTGGCAATCTACGCGGTCTTCTCCCCGCCGCCGAACCCAATGCCCCGCGCCTCCTCATCGGATCGCACCTGGATACCATCGCCAACGCCGGCGCCTTCGACGGCATCCTCGGCGTCGTCCTGGCCGTCGCCGTTGTCGAGCAGCTAGTGGATGATGCACGCACCGCCGTACCGGCAGGGAAGGGAATGCCCTTCGCCATCGAGGTCATCGGCTTCTCCGAAGAGGAAGGCGTCCGCTTCGCCAAGCCCTTTCTCGGCAGCCTCGCTCTGGTCGGCGATTTGGACGCCGCAACCCTCGCGCGGACCGACCGCTCCGGCATCAGCGTCGCCGACGCCATCCGCGCCTTCGGCCTCGATCCCGCCGAACTCCCCGCCGCCGTCATCGATCCCTCCGCCTTCGGCTACCTCGAGTTCCACATCGAGCAGGGCCCTGTGCTGGAGAGCGAAGACCGCGCGCTCGGCATCGTCGACGCCATCGCCGGCCAGACCCGCATGGAGTTCATCTTCACCGGCCAGGCCAACCACGCCGGCACCACCCCCATGGGCCCGCTCCGTCACGACGCCCTCGCCGCCGCCGCCCAATGGGTGGTCGAGGTAGAACGCTACGCCAACACCACTCCCGGCCTCGTCGCAACCGTCGGCAAGGTCGAGTCCAGCTCCGGCGCCGGCAACGTCATCGCCGGCCGCTTCACGGCGACCCTCGACGTTCGTCACCCCACCGATCCCGTCCGCCAGGCCGCGGTCGGGCATTACATCGACTACGCCCGCGTCGCCGCCGCCGCTCGCGGCGTCACCCTCGCCCACACCACCTCCATCGACCAGCCCGCCGTTCCCATGGGCTCCGGTCTCTCCGCCCAGCTCGCCGCTGCCGCCGCTCGCTCCACCGGCCGCGAACCCCGCTCCATCACCAGCGGCGCCGGCCACGACGCCATGATCGTCGCCCGCCGCGTCCCCGCAGCCATCCTCTTCCTCCGCAGCCCCGGCGGCCTCAGCCACCACCCCGGCGAGTCCGTTCTTCCCCAGGACGTCGAAGCCGCCTTCGCATCCGGGGTGGAGTTCCTGCGGACGTTGCGCGATGATAGAGCGATGCTCCAACTTGTCGCCGCGCGCACACCGCCCCGAAAGCGGGAAGACCTCCATGCATAACCTCGGCCACACCCGCAGTTCCAACCAGCGCGACCATCTGCTGCTCACGCCGGACACCTTTGTCCGCACGCCGCTGCCCGGGTTGCAGTACGGCGCGGCCATCGTCCACATCTCGCCCGCCGCCGGCGCAGCCTTCACCCAATACACCGCGGAGCTCGAAGCCGGCGGCACGCTCGGCCCCGCGTCGCCCGCTGCGCCCGCCCAGCGTTTCATCTTCGTGCTCTCAGGGGCCGTCGACCTCGCCACCGACACCAGCTTCCAATCGCTCGCGCCCAACGGCTACGCCTATATCCCCGCCGGCCTTTCCCACACCATCACCGCGCCGTTGGCCGCGCGCCTTGCCGTCATCGAAAAGACCTGCCAACCGCTCGAGGGCGTCGCCGCGCCGCCTCTCCTGGTTGGCGCCGAGCCCGCCGTCCCGTCCACCCCGCTCCTCGGAGACCCCGGCGTCCAGGTTCGCAGCCTGCTCCCCGATCAGCCCGCCTTCGACTTCGCCGTCAACACCATGACCTACCAGCCCGGCGCGTCCCTCAACCAGGTCGAAATCCACGTCATGGAGCACGGCCTGCTCATGCTCGAAGGCGGCGGCATCTATCGTCTCGGCGACGCCTGGTACCCAGTCACCGCGGGCGACTTCATCTGGATGGCGCCCTTTTGTCCGCAATGGTTCGGCGCCCTCGGCCAGCAGCCCGCAAAGTATCTCATCTATAAAGATTGGAACCGCCACCCGCTGGGCTGACCGTCGCAGTTCGTAATCGCACAGGAGGCACGCATGCAGACGCACATCGGCAATCCGCCCACCCAGTCCGAAGTTGCCATCGACGCCGCCCGCCTGCTCGACGAGCTCAACACCCTCGCCACCTTCACCTCGGTCGAGCCGTCCCCCCTCGGGACCGCCGTCACCCGCATCGTCTTCACTCCCGACGACCTCCGCGCCCGCGCCTGGCTGCGCGGCCTCGCTGAGGACGCAGGCCTCGTCATCCGCGAAGACGC
>Ga0181520_10009088_pt1 | contig 13854 bp, 13 predicted proteins | sample PEATcosm2014_Bin_29_FD_132451 | JGI IMG/M metagenome (GOLD analysis project Ga0181520, IMG submission 132451) | Peatland microbial communities from MTU Mesocosm Facility, Houghton, MI, USA - PEATcosm2014_Bin02_30_metaG | ecosystem: Environmental > Terrestrial > Soil > Wetlands > Peat | place... | reverse complement strand
CATTTTTTAGGACTTCTTTTAGTTAATCTTATTGCTTCTAACCATTTGATTCTATTTGATTTAGTTTGGTGCCCAGAGGGGGACTTGAACCCCCACGGCCTTGCGGCCTGCGGATTTTAAGTCTGATTTTTCGCATTTTGCAGTGCGCCGCACTCTCCCGCAGAAATCCGCATATCGCCTTTAGATACAAGACATACGTCATCAATCGAGATTGCAATGCGATGCAGTGAAATGAACGGAATTCCGGTACGAACATGCACCAAAACATGCACCAAATTGTCCGGCGGACTCTGAATAAGAGCCAGTCCGCATCCGACCCCAAATGACTAAAATGTGCCTGGTCTTCGGGGAAGCTCCTGCTAGGACGGTAATCGCGGGCTCGCCGACGATTCGACCTGAACAGGGAAAGAATGGCGGAACGACCTCCTGAGCGCATTGAGCTGTCGGGGCCAGCGGACGTCTTTGCCGATGGAGATTGGCGAACCCTTGCCGATATCATTACCTCGTTCACCTCATCCATGGTTTCAACGAGTCGCCGTCCGCCACCAAGATCTGACAAGCGACGTGATGGAAAGCGGAGGGTAGACTTGATTCTTCCTCCGGCTGAGAAGTTGCGTACGGTCCAGGAACTTGAACCGGAAACAGGAAACGCCCTTTGCGGCGCCGCGATCTGCTCATGGCTCCAAGCATTCGGTACCGGATGATCCCGCGCAGGGTAAAGGCTGCGAAGATCAAAGCGATAATTGGCAATCGCACTTTCCGGCGACCGGCATTACCGCATACATGATGAACGGCGACGAGCTGGAAACGGCCCGGCAGATCGCCAACCACGAGTCGCCGAGGACGCCGAAGCTTTACGGCAGGCGCGAGGAAGAGATCAGCCTAGATGAAGTGGAACGGATTGCGATTTAATTGTGGAGAGCTGCTACATTCTCAACTTCCGCAGAATACTCTTTCGCACTTAGAACAGTGTCATAAAGACCAACGTCCTCACCTTCGTGCTTGTCTATACCAACATAGACCAGACTGGCGTCTTCATACCGTTTGAATTTGTAGACAGCATCGTTCATCAGTGCGCTGTTAAACACACCGAGGCTTACTAGCAATTCGAAGTCTTTCACGCCCAAACCGGTCACCTTTTTGAACAGTCCAGGTTCAAGTTGAGTAATCACATCTTTCAAGCTCCGCTCCCGGTAATCGGTTAAATACATGAACACCGGTATGCGTGTAGCAAATTTGATGAGCTTTTCCTGAATCTGTTTTCGCAGACTCTTGTATTCTTTTTCCTCTTTCGTGAGTTCTTCCATCGTTTTCGCAGACAGCTCCTTATCGTTGGCCTCCTTCTTAGCTTTCTTCACCGCCTCCGACTTATTGATAATGGTCTCAATCTCCTGATTGAGGTTGCGGAATCCTTCTATACTCATAAGCGCAGCTAAGGCTTCCTTGTTTTTCATCAGGCGCAGCAACGTACCGTTGTCCACATTCACCAGCAAAGCGCTTTCCCAGCGCCGCGCCAGTAGTGTTGCGGTCGTTCCGCTCATGGCCATATCGAGAATGCCAGCGGCATCGATCTGCTTCATTGAGCTGCCGTCATAGGCAAGCACGGGTAGGAAACTGATGAACTCCTCAACCTTTTTCTCCGGGTTTGTTTCATTGACGTTTAGCCGGCAACTGTAATCCGCGATCTGGCGCAGAGCCCTGTCCGGGGCGAAGTCAAAGACGTAACATTCCTCTTTGATGATCTGCTCCTTGTTCGGTGCCTTACTGTCTGGATTATCGATTGTCCAAGGCGATTGGACACGGAATGCAGCCTGGAAATAGGTTTCTGGAGTGGACGAATTGCGAAGCATGAGAATGCCGGTCCACGGTTTGACCGTGACGCCTGTAGTCAGTTTCCCGCAAGAGAGGGTGATGGTCTTCGTTTTAAGGGGGTCATCCATTGCTTCTTTTACAGGTGGCAACGCAGCCACACCGATCCCCGCCCCATTACCTGCTGCCACGATCACTTTGTAATCGTGGTAAAACTTGTTCTGTTTTTGCCTCAAAAGCACGTTCATCGCATAACAGGAAGCGACGCTTGGCAGGAACCAGAAGGTATGCGACAGGAGATTCAGCAAGCGGGCGTCTGAGTAAGGCATTGGCGGCTTTTTGGCGCCGAGTTTCAGATTGTCGATAGTCGTTTCCAGGAACCCGCCCCGGATCAAGTCCAGCCACTTCTGCACCTGATCCTGATAAGTAAACTTCGCCTTATCCTTAGCCCCAGAGGCAGAAAAGAAGATATTCAGATCGAACTCGTTGAACTCACCCTCCATGGCGATTTCCCGAATCGAATCCGGCAGTTGATAAGTCAGCATCACCATGCGGGGTAACGATGCGTAGGGGTTGTCCTCACCTTTCCATGCCTGTTTGGCTCGTTGTTCATCCGAATAGGTCCAGTTGAAAATCTGTTCCTCAATAAACTCGCCGGATGCGATCGCCCTGAACGGTGTGCCGGAGAGATACAAATAACCGCCCGTTGTGATCGGCATAATCTCTTCGTCAAAATCCTGGATGCCTGCGCCTTCTCCGAACTCGACTTCCTTCTTCTCTTCCGCCTCGAAAAGTTCCTTCGCGTTTTCGCGCCAGGCTCCGTAGTGGTATTCGTCGAGGATCACACAATCCCAGTTGGTTGCATGAACCCACTCGTTCTTGGTCTTAATCCCGCCCGTACTTTTATTTTTCCCCAAGTAGTCCTGAAACGAACCAAAACAGACAAACGGTTTCTTCTTATCCGCATCCTCGTACGACAAACCCCCAGGTGAAATAAACTGCCAGCCCTTGAAATCAACATGGCATTTCAGATCCTCCTCCCAGGCGTTCTGCACCGCCGGCTTGAAGGTCATCACCAGCACTTTGCGCCAACCCATTTTCTTGGCAAGTTGATAGGCGGCGAATGTCTTGCCGAATCGCATTTTCGCGTTCCAAAGGAAATGAGGAGGCTTGCCGTGGTTCTCCTTCCGGAAACTCGCGAAATAGTCAGCCGTTTTGTCCACCGCCGTCTTCTGTTCCGGGCGCATCTTGAAATCAAGCGAACGAGTTTCCTCATTCACCTCTCCAGTCTTTAGCGCGATGATGGCTGCCTTGACATCTTTAACGGAACACTTAAACCACTCGCCTTCAGGATTAGTAATCCCGACGATTCTCAAATGACGATGAACATCGTGATCGGTGAAGGTTGTGCCGTCATTGCGCATCGCGGATTCTTCCAGAACGATCCGATATGGCGACTTGCCTGGGCGCAGCGTCGGATACTGCTGTGCCACGCGGGCTTGCACGTTCACTGTGGTATAGCCCACCTTGAGGAGGCCCGTGTACTGCGGGTTTGTGTCCTCGTAGGCGTAAAGAGTCGGTCGCGATGTCGGGCGCGGCGGGAAAAATTCGCTACTCATGGCCAGCATCCATTGGCTTCACCGTCGATTCGATGAATGCGATCTCCTCCGGCGTAAGATTGTAGCGCTCATAGAGCTTCTCATCGGTCCAAGCGCGGTTGAGCGGGACGTCTGGGACGAACGCGTAGATATCCTTCGCTGCGTCCTGAGTTGGCTTGCGCAGTGACACCAGGAATCGAACGAAACGAGTTCGCAGATACTGGGCGTACGACTTTGCGGTCTTCTCATTCGCAAACCGCCCCGCGACGACATACGACTCCGTGCATGCCTCACCGGGCCCCGAGATGATGGGCCTGCTCAAGAACATGGTCTCGACCGCTGCACTCGTGCCCTGTACGCGCGTCATCAACACTTTCCATTCATCTATCCACGCCGCGTTCCTGTCGATCGTTGCCCGCTCCATCCACGAGATGCGCTGTGAGCCATAGAGCTTGATGGGGTTCTTGAGACCCTTGCTCGATGATGCCCCATGGACGAAGGTCCGTAGTCCAAACGGCTTCTGGCTGGAAACACGCGCATCGAGTGTCGCTTCGCCCTTGCCGCCGACTCGGAAAGCGCGGACCTTGTCAAGAATTGAAACAGCCTCGTTTCGGCGGACCAAAACGTCGTAAGCGTCCAAACGTCGTTGCATCGGTGGGCCGAGCGGTTCACCGTCCCACATCGTCTGCACGGAACAAGGGCCGTTGTAGTCGCGCTCCCAAAGGAAGTACGAGACGCCACCTCTTATTTTCACGCCGGGAAATCCGTCATAGAGTTTCGGATAATCAACGAGGTGGGAAACGCGGTTGTCATGGAGCATGGCACTGCGAAATCCGTCTAATCCCTTTCCGCCTGCGAACCATCGAGAAGGGATAATCATCGTGAGATAGCGGGGATTTAGTTTCTTCGCCTGTTCGACGAATAGATGGTAAATAGGTCGCGCGCTTTCACCAAACCCCCCATCGCTCAGCTGATACGGCGGATTGCCGACGATGACATCGAATTTCATGTTGAAAATCTCCTCGGGCTTCTTGGTGTGGATGAACTCATAAGCGTGGGTTTCCAGTTCGCTACCCCGGTCATATTCTTCTTGGCTTGCTCCGCAACAAGTACATTTCCCATGGTCCCAAGCATGCTTGACTCGATCAAAGCGGATATTGCCCTGTCCGTCGTTGAATGCGCCGCAGACGGAGTATTTCCCGTTGGCGGTCTTGGAGCAGTACACCGACCGGCGCGAAAGCAAGGATGTCAACTCCGTGATCGCAATGCCAAAAAGCTGGTCTGTGAAAATGTGGTTTGCTCTCTTCAACTCGTTGGGTATCTGCTCCTCCAACCCAGCCATCAGCCGCTTTGCTATCTCGCGCAGGAACACGCCGGACTTGCAGACCGGATCGAGGAATCGGGCAGTCTGATCGCTCCAGATTGTCGCGGGCAGTAAATCCAGTATCTTATTGCACAGTTGCGGAGGTGTAAAAACCTCATCATTGCTCAGATTCGCCAAGCAACTCAGGACATCCGGGTTGTAGTTAATGGCAGGCAACATCGACAACCTTCAGGAAATGAGTCAAGGGATATTCTTTTACTGGGCTCGGGATGAAAACATCCTCGCCAAGATCCGAAAACAGCGGCAGTTCTCTCATCGCCCCATGATCGAGCAGTGCATGAAAAGTAAAATCTCTTCGCTTCAACATGCTGCCATTGACTGGCGACCATTCGGAAAACACAATCGGCTGGGGATTGGCGCTTGCCGTCTTCAGCGTGAGGGCATCGCCCCAGATGATGTTGCGCTCCAGAATAAATTTAACGGCGATTCGACATTCGTCCGTAGCGGCCTCTTTAAAAAGCGAGTTGTACTGCCGCTCGAAGACATCAAAAAGCCGCTGGCGGCATGCCACGACGTTATCTTCCAGAATGTCTATCCCATAGAGCGAGGACACGGCCAGGATGGCATTCCGCTCGAAGTCCAACTGACTGGTGCCGTAACGCAATTCAACAACGCGCAGCTTACGCTCAAAAATGGCCGCCAGAAAATTACCTTTGCCGCAAGCAGGTTCCAAGAACCGGGACTCGATTCTCGCTGTCTCCTGCTTCACCAGATCAAGCATGGCAGTTACTTCGCGCTCGGCAGTGTAAACCTCGCCATGGTCGGCGACTCTCTTTCGGGAGACAACTTGCCTTTCTCGCTTTGCTAAAGTCGGCACTTCAGCGACGAGTTCGGTCCCTGCGGGGTTGGTTCGTCGCGTCATTTATCCTTTACCTGGCCGGAGTACATCGCCGCTTCTCTCTGCGACGTATCTCTCCGAAGCGTCGCGGACTACCCATGCCAACGAGACTTTTTTCTCCTGCGCGATTTCTTCGAGAGTTGAGTAGAGAGCGGGCGGAAACGTGATCGACGCACGAACTGCCGCTTTCTTCTGAGCCTTCTGGCCGCTTCCCTGTGACCGTTTGTCTTTCATTGGAGTGATCTCTAAGTGTCCTCACCACTTTACACCACATCGGTGATCTATGGGCGCTCACCCGAATTGCAACTCAGATCGCTTCCCCGCTCGGCCCCAAGCGCTGCTGGGATTACGCCTGACCTGACCGAAGATGAGTGATTAGGCGTTTGGTGCCAACCCTGGATATTGCACGGGCAGATCTGCGAACGCTGGCCGACATAGCGGGACAAGTCAGATTACGGGCCTGGTTGTCACGGCTCCGATGCTGGGAACATGAGGTCATCAGCCATCAACCCAACGGAGTCACACAGCCTTACCTCGTCGTAATTGCCGCGCTTCGAAGTATTAGAATTGTTATTTCCATTGAGTTGCAATTCTTGTGACTTCGAAATTCTTTGGCCTGGGGAATCCAGTGATCAAACTTCCACCTTACCTCGGCGCGTCTTTCCACAAAACCGACTTGCAAGTCCACTCGTTGAGGGACAACAACTGGACGGGCCCTTTTCACCCAATGTCCCAGCGCGAAGACTTCGCAAAGGCACTCGTGGCGGACTGTCGACGCAAGGGCCTCAGCGCGATCGCTATCACCGATCACCACGACCTCTGCCTGTGGACCTACGTTCGAGACGCAGCTTCGTCCGAGTTAAAGCAGGATGGATTTCCATACCCCCCTGAAGATCAACTCGTTGTTTTTCCTGGGGTTGAGCTCACCCTCTCGGCCCCGCCTTGTCAGGTGATCTTGCTCTTCGATCCCGACCTGACAGAAACAAAGCTCCAACATATTTGGGGCGTCCTAAACGTCGTCCCGAACGATGTCTCGCAACAGAAGACAACCACCACACAGCAATTAAACACTGATCGGACTATTGAAGCGATAACCTCCGGGCTGGCGGCGTTGCGCCTCAATCCAGAAGAAACCAACCCGAACCAGTTTAAGTTCCTCGACGGACATTTCATTCTTCTGCCAAATGTGAAGCCGGGCGGCCACCAGACGCTTCTTCGCCATAATTTCCAAACACATTACGCACAGGAGCCGTTTTGCGGCGGGTATATCGAAAAGTGCCATTTCAGCTCATTGAGTCCTGGCGATCAAAACGTCCTTGAGGGACGGGTGCAAGCGTGGGGTAGCAAGGCGATCGGAATATTCCAGACGTCTGATTGTCGCGTCGCGAAGACGAGTGCCGACGGCGCGACAATTGATTTCGTTCAACTCGGTGATTGGCCCACCTGGGTTAAGTGGGCAAGGCCCTCGACGGAGGCGCTCCGTCAGGCTTGCCTTGCAAAGCCATCGCGAATTTCGCAAACTGAGCCCACTTTTCCACTGCTTCAAATCGTGGGAGTCAGAGTTAGCGACAGCGTCTTTTTGGGCAACGTAGAGCTCGGACTGAGCCCTCAGCTCAACTCCTTCATCGGGGGGAGAGGCACCGGAAAGTCTTCCCTCTTGGAATACATTCGATGGGCACTATGTGACGATCCAGCACATACTGGAGCCGACGAGAGGGAACTGCCGAACTTCGAGAGGAGGCGCAAAGCGCTCATCGAGGAGACGCTCAAACCAAAACACGCAAGCGTCACCGTCTTTTATAGGCGCAACGAGGTGCTCTACACGATTGAGCGAAGCTCTGAAGCCAAAGATGAGACTTGCGCTGTCACCGATAGCAATGGCAGCAAGGAGGTGCTGCGCGCTTCACAGATCCGCCAGCAATTTCCAATCATTTCTTACGCCCAGAAGCAGTTGAGTTCGGTCGGGACCCTGCCCGACGAGATTCATCGCCTTATTACCGATCCAGTCAAAGACGAGCTTGCACAAATCAATGAGAGTGTTGAGACCGATATTTTGCCAACACTTCGACGGCAGAGAATCAACCAGCAACGCGTAAGCGATCTGGACGCTCAGATATCAGCCGCAAAAAATGCAAACAAGAATCGAAGGGAGCAGATAAGCGCGCTCCAAGGCCAACTTCAGGCACTCACGCCTAGCCAGCAGAAGATCATCGATGAACACAGCTCCTTTTCGGAATTGGAGCAATGGAAACGAAGGTCAGAAGACCTCCCATCCGAAGTCCGCAAGACCCTCTTCGACGCGCGGGGTAGGATCCACTCGCTACAAGAGATCACCCCGACCCAAACACTTCCTCACGCCAAGGAGATGGCTGAAGTGGCGACCGCAGCAAATCAATTTCGCTCAAGGACTCTGGCCACCCTGAGCCAATTGATAGACGAGGCATCAGGAAGCGAATGGCTTAATCCCGAGCAACAAACATTCCTTGCCACTCTGGAGGCTGCGATTTCGCAACATACGGCTGAGTATCAGGCGTGTATCGCGGAGAGCGCGAAGAACCAGAAACAGCTAGAAGAGATTCAAAGCCTGAATAAGCAATTATCAGACTCGGAGGCGGCACAGATCGCGCTGGAATCCGAGGGGACAACGTTGGAAGCAGCCCTCTCCGAGCAGGGGGACAGCCCAATGAAGCAACTCTTGGCCTCCTTGAAGGGGAGAGGAGACATTCTAGAAAAACAATGCGACCAGATTTTTGAACAGGCTCAACATGGCTTTCGACCAGCTCTTCGGCGTCTCGGGGACGCTCGAGAAATTCGGGCGGCCATTACGGAAATAATCGAAGGGAGGAACGTTAAAGATAGCGAGCAGAAAATTTCTGACCTAAGTTCCGCTGTTACCGAAGTTGAGAATCCAGTAACGAAGTGGCAAGAGCTTATTGCCGAACTCGATACACTCATTGGGAGTCGTGAAGCTGCGGCGCTGCCTTCGACACCCATTCTCACAGCGGCCGGTTTCACCTACGCGAACATCGAGTCACTTCGCAAAGGACTGCCACAAGATACGCTCGAAAAGAACAGATTCTTCAATATCCGCGACAGAATTGAATTCGAATTTAAGCGCGGCATCAAGGCGGATGGCACCGAGAACTTTGTACCATTCATTTCAGCATCCCCGGGACAGCAGGCGACATGTTTGCTGGAGACCCTTTTGTCGCAAGACGGCGCACCACTTCTCATCGATCAGCCTGAGGAGGATCTCGATAACGAGCAGATCCAAAGCGTCTCGGAACGTATAATGACCACAAAAAGCCTCCGTCAGCTCATATTCGTAAGCCATAACGCTAACGTCGTTGTAAATGGGGACTCCGAGCTGGTGGCGTGCTTCAAATACCGTGACCAAAATGACAATACGGTCGGCCTGATCTCTCCAGTAGGATCAATTGATTGTCAGCCAGTACGAGAAACGATTACATCGGTAATGGAGGGCGGTAGGAGAGCCTTCGAACTTCGTGGAGAGAAGTACGGGTTCTAGCCTGTCCCACCTGCGTTCGTGGCCGCCTGTTGTAAGATACCGAACGCTCTTGGAATCGGTGACCTCATCGGCAGAAAGTTGTCAGGCACACTGCTTTCCAGAGCAGACCTCTGCCGTGGCAAATTTGGCTCATTTGACCTGCCGGCGACCTCTGCCGATCAACGGCAGCGGTCAAACCGCGCCAGACCTCTGCTGTGCAGCGACACAGGTCGATTTTTCTGCCGACCTCTGCCTGCCGAAAGCAGCAACCTGGAGCGAAAATGTCGAGGGTGCTGATTAGGGTGCTCACGGAGTTCCTACCCGTGTTTTCCACTGTTTTAAGTGCTTTTGTTAGCCATCAGTGCCCAAAGTTTCAATGGGCTACGATCAAGAACATTTCTGTCACGGCAGAGGCTGGTCAGATTACTCCTGGTAACGCCCATGTCACCGGAAGGAATGGTCGTTTTTACGCAAATCGTCGGTTCACTGATTGAGGGCCGCAGCCATTCCCAAGAACGCAGGCCTTTGTGACCGCTGTGGCCGTTGCAAGGGTGGTCAATCCTGCCAGGGGCCTCCCGCTGGCCATGATCTGTTCCAATGCTCCTTATTCGCCACTCCGATCACCAGCGGCATGAGGAACCGCTCGATGTCACCAACGACGCGCTTTAACGGCACAGCCTCGATGTAGAGCCTGTTCTTGGTGTTGAATGCGACCCATTGGCGCTGCTTCGATTCATCTTCAGAGAATTCGGAAGTGAACGCTCGTGGCGGCGCTGAAATGGTGGGCAATGGGGTCTTGCGCCGTTCAAACGTCCTTGCAATAGCCTCAGCCAGGACCGGGCCGTCGAACGGAAAAAGTCCCGACAGGACGCGGATGTCATGAAAGTCTTTCATTCGGCTGTTGGCAATTCCGAGTTTCACCATGGCCTCGAACTTCTCAGCCACCACGGTCTCCTTGGGATATGTGAACAGCGACGGCGCAGGTCCGTTCAGGATCGTCGGGAACGATGTCTCGACTGCCCGGGGCGTTATGGTATCTCCGAATCCAATATCGATCTGCATGGGAATCCGTGCCCTTTCCAGATGACTCCGGAAGGTGACACGTACCCCTTCATAGTCCGCATCTTCCTTGATCCGCTGCGCTTTGACACTCGCTCCGTCAAATTGGAGACCGTCCTCATCGACAGGAAGAGCACAGATTTCCTTGAAGATGGATTCGAATTGACTCGGCTCGCTATCGCCAACGGAGAGGAAATCGGCGTCCCGTGTTGGGCGGTGTACTTCCTCCGTCCAGAGTTCAAAAAGTAGCGCTCCCTTCAGAACAAAGATATTCCGGTATTCAGATTGCCCGATCCGGAAGAGAAGGCGTTCCAGAGCATACTTCGTCAGAAGCAGCCCAAAATCCTCTTTCCGTTCGCGTGCACGATTTGCCAGGCGTTGCCGAACGGATGCCGCGAGGTTGTTGACATTCTTTTTCAAGACAGGGACTCCATATATGGCCGCATGACGTTGGCGACTCGACAAACCTTCGCTGCTTCCCAGAGTTCGTCCATGGAAGCCTTCTTTTCTCGAAAGCATTCCCGAAGGGCTTGAATCGCGAGCTCCGTTCCGACCTTCGACCGAAATTTAAAACAATCGGCGACCGTTTTTGCCGGACTGTAGACCTTGATTTTGGCGCCCTCGATCATATGCTCCACGGCACCGAAGGTAAGGGACAGGCCGGAGAAGCGCACTACGCGAATCGGAGGGTACTCACTACGGGGTGTCCATGCTCCGGGTTTCAGGGCAATCCAAACCTCAAATGGATTCTCAGTCGTGAGTTCATGGAAACGCAGCGCCGATGAGAGACACACTACGGCTTGGGGAACTTTCCGGCATACCTCCACGAGCGTTCGATTCTCGGTGGGCGGATTCTCGACTGAGGAATAGAGCCCTTTCCCCACCCGTTCGAGCTTTCCCGCTCGGACGAGTCGGCCAAGGTAATTGCGCGGTATGTCCAGCCGGTCAAGATCCCCCGGTCGTATGACGGACTGCCGACCGGCGTACTTCAGCAGGCGATCCATGTGTGTCTCCATGTTGAGAGTGTATCAAATCCGCTATACATGTCAATATGTATTGCGTATTTAGGACATTTATTCAACCAAGGCTCGGCCAGCTCTTCCACTGGAAATAGCATTCACCCAGTTTCCCCATGCCCAAGACGGACAAAACCTTGCGCAGAGCGATTGACGTGCTTCCGAGGCGTCTCTACCTGGGCCGTGTTGAGCAGCCCTACTCCTAAATCAACCTACAATCGGCTCCGGATGATCGGCACGGGCGTATCTCCGCAGGTCTGCCACTGGGATCAATACCCGTCCACCAATTCTCCTGGTTGGCAGGCGCCGAGTCGCAACCAGGTAATCCAACGCACGCTGGCTAATGGAGAGCACCTGCGCCGCTTCCCTCCGGCTCAGGAGCAACTTCTCCTCAGCGCGAATTGCAGGTTCCTTGTGGGCATGTGATTCAGTACGAGGATACGATTCCATGGCTCTCCATTCACCCTTTCAAGTCGTCGAGTTGCACCCTATTCACGATTGGTCTCACCGAACGCGCCAACCATACAGCTTCCCTTCGTCAGGCTTTGGGTAACACACCCCGGAATCCAATTTCCAACCAGGCCGATCGCAAGCACTCAAATGCTCCAGATCGCCGGCTTCCCAAAGCTCGTATGCCCGCAAACCATCCACAGAGAGTGCCCATGACGACACAAGACGCCCTTCAACACCGGCATTGAAGCCACGAGCTCGACCGTGATCGAAACCCAGCCAATACCCAAGAACAAAAACGCCAGCGACCGTGAACACCCCAGCAGACGAAGCAATTGCGCTCCATTTCAGAAGCTCGCGGCGGCCTTTCCTTGCCGGCACGGACTCAGCCGCACCAACCACGGCATCTGTCAAAGACGCCTGCAGGCGGACCCTCGAAGCCTCAGCTTCAGCCGCAGCGGCCGACTGAATTTTCTCCAGAATGCCCCGCACGGTTATGTTGATCTTTTCCGGAACTGCCTCGTACAAGTCGCTGTAACGGCCGAGCACGATCATCAAAGCCCACACGGCATCTGTCGGCTCGATCCCGAACTTGTCAGCGTACGACCTCACTCGCTCGCGTTCAGTCTCGGACAGATCCGCAAGAAAGACGCTGTACAGATCGTCACTTGGTGAAATCATCGTCGCAGACCTTATCGAAGATGTTCTGAGCACACTCCCGGCGCCACCGTTCGATCTCAGCGCGACTACCCAACGTTGCAGTTTGCCAGGCTCTTTCGAGCGTCAAGCGACTGCTCTGTACAAGGTTCGTAACGCGCGTAGCAAGCTGAGGAAGGCACAACGACAGTCCTTGCTTCGCCTCTATCGACTTCCGCAACGGCGAATTGTCGTACAACTCGAACAGAGATGGAGCGATTCCGAAGAACTGATTACGAACCACATGAATTCGTCCGTGCGTCACCACGTTCATGTATTCGGTCAGCATCTCGCAACTGTCTCGCTGCTGATTGATGAGGAACAGCGAGATGAAGGGCCAGCGAAATTCACTCAGCTTTTCATCGAACATCGAACCATAGCGGTTGACCCCTTCATTGTTTCGTGCGGCCGTATTGACGACCACTTCATCGTCCTTGCTCGCGTCTACTATGTCCAGAAGATCCAGCCAGCCCTCGTTCTCATCCAGGTTTACAAGCGAGAACGACTTCACATCTTTCTGGTAGGCTTTGCCAACATCCGGGTTTGCCGTATCGGTCTCAACCAAGGAGACCTTTCGGCTTCTCATCTCAAAGTAGTCAAGAAGTGCAATCGCGCCCACCGACTTCCCTACACCGCCCTTGCTGCCTGTTACGAAGAACACCCTTGCCATACACCTCACTCCTCTCTTACAGGGTTACGTCCGGCTTCATCTGAAATTGTCCTCGCCTTACTTCTACAGTTGGCGACGTGACCGAAGTTCCCTTACGAGCCGTTCTTGGTTGCGCTTCTTCCCTTGTCGGCGCCAGCTTCGACAGGTAGGTTGAGAGGGCGTTGGTTGTGATTACAATGCCGTTCTCTTCAAACACACGCGCCAACACTTTGAGTGAATAGCCGTTTTCCCGCAACTTCTTCAGCTCCGGGTATACGGCTCGTACGATCTCGCCCATCATGAATTTCTCGGGTTGCGGGGGAGGTTCATTCCCTTTCTGAGCCAGACGTGTGCGCAAAACCTGAAGCTGTTCCGCGGTAAGTATTTGCACTTTACGCCGCTCCTTTTCCATCACCTCTCCTCATCCCCGCCCTTACCAACGGGATGTACAAACGATAACACATAATTGACAGCAGATGTGTAATACAATAGAATCGAAATCGTTAGGAGAGACGGCAAGATGGGCGCTGTACGCACGAAACCCCTTCTGGGTTCCGCGCGTCCACCACCATTTCTCCAATCCGCCTGCGGCTACTCGGAGAAATGGTTGCGCATCTTGCTCAGGGCTACGCCCCGAGACCCCACAGAACAGGAGAATCCAATGGCAAGACCTAAACGAACTGAAGACGCCACATTAAGGCTCTTCATCAGGATGACGGATGCTGAGAAGGCCATCATCAGAGCCCAGGCCAAGATTGCCGGCATGAGCATGAGCGAGTACATACGAAGGGTCTCGCTCAACAAGCGAATCGTTTCGAAGATGGACCAAAAGGCTTTAGGGGAGCTT
>Ga0181520_10009087_pt1 | contig 13855 bp, 14 predicted proteins | sample PEATcosm2014_Bin_29_FD_132451 | JGI IMG/M metagenome (GOLD analysis project Ga0181520, IMG submission 132451) | Peatland microbial communities from MTU Mesocosm Facility, Houghton, MI, USA - PEATcosm2014_Bin02_30_metaG | ecosystem: Environmental > Terrestrial > Soil > Wetlands > Peat | place... | reverse complement strand
TTCCTGAATTTACACTATCCCAAGCTACAAGATCCGATGCCGCTTCATTAGTATGATTCGCTGTAGCTCCGCTGGCGTAATCATATGGGGTCCAGTTTGTCCCGTCTATATAGCTTGCCGCGTACTGATATTCACCCTCTGTCGGAAGCCTGTATCCGTTTGCGTTCCAATTTACATATGGATTATCAAAACATCCGGCCGCCGTGCAGGTTGTTGCACCATAAGACCCGTTTATTGAACTCTTAATCACCGTGTTAAAACCGGAATCAGAATAATACACAGGAACCAATCCGGATTTCAGACTGTACGCATTGCACCACACAATAGCATCACGCCAGTTTACCGTTGTTACAGGTTGATATTCTCCCGCATCCGGTGCGGCGCCGATTGTTCCGGTACTGCCCTCTGCGCCAGCATCTTGAAATGTGTATCCGTTGACAATTGCCCATTGATAAACTGTATACCATAATTCATATGTCACCTGGTATTTACCAATAAAAAATGATGAAATTGTATTGTTAAAGCCATATGTTCCGTCAGTCTGATAAAATGTATTCCCGGGAACCGATACAAGAGCTGATGGATTAATAGTCGGCGTCGCAACCGGGCCTGATGGAGATGAATTCTTTTTACAACTGAATAAACTTAAAAATGTTAATAAAACGAATAACACAAACAGTGTTTTTTTCATTTCTTTTCCCCCTCTTTTCATATATATTTTCAAATACTAATTACTCCTCGCTATTCGGAAACCGAAGGTGTTACCTGTGTTATATGGTCCGGCGTCGTTTCGGTTGCCCACCGGTAATGTGTAAGCATAATTGTAGTAGCTCCCTCCCCGTAACACACGGTAGGAGCCGCTTGCAGGTCCTGTATAATTTGTTTGCGATGTAGCCGGATAATTTCCATACCAATCAAAACACCATTCCCATACATTGCCTGACATATCATATATTCCAAGCGCATTTGCTGCCAAACCACCAACGGTCTGTGTGTTTGCCGTAATATAAGGTGATTGCGTAAACCACCCAACGAGTGCACTGGCTGCCAAGTCGCTATATATGTCTGTTGCTCCGCTGAGATAGTTATACGGGGTCCAATTTGTTCCGTCTTGGTAGCTTGCCGCGAACTGATATTCACCTTCTGCAGGCAATCTGTATCCGTTTGCGCTCAAATTCACGTATGGATTGTCAATACCACCTGCTGTTGGATCTATACTAGAACTGTACTCTGTGTCTGTTGAATTTTTAACAGGGGTAGTAAAAGCTGCGTTCGAACAATATACCGGTGTTAACCCTGTTTTTTGGCTGTACGCGTTACACCATACAATCACATCGCGCCAACTTAGAGTTGTTACCGGCTGATATTTTGCCACGGTTGGCGCTGCTCCGACTGTTCCCGCGCTGCCTTCTGCACCTGCGTTTTGAAATGTATAACCATTGCCAACGGCCCACGTGTACACCGTGTACCATAAATCGTACGTTACCTGATATTTTCCAATTTTAAAAGCAGATATTGTGTGGCTGAAACTGTTTGTTCCGTCGGTCTGGGTAAATGTTCCTCCGGACACTGATGCAAGGTCTGTAAAAGAAGCAATGGGCGTTGGAGTGTTTGTTGAAACAGGGGATGTTGGAGATGAACTCTTTTTGCAGCCTGTAATAACGCTAAATGCAACAATCAAAACTAAAACAAAAAATAAAGCTGCTTTTTTCATTTTTGTTTCCCCCTATCAATGTATTTTTTATTCGCCGGACGCCCTGCCTTTTTTATATAGTGGTATTATATGCTTTTACCCTTTGAATTGTCAATTTGAGAGTTGCAATAAGGATTTAAACAGCACGGCGCAACATAAGCTTTTGCGGATTTTTTTGATGTGAAATTGAAAGGGATTGTTTCCCTGAACGAAAGCTGGAATAAAAATTATTACACTGCCGGGGCTGCGCAAGGTACATATTTTCAGCGCTCTGTAAATTATGGTGCAAGCATTACTAACAGTGGAGCCACAATTACAGCGATTACAATCAGGTATTATTTCCAGCCAGAAACAGTATTACTGTCTTAAAAAGAAAAACCCGGCGGAGGGATCCGCCGGGTTTTATTGTATAAACCTGTCGTTTATATTTTGACTACGTTGGCTGCCTGCGGCCCTTTTGCGCCTTCAGTTATGTCGAAGCTAACTTCTTCGCCCTCTTTTAACGACTTAAATCCTTCTCCCTGCACGGCCTGGTAGTGAACGAATACATCCTTGCCGCCTTCCTGTTCGATGAAACCGTAGCCTTTCTTGTCATTAAACCACTTTACTTTTCCCTTAGCCATTACTAAAACCTCCAAAAATTTTAAAATCTTGTAGAACTTGTTCTACAACGTTTGTATAGGATACCATATTGGCGCCGGGCGTCAATAGTTAATTTCAAAAGAAAAAAGAAAAAACCCGGCGGATTTTCATCCGCCGGGTTTTATTGTATGGACGTCTTTCTTAAATTTTGGTTACGTTCGCAGCCTGCGGCCCTTTTGCGCCCTCGGTTACGTCAAAGCTGACTTCGTCACCCTCTTTTAAGGATTTAAATCCGTCCCCCTGGATGGCCTGGTAATGAACAAATACATCCTTCCCGCCTTCCATTTCGATGAAACCGTAGCCTTTCTTGTCATTGAACCATTTCACTTTACCCTTCGGCATAACTAAAACCTCCAAAAATTTTAAGATCCTGTAGAATAATTCTACATCATAATACAGGATAACACACTGGCGCCGGGCGTCAATGATTATTATATATATTTAGATAATTATTGTCATTTTATCCCCTCTTATGATAATATCTAACCTGTTGCAATACTTTACGGGGGTTAAAATGAACGCCGGACGCATTTTCAGCCATCTTCCTGTTATCAAGACAAAAAGGCTAATACTGCGCAATTTAAGGTTTTCCGACGCTGCGGATATTTTCAATTACGCCTCAAACCCCGAGGTCTCAAAATATACCATCTGGTCAACCCACAAATCCATAAACGATTCAAAGGATTTCATCACCTGGCACAACATGAGGCAGCGGCAGGGCAACCCTGTTTCCTGGGGTGTCATTGAAAGGGCAACAAACAAGCTCATCGGTACTGCCGGTTTTGAATCATATTCGGTTCCCCATAAAACAGCCTCCATCGGCTACGCTGTCGGGTTTGAATACTGGAACAAAGGCTATACGACAGAGGCTGTCAAAAAAATAATCAGCTTCGGTTTCAGCATGCTGAAACTTAACAGGATAGAGGCTGTCTGCGACGTCAATAACGGCGCTTCGGCCCGGGTAATGGAAAAATCCGGTATGAAATTCGAAGGCGTCCAGAGAAGCAGGATAATATCTGCCGAAGGCAGGATTCATGACGTTAAGGGTTACGCTATTATAAGATCTGATATAGAATAAAAAACTCTTCTTACTTTCCATTTCTTATCCTATAATATACCCATGACAATCAGAAAAATAATACACATAGACATGGACGCGTTTTACGCCTCTGTTGAACAGCGCGACAACCCTGCCCTGCGCGGGAAACCGGTGATTGTGGGCGGCACTCCGAAACAGCGCGGCGTTGTGGCTGCCTGTTCATATGAGGCGCGCAAATTCGGCATCCACTCCGCCATGGCAACCGCCACAGCCCTGCGTCTGTGCCCAAAAGCGGAGCTTGTCATTCCGGATTTCAAAAAATATACCGAAGCTTCCTCACAAATACATAAAATATTCCATGAATATACCGATATGGTTGAGCCCCTTTCCCTTGATGAAGCATACCTTGACGTTACGGAAAACAAGCTGGAGATAAAATCAGCCACGCAGATAGCAAAAGAAATAAAGCAGAAAATTTATGAAAAAACACGCCTTACAGCCTCCGCCGGCGTATCATACTGCAAATTTCTCGCAAAAATCGCCTCGGGATACAAAAAACCCGACGGCCTGACAGTGGTCACACCGGAAAAAGCAATATCCTTTATAGAAAAACTTCCCGTCGGCTCTTTCCACGGTGTCGGCAAAGTTACTGAAAAAAAGATGCTTTCCCTCGGGATAAAAAGCGGCCTTGACCTGCGCAAAAAGTCCCCTGATTTTCTTACGGAGCATTTTGGCAAATCAGGCGCATGGTTCCATGACCTCTCGCGGGGCATCGACGACTCCGCCGTAATATCAAACTGGGACAGAAAATCCATGGGCCGCGAAGAGACATACCCGGAGGACATCCTTGATATTAATGAGATAAAAAAATATCTGGAACAGCTTTGCTTTGACGTGGAAAAAGATTTGAGGAAAGAAAACTTGAAAGGAAGGACCATAACATTAAAGGTAAAATACATGGATTTTAAGCAGGTCACAAGAAGCGTTACAATTGGAAAAGCAATTCAGTCAGGCGCGACTATTTACGGCCACATACTTGCCCTGCTTGAAAAAACACTGGCAGGAAAGAAAAAAATAAGGCTGCTTGGCGTGTCCATGCACAACTTCGGCGATACGCAGGATAAAAAAGGGCAGCTTGACCTCCCTTTAAAATGATATCAAAACCATTTATCCTTTGTTTTTGACGGTTTATACCTTTTAATATACCTTACCGCGGCCTTCTCGTTTTTTGCCACATAGAACATGGAATAAAGCTCTTTTTTGATGAATTTTTCCCTTTCCATCCTCCTAAAAAATTTAAGGAGCAGCGAATAAAAGTTAGCTGTGTTAAGAAAAACCAGCGGCTTGTTGTGGAAATGAAGCTGTTTTAAAGTCAGTATCTCCATTGCCTCCTCGAGCGTTCCTACTCCCCCGGGCAGAAAAATAAAGCCGTCGGATTTGAACTCCATGACGCTCTTGCGCTGGCGCAAATCGTCAGTCACAATAAGCTCGTCGAGCCCTTCCTTTGCGATGCCGTAATCCTTCAGGGCCCTTGGAATTACCCCGGTGACCTTTCCACCCTTTGATTTTACCTCTTCCGCGACCGCGCCCATGAGCCCGCGGTTGGCACCGCCGTAAACAAGGTTGAATCCCGATCTGACCATTTCCCCTCCGAGCTTCCTGGCTGAATCGAAATATTTGCGCGGGGAAGCGTCGGATGAGGAGCAAAAAACGCATATGTTCATCTGTTTCTCCTTTAATATTGAATTAATTGTTATATTTTAAATCATTTTTTCCGTTTTTTATAGTATAATTATAGGGTTATAATTATTTACGCCTCAAATTTATACGGGAGTATCTGATGAAAATAGGTTTGCAGGTATGGGGTTCTGACGGCGACATCCGTCCTATGATTGCCCTAGGCGCAGGTTTAAAAACAGCGGGACATCAGGTTACAATATGCATCGCAAGCGTTGACAACAAATCATACGCCGGGCTTTGCGCCAGGGCAGGCATTACAATGCTCAAGAAACCGGAGAAGATTGAAGCGGAACTTGACGGACTTGCCGGAAAAAACGGCAAGATAGCGCGCTCTCCCGCCATGATGCTCAACCTCCTTGAAAAAACACTTTACCCTTACATATCCGAATTATACGCCGGCGCAAATTACATGTGCGAGCGCAGCGATATTGTTGTCGGCCATTTTTCATGTTACTACCTGAAAGCCGCGGCTCTCAAGCATAACAAGCCTTACGCCGCGGTTCATTACTGGCCGGGCTTTATCCCCTCTGATGTAAACCCGCCGGTAGGCGCGCCAAACATTGCCTCAGGAGTTTCAAAAGTATTGTGGGCGGCCTTTCTTGCATCAATGGATATGCTGATGAAAAAAGAAATAGGAAAACTTTTTATTGACGAAGGGCTGCCTGCCATTGAACATGTGATGACCGACGCCTGGATGTCATCCAAACTTAACATTGTCGCGTGCAGCAGGGTCTTTTTTCCGGAGCCAAAAGACTGGACCCTGACGGGCAGGACAAAAATAACCGGTTTTTTAAACGTCCCCGATGGTGCGGAATTTTGCGAATTTACTCCTGAGTTGAAAGACTTTCTTACCCGCCGCGGTGAGCATCCTGTTTTTATCACACTGGGTTCTTCCATACAGATGGACGCTGAAAGGGGCATGGAAATGCTCATAGAGGCGGCGAAGCTTTATAAGAAAAAAGTTATTATACAGACAGCCTCAAAAAAATATCAGGAAAATACATTTCTTCATAATATTTATTTTTCCGCCAGGATGCCCCACAAGGAAATAATGCCCTTCTGCCTGGCGGCGGTGCATCATTGCGGCGCCGGCACAACCCAGACCGCCACAAGGCTCGGCGTTCCGTCGGTTCCGCTTTTCTTTACTGACGAACAGAAATCCTGGGCGGACAGGCTTTTCAAACTGGGCGCGGCCCCGAAGCCGCTTGACTACGGAAAATTCACCCCGCAGCAGCTGGCGGATAATATGAAAGAGGCTATCAACAGCGTAAAAATGAAGGACAAAGCCGTTGAGCTCTCCAATATGATGAAAAAAGAGGACGGAGTGGCGGATGCTGTAAAAGCGCTCGAAGAATTTTTCAGGGTTGCCACCATCTGATAATGGACTTTAAAACAAATAATTTTTCTGGTACAATATCACAAAATAAAACAAGGAGAAATACAATGCATTACATTGACTGGATGGAAATAATTTACTGGAGCCTTTTCGCGCTGCTTATAATCGGAGAGATACTTGTGGCTTTCGTATTCAAGCTTGACAAGAAGCATGTTGTCCGCGACTGGGTTGAGCCGGCTTTTGAAGCCATGATAATAGCCACAATACTGAGGATTTTTGTCATACAGGCTTTCGCGATACCAACGCCTTCAATGGAAAATACCCTGATGGTCGGCGAGCATCCCATGGCCTTAAAATTCGCGTACGGCCTTTATAACCCGATAGACCATAAGATGTACTTTGATTTTAACAAGCCGAAACGCGGGGACGTTGTTATTTTCAGGGATCCCACTGGCAAAACAAACGCTATGTGGATAAAAAGATGCATGGCGCTGCCGGGCGATGTTGTTGAAATGAAGGATAAGGTTCTGTATATTAACGGCATCCAACAGGATGAGCCTTACGTGGTGCACAAGGATATGGCCGTATACCCGGCATGGCGCACCAACAGGGATAATTTTCCGCCCACGACGATTCCGGCGGGAACTCTGTTCATGATGGGAGACAACCGCGACCAGTCTTATGACAGCAGGTTTTTCGGATTTTTGCCCTATAACAAGCTGCGGGGCAAGGCTGTCCTGGTTTACTGGCCGTTAAACAAAATTAAAATTATAAAGCATGTAAAGGTGAATGCAGGCATTCCGCCCGCGTCAGCTCCGTCGCAGGTAACGGCAACTGCAAAATAAGTAAAAAGTTAAAATTAATAACCAATAAGTGCAACTATTAAGTATTCAATTATATAACGCACGTTTTATTGTTTACTTTTCAATTGAACTTATTGGTTAGAACTTTTCACTTTTTACTTTCTCACAGCTGTAAGCTCCACATGGCTCGTATGTTTTATAAACCCCAGTTTTGTATAAACTTTTATTGCCGGCGTATTGTCCCCTCTTACATTCAGCCCGATTATTTTCACATCTTTCCACAGGTCGGCGCACAGGCTTGCCATAACGGATGTTGAATATCCCTTTCCCCGCTCATTTTCGGCTGTGACAACATTGCCGATGGCGGCCACGGAGAATTCTTTTGAATAAAGATGAACCCCTGCCATTGCCAGCAGAGAAGCGTTTTTCCTTATACAAAAATATTTCCCTGTGGCAAGCATTCCTTTATTGTAAAATGCTCCGGGATTAATCTCCCTTAAAAATTCCCCGACAGTCTCCGAATCGTTCACATTTATCCTGTATGTAAATTCCGGATATTTAATGTTTCTTGAAAGGAATATATCGCCTGTAAGCTTCATTTTGTCGTAACTCACGGTTTTTTCAAAGCCGTATCTTTCTTTTATTACATCAACAAGGTTTGCCGATACAAGGCAGTACATTTCATCCGGAAGTTTTTCCATAATGGCTTTCAGCAGTTCAGCCGCCGCTTCGGGACGTGTGTCTTCCACAAGATAAAAAATATTTATATTTTTAGCCGTGTACATCATGGCAGAAGATAATATTTCACCGTTATCCTCCAATACAAACCATCTGGCAGCGGGAAAAAGCTTTTCCTGCAGGTCGCCGAGCTCGTATATATGCAGATATGGGTCCTTCATCAAAAAATCTTTAAGTTTTACTTTGTCTCTTGTCTCTTGTATATCCATCTTCACCCTTTGCTATTATTTAAAATAAAATTTCGCCCTGCTGGCATCCTTGCTGCTCCCATTTTTTATCACACTGCAGCATATTTCAAGGTCATTTGCCCGCACAATACCTGTCTTTACCACATCTCCGGCCCTTGTTTCATCTATAAAATTTATTATTCCTTTTTTTACCGTATGCTTCTCAAGATATTCCATACCGGCGGCGTCAAACATCCATTTCACATATTTTACATTGTTGACGTGCCTGTTAACATCCATATCGCTGTACTGGACGTTATACTCAGGCCCGTATGCCGGCGCTGTAAGCTGCTCGATTTTTTCAGCGTCGCGGCCAAGCGACGAAACGAAAGCCCGTGAAGGCCACTTTGAAGCCAGTTCCGTAAGCCTTGCAATTTTATTATTCACAGTATCAAGCACGACCCATGTGGTTGTTCCCTTAGCCGCTTCTTTGCCGTCATTGCCGGTAATTACGAAATCCCTGAACGCATAGAACTTTTCAATTCCCCTTGACCAGGTCTCAACTTCAATAATATCCTGCCACTTCGGGAGGTTTATAACCTCGACTTCAAGCCTTGTCATGAGCCATACCTGGCCGGATGGCAGGAGGTTTCCAAGGGCCTTTTCCACGTTTGTATAATGTCGCCATGCCATGTCCTGTATGTAATCGCAGAGCGCCGGAAATGAAGACCTTCCAAGCGCGTCCGACTCGTACACTTTTATCTCATATTTCTGTTTCCATAATTCCGGCGCGTCCACAATAGTTATTCCCCTTTCGCTTTTTCACTGAAAACTTCCGCTTCAAAAACATATATCTCTGTTTTCGGGTCCTTATACGCGTCAGGCTCGAGGCCGGCCTTGCCGGCGCAAAGATTGCGCATAAATTCTTCTTTTGACCATCCGGTTTCCACGGCCACCTGTGGTAAAAACACTCCGCCTGAGGCGCCGCGCCTTACTATTACACCATGCTTGCCGAGTATTATTTCATCCACAGATTTTACGCGCTTTTTGGGAGTAAGAACCGATATTTCAATATCAATCTCTTTGAGCTCTGATAACATTACAGGAGAAAACCTTGGGTCAGAGGAGCAGGCCTCGACAGCCATTTCCGTTACTGTTATATATAACGGTTCGATACCCTCAATCATGCCGATGCACCCGCGCAGCCTGCCGTTGTTGTGTATGGTGACGAACGCCCCGCATTTTGAAAGCAGGAGTTCATCCGTGGGCTCATATTTATATATCATGGATTTTTCAACATATAGCTCAATAGTTTTCCTGGCAAGAATAAGTAATTCCCGCTTCTGGGATTCAGTAAGCATTGCTCCCCCCTGTTTAAGCATTTTAATAATGCCCATATTTCACTTGACAAATCCACCATTAAAAATATAATTGATATCTACCTAAAAGCGTGGGCCCTTAGCTCAGTCGGTTAGAGCAGCAGACTCATAATCTGTTGGCCGAAGGTTCAAGTCCTTCAGGGCCCACCAAATTTTCAGCTCCGCTGAAAACTTCTTTCCTATTTCTTGTTTTCCGCCTTCATTATTATAAACCTAACCTTTGATTTTGCAACTGTTGCTTCAACTTCCTTCGGGTCGCCTACTATTGTGCCGTAATGGGCGGGTATGGCAACAAGGGGCTTTATCATCTCTGCGCACTTTACGCATTCCGCCGCGTCCATTGTATATTTGCCGCCGCACGGAAGAATCGCCACAGTAATGTCCTTAAGTTTTTTCATCTCGGGTATCATGTCCGTGTCGCCGGCGTTATATATCCGGATACCACCTCCCTCAATAATAAATCCGGTATAAAGCGCCTCTTTTGGATGATATGGCTTGTTAATGTTGTACATTGCCACGGCTTCAAATGTGAGTTTCCCTATTTTCTTTTTATCTCCCGGCCTGAAAACAACGGTCTTGTAACCAGCCAGTTTGTCGGCGACTATCTGCGGGCAGAAGATAACCGTGTCAGCCTGCTTTATCTTGTCTATATCGTTTTTTGACATATGGTCGTAATGATCATGTGTAATCAGTATAATATCTGCGGGAACCGGATTTCTTATTTTCCACGGGTCGATATAAATGACCTTACCTTCAAGCGTTATCCTGAACGAGGCATGCTCTATCCAGGTTATGTCTTTGACGGCTTTATCGGCCTTGCTGAGCGCAAAAGCTGAGCAGTAAATAAAAGACAGAATAATGATTCCGTATAAAATCTTACCCATTTGTCCCTCCTGCATTGTTAGTTGAAAATACCCTGGAGCAGCTTTTTGGCGGCATCTTCAAGCCCGCCTTCACGCAGTTTTTTCCCCAGGTTCCTTTTAATATTCTCAATCATTCTCGGCTGTTTCAGGTCGTATTTTTGCGCCTTAATTGTATTATAGACCCTGGCGTCAACAGGCAGCCAGCCGTCGCTGTTGTATGCGTATGAAGCGTCTTTAATATTCAGAAGGGTTAAAAACCCGGCTCCTATTTTAGAGGCCACCCTTGGATTAAAATCCATCTGCGCCTTAAAGTCTACCGCGCTGTCAACCGTGGTATATCCACTGCCGGCTAGTTTAATATCACCTGATTTTCCGTCGGGGCCGCTTTGCATTTTAAGGTCATCTGTGGAAATTTTACCCCCTGACATTGAAAAATGGCCGGATAAGATATCAAATACCAGGTCGTTTTTCAGGGAGTCAATTCCGAGAGCTGTTCCCAAATTTTTTGCCATTTCAAGCGAAGAGAGTTTCCCGTCTGTAACAGCGCAGTAACCGCCTCCCCTGATTGTATGGGGAACATCTGAAAATGTATTTCCGAAAAATGAACAGTTCATGTTAAGTGTTCCGTAAACTTTCTGTTTTATCTCATCAAACAGTGTTTTTCCGTTTGTGCCGGCTTCAGGTATAAATACGGAAAGATCTCCCACAAAACCGTGGATGTCGCTGTTCTTTACGGCCATACCGGCATTATATTTTTTTTTCACGGTATCGGCCAGGAGATTAAAATTAACAACCCCTCCGTACGCGTTTATAACCGCTTCACATGAAAGCACTCCGCCTGAAAATTTTATTCCGGCGCCGAGGTTTTCCACTGTTTTTCTGCCGCTGCCATCCTGATGTTCCCTGTTAATATTAACCCTGTCTTTAATTATAAGCTGATTTCCTTTAAAATTGAATTCCATGTTGTTCACGGCAGCCGCGTCAAAATTTATTCCCTTAAATGAACCTTCAGGAAGCGAAGCGAGTACTTTTTTAACGGCGGCCGACGTGGAAATATTGCCGCTTATATCGCCGCCGGTGCCGGCGCTGATTTTTCCGGTTGAAAAGGTTCCCGCCGCTGTGAGGCTTTCAATATTAATTACCGCGGACATTGCTGCCAGATCTGTTTTTACAGAGGCCTTAAGAGATACGGGGATGATGAGCCTGCCTGAAACCGCCGAAAAATCCATGGCCACTTTTGCAGGCTTTACAGCGCTCATTATGATATCTTCAATGGACAGGTTAAAATTATTGACGGCGAAACCGGACGCTTTTTTCCCCGAATAATCAGCGTAAGCAAATTTTCCGTTTTTTACTGAAATTCCCGTGGCGATAATTGTTTTTATAAATGGTTTTTTAGCTTTACCCGCGGAAGGCTCCCCGGCAGCCGCAATTTCCGCTTTTACAGGCGCCGAAGCCGCGGCCGGAATTTCTTTTTTTGCGGCCTTGCCTGCCATAATGGATGAAAAATTAAACGCGCCGCTTTTTTCCTTTATGATTTCGCAATACGGGGAATCAAGCTCAATTTTATCAATTACAAGGTTGCCGCTTAATATGGCGGGCAGATTGTAGCTTAAAATGACGCTGTTGTCCCTTATAAACTCCCTTTTGCCATAGCCTTCCGGCTCCATAATGGAAACGTTGCCAAGCTCAATTCCCCTGAATATATTATATTTCAATGCGCCTATATTTACTTCTCTTCCTGTTGAGGCGGATACTCTCTTTATCAACGCGGCTTTTAACTCATCAGCGGGCACAAAAAGCGGCACGGCCGCTATCAGGCAGACAATAACAGCTGTTATAGACGCTATAACAACTGCTGAAATTATCAAAAAACGCTTCATTAAAACCTCCATGAAGTATCATGCGTATATTTACCTACGATTTTATAACAAATTTCTGTTAAAAGCAAAAAAAAAGGCCGGCTTTTTCAGCCGGCCCTTTGATATATAAGGATATCTATTTCTTCTTTGGCCCCTTCTTTGCCGTATCTTTTACAGCGTCTTTTGGTTCTTCCTTTACTGTTTCTTTAGCTGTTTCCGGTGTTTCAGCCATATCCTCGTCCTCTTCCGGCATTTCTCCCGGATCCTCCGGTTCATTAACTGGCTTTACCGCCCCTGATTCCTTAAGGAAATAATTTTCCCTTGTCTTGCTGTCTATTTCCTGCGCTATCTTGGGATTTTCCGTAAGGTATGTAATAGCGGATTCCCTGCCCTGTCCGATTTTTATTCCCTTATATATGTACCATGTCCCTGATTTTTCAATGACGCCGTTGTCCACTGCCACGTCAAGCATGGCAGTCTCGGCGACTATGCCCTTGCCGAATATTATCTCAAATATGGCTTCCCTGAAAGGCGGTGCAACCTTATTTTTTACGATCTTTCCCTTTACCCTGTTGCCGACAACAACTTCCCCTTTTTTGATAGCCTCGACCCTGCGAATATCTATCCTGACTGAGGAGTAAAATTTGAGGGCCCTGCCGCCGGGCGTCGTCTCGGGGCTGCCGAACATGACCCCGATTTTTTCCCTGATCTGGTTTATAAAAATTACTATTGTTTTTGACTTGCTAATAATGGCGGTAAGTTTCCTCATCGCCTGCGACATGAGCCTTGCCTGGAGCCCCATGTGGGAGTCTCCCATGTCTCCCTCTATCTCGGCCTTCGGCACCAGCGCTGCCACAGAATCAACAACTATAACATCCACCGCTCCGGAACGCACAAGCGTCTCGACTATATCAAGGGCCTGCTCGCCCGTATCCGGCTGTGATATCAAAAGATTATCCACGTCTATGCCGACCTTTTTTGAATACTCAACATCCATGGCGTTCTCGGCGTCAACATACGCGGCGGTCCCGCCGTTCTGCTGGCATTTCGCTACTATCGACATGGCAAGGGTTGACTTTCCCGATGATTCCGGCCCGAATATTTCCACTATCCTGCCGCGCGGTATTCCGCCTCCCAGCGCAAGGTCGAGTGAAAGCGCGCCGGTTGTTATGGTGTCCAGTTTTGTAACCATGGATTTGCCAAGCTTCATGATGGACCCCTTCCCGAATTGCTTTTCTATCTGTGATATGGCAAGTTCAAGTGCTTTTTTCCTGTCATCGCTCATTTACTGCCCCTTTCGGATTTACCGGATAATTCCGGATATTTTATGTCGGAATGACTGATGTGACAACGCCCTGTATTACAAGGCCGTTATTGACTATTATGGGCCGGTGCCTTGCATTGGAAGAGTGCGGCTTTAAAACAACCGCGCCGCTGGCCTTCCTGAATTCCTTGACAGTGGCTTCGTCATTAATAAGGGCCACGACAATATCCCCGTCGCTGGCTGTGTTCTGCTGCCTTATTAATAGGAGATTGCCTTCCTTTATCCCCTTCCTGTCCATGGAATCGCCTTTTGCCTGGAGAAAGAAGTAC
>Ga0181520_10009085_pt1 | contig 13855 bp, 14 predicted proteins | sample PEATcosm2014_Bin_29_FD_132451 | JGI IMG/M metagenome (GOLD analysis project Ga0181520, IMG submission 132451) | Peatland microbial communities from MTU Mesocosm Facility, Houghton, MI, USA - PEATcosm2014_Bin02_30_metaG | ecosystem: Environmental > Terrestrial > Soil > Wetlands > Peat | place... | reverse complement strand
GATCGCCGAGGCCAGCCATGGCACTCCCCGCACCATCAACAACCTTTGCTTTAACGCGCTGGCTCTGTGCTGCAAAATGAAGCTCCGCCAGGTTGACGCTGCCATGGTCGCTAAAGCCATTGCCGGCCTGCAATTGATTCCGCAATCGAGCGCAACCATCGCAGCTGTCCCGGCCGTTCCCATCGTCGCCGCACCCGAGCGGCCCAGCGACAGCAACGCTTACATCGGCCTGCGACTGATTCCGTCATCCCGCCAATCGGCCGCACCTGCTGACGCTCCTTTCGCGGTAGCATCCAGCGAAGCGCCCGACCAGCCCGCAGAACCTAAGTTTTGGGTCCGGACCAAACTGCGTCTCATGCACTTGCTTCCGGCCACCGCCGGCAGCGTCATGCTTTGGGTTCCTTCAGCCGCAATCATCCTCGTCGCCACTTTCCTCGGCGTGCTTCGCCTCACTGAGCTCTGGGCCCCCCAGACTTACTTGACCAGCCCTCACTCGACCGCTATCGACCAGTCAACGGTCTTGGATGCTCCGCCCCCAGCTCCGGCGCCAGACACCGACGAACCCGCCGCTACTGAATCCGCCTCTCCATCCGATCCCGGATCTCCTGTCGACAAACCTGTTTCCGCGCCCGCCGCGTCCACCAGGCATTTGCAGGCCAGCGCCTCCATTCCCAAGCCCTCCCCGGCTATCGCGTCGCCAGCCTCCACTTCCAGGCCGCTCCATGCCAATGCCTCCAACCCCAAACCCGCTGCAGCCATCATTCATCCCAGCGCCTCAACTGCGAAGGAGCCCTTAGCCTCAAAGGAGCCCTCTGCTTCAAATTCGACCGAGCGCAGCGTTTCCATTCCCATGCCCTCTGCAGTCGCGCAGCCCGTTGTAACCCCGGCCGCGCAGCACAGCTCAACTCCGGCAGCGCCTGCTGCCACCGCGCCAAAGCAGGTCCGCGCCGCGCTCACGTCAAACGCCCCGGTCGCCGCGCAGCCGTCTGCCTTGCCCAGCGTCCGTCCCGCGCTGCCTCCGATCGCTCCCTGATTTTCGTCTCTTGATTTTCTCGGGTTCTCGCTCGCCGCGCCTCCCTGCGCGGCGTCGGCGTCATCTTGCGCCGTAGGCGCAAAGGACGTTACAGCAGTTTCGGAATTGGTGTAGACCGAATGCACTCAGCAAAGTGGCATTTTCATCGCCCCGGGGTCCCCGCAGACAGGTCTTCGTCGTTGGGGTGGTTGAGCGTGGGGAAAGTGACGGGAGATTGATTCTCGGAGTCCCGTAGGGACGGCGGCTTAATCGATCGGGGTTTGAGCCCGTACTCAAATCCGCCCTCGCGCTCTACTCGCCGCCGTTCGCGACCCAATATTTCAGAACTTCGTTCTCCTCGCTGTTGTAGCTGCAGACCAGCTCCACGCGCTTGAACGCTCCCGTCCTGTCTTCGAGCAGCAGCTTGTCCGACACGCTCGTTGTAATCCCCGGGGCTACACGAACCGCCACCTCTCCATTGAACCTTTTATCGGGCGTATCAGCGCCAATCCATCTGAATCTATCTCCAGCAATCGACCTTACATATGCATCCGCACCCGTCGAACAGGCCCGCGCTGCCAGCGCTCCATCGTTGTCGTGCAACGTTCTCTTGTCCGCACCTGCCCCCGCGCTCCTCTGTTGCCCGGTTGCAGCCTGGCTTCGGCTGGCCGCGATCGATTCCCACTCTCTCACCGCGCAATAGAGCCCGATTCCCGCCATCACCGCCAAAGCGATGGCGCCAGCGCGCATTCCCCATTTCGCGCCGCTCGCATCCCTCAACTCCCAGTCGCGCGCAAACTGCTCGGCGTTATAAAGCAGAGTCCCCGTCCCCTCCTCGCCTCTCCAGCGCACCGCCACCAGGTCCCTCCTTGGGCTGCTCACAAACACTTTTCCCGCCAGCCCGTCTGTCTTTCGCTTTGTCTCCGCGCCCTTCGGGGGATATCCTCGCGAACTCATCTCGCATCCCTCCTCGTTTCGAACGCGCTATCCACGTCCTCGATCCTCATCTCGCCACTTGGCTGCAACGGAATATACCACCCCTCGCCCTCGCCTCACCCGCTTCTTTCCGAGCTTTCCCACTCAATCTCTCGAAATGAACCGCCGACAAAAGTGGAACCCCATCGGGGCGCCCTCTGGGCCCGGCATACTTTGCCGGAAGGGTGGAATAGCACGAACCTCGTGTTCTTCTTTCTTCATTCCCCACAGATGTGGGTGCCCCATCCTTCGCCTTTTTTCTGGCGAAGGGTGGGATCGCACGCCGTTGTCGCACAATGGATGAAGAACTTGTTTCCCTGTCCCGAGACTCCAATTCATGCGACAGTCCGAATTCAAACCGATTTTTCGCGCGCTGGTCGTGGTCACTGTCGCCTGCTTTTCGCAGGCCCTCGCCGCCCAATCCCCGCCCCAGCCCCCGCCCGCATCCCAGGCGCCCCCGCCCGCCCCCATCGCCAAACCCGCTCCAATTGCCAAACCCGAGCAGGTCACCGTCACCGCCTATCGCGCCCCCCTCGGCGTTTTGGAAAGCCCCGTCACTACGCGCCTGCTCACCAGCGAGGCCCTGCGCTCGACCGCCGCCTTCACCTTCGATGATCAGTTGCGCACGCTTCCCGGCGTCGAGCTTTTTCGCCGTTCCAGCTCGCTCGTCGCCAATCCCTCATCGCAGGGAATCAGCCTTCGCGCCCTTGGTTCCACCTCCGCCAGCCGCACTCTGGTCACCGAGGACGATGTCCCTCTCAACGATCCGCTCGGTGGTTGGATTCACTGGCAGGAGCAGCCCGAGCTGTCCATCAAAGACGTCGAACTCGTCCGCGGCGGCGCCAGCGATCTCTATGGTTCGAGCGCCATCGGCGGCGTCGTCAACATCATTCCCGTCCGCCCTGCCTCCAACCAGGCCGAGCTCAGCACCAGCGCAGGCGGCGAAGGCACGTACGACAACAGCCTGCTGACCACGGCTCACGTCGGCCCGTGGAATCTCCTCGCCGCCGGTGGCCTTATCGGCACCGACGGCTACATTCAGGAAGCTCCATACCAGCGCGGCCCGGTCGACGTCGCCAGCAACGTTCACAGCCAGAACGCACTGCTCACGGCCGGCCGCGAATTCGGCGATCTCAAGCTCTTCGCGCGCGCCACCGGCTTCAACGATTCGCGCCACAACGGAACTCCCTACCAGCGGAACTCCACTCGCCTCATCCGCTACTCGACCGGCGCCGATTGGCAAAATGCGCGCAGCACCGCGCTCGCTCTGCGCCTTTACGGATCGGACGAACGCTATCGCCAAACCTTTTCGAGCATTTCGAATCTCCCCAACTTCGGGGACGCGGCGTGCACCTACCGCTGCGGCGAAATTCCCTCGCGCTTCTCCTACGTCCCCGACAACGAGCTTGGCGCGGCAGCGCATTGGAGCCGGCCCTTCGGCGTAAGCCTGTTGCTCGTAGTTGGAGCCGACGCGCACGACGTCCGCGTCTGGGATCGCGAGCAATCCTACGGCAGCTCCGCCGCCCTCACCAACCTCGCCGACCATCAGCGCGATTCGGCCGCCTACGTTGAGGCGATGTGGGAGCACAAAGCCTGGACGCTCGTCGCCTCAGCCCGCATCGACTGGTTTCAAAACTACGATGGCCACGAAACGCAATGGAACGGGTCCGCCTGGTTGCCGACCGCCGCTCAGCCGCCGCAGCGAGATGAGCGCATATTTGACCCGCGCCTCGGCCTCTCGCGCAAGTTGTCGCCGCACTGGGCCCTCACGGCTTCTGGATTTCGCGCCTTCCGCGCTCCCACGCCCAGCGAGCTTTACCGTTCCACGCAAGTCGGCAACCAGCTCACTCTTCCCAACGGCAATCTGCTCAGCGAGCGCGCCACGGGATGGGAAGCAGGCCTGGCCGCCGAGCGCTCCTGGGGCAGCATTCGCACCAGCTACTTCCTCACCCAGGTCAATCGCCCCATCGCCGCCCTCACCACCTGTGCCACCTGTTCGCCCATCCGGCTCATGCGCGAAAACCTCGGCCAGATCGAAAGCCGCGGCGTCTCTCTCGATTTCGAACTTGCGCCGCGCTCTTGGTTGGTGGCCGACGGCGGTTACCAGTACGCCCACGCTGTGGTCTCGCGCGGCACTCAGGATCTGGGCAATTGGATTCCCGAGGTCGCCCGCAACATGGCTACGCTCAACCTGCGTGCATCCCGCCCGTCTCTCGGAACTATCAGCCTCGAAAGCCGTCTCAGCGGCCGCCAGTTTGACGACGACGCCAACGCCAATCTCCTCCACGGCTACTTTCGCTTGGACGCCTACGCCTCGCACAAATTCGGCAAGCGCCCATTCGGCTCGCAAATCGAACTTTTCGCCGCCGGCGAAAATCTCTTCAACCGTTCCATCGAAGTGTCCAAGACCCCGACGACCACGCTCGGTCAGCCGCGTACCGCCCGCGCCGGATTCCTTATCCACCTCGGCGGCGCAGCCAAATAGCCCAGTCGCCGCCCGGCATCACGCTTCCGCTTGAGCGCGTCCCCGCCCGCACTTCCGCCAACTTGCGCACTTCCCCAGGCAGACGCGAGTCGGGATTCCTCCCGACTCTTACCAGCAGATCAGGGGAAGGGACTTAATGCAGATAGTTTGGAGGGCGCGGTTTGAATTGTCGCTGTGCGGATAGATTGCGGGAACTGGTGCTTGCAACCACCCTACAAACCTCCAGCAATGAAAGATGTTCAATTTTGACCATCTTCCGTTTTGTCCGGTGGATATCCGGTGGATAATTGGCCGCACTAGGAGTCGCGCCCGAAGAGTGCTATGCGGCGGAGAGTGTTCAAAACTGACCATCATCGCGGGCCGAAATGCGGTAAAAATCCGAAATGGCTAATGATTCTTCGCTCGATTTCGATTGTCCTGCTTGCGGAGCCACGCCGAGAGAAAAGTGCTTCAACCTGGTCGGAAATATACGCTTTGAGTCTCACGTTGAGCGCAAGTGGATCGCCCAGGATCACCGCCCGGAGCGTTCCTCCGCAACGGCAATCCCGCAACGAAGCCGCGAATTCGAATAGAAACAGGCACAGACCCCTCGTTTCCGAGAGGTTTCGTCCCAGATCGTTGAGGTCGAAACTTGGAATTCATCATCCGCAAGCTCAGAGTCCAAAACCTAAAGGCGCAAATAGCGCTGCGCCGGTACGTATGTGAATTCCTGGTCAGGGAGTTCCAGGCCCCAACGTTGACTACCCGTGAGAAGGCGGCGCTTGCTGCTCGTTGGGATACCACGCTGAAAGAAAGCTATGTCTTTCAGCTTATATTCGACCTGATCGAGAGACAGGAAAATGAAGAGCTCGGCGACGTCAATCGCGTGACAGCAACACGGTATCTGAGAACTGTGAACTACGAGCTGTGAACTTTGCATTGCCCACCGCCCGCTGCCCACTGACAACTGTCAACTAGAATGACTCCGTGCCTCCGCTCTACCAACTCCTCGCCGCATCCGCCCCTGGTGGCCGTCGCGGCCGTCTCCTCCTGCCCCATCAAACCGTCGAAACCCCCGTCTTCATGCCCGTCGGCACGCAGGGCACCGTCAAAGCCGTCCCTCAGGACACGCTCGAATCCCTCGGCGTCGAAATCATCCTCGGCAACACTTACCATCTCTATCTGCGTCCCGGCCACGAGCCCATCCGTCGCATGGGCGGCCTGCATCGCTTCATCAGTTGGCCGCGCGCCATCCTCACTGACTCCGGCGGCTTTCAGGTCTTCTCCCTTAACGCCCTCCGCAAAGTCACCGCCGACGGCGTTCAATTCCGCTCCCACCTCGACGGCAGCTCGCATTTCTTCTCCCCCGAGCACTCCATCGACGTCCAAATCGCTCTCGGCGCAGACATCATCATGGCCTTCGACGAGTGCACCGAGTACCCCGCCACTCGAGAACGCGCCGAAGAAAGCCTCCGCCTCACCATGGCCTGGGCCGAGCGTTCGCTCGATCATTTCCACGCTCATCGCGACGAAGTCTTCTGGCGCGATCAAATTGAGCACGACCAAACCCCGCACGAACAATCGGTGCCCCATCCAAGCTCCGCTTGGGTGGGATCGCACGACTCCCAATCGCTCACCCTCGACTCAGCGGGATCAGGGGTGCCCCATCCTAAGCGCGACACTTCGCGCTTAGGGTGGGATAGCACGGACCCCCGCACCCAATCCCTCTTCGGAATCGTCCAGGGCGGCATGCACCGCGATCTTCGCCGCCAGTGCGCCGAGCGCCTCGTCGAAATGGACTTCGACGGTTACGCCATCGGCGGCCTCAGCGTCGGCGAGCCGCGCGAGCTCACTCTCGAAATGATCTCTGAAGTCCTGCCGCTCCTGCCCAAAGACAAGCCGCGCTACGTCATGGGCGTCGGCTACCCCGACGAAATCGAGCAGTACGCCCGCCTCGGCGTCGACATGATGGATTGCGTTCTTCCCACTCGCGCTGCCCGCCACGCTCTGCTCTTCACCAGCGAGGGCCGCCTCAACATCAAGAACAAACAATTCGCCGAAGACCAGTCCCCGCCAGACCCCGCCTGCCATTGCCCCGTCTGCCGCCGCTACTCACGCGCCTACCTGCGCCATCTCATGAACGCCGGCGAACCCCTCTCCGCCACGCTCAACTCCATCCACAATCTCGCCTACTACCTCGCCATCATGCAGCGCGTCCGCACGTCTCTCGAATCCGCTCCCGCGCACTTTCAAGGTTGATCGCCGTCATTCGCCCAGCGAAACGGCAGACGAGGTCTTCTCCGATAGACTCGCCAGATTCTTGCTAAGGATCACCACCGCCGAGATCCACAGAGCCAGCCCCGTTCCCCCTGCGCAGAGTGCGGAGCTAAGGGGACCCGCAGAAATCAACAGCGAACCAAAAGCAGCCAGCGAAATGGCCGCGCCCGTCCAATAATAAAGAGGTATTTTGAATAGTTTGCCGAGAGGGAAAAAGTGAATCCCCACCACCGCGCCGACCCATTGCCCGAATAGATCCGGCCGATGGAAGTGGCCCAGGATCGGCCCTCCAACAGAAATCGCAGCGCCTTCTATCGCGACGATGATCGCGTATCCGATTCTGTATCTCCTCACCAGTCGCTTATCCAAAGCAACTCTTGGTGCGTGTCGCAGGGTGACAAGGTTCGCAATCCCCCAAACCACAAGAGTTGCCGTTATCGCTGCGATGACCCCAAACCACAGTCTTCGTTCGCCCTCAATCGCAGCCTCGGTCCACCAATACAGCGCATAGGCGCCGAACCCGGCACAGACAATGGCGCCAACCGCTCTGCCTCGCATGCGAACCAGCAAATCCGGGCCGCCAGGACCAAGAATTCCGCCCTCATCGCTCATTGAATGCCCCATGCCCTCTCGCCCCATTCACCACTCACCAACCACTAACCACTAACCACTAACCACTAACCACTAATCACTGCATTCCCTAACAGCTCCTTCAGCGCCGATACATACTCCGTCAGCGCCACGCGCCCCTTCTCCGTCATCCGGTAAAGCGTCTGCGGCTTGCGCAGCACAAACCGCTTCTTCATGGCCACGTACCCCGCCTCTTCCAGCTTCATCAACTGCGCCCCCAGGTTCCCATCGGTCGAGCCCGTCTTCTCCCGCAGCCACGTAAACTCCGCCTCGTCCACTCCAGAGAGCAGCGAGAGCAGCGCCAGCCGCAGCTTCCCGTGAATCACAGGATTCAATTCCGGCATCTCAGGCATTCGCCGCTCCCTGCCTCCGCTGCTCCCGCGACTCGCAGATCATTGCGTAGATCCCAAACACAATCTGGCAAAAGAAAATCGCCGCCAGAAACGCTATCGTGCTCTGCGTAACGCTGCCAAACAACGAAGCCGACCCGGCGACCCACCAAACCACCGCGCACGCAATTTGCGCTTTCCACTTCAGCAAAATCCCCGAGGCTGCGTTGGCCATCCCCAGCAGGGTCACGACCGCCGCCACGCACACCTGCTGATCAGCTCGGCCGCTTAATCCCAGCGGCAGTAACAGCGCGAACATTGAAATACCCATGGCGGTCCAGATCGACATGATCGCCCGCCCTACGGTGGTCATCGGCGCCTTGGCGCTCTGCCGCATCCGCGTGGCCAGGCCCCAGGTCAGCAACCATGTGCCGATCATCGTCACCGGCCACGCCATGTAATGCTGGCCCCAGATGGGGCCGCCCAAAAACCCTGACGACCATGCGATGGCCACGTAAAATGCCACTCCCCACAGCACAATCGTCCATGCCCATCTCGTCGTGCTCCGCCTTCCCTCCGCGATCATCGTCTCAATCAGCTCCAGCCGCTCCGTCAATTCCTGATTCTCTGCGCTCATAAACTTCCTCCTGTCGCTCGCCACTCATTCGGATGTCCCACCTTTTCCGGCGCACTTCGGCGCGACGGAAAGGGTGGGAAGCTTGCCCCGCCAACCCGGTCGGGTGCCCCACGTCCCGCCTTTGGGACGTGGGATAGCACAAATCTCAACCCGCACTACCCACTAACCACTACCCACTACCCACTAACCACTACCCACTACCCACTAACCACTACCCACTACCCACTACCCACTAACCACTACCCACTACCCACTAACCACTGCTTTTCTCACGTGTACTCCCACCTTCTTGCCACTCTCCGCGCAACCACAAACAGCACCACTCCGACTCCCAACAGAACCGCCACCTGCGGCCACAAATCCGTCACCGGCAAATCCCGCCAGAACACCTTCGTAAACCCGTCGATCGCCCACGCGTTAATCGTCAGCAGTCCCGCCTTCTGCAACGACTCCGGCATCAGGAACCGCGGAAACATGCTCCCGCCCACCGACGACATAATCAGAATCACCAGCGTCGACAGCGCCCCCAGTTGCGCTCGCGTGTGGCACAGGCTCGCCAGCAGCATCCCGAACGCCGCCACTGCAAACGCCGTGCACAATCCCATCACCGCGAAGCCAGGCAGATGGCTGAAGAAATCCAGCTTGAACACCGCCCATCCCCACAGGAACATCGCCACTAGTTGCACAAACGCGAGCCCCGTATTGAACACCAGCTTCCCCGCCAGCAGGCTCGTCATCGTCACCCGCGTGCTCAGCACCCGTTCCAGCGTCCCGCTCTCAGCCTCGTCCAGCAATGCACCTGCCGAACCGCTCGCCGTGAACATCAGGAACATCACTCCAATCGCCGCCGCATAAAACGAAATCATCGGGCTCTTCTTGTTCTCTCCCACCACCGCGCGTTCGTTCACCGCCACAATCCCCGCACCCGCGTTTTCTGAGCTTCCGTTTCCTGAACTCCCGCTTCCGGCTCCGGCCTTTCCGTCCGCCTCTGCCTCCCGCAGCGCCTTCAACCCCTCGTCCACCTTCGCCTTCTGCGCCGGCGTAAACCCACCCACGTACTTGTCTGCGTACTTCATCCCTTCGTCCGCCATTGTCGAGGGCATCGATGTAATCGCCGCCTTCTGCAGCAACCCCACCACAATCTGCGGGGCAATCGCGTCGCTCTGGTCGTTCAGCAGTTCCAGCGTGCTCCCGCCGCTGTCGGGCCCAAACGCAATCGGATGCTGCCCAAAGCCCTCAGGAATAATCAGCGCCACCGGCGCGTCGCCCGCCTTCACTGCAGCCTCCGCCGTCGCCGCCGTGTAGTCCGCCGGCGCCGGAGCATTCTTGCTCTTCGCCTCCGGCTTCGTCATCACCACCAGCGACGACTCGTTTGTGAGCCCCTTCACCAGTGCGCGCGAAGCCTGGCTATGGTCCTGGTCCACCACAATCAGCTTCACCGTCGGTGTCCCGCCGCCAGACCTCCCGAAAATCGTCGCGAAAATCGAGAAAAACGCCAGCGGCAACACAAAACTCAACACCAGCGCCCCGCGGTCCCGCTTGAGCGCAATCAATGCCGTCCTTGCAACGTTGAAAATCAATCTCGTAACTCCCTTCCTGTCAGGTGCAAAAATACCGACTCCAGATTCGGCCGCTTCAGCGACAAATCCACCAGCTCCAGGCCCGCCTTCTTCGCATCGTCCAGCAGCGGTGCAATCTCTCCCGCCTGCTCGATCGTGAACTCCGCCGTCTCCGTCGTCACTCGGCCGCCGTGCCGCTTGGCCCACGCCTCAATCGCTTCCGTCTCTCCCGCAAACCGCGCCAACACCTGGCTCCGTCGTCCAAACGTCCCCTCAACCAGCTCTTCCTTCGTGCCCTCCGCGATAATCCGTCCGTGATCGATAATCGCGATCCGGTCACACAGCCGCTCTGCCTCTTCCATGTAATGCGTCGTGTACACAATCGCCGTCCCCGCGTCGCGCAGCGCCTCGATCATCTCGAAGATCCGATTTCGCGACTGCGGATCGACGCCTACCGTCGGCTCGTCGAACAGCACCACCTTCGGCCGGTGCAGCATCCCCGCCGCCATGTTCAGCCGCCGCTTCATCCCGCCGCTTAGCGTCTTCGCCACGTCGTTCTGTTTCTCTTCGAGCGCCGCCCAATGCAGGCACCACGCAATCGCGTCTTTCAGCGCCTGCCCCTTCAGCCCGTAGTACCGCCCAAACGATCCCAGATTTTCCCTGCAGCTGATCCGCGGATAAATCGACAGCTCCTGCGGAACCCATCCCAGCGCCATCCGCGCCGCCGTCGATCCCGCCGCCTGCCCCATCACCATCACCCGCCCGCTGTCCAGGATCACGCGCCCCACCATGCTCCGGATCACCGTGCTCTTGCCCGCCCCGTTCGGCCCCAGCAGCCCCAGGCACTCGCCCGCGCGCACTGTCAGGCTCACCCCATCCACCGCCGTCAAGTCTCCGAACCGCTTCACCAGCCCGTCAACTTCCAGCGCCGTCCCCGTCTCCGTCTCTTGTCTGCTCGCCCTCATCGTCCCTCACTGTTCACTGGTCACTGCTTTCTCGTTCCCTTGCTCCCTTGCTCCCTTGTTCCCTGCCGTCACGTGAAGAGTACTCTATAATGCAGAGTACTCGATGTCAAGAAAATTCTTTCGCGTCTCCGCAGACTTCTCTACATCTCGGCTAAATCATTGGATCAAAATGGACTTCCAGCGCAGCCCCGCCTCGATTGCAGGTGCGCAACGTTTGCACCCGCGCGCAACGCAGATGTGCCTCTCAATGTCTTGGATCAGGGATGATTGCGCGGTTTCTATCCGGCAGACGCAGGCAGTGGAGTCCTTGCCGGGTGCTCCGAGGCAGTGGGATCTGCCGGCTCTTCAAACAGATCCTGCCAACCGGAAAGAAGAGTTACGGGGAGCTCGATGGTCCGTTCGGTTGGATTATTTCCGCTGACGGCACGGACGGCTACACAGCCGCCCTTCTCAAATGGATCGGAAACCAGTTCAATGTGTTCGCCATACAGATCAACGTGCTTGCCCACGACGTAGCCAAGCTTCTTGATTCGTGAGCAGTTCTCGGCAGGCGACCGAGCTGCGATCGGCCCGGCAGAGGAAGAGGAAGAGGACATGGGATACCTCGGCCGTAAGGAGACTCTGGTGCCAGGGAAAGAATGATCTCCTCGACCGGCTTGAGTTCCTATCCTCTTCCAACCGGCCGAGAGAAATCTGAGCCCTCCGATACGTTGGGTGGCCGGAGTTTTGCTCCCCATGCTGCCCATCCTTATCTCGTCCGTCCGTTGTCGATACACCGGCAGCATTCCATCTCCCCGAAGCGTATCCTCATAAGTGTTAACAACTGAGAATCAGGGACCCCATGAGCACCGAAGGGGACAACCGGTTGCACTCCACCGAAGGGTCGCCGTGGATGCGTCCCTTTGTTCCGCGGCGTTTCCTCTCGAACGGCCATCTGCAAACCATCGTCGGCAGCTTTCTTCCGCGCAATTACCCCTTGCCCGAGCCGGAACCCGAACTCATCGAGGTTGAAGCGGCAACCTCCGCTCGCCCAGCGAGCTTCGTGCTGTGCCACTGTCATTGGCAACCTGCCGAGGTTCGCAGTGAGCGGCTGACAATGGTCATCGTTCACGGGCTCGAGGGATCCTCCACGTCTCCGTATGTGCTGGGAAACACGGCTCGCGCCTGGAAAGCCGGATGCAACGTCGTCCGCATGAATATGCGAAGCTGCGGTGCGGGCAAAGATTGTTCTCCCACCATTTATCACGCCGGCCGCTCTCAAGACGTCGCCATTGTGATGGCCGAAACGGCCCGCACGCACCTTATTCGCAGCTTCGCGCTGGTCGGCTATTCCATGGGAGGCAACCTGGTTCTCAAGCTGGCCGGAGAGTTGGGCAGCTCCCCGCCGCCTTATCTAAAGGCCGTCGTCGGCGTCTCGCCGATCATGGATCTGGTTGCCTCCTCCGCCGCGCTGCACGAACCGCAGAACCTCCTTTACCAAAGCCGGTTTCTCGGCGACCTGATCAAGCACATTCGCCATCAGGCAGAACTTTACCCGGGTCTCTACTCCGTTGAAGGCCTCAACAAGATCCGCACCGTGCGGCAATTCGACGAGCAGATCGTCGCGCGATACGGCGGCTTCGCCGGCGCGGAAGACTACTACCGCAGCGTTGCCAGCGCCAACTGGGCGCAGGACATTACCGTGCCCACACTCATCCTGCACGCTCTAGACGATCCCTTCATCCGCATGACTCCCGAGACCCGCGCCAAGCTCCTCGCCAACTCCCGCGTCAGGCTGGTCGAGACCCCGCACGGCGGCCACTGCGCCTTCCTGTCGCTCGATCACGGCGACGAAGGCTTCTGGGCGGAGAGAACCCTTCTCGACTTTCTCCTCGCGACGGTCGAAGGCTGACCGCAGCAGGCGCCCGCCCAACGTCCGCCGTCCACGACCCACGTCTCACGATTCACGAACCACGACCTGCTTGCGCAGCTTGCCAATCACTCGCTCCAACACCTCCGCCCAATCGCCGGCCACACGTTGCCTGAACAGCCGCGCCGTCGGATACCACGGCGTCCGCTCCGGCACCTCCATCCAGCGCCAGTCCGCCAGGTGCGGCAGCAAAATCCAAACCGGTTTGCCCATCGCACCAGCCAGGTGCGCAATGCACGTATCCGTCGTGATCACCAGGTCGAGTATTGCCATCAGCGCCGCTGTCTCCGCCAGATCGCGCTCGCCGCTCGATCCATCCACAACACAAACGTCCCCCGGCAAACTCGCCAGTTGTTCCGCCGCCTCGCCCTTCTGCAGCGAAATCCAATGCACATCCACTGCGCGCAACAACGGTAGCAACCTCTTCAGCCTCATCGATCGCGCAGCGTCTGCCTTGTACTTCGGATTTCCCGCCCAGGCCAATCCCACACGAATCCGGCTTCGCGCATCGTCCCGAACAGACGCAAACTGCTCTCGCTTTTCTCTCACCAACTCCTCATCAGCGCCCAGATACGCTCCGGCCCACGGAACCGTCTCCATCGTTGTCCCAAACACCGCAGGCAAGCTCATCATCGGGCACTCGCAGTCGAACTCCGCCGCATTCGCGTCCATCACTGCTGTCTCCGCCGTTCCCGCGCGCACCGCGGTCCCCACCACGGAGATCGACCGCATCAGCCTCTCAGCCGCAGGTTGCACCTCGAGAATCGGCACGCCGCCTCGCGCCGCAACCAGCGCGGCATACCGGCAAAACTGGATCGTGTCTCCCAGTCCTTGTTCCGCGTGCAGCAGCACGCGCTCTCCATTGAGCTCCTCGCCGTTCCATCTTCGCCGCGTGAAGTTGCGCGGCCTGCGGTGCACCTCGCGGAATCTCCATCGCGCCTCGTATCCCGTCCATCCGCGCTCCCAGTCGCCCAATCGCAACTGCGTCAGCGCCAGGTTGTACTTCGCTCCTGCGCTCGCGGGATCGCGTTCGACCGCGCTCTCGTGCGCTCTCAGCGCCTCCTCCATTCGTCCCAGGTCGAGCAGCGAATTCCCGCG
>Ga0181520_10009084_pt1 | contig 13856 bp, 7 predicted proteins | sample PEATcosm2014_Bin_29_FD_132451 | JGI IMG/M metagenome (GOLD analysis project Ga0181520, IMG submission 132451) | Peatland microbial communities from MTU Mesocosm Facility, Houghton, MI, USA - PEATcosm2014_Bin02_30_metaG | ecosystem: Environmental > Terrestrial > Soil > Wetlands > Peat | place... | reverse complement strand
CTCATGATTTTCTTGTGTCGCGTCTTCCAAATAAGTGGACCCCTGCGTTCGCCAAGCTTGCCGAACTGCCTTCACCCCGGTTCGATCCCTTCAAGCAGGCCCTGAGTCAGAGCACGGACGTTGACCTGAAAAATGGACCGGCTGTTGGTGACCTGAACGCAAAGTACGACTCGCTCTCCGGAACTCCACAGATTCTTGCTAAAACCGCACTTTTGAATTTGTTCGCTGTCCTCTCTGACGAGGTGGATCCAGTCTCGGGAGCCCCGTGGTTTACATTCGTGCGAAGATTCGTGCGCTTGGACCAGGAACGGTTCTTGGCCGAGATTGATCCAGCATTGTTCGAGAATGTTCAGACAATTGTTAACGAACTCTCCAGCACCTACAAGGCACAAGGGTTCTTCACCGAACCAGCAGCTGACTTGCCGCTCCACATTCCGAATATTCCAACGAAGTACCACAGTGACGCGAATCTCGTTCAAATCCTCACACTCAAGAAGGATTACGAACAGGGAAACGTCCAATTGACAGTTTCATTTCTGCGCGTCAATGGCGTTGCGGTCCATCTTCTTGACTGCGATATGGACGAACACCGCAATATCGTGCTTCACAGCTTTGACATCGTCAACCATATGGTCACTGGAGGAACCAATCCAATCTCAATGCACGAATATGTCGTCAGAGATTCGGCGCAAGCGGCTGCAAATGGAATCGCTCAAATTGATCTTGGGTACCAGCTTTCATGAACGCTGTAATGAGTATGTCGCGTCAGAGCTATCGTTGTTCTAACGACCAAAGGTATTTGCGGGAGAACTCACATGCAGATTGATTTTCATCACACGGCTACTTACGCTGTGGCACGGTTGGCTGGATTTGCGCACAATGAAGCGTCAACCGTCGCCTATGCATCGCAGTATGTTGATGATTCGACGAACAAAGGCACAATCCATTTTGATAATGGGAAGACCTATGAGCGAATCGCATCTGCGCATAAGGTCTTTGACGTTGCTAACAACTGCGTAAACATCGAAGACTATCAAGTGTGGGTTCCTTTTCATTTTCTTCCCGGCAACAACGGCGCGCCTGCGAATGCGTCGCATACCACACAGCTTTATCAACGCCTCTTGTGCACGCCAGACAGTCCCTTATCGCAGGATATGTGGAATGAGTGTCGAAAGAGGAAGGGGGATGCGAACGGTCTCCACCGATTGGGCATTACGGCCCATGTGTACTGCGACACCTTTTCACATCAGATGTTTGCAGGCTTTCGGCATCATGTAAACCGCGTTGCTCGCATCGAGCACATTTTGCCGGCAGACTCCGGCGTGATGGAGAGAATAAAGAGTTTAGTCGCCGATGAACTAGGGCTCGGCCATGGGGGCGCTCTGACAGATCCAGATCTGCCATACCTCGAGTGGAGATATACGAATGGGCTTCAACAAGATCGCACGGTTCCGAACCCGAACACTTTTCTGTCCGCGTCGGAGCGTCTCTTTTCTCAGTTCATCTATTTCCTTGGTCGCGACGCGAACATTACAATCGCCACTTCAGACCTCGGAGTTATCCAGCATTTGATCCGTTTCAATTCAAGCGAGGATCCAACGATTCGTCATCAATCCTGGCTGGAAACAATACGACGTGGTTCATTCTCGTTCGGCGGGCTTTCCGATGAAGAGTTCAGGAGTTTGACTTACATACCCTTCGGCGCCGGGTCATGGAAATCGTCGGCATTAGGCGCAACTGATGAGCGTGACACTTCAGGCCACATCTTCCAATACGAACCGACGTTTGAGGATAGCGATTGGAAGAAGTTTCATGATGCCCTCAAGGGGCATCAAGCTGAGGTTCTCAATGTAATCCTGCCTAAATATGAGCTGCCGAGTTCATATGAGAACGCTAAAGAGATGGGGCTGTAACTGAGAGACGACGAAGAGAGCCAAAGACATTATTGGCTAACTTTTTGAAGCGAGATATCTACTTTATGACGCTCCGGTCCATTTGAGAGTCGATTGGCGGTGCAACGAGGAGTATGGCAGACTTCTTCCTAAATCACGTAGGCGATTTGGCAATGCGCCCGCTGGGAAGTCCAAATACGGGCTTTCGTCCAGGGCAACTCGGTGCACTCCATTCAGTGGCTTCGCATTTCTCGGTCTATGACGATCCGACGATTGTATCTTTGCCCACAGGATATGGAAAAACGGCCATCATTATGGCACTCCCTTTCGTTCTGGGCGCGAAACGTGTAATAGTCGTCGAACCATCGGACGTGCTAAGACGCCAAACTGCTACGCACTTTGCTTCACTTTCAACACTCCGGAAACTCAACGTTGTGCAGGCCGAGATTTCCAACCCGGTCGTCGTTGGTCAAAAAGGCCGACCAGCTTCAGTGGAAGAATGGGAAGAACTCGAACCAGCAGACGTAGTTGTGTCGACTCCAGCGAGTACATCTCCAATCAATAAACCTGCCAGTGCCGCGGACTTGTTTGACCTTGTGATCTTCGATGAGGCCCATCACGCTCCAGCTGATACATGGGCAGCCTACTTGGAGCACTATGTTGGCGCTCGCTTTGTCTTCCTCACCGCCACGCCATTTAGAAGAGACAAACTTACTATTCCAGGCCGATTGGCGTACTTTTATCCCGTCTCAAAAGCATCTCATGAAAACGCATTTGGAAAAGTTCGCTTTCGGGCAGCAGCCGTCCGTAACGATCTTAATGAAGATGAAATCGACAGGGCGATTGCCCGAACGGCTGTTCAACAACTTCGCGAGGACCGCCAATCCGGACTTGATCACAGACTATTTGCGCGAGCGGCTTCGATCAAGTCGGCGAGAAGATTGGTCGACTTGTACATAGCGGAGGGCGCGAGTGTTGCCGCAATAGATAGTGAAACCTCCAAGCGTCGACAAGACCAAGTTGAAGAAGGACTCCTGGCAGGGCGACTTGACGGAATTGTCTGTGTTGATATGTTTGGCGAAGGATATGACTTTCCAAAGCTGAAGGTAGCAGCTCTCCATGCACCGCATAGGTCACTGGTACCGACATTACAGTTCATTGGCCGCTTTGCCAGGACCACAGACATGGCAACTGGAGACGCAACCCTAATCGCCCCATTGAGTCGCCTACGCGAGGCGACTTCGAGACTCTTCGAGGAGGGCGTTGACATATCCACGATGATTGATGCTGCGTGCCGCCTTTTGACCTACCCGCGACTTCTGCCTGCGGAGAGCAAAGGTCTGTAACCAAAAAGCAGAGGTCGGCGAGGGTGCTGACGAAGGTGCTGAACGATTGCCTACCGATTTTTATAAGGACTTGGAGTGCTTTTGTTAGCCCATAGTTTCAATGGGTTACGATCAAAAGCACTTCTGTCACGACAGAGGTCGGTCGGGTCGTTATGGTACCGTTGCATCGGTCACAGACTCACGCCGATGCCGACCTCGGGGGCGACGGGGGTGCCTTGGCCAATCTCCAGATCCGAAGTCTTGGAAACATCGGAGCTGAGCTGCGGGTTGAGCTTGGTGATGTCATCGGTGAAGATCGTGGCCTCGTGGCTGGCGCGGGAGATGGACACGTAGCCGAAGCGGTTGTTCTTGGCTCCGGGCTCGCCGTGTGCGAACTGGTAGCCGCCCACCACGATTGCGATCAGACTGGCGACCTTCGCAACCGTGCCGGTAAAGAGGGTTTGCATTGCTGTGAATCCGCTGTCGAATGGCGATTGCGCAACGACAAGCGCCGGAAAGAGGATCAACAGAGCGAAAAGGCTGAGCGTGGAATGAAGCCGGCGCAACGATTGCCAAAGGGCAATCGAGCGCCGAACGGTGGGCGTATGCAGGACGTTCATCGGCACCTCCAACGGCCCTGAAGGCCGCGATATGCCGTGAACGTAAGCCCGACTCAGGCTTCGCGTCCAATAACTTTTTGGAAGTAGGCCATAACCGAATGGAATGGATACTCGCGGGGTTTAGCCTAGTTCCCGATTACTTGAATAGCGACCTGAATCAGGAATGGGCTCGCCAATTTCGTCCTGTACCGCTCATCTGACAAATTCCTAAACACTCTTTCCCCGTACTGATTTACTCTCCGTGGTCAGATCTGAGAGCCGATCGTCATTTGAAGAATATCCGGCATGGTCTAGAAACCGTCTCATAGATGCCTGACAAAAACGAGCAGGCAGGCAAGCTGCGAGAACCCGAGGAGATTTTCGACGTGAAATTCCCAGCGTGTCAACAGTCTGCGGTAGTCTTGCATCGAAGCGAAAGGGCACTCAATCTTCCATGGTTGACAGAGGCGTGAATCACAGCTATTTCTCTTCACCAAGGCGATCTATATTCAAGCTCAATTCCTGCCAAAGACAAACAGTACTCTTGGATCGGAAATGCCGAGACCGATCCAGGAGGAACTCCCGAGTGGATTAGAGATTCTACTTCTACTGAGTCGCGGCTCGCGGTTTGATCAACTCGTCGAGATAGTCTGGTTTGTCCGCTGCGCGTACCAGGTGCGGTAACTTAGCGCCTCCATGGTAGTTCATGACGCAGGTTCTGAAATAATCGTCCACCACAACCAACAGCGCGACAGGCTGCGCGGTGTTCTTGGCGGCTTTGATTGCATCCTCAAGCAAGTCGTGGCTGTAGACGCGGCCATTGACGCCGATAACTTTCATTCCGGAAGAGACGCCGGCCTCGAATGCGGGACTGCCCACGATGGCGTCGGTTACTGCGCCGTCGGCACCCAACTTAAGCCCTGTTGAATAGACATCGCCGGGGTCGTCGCGACGTCCCTGCAACTTCGTTGGCTCGCTGTTCAGAACTACTTTCCAGCCGCTGTCTTTGATGCCGCCTGTGGGCGCGTCCGCTGAGGTGGAATTCAGCCGGGTGTGAAAGAAGCCGGCCCAGTCAAAGGGCGCAATCGCGTTCAGCGCGCTCACCAATTCGTCGAATGTGTAAGTTTTCACCTCCGCGCCATGATTGGGGCCGCCGTGGAAGGCCTGGCAGAAATCATCGATGGATTTCTGGCCGTGCGATTCGCGATGAATGATGGTAGACACTTCAAGCCAGAGCAGATCGCCTTCATCGTAGTAATCCTCGCCGCGGTGCCAGTTCATCCAGCCGCTTCTGCCACTACCAAGGCCAGGCGCCCCAACAGCAGTGTCGAGCAACGGACGCCAGGTGCGGCCGGGACGTCCCGGTCCAACCGAGGCCGCGATGGCGGCCAGATATTCGTGGTACTGCTCCTGGGTCCACAAACCGCTGCGCGCGGCCAGTATGGGCCCAAGATAATCCGTCAGCCCCTCGTAGGCCCATAGCAGATCGGTTTCCATCGGCGCTTCAAAATCCGGAGTGGAAAGATCGGCGGGACGGCGGAATTTACCGTTCCATGAGTGAACGAATTCATGCGCCAGGAGGCCGCCGAGAGACATACCGGAACCAGGCAGGAGCAGGGCGCGCTCAGGCAGGCGGCTGTCGTCGGACTCGTGATGTTCAAGGCCGAAGTGTGCGACATGATCGCTGAGAGCAAGCAGGAAATGATAGTCGCGATAATGGCGCGCGCCGAAGAGCTTGCCCGACTCGGCAACCAAGTTGATCATCTGCTTCTGGTTTTCGGCGCTCATATTTAGCGCGGCTTCGCTATCGGCAGCCATATTGAGTTCGTGATGGATGGGTTCGCCTGGAGGTGTGATGTCGATGGCGCGATAATATTCGCCGGTAATTACGGGCGAATCCACTAACATTTCAAGAGAAATCGGCTTGAACGAAATCTCATTGCCGGATTGCTTTTCGATGGGAAGCGATGTGCCGAATTTCCAGCCGTCGGGCATGATGAGTTTGGCTTCATAAGTGAGCTGTTGAGCAGGGACGCCAGAAGGATAGAGGACCACATCATTCCATTCGAGGATCATCAGCTTGTCAGTGGCTGAGAAGTCAACGGGCTCAATGAAGTCGTACTTCGCTTCCAGACGGCTGACGCCTGCGGGAATCTCCAGATGGAAGGTGAACACATCCAGCAGGTCACGCTGCCACGGTATGGTCTTGCCGCCAGCTTCGAATTTAAGGCCGGTCAAGTCTGAGATGGGCCCGCTGGGGTCGTGCGCGCCAGGAATCCATTTAGGATAGTAGAGCGTCAGCGGCCCCGGCTTGACGGGAATGATCTCGCGGGCGCTCAGGAGTTTTTGCTGCGTCCTGGTTGCATCGACTGCTACCGAGATCGTCTGGCTGGTGAGCGCGGCGGGCGCGGCGATGACAAAGATCAGAGCGAAAAACAACCATGCGCGAATGCGGCAACATTTCATGTGAATACTCCTAACACAAAACAGAACAAATCACCTATTAACAGGATTGCGCGGCCTGTGTGTTCCGCGTTCGAAAAGGCGATAGAAAGTTTCGGAAATCTCGGTAGAGCTGCGCGCCTTGAACACATTTGCGGAACGAAGACTATGCGGGCGAACGCGCGGAAGTGATGGCTCGCGGCGTATAGGTGAGGTCTTCAACGAAAGGATAACTTGGTTTGCGCAGCCTGTTTTTCGGCAAGTGGACGATGTCCTGATTGATTGCGCCGTCAGACAGAGCCAACAGGCTGGGATTTGCCAGCGGCGCGAGTTCAGGAGAGAGGTATCCCGATTTGACGACGATCATTTTGAAAGACGCTGGCTGAAGACCGAGTCGCGAGAAGTCTGCAATGTCGTGATACGGACGCCTCCGGGCGGCAAGAACCAAAGTGACGCCCTCAATCTGCACCACCGCCTCACGCAGGCGGGGTGTGGACGCAGGAAGAAGGAAGATCACCTTCGCGTTGACATGAACGGGCTTGCTGCCAAGCGGGTCGAGCGTCGCGCCGATGGAGAGAGGCAATGCGGCGCCCACGCCGGCCTTGTAGCATTCATCGGTAGCAGGCCTGTCAATGATTCCAGCGAAGACCACACTCTGCGCCTTGTAGCGCAGTAACTCTTCAAGAACTTCGGCTCGGTCGCCGGTGCCGCCGCCGGTAGGATTATCGCCCGAGTCTGCGAGAATCGCAGGATGCGTCGCCGCTTTCATGGCGCGCTCAATGCACTCATCAATGGTTCCGGTCTCGGCGCCGAACTGAAACTCCCTGCGCGCATCCCAGTACTGCTGAGCCAGATCGACGGCAATCTTCTTCTCCGTGTCCGGAGCGATCCCGGTGACAACGGCACACGCAGTCGAGCGCGGTTCATCGGCCCACACATAGCCAACGAGCAGAGACACATCCAGAATTCCCGGACTTTCGTTCAGCTTTGCCAGTTGCGCCCAAAGCCGCTTACCCGGCTGCCATTGGGTGCTGCTGCGTTCGCCGGGCATCAGCACCGGAATAGGAGCCCACGCGAGCGACGGACGAATATGCTGATCCAGACAATACAGCAGCATGTTACAGGCGCGCTGCATGGTCTCTTCCTTGTCGATGTGCGGCGCAGTCCGGAAGGCGGAAAACATGTCGATGTTGTCAATCACGCGATGACTTACGTTGCCGTGCAGATCATACGAAGCCGACAGAAGGCAATCGGGACCGACAACTTTGCGCACCGCTTCCATCCAATCGCCCTCCGCATCCTGCATTCCCTCCACGAACATCGCTCCGTGCATGGGAAGATAGAGACCGTCGAGTGGAAGCAACGCCTGAAGCTCCGCCAAGAACTCGTCCTTGATGGCGTCATAAGTGGCCTTTTCAACCGGTCCCCCAGGTTCAGCTTCGGCAACTATAGTCGGAATAAAAGGAACAGGATACTTTTTCAGAAACGCGAATCGCTCCGAACTGGCAAGTGCGTCGCCTTTGAGAATTTCAAAGTCTTCCGTACGCGTCCGGATGCGGCTGTAGGTGCTGCATTCGATGCCGATGCCGCCAAAGGCAATGCGCTGCTGCTTCCCCTTTGCGCCGATGCCGGCAAGGATGTGACGAGGGAATGAACCGAAAATGGTAGCCGCAGTTGCGCTCTTGAGGAAGGATCGTCTTTGCATGGAATGAACTCCGTTTAGAATTTGGCGGGATAGATCAGCAGGCCCGTCTGCGTAATTTACTTATCACTATAGCTATATAGCACGTGGAACAAGGTGTCAACACGCAATCTGCCACTAAGCCAGCATTTTTTATTTTCAGCGATGCATTGCGTTGCCAATCTTGCATGTGCTATATAGTAATTGAACGACGTAATCAGTCTTTTTTGCGCTGTGAAGCGTGACCATGCAGGCCGATGCATGCGCGATTATGCGGCCCGAAGACTCGTTTTTTCCGGCAAGCGCACTCTCACATCACAAGCAAGAATCGCCTGCCCAACATTCAACCGCGGTCTAAAAGAATCACTCGAACTGCGAGAAAGCACACCATTATGTCTACGCCAAAGACCTATTCCACGCCCTTATCTGCCGATTCCTCCGCCAAGCGCGGCTACAACCTTTTTCTACTAGCAGTTGCGGGGCTGGGCGGGCTGCTCTACGGCATGGACATCGGCATCATCGGCGGCGCGCTGCCCTATCTGCAGGCTACTTCGCCGCTCACCGCCGCGCAGATTTCCATCGTCGTGGCCGCGGTGCTGCTGGGCGCGGTCTTCTCCACGATGTTTGCCGGCATGTTGGCCGACTGGATGGGCCGCAAGCCGCTGATGATCCTCAGCGGCCTCACCTTCGTTGTCAGCATTCCCATGATCGCCCTCTCGCACGGCTACTCGCCTCTGCTTGTCGGCCGCCTGCTCGAAGGCGTCAGCGCCGGACTCATCGGAGTCGTCGTGCCCCTCTATCTGGCCGAGTGCCTGGCGGCGTCGGATCGCGGCAAGGGAACAGGCGTCTTTCAGTGGCTGCCCACCTCTTCCATGGTCTTCGCGGCGCTGATCGGCATTTACTTCAGCTATCACGTTGCGGCAGTGGCCAAGACCGGCGACGCCTCGGCCCTCTTCGCTTACAAGGATCAGGCCTGGCGCCATCTCTTCTGGGTTTCGCTGCCTCCCGGAATCCTCTTCATCCTCGGCTGCCTGCTGGTCAGCGAGTCGCCGCGCTGGCTCTTCAAGCGCGGTAAAAAGCCACAAGCCCTTGCCGCCCTGCTGCGCTCCCGCGCCGAGCAGCAAACCGCTGTCGAGTTTGAGGAGATGGAAGAGTCTCAGCGCAAGGCCTCCGCGCTCTCCTCTACCGGGAAAAAAATTCAAGAGTCGCTGCTGCGCCGCAAATACGTGGTCCCGTTCCTGTTGGCCTGCATTATTCTTTTCTGCAACACGGCCACTGGCATCAACTCGCTGATCGGCTATAACACGGACATTCTGCTCCAGAGCGGACTCTCCGATCTTCACGCCCACTGGGGCTACGTCATTTTCACCTCGATGAACTTTCTGCTGACCATGGTGGGCATGGCCCTGGTCGATCGCAAAGGCCGCAAGTTTCTGCTCATCCTGGGCACCAGCGGCATCATCGTCTCGATGGTGGGCGTGGGCATCCTTTTCCTGCGCACTGAAAAAATCAGCGTGGATGCACGCTCTCAAGTGCAGGCCATGATTTCTCCCAGCCAGGAACTCACGCTGCCCTTCAATCACGATGAAGCCGCGCAACTGCTCTCGGCGCAGGGCGATGGCGCCAAGGACATTGACGCCGGCCGCGCATCGCTGGCCATCATTTATTCCTACGGCGACTTCACCGCCGCCACCAGCTTTGTGCGCTCCGACGACGCCGCGGCCCGGCCCATTGAAATCACGCGCTCGAGTTGCGTGCCGGCCAACAAGGTTCTGGCCCTCTTCAAAAATCCACTGGGCAATCTGGACGCCGCGCAGACCGCGCCGCTCAAAATCGAGAAGGCCCTGGTCGGCCGGGTGCCTGACTCGAGCCACGGCTGGCTGGTCGCTCTGGGCCTCTTTCTGTTCATGGCCTTCTATGCGGTCGGCCCCGGCGTCTGCGTCTGGCTGGCCTTGTCCGAGCTGATGCCCACGCGCATTCGCTCCAACGGCATGAGCATCGCGCTGGTCATCAACCAGTTGGTTTCCACCACCCTGGCCGGCATCTTCCTGCCCTTCGTCAGCAAGAACGGCTACTCGTCCATGTTCTTCCTCTTCGCCGGATTCACCGTGATCTACTTCATCGTCGCCGCCTTCTTCCTCCCCGAAACCAAAGGCAAAACCCTGGAAGAAATCGAAGCTCATTTCGAGGGAAAGTAAAAAGCTTGAGAGCGGCAAAACGCGAATCATAAAGGGGATGCTCCGTAATCCAGAGCATCCCCTTTTCTGCTGTTCGTCGCAGGTCTCGTCTTCTCTCTACTGCCGATGCCGTCCGGAATGACGCGCATTCCAAAGGGCTCCCGAGGGAGGGTCGGAGGGAGTGTCCAGAACTACGATATCGGGGTAGCGCTTGCGCAGGCCGGCTTCAAGAGATTGACGGACCGGAGCAACATGTTCCATGATGCTTCCGGCGACGGCCACGGGTGGAGGAGTGAACGGTTGCGGGGAGCCGGCTTCCATGCTGCGGATTCGTTCAATGACCAAGCCGGCCAGGTAGGCTAGATCGGCTCCGCCCTGTTCGAGCACTTCCCGGGCAACCGGGTCGCCCTGCTCCGCGCAAGCAACTACCAGCGGCGCCAGTTTGGAGAAGTCGGGCGCGGGGTTGGCGTTGGCGAACTCGATCAGTTCACCGAGTGAGTCAAGGCTCCACTGAGCTTGCGCTACGCTCAACAAATGCGTGGGAAGCTGCTGATCGATGGCGAGAAATCCGCGGCGCAGGCCTTCGAGACCGATGAAGTGTCCAGAGCCCTGATCGGCCATCGCCGGTCCCCAACCACCTGCTGTGACTATGCTCCCTGAGGCGGCGCGGCCGGCAACGTTGGATCCGGTGCCGGACAAGACCAATACGCCGCGCTGGCCAAAGAAAGCGGCGTCCAGTGCTACTTCCACATCGCCGATCAAAACCAGCTCTCCGCCCACGTGGCGGGCAAAAGCCTGGCGCAACCAATCGACGACCAGCGGGACGGTTTCTCCGGCAGTTCCTATGCAGCAAGAGGTAACGGATTGCATTGAGACACCGGTAGCCTGGGTGAGCTGATGCAGCGCGCTCAGCAGGTTCGCCTCGGTGGTCTCCGCGTCGGCTTTCATGCGCTTAATGGTGCCGGTGCGGACCCTGGCTAGTTCGCAGGTTTCATCTCCCAGAAGAAAATCAGTTTTGGTGCCACCGGCATCTACGCCGAGAAAATATTGCATAATTCCAAGCCTTTCAAACCGTTTATGTGAGGCCGCAGAGCCGTTGGAACACTAACTTCCAGATTGCATAGTCTGCTTGGCAGATGTCGCCTCAGTTGCAGCCCGGAATCTGAATGCAGACAAACACCGCCGTCTAAACCGCAAAATAGTTTCTCCGCAGGCTCAGCATTCAAACAATGCCTCGCCTGCAGAGAAACCAGGTTTCTACCTTCTAAGTCTTAGAAGTAGAGCTTCGCGCCAAGTTGGACATTACGCGGAGTGTGCGCTGCCGTGGCCTGGCCAAAGGTGGTGCCGGTATCAGTGTTTGTATCAATGGAGGTGAAGTTCGTGTGGTTAAATGCGTTGAAGAACTCGCCCCGGAACTGGAATCGATAGTTGCCTGCAATCCGGGTGTTTTTCACAATGCCGATATCCCAACTGTCAATTCCCGGGCCGAGTAGGGTTCCGTTGCCCGTGCTGCCGAAATGTCCGACTGCATCGGTAAAGGAAGTGGTATCGAACCATTCGCCCTGCTTTTTAATCATCTTGATTGGTCCAGTGCGATCGGGCCGAGGAAGAATGTCATAGTTCGGAGTCGCGATATTGATGCCTCCAGGATAGCCCGAGAAGGGATCATGTGCCTGTACGACGGTGATCGATTGACCCGACAGGAAGGCAGTGATGCCCGAGACCTCCCAACCGCCGAGAACGCGCCCGCTCAAACCGTGGGCTTGCTTGAAGAAGGGTAGATCGTAAACGTAGTTGGCCATGAAAGTTTGCGGCTGATTGAGGCTCGCCGGGCCATGGTCCATTTGGATGTCGTATGAGTCTGATGATGCCTCGCTGGTGCCGATGACCACGTCGGGATCTCCGTTCAGGTTCGATAGATTCTTCGACCAGGTATACGAGAGATTGAGCGTGAGTCCATTGGAAGAGTGATGAGTTAACGTTGCCTGCAGCGAGTTGAAATTGCTATTGTAGGCCGGATTGCGCTCTGCGAACCACGAGTATCCCAGGTAAGGGACGATCGCGTTGACATTCGTCGTGGGGTTGGCCAGACGCGTGGCGACTGTGGGCTGGTTTGCATCGATCTCGCCCAGCAAGTGTCTTCCCGTTGCGCCGACGTAAGCGACACTGGCGACGGTGTTGGGTCTGAGTTCAGCCTGGAACGAGAGGTTGTAATCAGTGTAGGAGGGAGCATCGAATTTCGGACTTCCGGTGGTGATAAGGTGATTCGGTCCTGTCGGGCCGGAGACGTTTCCCTGTACCGGGTTATCGAAGGAGGTATTACTCACTGTTGCCGTTTGCACGAGCGGCGGATCTTGGAAGCCGTTTTGCTCCCATATTCCGTCGAGTGTGCGGTCGTAGAAGATGCCGAAGCCGCCACGGATCGCAAGCTTGTTGTTCGCAAAAGGATCGTACGCAAATCCGACGCGCGGCGCAAAATTCAAATTCGCAGGCGGATTTACCGTGCTGCCCCATGGCGAGCAGGTGATCTGCGAGGAGATTGCCTGAGCCTGCGTGCATGCGCTTCCTGTGGGGAAAATCAAGCCGTTGGTATAGGTATTCGGCATGAAAGTCTGACCGGTTACAAAGTTTCCGCTGCCCGGATCAATTAGAGGGGCTTTGGAAGCGCTATAGATGGATGGAACAAAGTTGTTGATCACATCCTTGACGTCACCGGGTGAAGGAAAATGGCTGTAGCGGACGCCCAGGTTGATCGTCAGGCGCTGTGTAAGTTTCCAGTCGTCCTGAACATAGGTTTCCATATTCGCAAAATGCAGATCGGGAGTAATGTCGCGGCTGGTCTGCGTATAGACGGATGCATTGCCTAGCAAAAAGTCCTGCCAGGTATTGAAGTTGAAGCTTGAGTTGCCCTCGGATGCATTTTCCGACTTGAGCATGAATTGGACGAGGAAGCCAGCGCGCAGCGTGTGCTTGCCAAGTACCGCGGTGAAATTGTCAAAAATCGAGCGATCCAGGTTCCGCTCATGGTACGGTGTCAACGGCAGGGTGAACGGATTGAGGATATTGCCGGTAAACGAGACAGCCGGCAGGCGGCCGTATGGATCCTGATAGGCGAAATTGTTAGTCAGTTGACTGTCAATGGTCGGGGAATCGATTACCTGATTCGAGCCAAAGCTGGCATGGATCTCTCCTTGCGCGAAGACTCCTTCGATCTCGTTTACCAGGTTCTGATTAGGAGTCCAGGTGAGATTGACAACCACATTCTGGCCGGGGACATTTACCTTTGAATCCGACATACCCGGGAAGTTTGTGGAGAATAGCCCTTGCGGATAATCTTGAGGCACTTCGTCTTGCATGCCGCGCGCGAAAATGCGCAGCTTGCTCGAGAACTGGTGGTCGATCCTCAGCAGGTCCTCGCGGAAATTGTTCGTCGACGAAATGGACGTGCTATAGTCGCCGTTGCTGTTGCCTGGAAAAGGGTCGAAGACGTACTTCAGAAAGACTTTGGCGTTCTGGCTGTAGCAGCTTGGACTGATCTGGCTCAGATTTGTAGTCGCGTCATATGAGACGCATGCTTGTTGAGCAGGCGACGTGAACGTGATTGGTCCGGTAAAGGTGCCGTTCAACATCGCCTGGGTCGGCGCGAGAAGAAGGATGGAGTTTGGCGAACTGACTTTGCGCCACTCCTCCGACCAGAAGAACATCGTCTTGTTCTTCGCCGTGTTATAAACCTTGGGGAT
>Ga0181520_10009083_pt1 | contig 13858 bp, 12 predicted proteins | sample PEATcosm2014_Bin_29_FD_132451 | JGI IMG/M metagenome (GOLD analysis project Ga0181520, IMG submission 132451) | Peatland microbial communities from MTU Mesocosm Facility, Houghton, MI, USA - PEATcosm2014_Bin02_30_metaG | ecosystem: Environmental > Terrestrial > Soil > Wetlands > Peat | place... | reverse complement strand
GAGATGCTCCTCGACCACGTCTGAGATCACGTGCTCCCACCGCCCCGCTTCGAGGTGGGCGGCGGACCAGGAGATGCCGATGATATCGACCAACAGCCGCTCAGCGAGGCGGTGCCGCCTGATGACGGCCGTCGCCACCGCACGGCCCTCATCGGTCAGAGTGATCACGCGGCCGTCGCGCGTGATGTAACCGTCGGCCTCGAGACGGAGGATGACCTCGGAGACCGCCGCAGGGGTTTTCCCAAGTCGTTTGGCAAGCTGGGCCTGGACCGCGGGAATACCCTCTTCGCCGAGAATGGCGATCATCTGGAGATACTCCTCCACAGGAGGATGTGCGCTCGGCGCCATGATGCGAAGCGGATTCTACAACCGGCATGGCACGGTGGCGGCGTAACTCGCCTCCCCTCGCGCCGGCAAGTCGGGTGGAGGTCTCTCCGAAACGGCAATACCGCGCTGAGGGGACACGCGAGAGAACTACAGGTGTCTGAGCGTCACGAGCGCGATGTAGAGACCGAACCCGATGACCACGACACACAGCCCAGTTGCGAGTCCCCGGCGCCACCCGTGCATTCGGTGCTCGTAGGGCAGCGCCCGCGCTTCGAGGGCCAACAACAGACCGAGCACGATCGGCAGCAGGAGCGCGTTCATCACCTCGACATCGACGACGAGGTTGATGAGATCAAAACTCAAGAGAACTACAACAGCGCCCACGACATGGGCAAGGCCGTAGACGATGTAGAACTTCGCGTTCTTGCGGCACGGCAGGCCGTTGAGGCTGTGTGTCCAACCGAAGACCTCGGAGATCCCCCATGCACCGGCCAGGGACGCGACCAGACCCGCGACAAGGGCAGCGCCGAGGACTGCGGCCCCGAGAAGGACCTTCGACCCGACTCCGCCTATGAACGGGCGCAGCGCCAAGGACATCTCCCCGACACTGTCGAGCGCGACCCCGAGATGGTGGCGGGCAATTGTCGCCGCAAAGGCGGCGACGACGGCGACCATGATCAACTGGGTGAGCACCGCACCGACAGCGGTGACACGCCGTTCCCGCGGGATGTCTTGAACTCGCAGTCCCTTGTCGAGCACCGCGCCCTGCTGATAGAAGATCATCCACGGCATGATCACGGCGCCGACGTTGGCAGCTAGCAGCAGCGTGAATGAGCTGTTACCGAGCGGCACATGCCCAAGGCCCCGGCCGATGGCGCTGAAGCTCGGATGCGCCATCACGACTGCCGGTATGAAGGCCAGTTCCGCGAGGCCGAGCGCGATCCCGATACGTTCGACACGACGGTAACTGCCGGTCATGGCGATGCCGATGAGGAACGCGGCGGCCACCGGGACGGTCAACAGGCGGGGGACGCCGAAGAGCTGGCCCACGCCGGCAACGCCCGCAAATTCTGTGAGCAGTGCCCCGGTGCCCGCAAGAAAGAGCATCCCGGCCGACAGCAACCCCCATCCCCGTCCGAAGTGCTCGCGTATGAGGGCCCCGTGACCCTTTCCGGTAAGCACACCAAGCCGGACGGTCATCTCCTGGACGATGTAGAGGACCGGGATGAGCACGAGCTGGGGAAGGACCATCTCGTATCCCCACTTGGCCCCGGACTGGGCGGCAGTTATGAGACTTCCAGCGTCGGTGTCGGCGAGCATTACCACAAGGCCTGGACCACAGAGGGCCAGCAGCGGAACGACCAACCAGCGTGTCCTTCGCCTCTTGTCCTTCTCGACCGGGCGCGGCTGTACCTCCAGGTCCACTCTCGAGGGCAAGACGCTTGTCATGTCGCGACAAGCTGTCCGCCGAGAGAGCTACCTCGGGCAACTGCGATGATTGGAAGGGCCACAAGTGTCGCCGGTTTCAGGCGCCGGATGGTGCGAACACTTCGTTCCACGTACGGAGATGGATGATCAGTGAGACCTTCATCGGCACCGCGCTGGAAGGCCGTTGTCGACACGAACGGTGACGCCACGCCATGGGCCGCAATGGCATTGGACTGCACAAGATAGAGCCCTTCGCAACGCATCGGCTTGCCAGTCGTTCACTGTACGACACATGATTCAGGTTTCCCTAACAATAGTTGTAAGGGAGACCTGGAACCAAATTACGGCCCTCGGAGATTGCGGCTGGGCTCCGGTCCGACGAGCGTCGCCTGCGTCTCCCGGCGCATTTGCAGGCCCTGGGCATGATGTAGGAGGACGAACCGGCGCCGGGCGATGAACTGCTGGACGTCGTCACGCGCACGTCGAGGCGCTCACGGACGAGACCGAAACCTCGTCATATCAGAGCTTTGTTCATGCGGATCGCCGACCAGCAACCTCACTTACCGACTAGAGATGACGCTCTCCAGTTCGGAGAAGTTGAGCCGCCCGGTTCCTCCGGAGGCTTGTCAGGTCGCGCTCGGCCCCGCCGCCACCACCTCGAGGGCTTCGTCAAAGTTCAACCGATAGGGCCCCAGCTGGGTCAGCAGCCAAGTCACGCCTGCCTCGGCCCAGGCGCTGGCGTCCTCGCCGCCGCTGGCCACCACCACGACCTCGAAGTGCTCAAGGTCGGCACCCGCCTCGCGGAGCTGTTCACGCAGTTTCGCCACGTCGGCGGGCCGGGTCATCTGGATGACGACGACCCCCTGGAACCTGGCGGCCCGGCGGATCGGCGCCCGGTTGGGCCAGCGCGCTGCTAGCCAGATGGGGATACCACCTGGCCCCCAAGGCGTAGGCGAGAAGCTGATATCCGCGGCACGGAAGAACTCGCCCTCATGGTGCACCTTCTCGCCCGAAAACAGTCCAGTGAGGATTGCGAGACCCTCGCTCAGCGCACGTCCCCGGGCGGCGGCATCGAGAATCTCACCGAAAGCGGAGAGTTCGCCTGGGGGACCGCCGTCGTCACCGATGCCAAACCCGAGCACTAGGCGCCCGTGCGAGAGCAGGTCGAGGGTGACGGCCTGGCGGGCGACTACCGCCGGGCGCCGGCGTACCAAGGGCGTCACGAGCGGTCCGAGCTGGATTCTCGAGGTTGCCTGGGCAATGGCGGCCAGGCACACGTATGGGTCGAGGATGTCGCGCACCGGCTCGGCGTACAGGAGGTGATCCCACAGGAAAAAACCGTCCCAACCCGCGAACTCGGCTTGCACGGCCAGATGGACGAGGCGATCGGGGTCAGCCAGCCCGTCGAAGGCAGGCAAGAAAAGGGCCCGGCGCATCTATGCGCTAGTCCCCGTCGAGCATGTGGCGCTCGAGGTAGTGGTCCTTTATCGCCTCTCTGATCACCTTCGCGTTGCGCGAGCGCAACGCCTCGATCACATCGACGTGGCGTTTGACGAGATCGTCCATGTTGATGCCCTGCTGCTCGAACGACGAGCGCATCAACGCGCCCATCTGCCCGTCGAGCATGTGCCAGAGATCGCGCACGCGTAGGCGTTCTCCGGCCGAGACGATGCGCCCGTGGAAATCGGTGTCCGCATCGACGATCGCCGCCATATCGCCCACTATCGCGGCCTGTTTCATCTCCTGCACGTGGGCCTCGAGCTCATCGAGCGCCTCGGGGGTGATCCAGTTCAGCTTGTCGCAGGCGGCCCCGGCCTCGAGGAGGAACCGAGCGAAGCACGTGTCTTGGATCTCCGCAGCATCCATGCGCGCGACGAAGCACCCACGACGCTTGCTGATCTTCACCAGGTTCTCATTCGCCAGGTCGTGCAGGGCCGAGCGCAACGTGGTGCGGCTCACGCCGAACTCCTCTGCAATCTTGGACTCCAACAAGCGTTCGCCGGCCGCGAGCTCATCGTTGAGGATGCGCCGGCGCAGTTCGTCGTGGACCACCTCGGGCAGGGAAGCGCGGTTGATCAGGCTTCCAGGGGAGCTTCTCATCTCAGGCATCATCGCGTCCCTCGCCTTTCGCGGCAGAAATGAGCCTCTCCTCGGACAGAGGCTGGTGGTCCTCACCTTCGACGCCCACCGAGAAGAGCTCCGCCGGGCCGCTCAGGACCACCATAACGCCCGGTCCGTGTCCCGGTTGGGGGCTCGCTCCGTGCACGACGACACCGACGCTCATCCAGTTACGCCGGTACCCGGCGTTGGTGCGAGCGTCAAGGTCACTGATGGCCACGAGATCGCCGAGGCACAAGGAACGTGTCGCTGCTGTGTCAGAGTCGACCTGCAAGTCGACGTCCCACATCGCCATCGGCCGACCGATCCCATTGCCCACAAAGCGGCTCGGCAACATGGCGCGCACGCCCACCTTTAGGCGGTCACCCTGCACTGTGAGCCCGAGCAGCGAGAGCGCCGCGGGGGCGACATTCATCTGCGTGAGCCCGGGCACAGGCGCCGCGGCCCCCTGGCCACAGCTCAAGAGGGCAACCTGGTCGCCCGGCCGTAGGCGGGCGAGAACATCCTGAGGGAAAACTGCGATCACTCGCTGGCCGCCGCCGCGCTTGCCGAGCACGCTTCCGACATGGCCGAACGCGTGGCCGGTACGGACGGTGACCCGATTGCCGAGACAGGCCAGGCCCACAAGGGCATGGCGGGCGTCGTCGCTCGGGTGCACGAGACAGACGCCGGGCGCGGCGTGGTCGCCGACATGGTGAAAAACGCTCTCCCCGAGTCGCAGTCCGAGCACCGTGCCGCCGTCGCCGACGGCCACGTAGGACCGCCCGTCGCGATCCACACGGTAGGGCTCGGTGCCGACCTCGCCCTGGTCCACGTGGCCCAGCAGGTTGACTCTGACCACCTTGACCTCACTCACGGGTGCCCCTTGGTTGTCCGAGGTTGAAAGAGCTCAGATTCGCCGAATCATCAATGACGACCTTGAAGGCACCGGCCGGACCGCTCATGATCGAAGAGGGACCGGGCCCGTGGCCGTAGAGCAGGCAGCTCGCGGTCGAGATGACGCCGATGGTCGTCCAGTTCTCACGGTAGCCCCTACCGAACCGGTGGTCTTGGTCCGTGAGCGCCACCACGTCACCGACGCGCAGGACCTCCAGTCCGAGCGAGAGATCCTCGCCCATTCCTGCATAGGCGCCCATCAGGTCGGTGTTGGCGTACTCCGAAGCCATTCCGGCCCCGGCGCCGATCGCCTCTGGCGGGACAACGGCGCTGACATGAACCTCCAGTTGGCCCGTCGAAGTCGTGCCTGCCTGGAGTGCCGCCAACAGCGCCGGCGAACAGTTCTTCACCACCACCTCGGGGTGGTCGTGAAGAACAAGACCTTGTCCCACGGCAAAGACGCTGACCTGGTCTCCCGCGGTGACATGGCGCATGTCATCACTGTCCATGTCCACAAGCACGTAGGCATGCTGACCGATCACGAAGCCGGCGGCGCCTTTGGCAGGTCCCGACGTCACCTCGACACGATTGCCGATACAACTCAGGTACTGGAGGGCGTAGTTGGCAGCCGGGTCGCGGTGACGTACCGAGAGCCCGGGCTCGACGTGGTCGCCGGCGTAACCAGTCGCCGGATCGCCGACGTGCACGTCGAGAGTGACCCCGCCCATGCCGGGCAGAAAAAAGGCTCGCCCCTCCGGGTCGATCCGAAAACCGTTACGGTCCGCGAGGGGCGGCCAGACCTCGCCGGCGAGCACCTGGGTCAAGAGGCGGTCAACGTTGCTGGCGACGTTCACGAGCCTTCCTCCCTCCTTGTGCGCGTGCCGAAGCAAAAGCCGCGTACGCGCATGGCCGGCGCGGTGATGCAGCTGTTCCAGAGGTTCGGTATCGGCTGGCTGTAGCGCAGGCTGCTCAGCGCGTCCGTGCGGCGTAACGCCTCGATGATGCTCTCATTGAACCGCCCGCCGGCCAAGGCCTCGGTGCGCCTGCCGTTCTCGATCAGGAAGCAGGCGTCGCGGCTGGTGCCAACGACGGTGCCGGCTTCAGCATCGACAAGGCGGTTGTACCAAAGACGCTGCACGTACAGGCCCCGCTCGATGCCGGCGACGAGCTCGTCCTCGCTCTGAGTGCCCGACGCCATGACAAGGTTGGCACAAGCAGGCTCGGGGGATTGCTCTCGGCCGATCGAGGCGTGGCCGGTCGACATCCCGTCGGTCACCGAAGCGCTCGCCCGATCGCTCACCGCCGCGCCCACACGACCGCGATCGATGAGCACAACGCTTTTCTTGGCACTGCCCTCGAAGTCGAAGGGGAACGGCAGTCCGACCCCGGCGCGCGCGTCATCGGCGATCGTGACGAACTCCGGTGCCACGACTTCGCCACCGTGTTGGGCCACGAGACCGATGCCAGCTCTGAGGGCCGGGGCCGTGAAGCCGAAGTCAGGCACGAAGCCGACCAGTTCCCCGGCGGCGAGCGGCCCGAAGACGACGTCGTGGACCCCGTCGGGCACAGGAACCACCTCGCGCACCTGCGCCGTGGCGGCGATCGCCTCGAGCGCGCGGTGCTGCACGTTCAAGGTGCCGGCGTCGCGCGAGAGGTCACCGATGTACGACGAGGCCTCCCCGAAGCGGATAGTCATGGTGAAACCTGCCTCGGTGGCCGCCCCGTGGGCACGTACGCCCCGACTGGTCACGACCGCGAGCTCGCTCGAAGCCGCCGTCAAGGTGCCGTTCACCGTGCCCCCGGCTTGCTGAGCCGCGGCCATGACGATTCCGGCGAGACGCGAGCGCGCGCCGACGTCCCAGGCGGCCGTTGCTTCGACCCACAGACCCGTCGTGTCGCAGTCGATCTGGCCCGCGGCAACGTCATAGGGCACCTCGGCGCCCTCCAGCCCGTCTCGCGAACGTGCCAGGGCGCTGGCCTCGGCAACGGCACGCGGCACCAGATGAAGGGAGTTCACGGCCACGCGCGCGCTACCGGTGCCCACCACTGCGCGCACCAACACCTGGCACTCGATGATCGTTTGTGCCTGGTGGATCCGCTCAGCGGCAAAGCGCGTATGGTGACCCACCCGACTGGTGGCAGAGATCTCCACCTGGTCGGCAGGGCTGCCTGCGAGCGCCGCCTCGAGCGTCGTGAGCAACTGGTCGGCCCCGAACCATGTCCCGAGGCTCATGAGACTCCGATCTTGACGTCGCGTACCAGGGTGGGAGCGGCCCCGTGAGAGAGAAAGCCCCATTGCTTGGGCTCGCCCTTGCCACAGGGCATCCCGAAGGTGCGAAAGGCCTCGGGCCCGGCGGACGCCTCGACCGAGCCCCAGAATTCCGGCGTCAAGCCGCCGTAGGAGAAGTCCCGCACCAAGCGAGTTCTCCTGCCCTTACGGACCTCCCAGGCGATCTCGGTCCCGAACTGGAAGTTCCATCGCATTGAGTCGATGGACCAGCTGCGGTTGTCGTCGATGTAGTAGCCGTCGCCCATTCGCTCCAGGAGCTCGTCGGTCGAACCCTCGCCGGGCTGGAGAAAGACGTTGGTGGCAAAGCACAACGGGAGGTAGGCCCAGCCGTCCGAGCGCGCTGCCCCCGAGGAGGTGAGTCCCTGGCGTGCCGCGCTGTCCCGGCTCGAAAGAAAGTTGCGCACGACCCCTTCGCCGATCAGGGTCGTCGGGACCGTGCGAGTACCCTCATCGTCGAACATGAAGCTGCCCCGTGTCCCACGCACAGTCGCGTCGGCGACGATGTTGACCGCTGGTGAGCCGTAACGAAGCTTCCCGACGGCGTCCCGGGTGATGAAGGAACGACCCGCGAAGTTGGCCTCGTCGCCGAGGATACGGTCGAGCTCAATGGCGTGGCCCGTCGATTCGTGGATCTGCAACGCCATCTGGGCCGGACCGATCACCAGCGAGGAGTAGCCCGAGGCCACCACGGGGGCGCTCAGCAACTGAACGGCTTCGATGCCGACGCGCTCGGCCTGGTTGACAAGATCTAGGCCGAGAACGTACTCCCAGCCGGCGGCAGCGGTGTTGCCGTGGAAGGAATTGGGGTAGCTGCGTCGCTGAGCGAGGTGACCGTCGGCTGCAACGGCCAGCACCATGCCGCCGGACTCCACGAAGTGCTGTTCTTGGAGCGAGCCCTCGGAGTTGGCGAAGAAGCGGTGCTGACGCTTGGCGTTCACCCCCGCCTGCACGCGCACGACGCCGCGTTGGCCGCCCGCGGCGCGCATCGTCTCAACGACAAGCTGCTCCCGCTCAGCTGGGCTGACGAGGAACGGGTCGATGTCGACGTCAGTCTGGTAGAGACCGAGCTCAGCTTCACGCGGGGGAAGCGTCACCCGCGCGCCGGCGACCTCACTTGCGGCACGCGCGTTGGCGATTGCCGCGCGCGCCACAAGACGGGCGTCGTCATCGTCACGTAGCGGCTCGGAGGCGAAGCCCCACACGCCGTCCACCAGCACCCGTGCTCCGATGCCCGCGTGGCTCTCGAGACGCTCGTCGGGCGCCTGTTCGGAGACGGCGTAAAGGCGCAGCTCCTCGGTCTCAGAGAGGCGGACGTCGCAGAACTCCGCACCGGCGGTCTCAGCCTCGGCGACGACGCCACGCAAAAGCGGCATCGCCGAGGCCCGGTCCAGCTCGCCCCACTGGTGGGCGGCCAGCAGAGTCGTTTCAGGCACCCTCGACCTCGCTGAAATGCACCCAGCGCCGCTGTCGGAACGAGCGCTCGAAGGCGTTGATGGTTCGCTGGACCAGCGCGCCCTGGGCGAAGTCTCCCTGAGCCTCGGGCGCCTGTCCGACAATCTCGTCGACGAAGTTGCCTATCAGGTTCGAGTAGAACAGCGAAGGCCACTGCTCCCGGCTGGTTCCGCCGCTCGGGAAGTAGCGCTCGGGGATCTCCCGCTCGACGAACTCCACCGAGTTCTTTGTGGCCGTCTTGATGGTCTGGCAGATGCCGAACTCCTCGACCAGGCGGACTATCACGGCACCCTCAGATCCGTACAGGCGCACCTCGATGCCCGGGTAGTTGCCCACCGTGACGTAGGACGACTGCATAGAGGCGATGACGTCGTCCTCGAACTCGCAGATCCACATGTCGCCGTCGTCGATATTGATCCGCTCCATCTTCCCGCTCGAGCGCAGGACACGCTCGGGAACGAAGTTGCGCATCGTGCCCACGACGTTGGTGATTCGGCTCTTGACCCACCAGTGCATTATGTCGATGGTCGGCGCGCCATAGCCCTCGATGGATGAGACTGCGATCTCGTTGTCGTCTCCGGGAGCGTCCTCGGCCTGGCGAAGCGGCGTCGACGGGTCGATCCACTGGCTGTTCTGCTCGTAGCCGTTGAAGATGTAGGGCACGCCGACGAAGCCCTCGTCGATCAGGTCCTTGGCGTACTGGATCGCCGGCGCATAGCGGAACGTGAAGCCGAGCTTGGTCTTCAGGCCCTTCGCCTCGGCCAGAGCCGCGGCGCGCGAGGTCTCGCGCGCGTCGTGGTGCACCGGCTTTTCACAAAGCACGTGCTTGCCGGCCTCTAGGGAAGCCCACGAGATCTCAAAATGCGTGTCGTTGCCCGTGGTCACGTCCACGACGTCGATGTTTGGGTCGTCGAGCACGTCGCGGTAGTCGCTCACCGCGCGAGCGATGCCGAAACGATCAGCCGTCTCTTTGACGAGCGCCGGGTTGACGTCAACGACGGCGGCCACCTCGACACGTTCGTCGCGCTGCCATCCAGGGATGTGCGCGCGCTCGGCCCATCGGCCGGCTCCGATGACTGCGACCCGGACTTCCTTCTTGCTCATTTTCATTGCTCCTTCCTGCACCACCAGCGTGGACAGATCAGTTGTCGAGGGATCAGCGCCAAGGGGCGCCCAGAAGAGCGAGGGTGACCGCACGGGCCGGTGTCACTTGGCACGGCTCAACCTCACGCGCGGGTCGATGAAGGTGTAGGTCACATCGACGATGAAGCTCATGACCACCATGAACACGGCCGCCACCAGCACGGTGCCCGTGATCATCGGGATGTCAAGGGTGGAGATGGAGTTGTAGGCCAGTTGGCCCACTCCGGGAATCCCGAAGATCGACTCGATGATGAGAACCCCGCCCAGGAAATATCCCAGGTCCATCCCGAGCATCGTGACGACCGGGGTCAAGGCGTGACGCAACACGTGGCGGAAAAGGATGGTGCGTTCCGGCATGCCCTTCAGGCGGACGAACTCGATGAACGGCGAGCGCAGAACCTGGAGCATCGTGGTGCGCACCATGCGTGAGTAGAAGGCCGCCCCGCCGACCCCGAGGGTGAAGCTCGGCAGGACCATGTACCAGATGAGAGGGTGACCCACGCCGTTGAGCGGAAAGAGCGAGACCTTGTAGGCGAGGAAGTAGATCAGCATCAGTCCCAGCCAGAACGGTGGAGCGGAAAGCCCGAAGAGCGCGCCGAGGGTGGTCGCGCGGTCGATGAGGCTGCGTGGCCTGTAGGCGGCGATGATGCCCGTGGGGACACCGAGCACGATCTCCCAGATGACTCCGCCGAGCGCCAAAAAAGCCGTGTAGGGCAGCGCCCCCCAGATCTCGCTGGCCACGGTGCGACCCTCGAGGACGAAGGAGACCCCGAGGTTGCCGTGAGCCAGACGGGCAAGAAAACTCAGGTACTGCGACCATACAGAGCGGTCGAGGCCGAGTTGGCGGGCAATGGAGGCGACCGCCACGGGGCTTGCCTGAGGACCCGCAACCATACGGGCGGGATTGGCCGGCACAAGGAAGGCGAAGACGAAAGCAAGCGACACGACGCCGAAAACCACCAGCAGCATCTGCAGGAACCGTCGGACGAGCCACCCGATCATCGCCCGATCTCCCGCCTCGTCGCGTCCAGCACATCGGTCAGCCAGTCGCCCGCCAGATTGATCGAGAGCACCGTCAGGATCAGCGCCACGCCAGGCGCGATCAGAAGCCACGGCGCAGTCTGGAAGTACTGCTGCCCCTCGGAGATCATCCCGCCCCACGAAGCCTGGGGCAGAGGCACCCCGATGCCAAGAAAGGAGAGGGAGGCCTCAATGAGGATCGACGTCGCAACCCCGAGGGTGCCGTAGACGATGATCGTCGGCATCAGGTGGGGCATGACGTGTTTGAAGATGATCTTGAAGTGCCCGACGCCGAGCGTGCGCGCTGCGGTGACGAACTCGCGCTCTTTGAGCGAGAGCACCTGGCCGCGCACCACACGCGCCAGGTAAGTCCAGTACGCGAAGGCGATGACGAGGACCACGTTGCGAGTGCTCGGGCCCGTTACCGCGATCAGGGCCACACAGAAGAGCAGAATCGGGAACGACAGCACCATGTCGGTGAAACGCATGAGAACCGACTCGGTGACCCCGCCGACGTAGCCGGCGACGGCTCCGATCAGCACACCGATCGTCGAGGCGAGGGCGGTCGCGACCACGCCAACCAATAGCGAAACCCGCGCGCCGAAAATCAGACGCGAAAGCACGTCGCGACCGGCCTCGTCGGTGCCGAGGAGGAAGTGACTGTTCGGTGCCACCGGCGCGCCCACCTCCGAGAGGCCGTTGGCGAACTCACGCAACGGGTTGTAGGGCGCGATCCACGGCGCGAACACCGCGACGACCACGAGCAGCAAGATGAATAGCACCGAGCACAGCGCAACGGGGTCGTGCAACAGGCTCTTGCCGGCTCGGCTCCAGAAGTTGGGTTGGCTGAGCACGACGGGCTCGATGCCGACCAAGTCAGGGACGATCTCGTTCTCGGGCAGGTTGATCACGCCGGCCACCCTGGGGCTTGCACGCTCGGGCGCGAACGGAACACCACATGGCATGCCACCGACTGGCCCCCGGGGACGGCGACCAGGTCGGGGCGCACACGGCGGCACTCGTCGATCGCCTCAGGGCAACGCGGATGGAAGGGACAGCCTGAGGGCGGATCGCCCGGGTCCGGGGGCTCTCCCCGCAACTTGAGGCGGAGTCGCCCCCGCGAGGTGACACTCGGCACCGCAGCGATGAGGGCCTTGGTGTAGGGGTGCAGCGGATTGGTCAAGACCTCCTCGCTGGTGCCGTACTCGACGACTCGCCCGACGTACATGATGGCGACACGATGCGCCATGAAGCGCAGCGTCGACAGGTCGTGCGAGATGAAGAGATAGCCCACACCGGTGTCGCGCTGGATGTCCTTCAACAGATTCAGGATCTGCGCGCGGATCGAGACGTCGAGTGCGGCTACGGCTTCATCGCAGATGATGATCTCAGGGTTCACCGCAAGAGCCCGAGCGATCGACACGCGCTGGCGTTGACCGCCCGAGAGCTGTCCCGGGAAGCGTGTGGCGACCGAGACGGGCAAGTTGACACGGCCGAGGAGCCGCTCAACCTCGCCTGTGTGCTGATTCTTCGGTAGTCCGCGCACCGTCAGGGCCTCGCCGATGACCTCGAGCACCGACATACGCGGGTCAAGAGAGTCATAGGGGTCCTGGTAGATCATCTGCATCCGACGCCGGTACCGCTTGAGTGGCTGGCCCCGCAGGTTCGCCACCTCGGCACCGTCAAAGGCGATTGTTCCGCCAGTGGGACGGACGATGCGCACGAGCGTGCGGGCGACAGTGCTCTTGCCTGAGCCGGACTCACCGGCGATACCGAGCGTGTGGCCGGCCATCAGGTCGAAGGAGACTCCGTCGACGGCCTTCACAGCGCGCGAGGCCGCGAGACCCTTTCGCACGCGAAAGTGCACCGCCAGGTCACGCACCTCGAGAAGCGACGTCGCCGTCTTGCTCACGGGACTACCTCTGCGGTGCGTCGTCCCGGCCAGCTGGGTTCACCCGCGGCATGACAGGCCACGCGACGTGCCGAATCCCCCAATTCACGCAACTGTGGCTCGATGTCGAGACACTTGGGCTGAGCCAGTTGACAACGCGGCGCGAAGGCGCAACCGCGCATGTCGAGTCCGCCCACGGGCGGGCTTCCGGAAATCGAGTTGAGGCGTTCGGGCACCTCCTCGGTCATCGACGGCACCGACGCCAGCAGTGCAACCGTGTAGGGGTGTTGAGGGCTCTCGAGGAGATGCTCAGTCGGGCCTGTCTCCACGATCCGCCCCGCGTACATCACGAGGATCTCCTCGCAGAAATTCGCCACGACTCCGAGGTCATGGGTGATCAGCAGGACGGCACTGTTGTGCTCGGCCGTCATCTGCTCGAGCAGGTCGAGAACCTGTGCCTGGATGGTGACGTCCAGCGCAGTAGTCGGCTCGTCGGCTATCAGCAAACTCGGGTTGCAACTTATGGCTATGGCCAGCGCGACGCGCTGGCGCATACCGCCCGAGAGGACATTGGGGAATTGGCGCATCGTGCGCTTGGGATTGGGGATGCCTACGGCGTTCAACAACTCGACGGCCCGCGTTCGGGCTTGGGCTCGTGAGAGACGGCCGTGATAACGGAGCATCTCGGTGATCTGAACCCCGATGCGCACAAGTGGGTTGAGGCTGGAGAGCGGGTCCTGGGTGATCATGGCCACCGTGGTGCCGCGCCAGCGTTTGGCACTGGCGGCGCTTGCCGGGTTCTGGTCACCGCCGACGTAGACCTCACCGCCGCTGATGCGACCGGGAACGGGGATGAGCTGCATGATGGCCCGCGCCGTCATTGACTTGCCGCAGCCGGACTCACCAACGAGTCCGACGCGTTGTCCCGCTTTCACCGAGAAGGAGAGATCGCGGACGACTTCGCCACTGCCGGTCCTGCTCGGGAAGGCGACCGACAGACGATTGACCACGACCACCGCGTCGCGTCGCAGCACCGGTTCAACCGATGACGCTGAAACCACTGCTCTTGACGACGCGAACGCGGTTGGTCGTGGGCACTTGGCGGTTTAGGCGGAAGGGTTCTTCAACCAGTAACGGTCGATCATGTAGGCCCAGATCGGGTTCTGGGCGAAACCACCGACGTTCGAGCCGTACACCGTCGTCACCGTCCCGAAGTAAAGAGGGACAATCGGGTTGTCAGCGAGCAACTTCTTCGTCGCGGCGACGTAGTACATCGTGGCGCTGCTCGGATCGGCCAGTCCCTGGGCGATCTC
>Ga0181520_10009082_pt1 | contig 13859 bp, 10 predicted proteins | sample PEATcosm2014_Bin_29_FD_132451 | JGI IMG/M metagenome (GOLD analysis project Ga0181520, IMG submission 132451) | Peatland microbial communities from MTU Mesocosm Facility, Houghton, MI, USA - PEATcosm2014_Bin02_30_metaG | ecosystem: Environmental > Terrestrial > Soil > Wetlands > Peat | place... | reverse complement strand
GTATCCTCGATCGCGCACCCGATCTCCTCGCCATCGAGAAGAACCGAATACACCACCGATGAAATTTCCGATTCATGCGTCCGTTTATTAGAAAAGGTCAGCATCATGTTCGTCCACTCCTCCACTTTGCTCGGGTGGTTGCGGCCGATCGCCATTGCGGTTGATCGGCTCGATCGCGGACCGCCTTCCCCAGAAGCCATCGGGGGACTGGCGGATGGAGTCCAGTCGGCAATAATCCAAGGGGTCCCCACCTAAATCGGTACCCATGCGATAGTGCCGGTTCAAACTGCTTTCAGGCATTCTACGCGCAAAGAAAAATCCGGGCTGCCACTTAAATCCACTATTACTTCGGGCGCCTCGGGCTCTTCGCGCGTCGTCTTGAAGCGATTGACTTCCTCATCGAGTCGCGCGCTCCCCGCGCTGACCTCCTCGGCGAATCCGGTTACCGCGCGTATCGATATACCGATGTCTGAGATGCCCATGGCGATCTCGGAAATGTGCGAGGTGATCTCCGCCGATGCCCTCGAGAGGTCGTCCATCATCCGTTTAATTTCAAGGGAGCCTTCGTTCATGGCCGCGGAGCCCTCCTTGACGAGGACGGAGCGCTCCCGCAGCTCGACCATGGCCTGCAGTATCTGCTTGCTCCCCATTTTGATCTCGCTGATCCCCGCGAATGTCCCGGCGATTAGTTTAGCCCCGTCCCTGATTTTCGCATCGATAGCCGAGAACACTCGGCTCGTCTCCGCGTTAGCCGCCATGGCCCCTTCGATCTTCGAGACGATTATCTTGATCGACTCGGAGATGTCGCGGGAGCTTGCCGTCGACGCCTCGGAGAGCTTGCGGATTTCATCGGCCACGACGGCGAATCCGCGACCTGCCTCTCCCGCGTGAGCCGCCTCGATCGCGGCGTTCATGGCGAGAAGGTTGGTTTGCGACGCTATATTCTGGATGACGGCGGCCATCTCGCGGATAGTCCCGACATTCTGCGGTATCTCTTCGATCTTCGCGAACGCCGTCTCGAAAACGGATCGGCCTCCCTCGGATACCCGCACGAATTCTTCGGTCGATGCTCGGTCTTTCTCGGTAATGCGGCTCATGTTTTCGAGGGAGGAAAGCATCTCGGTGATGGAGGCCGTCGCCTCCTCGACCATGGAGCTCTGACCCTCGATTTGCGCGTTGAGGTCGGCGTTGCTCCCGACGATTTTTCCTATGGAGCCCACGGACTCGGCGATGTACGAGTCGAAGTTCTCAATTTGCTCACCAATGGAGCGGGTACTTGACTCAATTTGGGTCGCGGAGCCCGTCGCCTCGGTGGTCGCGTCGACGAGGCGGTTCTTCACGATGATATTAGACTTCGAAATCTCCTTGATGCGGTAGAGCGAAGAGGAGAGTCCATCGAGGAAGATGTTGAGGTTTTGGGCTAGCATGCCGATCTCGTCGCGCGATTTTACGCTGGCCCGCTCGGAGAGATCGCCCTCTTTGAGCATGGAAATATTCCGTTCTATCGTAATGATGGACCCTGCGATCCCGTTGGCGAGAATCAGGGCGAGCGCGATCATGATGCCTATGATGATGACGGCGGCCGTAGTAAAAGCGATCGCCCGCGTCGCGCTGATCTCTCCATCGATGATGGCGTACTGCTGCGAGATGGTTGTCTCCGAGGCAACGAGAGAATCCTGCATGACTGCCAGATCGGACATGAAGGATGCAAGGTGAGGCAGGACCGCTGCCACGAGTATTTTCTTCTCGGGACCGAAGTCGTAGGTGTAGATCATGGTGAGGTCGACCGAGTCCGGGAAATAAAAAATCGTATGGATATCGGTATCGAGGACCTGCATATCCTCGTTCAATTTGGTGAGTCGCCTATTATTCAGCGCCTGGAGATTCGTGATCACCTCGAGCGCAGACCGTATGTCCTTATTGAACCTTGGCAAGACCTTGATGTTCGCGAGATTTCAGAAGGATTCGTCTAGGACTTTGTTCGCGTCGGCGAATGCCTCGCTCTCCGTTTTGAGCATAGTGTAGGGCAGCTTGTTGAGCTCGATGAGCTGGTTTTTAATCGCATCATCCAGGGCCGCGAGATAACCTTTCTCGCGCTCGATCTGATCGGCTGAACCAAGGAGGGCGGCATATACGCCTGCAGCGGCAGCCAATACCAGGAGGACTCCCATAACCAAAAAGATCATCTTTATGCGGATTTTCATTCTTCCCTTCCTTACGGAGACCATTTGCGCCTGGCTGTGAGTATCTCGGAGGTCCGTTTTTTTTAGTTGCAGTTTATGTAAGATTTTTGTAAATATTATTTATATTTCGATGTAGCCGAATATCGGGGCTCCGATATTGGCCAATCTCGATCTTCAGTCTCCTTGCCGTCCTTTTCACCCGCGACCTGGAGCGGCCCACGTGATACTCGGATGAATTCACACCGACTAGGAGCCCGTCTTATGAATCGCCGAGATCATTCGCGAGAGGATCTTCGCACGTATGCGGGACGACCTATCCTGCGCCGTCAATGTCGCATAAGAGGATCCACGAAGAGAGGACGGAGGCCAAATATGGCTTTATCGTCGAACAAGAATTTTAGAAGAGAATGCTCATCGGCAAGGGAGCTCGATGAGCAAGCGCATCAGAGAGGCCGAGCTGAAATTAGCCGAGATATTCAATCATGAGATCACACAATCTCAAGGTACGCGTGGGCTCAGGCCGGAAGAAGGATGAGCGGATCCTCGGGAAGCTGATCTTCTGAGCGCAGCCTCCGACGTGGTTATTCGGCATTAACGACTGGAGCCATGTATACTGCGAACTCCTCGATCCCGTCGATGCCGAGGACCCTCGGCGCGGATGCCGTGGGCATGTCCACCGTGACCGAAGCCATCGCAGCGGCCCGCTGCGAGAGGTACCGAAGGAGCGCGATACCGGGATAGGTCACCCTTCTCATTCTCGACCTCTATGGACCCCTGTCTCTCATCGGGACCGGTGTTGGGGCGCTGAGCGAAAGCATGGCCGTCCGCCTTGCCATTTCGGCTTGACTGCCCGCCGAGTCCTTCTTACGTTTTCCATTCAGGCGAAGGTCCGGGAATCCCGGGCAAGGAGTCGTGAGCATGTCAGAGACTCGATCCGATCAGTACGAAGAGTGGTATAGCCCGTCCGCCGATATCGTCGCCCAGGCCCACGTCAAGAATTGGGACGAGGTCGCCGCGAAAGCCGATGCGGACTTCGTCGGGTTCTGGGAGGAGCGCGCCCGCGAGCTCATCGACTGGCAGGAGCCCTGGACCAAGGTTCTCGACGATTCGGCCAAGCCCTTCTTCAAGTGGTTCGTAGGCGCGAAGACCAATATCGTCTACAACGCCATCGACCGGCACCTGAAGGGAGCGTACCGGAACAAGCTCGCCCTCATCTGGGAGGGAGAGGACGGAGAGAACCGGACCTTCTCCTACCATTCCCTCAATCGCGAGGTAAGCAAGTTCGCCAGCGTCCTCAAGTCCCTGGGCGTCAAGAAGGGCGACCGGGTGACGATCTACATGGGCCGCGTGCCGGAGCTGCCGATCGCGATGCTGGCCGTGGCCAAGATCGGCGCGGTGCACTCGGTCGTCTATGGCGGGTTCTCCACCGAGGCCCTGCACGAGCGCATCGACGATTCGAATTCGCGGGTCCTCGTCACCTGCGACGGCGCCTTCCTCAACGGCAAGATCGTCGAGCTCAAGAGGATCGCGGACGAGGCGCTCAAACGCTCCGGCGCCGTCGAGCACGTCGTCGTCGTCAAGCGCACGGGCCACGAGGTCTTGATGGAGCAGGGGCGCGACATGTGGTACCACGACCTGATGGGTCTGCCCATCGCGGACCCGAAGTGCCCCACCGAGATCGTCGACGCCGAGGATCCCCTGTACATGCTCTATACCTCGGGCACCACCGGCAAGCCGAAGGCGATCGTCCACACCCACGGAGGCTATCAGGTGGGCGTCGCCACCACGCTGAAATACGTCTTCGACCTCAAGGACGAGGACAGATGGTGGTGCGCGGCCGATCCCGGCTGGGTGACGGGGCATTCGTACATCGTCTACGGTCCGCTCTTGCTGGGCGCCACCGGCTTCATGTACGAGGGCGCCCCGACCTTTCCCTATCCCGACCGATGGTGGCAGCTGATAGAGAAATACGGCATCAATGTCTTCTATACCGCCCCTACCGCCATCCGCGGCCTGATGCGCTGGGGCGAGGCCTGGCCCAATCGCCGCGACCTCTCGTCCCTCCGCCTCCTCGGCTCGGTCGGCGAGCCGATCAATCCCGAGGCCTGGCGCTGGTACTACCGGGTAATAGGCAAGGAACGATGCCCGATCATGGATACCTGGTGGCAGACCGAGACGGGCAGCTTCATGATCACGCCCGTGCCCTCGCTGGCCCTCAAGCCGGGATCGGGCACGAAGCCCTTCTTCGGCGTCCAGGCCGATATCTACGACGACGAGGGCAAGCCCGTCAAGGACGGCGAGGAAGGCTTCCTGGTCCTCAAGAGGCCCTGGCCGGCCATGCTGCGAACCATCTACAACGATCCGGATCGTTACGTAAAGCAATACTGGAGCAAGTACCCCGGCGTCTACCTGACGGGCGACTCGGCCAAGCGCGACAAGGACGGCTACTACTGGATCATCGGGCGCGTGGACGACGTCATCAAGGTCTCGGGCTACCGCCTGGGGACCGCCGAGATCGAGTCGGCCCTCGTAAGCCACCCCGCCGTCGCCGAGGCGGCCGTCATCGGCCTCGCGCACGAGATCAAGGGCACGGCGATCCACGCCTATGTCCTCCTGAAGCACGACGCGGTCGCCTCGCCCGCCCTGGAAGAGGAGCTCAAGCAGCACGTAGGCCGCGAGATGGGGCCGATCGCCAAGCCCGAGGAAGTGCGCTTCGTCGATCAGCTGCCCAAGACGAGGTCGGGCAAGATCATGCGCCGGGTCTTGAAGGCGCGGGCTCAGGGCCTGCCGGAAGGGGACGTCTCGACCTTGGAGGAATGAGCTCGCCTTTGAACGGCTCGCTCCCGCGAGGCGACAGTCCTCATCGAATTCTATCCGGCGCTTAACGGAAACCCGCGATCATGAGCGTTACATCCTTCGCTCGAGGAAGCCTCGGGAAGGGGCAAGAAAGCCGTCTTTAAATCTTCCATCGAGTAGGCGAGCCCGACGGCCTCGAACGATGCCCCGGCGGGATCCCGCCGCAATCCGGCGGGCGTCGGCTTCCGAGCGCGCCCTGATCGCCCGGCGATTTCTAAACTCGATAGGAGACACCGAATTGAAACTCGTCACCAAGCTCGTAATGTCCTTCGTCCTGACCGTGGTCGTCGTCGTCGCCGTCGGCTCGGCCTTCATAGATACGAAGACGAAGGCCGTCATCCAGGACAATATACGGACCAAGGCCCTCGTTCTCGTCCGGACCTTCGAGTCCCAGATCGCCGACGACTACGACAAGGAGGGCGAGGACGGCAGGAACGGGGATTTCAGCGTCGCCTTGGCCTCCCTGGCCTCGTCCTTCCCCGACATCCTGGAGATAGACATCTACAAGCTCTCCACGGGCAAGGTTGTCGCCTCTAGCCTGGCCGGCATGATCGGAAGACCCTCGAATCCCGTGGCTACCTTCGTCGCCTCGAAGGACGCGGACGTCGCGCTGTTCGACAAGGCGGACAGGCGGAACATTTTCGACGTCGCCGCCCCGCTGCACCGGAACGGATCGATCGGCTACGTGATGCAGGTCAAATCGGACATCGGGTCGGACATGAGGCGGATCGACGCGATCGTAGCGGAGGACTCGGCGATCGGGGCCGGCTTCATCCTCGTGGTGGGCCTCCTGGCCTTCGCCCTGTCGACGAGGCTGGTCAGGCCCATCAAGCGCGCGGGCGGCATCTTCCGCGATATCGCGGCCGGCGACGCCGACCTGACGAAGCGCCTCGACGCCGGGAGAGGGGATGAGCTCGGCCGCATGGCCGCCGACTTCAACAGCTTCGTCGAGAAGCTCCGAGTCATCGTCGTCGGCATCAAGGGCGCCCAGGGCCGACTGGCCTCCATGGCGGCCGCGCTCGAAGCGGGATCGGGCCGGACTTCCGCTTCCGCCGAGCGCATAGCCTCCAGTGTCGCCGGAGCCAAGGACAAAGCCGCAGACCAGGCCAAGGTCGTCTCCGAGTCGGCCGAGACTATAGAGGAGATCGCCGGGAATATAAGCGCCATGGACGATATGGTCTCGAGCCAGGCGGCGAGCGTGAGCCAGGCGTCGGCGGCCATCGAGGAGATGGTCGCCACCATCGCCTCGGTCTTCCAGGCCATGGAGCGGATGGCCGATCGGTTCACGGCCTTCAACGCCTCGGTCGAGGAGGGCCTATCCGCCAGGGATACCGCGGCGGGCCTCGTCGCGGGCATGGCCGAGCGCTCGCGCTCCCTGCAGGACGCAAACGCGATAATAGCGACCATCGCGTCGCGGACGAACCTCCTCGCGATGAACGCGGCCATCGAGGCGGCCCACGCCGGCGAGGCCGGCAAGGGCTTCTCGGTCGTCGCCGACGAGATCCGCAAGCTGGCCGAGAACGCGGCCATCCAGACGCGCGCGATCCGGCAGGATATCGGCAAGATGGGCGGCGCGATAGACGGCGTGGTGACGTCGACGGATCTTCTGGGCAGGGCCTTCCGCAAGGTCGAGACCGACCTCGGCGAGACCGGCAGGCTCGTCGCGGAGGTGCGCTCGGCCATGTCCGAGCAGCGCGAAGGCTCCCGACAGCTCCTCGGAGTAGTTCAAAGCCTCAAATCGCTCACCGTCCGGGTGCGCGACGGCTCGGCCGCGATGGCCAGGGGAAACGAAGTCCTGCTCGCGGGGACCGCGACGGTGCGCGCGGCGGCCGAGGGCATGAAGGCAGACATCGAGGCCATCTCCGCGGCGGCGGCGGAGCTCGAGGAAAGCGCGCGCGGCTCAGCCGCCTCGGCGACGAGCGCCGGACAGGCAGTCGAGGCGATGGAGGCCGCCGTCGGCTCGTTCAAGGTTTGACGGCGGGGCGGCTTCGTCCGCGCCGCGGCGCCGGGAGCGGCTTCCCGCGGACCGACGCTAATCCGGCCTGCCGGTGAGGTACTTCCTCCCCGCCGGCCAGAGGTCCTCGATCTGGCGCATCATCGCCAGCTCGCCGACGTGATGGGAGTTGTGGTCCGCCACGAGGAGCAGCTCGCGGAAGATCGTGTAGCCGGGGGCGTGGGGTATGGGACCGAAGAAATCCGTCGAAGGGTCGGTCGCCAGGCTCTTCGCCTTCTCCAAATAGGACAGGACCGCGGCGACGCTCTTGGCCCAGCCGGCTTCGTCGGTTCTTTCCTCCGGCCGGGGCCTGTAGCCCACGGGCCAGCGCGGCGACTTATGCTCGGGATCGAGGATGAACTCCACTATGTCCCACTGCGTTATCCGGATGTGCTCGACGAGGTGCCAGAACGAGTAGGGACAGTTTGCGGGCTTGGAGTTGATATGCTCCATGGGGAAATCGGCCACCGCGTCGGCGAAGCTCATGTGCGCGTTATGACTGTCGAGGAGCGCGAGAAGCTCCTTCTGCAATACCGTATCGTCCTTCATGATGGGCCCTCCGCTTCGAAGGATTTCATCGAACGATAACACCGAAGGACGGCCGAGGCAAGGATGAAGGTCCCGGCTTTTTTCGCCGGATATGGATCGGTCGGGCTTTACCTTTCGTCCATTAGTTCGCATTTTTGCACGAGGGAGGCAGCCGGATCATGGTCGCGATGAATGAACCCACGGAGCCCGCAGCCGACGCGGCGCGCCGCAGGATCGTCGCCATCGACGCCCTGCGCGGCCTCGTCATGGCGCTCATGCTCCTCGATCACGCGCGGAGCGGATGGAACGAGGGCTCGGGCATAGATCCCCTCGATCTCGCGAGAGGCTTCCCCCTCCTCTTCCTGACGCGCTGGATCACCCATTTCTGCGCGCCCGTCTTCGTGCTCCTCACCGGGCTCTCGGCCGGGCTCACGAGGGGAGCAAGGAAAGAGACGGCGGGCCAAGCCGCCTCCCGGCTCGCCAAGCGCGGTCTATGGCTCTTCTGCTTCGAGCTCATCGTCATCTCGCCGCTGTGGGGCAGGGTCGTCTTTCTCAACGGCATCATGTTCCAGGTGATCGGGGCGATCGGCCTTTCGCTCGTCGCCCTCGCCCTCCTTCAGATGATGCCTCGACCGGCGGTCGGCTTCGTCGGATTATCGATCATAGCCTTCCACAACCTGATTCCCGACCGCTCCTTCGCTACTCCCCTCGGCAATCTTCTTTGGGGGCTCCTGCACCAGAGCGAGCTCGTTCCCTTCGCCCCGGGATGGGGGGTGGTCGTCCTCTATCCCGTGCTTCCCTGGATCGGCGTCATGGCCTTCGGCTACGGGCTCTCGGGCCTCTATGCGACGACGGAGAGAAGGCGGAGACTCGCCCTCGCGGCCTCGGGCTTCCTCTTCATCGCGGCCTTCATCGCGATTCGCGCGATGAACGGCTACGGCGATCCCCGCCCCTGGCAGCGGCAGTCTTCGGCCTTCGTCACCCTCCTCGACTTCATCAAGGTGGAGAAATACCCTCCCTCGCTTCTCTATATCCTGATGACCCTGGGCCCCGCCCTCCTCTTCCTGGCCTTCTTCGATCGCCTGCGCCTCGCGATCGAGCATCCTCTCATCGTCTTCGGCCGCACGCCCCTGTTCTACTACCTGGTCCACCTCGTCATGCTCGCCCTTCTGTTGATACTCGCCGACGCCCTGCTCTTCGCGCTCCGGATCGTTCCGAGCTTCGGGGCCATCCCCTTCGCCTTCCCTCTCGGCTGGACCTACGCGGTATGGCTCGCCCTGCTCGCGCCGCTGTACTTCATCTGCCGCGCGCGGGATCGAGCGGGACGACGGCGGCCTCGTTGGTGGCAGGCCTGGCTGTAGCGACGGCTCGACCGGCCGACCGAGATGAACGATCTCATTTGATCACGGTGCCGGTAATGACTACCAAACTGGGCGCATAGATCGAGCTGGTCAAGGCAGTAAGCAGGAAATCCGTGAAGGATGCCCGATGCTCGATCGTTATTTTGATCGCGCCCGTGCCGCCCTTCTCCTGAATCGCCATCGCGATCGCGTCCTTGACCGGGCCATCGGAGAGATCGGCAGTCAGATTGAAGAGTTTCGGTCCGGCCGGTTCGCCCAGGAATTCGTTAACCCACACTTCTGTCCGAAATTCCCCGACCACAGTATAATTCTCTCCCGGCGGAAGAACGGCGAGGCCCGAAGCCTTGAAGGTAGTACAACCCGCCGCCGCGAGACCGAATAGAAAAGCGAGAAACAAGGCTCTATAATGCCGCATGATGCCTCCTCGAACGGCTCGATGCCGTTCCATCGCCCTAAGTCACTATATCTGCGCCCAGGCATCGACGTTGAGACACGAAAGTGCCGTTCGAAGTGTCGTTTTGCGAATTTATAGCAAACCCAACTCGCGGGCGCGGGCAACCGCCTCGGTACGCCTCTTTACCTGCAGCTTATCGAAGATTTTTCGATTATGACCCTTAACCGTATCCAGGGCGAGGAATAGCCGCTTGCCGATCTCATCGTTCGATAGTCCCTCTGCGATGAGTCGAAGCACCTCCAACTCGCGCCTGCTCAAAAGCGCGAGCGAAGGCCGGGAGCTGGGCAGATCGGATTCGACCTCTCTCTTCCGCTCCTCCGGCTCGAACGCGGCCAACAGCTTGCCTATATAGTCCGGCATGATCCCCCGGGCCGCCGACGCGTGCAAAAGCTCGGCCATCGGCGGGCCTTCATCCACGAAAGCGCGGATGAAACCGCCCGGCTCGGCCAATGCCAGCGCCTCGCCCAAGAGTCCCGCCGCCTCGTCCTCTTTACCGAGCGCGCGGAGGGCGATCGCCTGTTGAATCATCGTCTCGAGCCGCAGGTCCGGCCATTCCCTCGTCTCCGCCTGTCGGCGCAATGGCTCCAGTAAAGCCAAGGCCGCGTTCGCGTCTCCCTGGGCCAAGCGCGCTCGGGCCCTGCTGAGCGGCAGGTCCTGCGCCTCGGCCACGCGAGCCGCTCCTGCCGGATCGCCCCGGCGAAGCAGCAAAAGCGCCTGCGCGGCGCCCAGCTCAGGCGAGCGACGCATCGGACCTTCCTGGAGCGCGAATTGACCGGCCTCGGCCAAGATGGCATCGGCGCCATCGACATCGCCCCTGGCAAGCTTCAGTCGGGCGAGGAAGGCTTCGCAGACACCGGATCTGTCGAGCGCGCTGTCGTACCTGCGAGCCAGTCCTATGCTCTGTCGTCCGTGCAGTTCGGCGGCATCCAAATCGTTCCATTCGTAAAGGATGCGCGCCAGGCCGAGGTGGGCTTCGCCGGCGACCGGCTGCGGGGAATCGCCTGCGAGCCGCAAGGCGCGCCGGAAGGTCAGGGCCGCCTGAGGAAGCTGATTTTCCGTTTCCTGTACGGTGCCCAGGCCGATAGTGGCCGATATGTCGATGACTGTATTCCCGGAAGCCCGGCTGATGGAGATGGCTTCGGCATAGGCCCGAGCGGCGGCCGCTCGGTCTCCCTGGAGCTGGTAGGCCATCCCCATCTTCCAGATAGTGGCGGTGCGGACCGGCAGGTTATCGGGGCGCAGGTATTCAAGGGCTCGGCGCGACTGGGCGATGATGTCTTCCGCCTGATACCGAGTAGCGGCCAGCAGGGCCCGTATCGCGGCGATATGCCCTATGAGGTTTCGGGCCTGGTCGTCCGGCTCGACGCCCCGCAAGGCTCTTTCCGCGAATCGGAGCTTCTCCTCGACGCCGGTCGTCATGCCTGTCATCGACAAGGCCGAGGCGAACAGCACCCACAGCGAGGGCCTGGCGTCCAGTACCGTCGTCGGCAGCGACTCCAGCCAATTCACTACCATGGCCGATGCGCCGCGAAAGTGAAGGGGCATGCCCTTACCTTCGATCAGGCGCTCGGCTCGCTCTACGTCGTCGGCGGCGGCGGCATGGCGAAATGCCTCGAGGTTCTGTCCATTGGCCTCATACCATCGACTTGCGCGCGCGTGCAATTCGGCTGCGTCCTCGCGCGGCTGCCGCCGCAGCGAATCGGCGAAGAGATGGTGATAGCGATACCAGCGGCGCTCGTTGTCCAGGGGGACGATGAAAAGGTTGGCGCGCTCGAGATATTCCAGTGTCTCCTGCCCCGAAGGAGGAGTATCGAGCAGCACGGCGTCGCAGAGGGGGCCGCACATGCGGTCTAGGATGGAAGTGCCCGACAGGAAGGAACGGACGCTATCCGGCTGCTTCCGAAGGACTTCCTCGATCAGGTAATCCAGCACGAAGCGATGGCTGCCGGTGAAGGATTCGATGAAGCCGTCGTCGTCCTCATTTCCCTGCATGGAAATAGCGGCCAGTTGCAGGCCGGCAATCCAGCCCTCGGTAAGGACTTCCAGCGCGGCGATGTTCGTCTCGGAGAGCCCGAGGCCCATTACCCGGTTGAGGAACTCCGCCGCCTCGGAAGGCGTAAAGCGCAGGTCCTCGACGCGCAGCTCGGTCATTTGGTCGAGGGCGCGCAGCCGAGCCAGCGGAAGCCGCGGCTCCTCGCGCGTGGCGACGACCACGTGCATCCGGGGCGGCAGGTGCTCGAGGAGGAAGGCGAGGGCCCGATCGACCGGCTCGGCGGCGGCGGAATGGTAGTCGTCGAGGATGAGGACGAAATCTTCCGGGACGTCGGCGATTTCATTGAGGAGATCCGTCAGGATCGTTTCTATCGGCGGCGGCTGCGCGGATTGGAGCAGGCTCGAGGCCGCTTCTCCGATATTCGTCTCGATCGTCCGCAAGGCCGCGACGAAATAGGTCAGGAAGCGCACGAGATCGCCGTCCTCCTCGTCCAACGAGAGCCACGCAGTCGGCAACTCGCAATCGGCGACCCATTCGCCGATAAGCGTGGTTTTGCCGAAGCCGGCTGGCGCGGAGACGAGGGTCAGTCTACGTCGAAAGCCTCGGCCGAGGCCCCGGCCGAGACCCTCGTTCAGCCGCTCGATCAGGCGCGGGCGGAGAACGATCGTCGGCCGAGGTAGGGGGACATAGAGTTTGGTAGCCAGGATCGGCGAAGGCATATATCCATTATACAGCGACTTCCGCTCCGCATCACCGCGCGCGGTATTGCGCGAGCCGGCGATCCGCGGCTAGCCCCGAGCCGTCAACGCCGCGGCCGCCGCCCGTATCGTCTCGAGCTTATATTCCCGGTTCCAGCGATTGACCCCGACGAAGTCGAATATCTCGGCCTCCAGTACTCCCTCGCGCGATTTTCATCCCTCCTCGCGGATCCAACCGCGATAGTACGCCCGAGAGCCTAGCGGAACGCCGGCTCTCGCGAGCGTCGAATCAGGAGGCCGATGCCAAGCCCCGATGCGGCGAGGATCAGGCCCGTCACGGTGAATATCGAGCCGTAGCCGAGGGTGGCGGCCAGCGAGGCTCCGAGCACAGGCCCGACGGCGTTCGATGCCGAGGAGATGGAGCTCGTGAGCCCGTATACGCTCCCCTGCTTCCCCGGCTCGATCTGGAGCGCGATCAGCGCGTTCGCCGACGGCATGTCCCCTCCGATGAAGAAGCAGCTGACGATCCTGAGAATCAGCAGCTGGAGCGGCGAATGGACGAAGGCTTGGGGTATCGTGAAGACGGCGGCGGTCGCCATGCAGACGACGAGAGTCCTCCGATAGCCGATCCGGTAGCTCAGCTTGCCGAGGCTCGCGGCGGCGACGGCGCTCGCGAGCGCGCCTACGCCGAGGATGACGCCGGTCATCGTGCTTACCATCCCGCCTCGAGGCGTTATGCTCTGGATGAAGAGAGGGAGGAAGGGAGCGACGATGGAGCCGGCTATCTGGTCGGCCGCGACGACGGCCATGAGCGCCCATAGCGCCTTCGAGCGCGCCAGGGGACTGAAGTCCGGGATCAGACTCTTCCATATGGACTTGCGGTCCTCGGGAGGCGCGAAATCGTCCTTGGCGAACTTCGCGATGATGATCCCGGCCGAAAGGAGGAGGAAGGAGGTGGCGAAGAAGGTCACTCGATGGCTGAATGCGTCCGAGATGACGCCGCCGAACATGGGTCCGAGCGAGGCGCCGAGAAAGACCGCCATCTGCAGGAGGCCGAGCGCGTAGCCCGTCTCCTCGGGCGGCGCGATGGACGCGACGAGGACGGTCGCGGCGGCTATCGTGCCGGTAATGCAGCCTTGGATCGATCTCAATACGAGCAGTTGCCAGGGATCCTTTACGAAACCCTGTAGGACGAGGACTGCCGCGCCGCCGAACATGGCCCGCAAGAGCATAGGCTTGCGCCCGTAGTTATCGGCGAGGCTTCCCCACATGGGGGATAGGATGGCGAAGGCGATGGAAGGCAGGGCATTTATCATCCCGGTCAGGTACTTGATCCGGACCGGGTCGCTTACCCCGAGGTCCTGCAGGTAGAAAGGTATGATGGGAGTCGATGTGGAGAAGCCCGCGATCGCGAGCATTTCCCCCGCCCATATCGCATAGAGAGTCGTTTTCCATTGGGGTCGGTTCGGCACGGCTTGCATAGGTCCAGCAGGAGGAGCTATCAGGACTATGCCTCGTTCGGCGGACGAATGTCAAATGGTCGGAACCCGGTTCCGCGACTTCGCCCGCGAGACTCGAGCGATCGGCCTAGTCTCCCGTCGCGCGCATTATAAGCTGAACGTGTAGACGGCCTTGGCGTAGGGGTCGTATTCGGTCTGCTTGTAGTTCGCGCCGTCGCCGCTCGCGTAGTCCAAATAATTGATCCGCAAATCCGCCTCGAGCGAGAGCGCGCCGAGCTTGTAGCTGAGGCCGGGAATGAGGTTGAGGCCCTTGTTGTTATAGTATTCCGTCTT
>Ga0181520_10009079_pt1 | contig 13865 bp, 15 predicted proteins | sample PEATcosm2014_Bin_29_FD_132451 | JGI IMG/M metagenome (GOLD analysis project Ga0181520, IMG submission 132451) | Peatland microbial communities from MTU Mesocosm Facility, Houghton, MI, USA - PEATcosm2014_Bin02_30_metaG | ecosystem: Environmental > Terrestrial > Soil > Wetlands > Peat | place... | reverse complement strand
CCAGCACCAGTCCCAGCAGAATATTCCAGGGCCGGCTGCGCGTTGGCGCTAAAACAATGCGAATGGGCTTCATGGCAAGGGCGCTCCGTCTCGATGGCCGCTCTGGAAAGCTGCCGCGAGCGTGCCGGTGGAGCGGTCGAAGAGTCCCAGAGCAGTCTTTATTATCCCCGCCAGAACGCCGGAATCAGCGCAAAACGAGCCGGGAGGAACCTTGCTGTGGACCCCCGCCAAACAAAGGATTTAGCGGGACGCTCACCCGCCGATATATTTCGCTCCCCAGAGCAGCAGCGCGCTCCCCAGCAGAATGCGATAAATGGCGAAGACGGTAAAGCCATGCTTGCGTACCCAGTGCAGAAACCACTCCACTACACCCCAGGCCACAATGAACGAGACTCCAAATCCGATGGCCAGCACGATCCAGTTATCGGTCGTCATCACTACGTGCGCCGCGCCGCCGCCGCTGGGAAATACCTCTTTTTTCAGGTCCCATATGGTCGCTGCAATCATCGTCGGAATCGAAAGCAGGAAGCTGAATTCCAGCGCCGATGGCCGGTCCATCCCCACCAACTGCCCAGCGGCAATGGTAGACATGGAGCGCGATGTGCCGGGAAAAATCGCCGAAAGCGTCTGGCAAAGGCCAATCCAGATAGCCTGCGGCACGGTCATCTCTTCCACATGCGTAGTGGTGGCCTCGTAGCGCTCGCTCCAGGCATCAATGATCCACATCAGGATTCCGCCGATGAGCAGCGCCCACGCAATCACGCTCAGGCTGCCCAGGTTCTTCTCGCTCCACTTGTGCAGTGCGAGCGCGGGCACCGACGTGCATGCAAAGGCAATCAGCGTGAGCGAGATGGGATGGTTCAGCCAGGAGCTGTCGCCCTTTTCGCCTTTGGGGAAGGTGCGGATGAAATTCGTAATCCGGCCCAGAAACAGCAGCAGCAGCGCCAGGATCGCGCCTAACTGAATGACGATCGTGTACATCTTCCAGTAGGCGTCATCCAGCGGAATTTTCATCAACGCTTCAGTAATGCGCAGGTGCGCCGTCGAGCTGACCGGCAAAAACTCGGTCAGGCCCTCCACAATGCCCAGCAAAACGGACTGAATGTAAACGTTCAAGAAGCCTCCCACAACACCTTATCAGGTAGCCGGTCAAATTCTGCGAATCTCAACTTTCGCAGAGTATCTCGGCCAGCATCTCTGGTGCTACGTTGCCGCCGCTCACCACTGCCACAGCCCTGCGATACGCGGGCAACTGGTCCGCGTGAAACATCAGCGCAGCAGCTGCAACCGCTCCGCTTGGCTCGGGAACTAGCCGAGTCAGGGCCACAATCGCGCGCATGGCAGCGCGAATCTCCGCCTCGCTCACGGTAACAATACCATCCACAAAAGCCTGGATGTGGGCAAAGTTGCGCACTCCCACGCTCTGCGTGCGCAAGCCGTCGGCTATCGTTCGGCTGGTCAGCTCGGCTCGCCATGTGACGATTTTGCCGGTGCGGAAGCTCTCCGCCGTATCGCCGGCCAGTTCTGGCTCCACGCCGAAGACCTTCGCTCTGGGCAGCAACTGCTTCACCGCCGCGGCAATGCCGCTCAACAGGCCGCCGCCTGAAACCGGCGACAGCACCAGGTCCACATCAGGCATCTCTTCAGCAATCTCCAGGCCGCAGGTCGCTTGTCCCGCGATGATCTGCTCATCGTCATAGGGAGGCACAATCACGTAGCCGTGTTCGCGCACCAGCTTCTCTGCCATGGCCAGCCGATCGTTCGAAGCCACGCCCACATCAACAACTTCGGCCCCCAGCGCCAGCGTTCCCGCGCGCTTGATTGCCGGCGCGTTCGAGGGCATTACGATAACTGCCTTCGCACCCACCGCGCGCGCCGCGTAAGCCACAGCCTGCGCGTGGTTGCCGCTCGAATAGGTGATGACCCCGCGCGCAATCTCTTCCGCCGTCAATTGCAAAATCTTGTTGGCCGCGCCGCGCATCTTGAAGGCGCCGACGGGCTGAAGGCTCTCCGCCTTGAGCCAGATTTTCCTTTCGGTCCCGTAACCGGAGAGCCCGGGAAACGCAGCCTCAACCAGCGGAGTCTTCACCGCAATGTGTTCAATGCGCTTGGCCGCCGCGCGAATAACCTCAATAGAAATCAATTCACTTGCCATGCTGCAATTATCCACCATGAAAATCAACCGAAAAAACGCGGGCGCTCAGCAATATCTGGCGTCAGAATTATGACAGATGTGATACATTGAATACATGTATTCACGTGGGAGGTGACTATGGCTACTTCCATCAGGCTTGCGCCGGAACTCTCAAGACGGCTGGACCGGCTGGCAGCCAAGACTGGGCGCACAAAAGCTTTCTACCTGCGGGAGATGATCGAAGACGGTATCGGCGAAATGGAAGAGTATTATCTGGCTGCCGATACTCTCAAACGGGTACGCAAGGGGCAGGAGAAAGTGCACTCCGCGGCCTCGGTAAGGAAAGACCTTGGCCTGGACCATTGAGTACGCCGAAACCGCGAAGAAACAATTGCGAAAGCTCGACAAAATCACAGCACGGCGCATCGTTGACTTCATGGATGAGCGTGTCGCCCTGAGCAACGATCTTCGTGCGACGGGCAAAGCGCTGAAGGGTCCATTGGGCGATCTGTGGCGCTACCGCGTAGGCGATTATCGCGTCATCTGCGAAATTCAAGACAAGCTTCTGACAGTTTTGGTTTTGCAGATTGGGAATCGGCGAGAGGTCTATAGATAAGTGGTTTCATCTCCCTAGAACGAAGAGAGCCGCAGCCACGTTACCATCGATCAGTGAGAAACTTGGCGAGGTCAATGAAAGCCTTAGGAGGCTACTTCTCCGATCCAAGGTTTCAAAGTAAAATCAGCGACACCTCCTCTCAACACCGGCCTTAAAATAAATCAAAAAAAGCTGGCACGCAAAAGTACTTGTGGAGTATATATTGTGCATTCTCTGGCCCTCCCCTTTGGCCGGTAGAACCCAACCGGGCAAATTGGACCAGGTTCGAATGAATCCAACAATCGAGGTCGTCCTATGAACATGTTCCAGAAAGGCGTCCTTGCCTTTCCCTTGCTTCTTCTGGCGGGGTGCTGCAATCCTCCGCTGGTGGCTACGGTGAATGTGCCTACGCTGCCCCAGCAAGACTCGAACTGGTGCTGGGCGGCAAGCGGCGAAATGACAATGAAGTACTTTGGCCACGACGTGAGTCAGTGCACCGAGGCCAATAACGAGTTCGGCTTGAGCACCTGTTGCAAGGACAATGGAGGATCCTGCAACAACGGCGGATGGCCGCAATACACCAAGTACGGATTTACGGCCGATCAAACTAACAATGCGGCGCTGACATGGGCCGAGGTGCAGGGTCAGATATTCTGTGCCAATAAGCCGTTTGCTTTCTCCTGGCACTGGAACGGCGGTGGTGGGCACATGATGGTCGTCAAGGGTTACTTGACCTTGGACAATGTGCAGTATGTCGATGTCAACGATCCGGAGCCGTTCACCAACCTGAACACGTTGACTGGCGGTACGGAGACGATCATGACTTATGCCAATTACGTGAGCGGCAGCGACCATACTCACTGGAACGATTTCTACAACATCACTTATGCGGGAGGTAGCTAGCATGAAAATTCGTGAAGCGATGTTGTTGTTATCAGTTGCGCTGCTGGTTTCGGGGTGCAAAGGAAGAATGTTTCCGGCTTCGCAGGCCAATCTGTCCGGCGACCCGCCCGCGAGCGCGTCAAGCCAAGATGCAGCCCAGGCCGGCTTGAAAACTATGCAGTCGCTGGTCAGGCCGGAGAACTATCAAGGATTGGGATTCAGTTCGGTGGATCAGGTGAAGAACGCGCAACTGGGCGATTCGCTGAAGGTCTACAGAGTTCCCCTGGATGCGCTCTCGGCCTATAAAGGCGACGCCAATGCCTTCCCTCTTTTGCAGGACGCGCATAAGCTGATCTATCCAGTGACGGTGGACCAGCAGGTAGTTTCTTCGCTTTCGGCGACGCAACGCGACGATGGCTGGAGAGCGAATGAGTTCGGCAATTCGGCGCTTACGCGGGCGTTGGTCGCACGTCGCGCAAGCAAGGATGATTTTGTGGTGTGGGTACCGGCTCTGAAGATTTACTTCACGGCGCGAGGCGAAGGAGAAAAGCTGATGCTTACCACCATCATGGATGATCCCAGATTCGATTTCAAAGCGGGCCAGAATATTCCTGCAAGTCAGGCGTTTACGACTCTGCAAAAGTTCGCGAGCTCGTATAACGGGTTGCCACAATAGGTAGCAAAGAACGACTAGGCTTCGAACGATGAGCCTTGAAATAAGTCAAGCGGCGGAAGTGAATCTGCTTCCGCCGCTTGCTAACTCCTCAATTAACTAACTCCGCTCAAATTTCCAGAATCACCGGCATAATCATCGGCCTTCTTCCGGTCGTTTTCTGGATCATGCGTTTCAATTCCACGCGAACCTTTTCCTTCACCATGCCGTAGTCGGTCTTTTCTTCTGTGGTCAACCCATCGAGAGTTTTGAGAACCACTTCGCTGGCCTGTTCGGTGATATCCGCGCCGCCAAAGCCGCGCATCACAACCTCGGGCGATTGCTCCACCTTGCCGGTGCGCTTGTTGATGGCCAGAACCGCCAGAACAACACCGTCCTCGGAAAGAATGCGCCGGTCGCGAAGCACCAGATCCTCGACCACATCGGTCGACGAGCCGGAGTCGATCAGCACGCGCCCGGTAGTCACCTTGTCCTTCTTGCGAACATCCTTCGTGTCCAGCTCGAGCACGTCGCCGTCTTCAATCACGATGGCGTGCTCCACGGCGCCGGTCTCCATGGCGATCTGCGCATGTTTGTGCAGGTTGCCGTAGTTGCCGTGGACCGGAATGAAAAACTTGGGCCGCACCAGGTTGATAAGCAGGCGCATCTCTTCCTGGCTTCCGTGGCCGCTCACGTGAATCAGGCCGTTAGAGCCGTTGTCGTAAATGACCTGCGCGTCGCGGCGATACAGGTGATCGATCACTCTGAAAATGCTTTTCTCGTTGCCGGGAATAATCCTTGAGCTGAGCACCACTGTGTCACCGGCTTCTATGCTGGCGTGCTTGTGGTTGTCTACTGCGGCGCGGCTCAATGCGCTCATCGGCTCGCCCTGCGTGCCGCTGATCAGCAGCATCAATTGCTCAGGCGCAAAGTCGCGCATCTGGCTGGGATTGATAATCAGCCCCTGGGGGACTTCGATGTAGCCCAGGTCCTGCGCAATCTCCGTGCTCTCCAGCATGGATCGGCCAATCACGGCCACCTTGCGGCCATGTGCGCGCGCCAGCTCCAGCGCAATGCGAATGCGATAGATGGACGAAGAGAAACAACTGAAGAAAAGCTTCTTCTTGGTGCGCGAGAAAATCTCGTCCAATCGCGGAATAACCGCTGACTCGCTCGGCGTATAGCCTGTCCTGTCAATGTTTGTCGAGTCCTGCAAGAGGGCCAGCACGCCGCGCTTGCCGTACTCCGCAAAAGTGTGCAGATCAAAGAGCTTGCCATCCAGCGGCGACAAATCGATCTTGAAGTCGCCCGTGTGGATGACCACGCCAACCGGCGTTTCGATGGCCAGCGATACCGCGTCCACCACGGAATGTGTCACGTGGATCGGCTCGATGGTAAAAGGCCCAATCGTGAACTTCTCCCTAGGCACAATCTCCACCAGCTCGGTCTCGTCCAGCAGTTGGTGCTCTTCGAGATTGCCTTCCACGTAGGCCAGCGTGAACTCGGTGGCGTAGACGGGAACTTTGATCTCGTTCAGAATCCACGGCAGGCCGCCGATGTGGTCCATGTGGCCGTGGGTAAGGATGATGGCGCGGACATGCGCCCTGTTTTCAATCAGGTAGGTGATATCGGGAACAACAACATCCACACCCAACAACTCCGACTCCGGGAACATCAACCCGGCGTCGATCACGATAATGTCATCTTCCCAGCGAATCGCGAGGCAGTTCATACCGAACTCGCCAAGTCCGCCCAGGGGAATAATTTTCAGCTTTTTTGTTTGCATCTGTCAGATTCGATGCTACCACCCGCGGGCTTCGGCGGTCGTCCCATACTGCTCAACTGGCTGATTCCAGGCTCCAAAATGCAATCCACCCGCCGGGATAGCGCTTCATTCGCCGGGGAAACGGACGCCAAGCTCGCTTCGCGCCGCTTCCAGCAACCGAGCCATTCCCAGCGACAGCGCGTGGGGAATGACGGGACTGTCGCGGCGGCCCTGTCGAATCAACTCGCAAAAATGGGCTGTCTCATAATTGAAGCCGCCGGCCTCGAACGGCTCGTTCAGCTCCACCTTCCGGCCGTCGATATAGTGGATTGCCGCCCGCCGCGGATTCCACCAGTTCTCGTGGATGGTGACGTAGCCGCTCGGTCCGCAAAGCAGCGCATCGCCGCGCCCCAGCAAATCAATCCCGGTATGCAACTGGGCCATGCCGCGCGCATGCTCGGTCTGAAAGAGCGCCAGCACGTCCACTCCCGCCGTGCCCACCCGGCCCATCGTCTGTACTCGCTTCAATTCACCCAGCCAGTCCAGCGCGAGAAAGGCCTCGTACGGTCCGATGCCCATGATGCCGCCTCCGCCCAACTCGGCCGAGTGCAGCGGGTGCGTTTTCGAGAGGCTCGCGTCTGCGTGCCCCGCGCGCACAAAACCCACCGGGCCGATGGGATCGGCTGAGAGGTGCTCGCGCAGCCGCCGGTAGAGCGGGAAAAATGGCGGCTTCATGGCCTCCATAAACAACCGGTCGTGGCGGCCGGCCACCTCTAGGACTTCGACCAGCTGTCGCTCATTCAAAGCAGCCGGCTTTTCGCAGAGCACATGCTTCCCGGCTTCGAGGGCTCGGATGCAGATTGCTGCGTGGCTGTCAGGATGTGTAGCCACGTACACCGCATCCACCTCGGCCGCCAGAAGCTGGTCCAGAGAATCGATAGTTTGGTGCGCGCCAAACTTGAGTGCGAAAACCTGGGCCCGTTCATGCGTACGCCCCCAGACCGCTTCGAGCCGTGCGCCCTCGACCGCCTTCAGTCCCTCGGCAAAGCGCCCGCCCGCGTAGCCGGGTCCCGCAATGCCCCAACGAATCACTTTCCGTTCTTCCATTCGAGCTGGCCTGGTTTCAAAAAGTCTAAAGCCGGTGTTGCGCCCAAACGCCCTTCCTGCTCACAAACGAGAATAGATTGTGCACGATTGAATTCGACCCAGATCGAGATTCCCCGGCTAGGCGCAAACTTACTCAGTGTATTCCTTTGGCGTTGAGGTGCGGTCCGTATTCCTGGTCTGAACCCATGATGTGGTTAGTCAGCCAGTTCTTGAGAAATTCCATTGCTTCCATGGAAAGTATGATCGATTGGCCGGTCTCGAAACGCGCCTGCAAATTACTCACGCGTCTCGTCAGCAGGTCGTGCTCAGCCTTGTGCGCCGCCCCGCCTGGATAGCCGGTCTGTGCAAAGAGACGCTCTTCGCGGGCGAAGTGATACCGGGTGTATCTCAACAGTCCTTCAATAACGTCCTCAAGCGCTTCACTGGTCTTGCCTGCAAGAATTCCTTCATTGAGTTCGTTCAACATATCGATCAATTTCTTGTGATCGTCGTCAATTACTTTTATGCCGACGCTCATACTCTCATTCCATTCCAGCAGCGGCATATTCGGCGCCCCCTTTAAGATTCAGTGCAGGCCCGTGACCGCCTTCAACGGAACCTTGCATATGGCTGGGCCTGCCTCTTCCACGCATGCCGATGCGCTGATAAAACTACTTAACCGTATGGTCTGTCAATCACAAACGGAGCGCGGCGAAGTAATTCCATAAGGCGAACAGCCGTGCGCGAGCGTGGGAAGAGGAGTTTTGCCGGCCGCAAAAGCGATCGTTCGGCCCCGACTGTTGTAGCGTTTACCGCAGCAGGTCTTCGAGGGTTGTGCTCAGGTCGGTCTTGTCGTCGCGATATTTCACGATCACTGGCGCATAGAGGCTCAGGCTCCACTCCCTGCTCTGCGGGTGGCCTTTGCCTTTGCTCACGGCGCGGGAGCCGGGAACCACCACCGCATTTTCGGGCACTATCAGCGGCAGTTCGCCGTCCGCGCGCAAAACTGTTCCGTTCACCAGATCGAAGACAGGAGTTCCGCGCGTGAGGATCGTTCCAGCGGCGAGCACCGCGCCTTTGCGCACAATGGTTCCCTCGTAAACGCCGCAGTTGCCGCCTACCAGCACGTCATCCTCGACGATTACCGGGCTGGCGTTCACAGGTTCCAGCACGCCGCCGATCTGCGCCGCCGCACTCAGATGGACGTGCTTGCCGATCTGTGCGCAGGAGCCGACCAGTGCGTGCGAATCCACCATTGTGCCTTCATCCACGTAAGCTCCGGCATTGATGTACATGGGCGGCATGCAAACCACACTGCGTGCGACGTAAGCTCCAGCGCGCACCGCGGGGCCTCCGGGAACCACGCGCACTCCATTGTCCGAGCTGAAATGACGCACCGGAAAAGTGTCCTTGTCCACAAACGACAAGCCCGCCGCGGCTAATTCCTTCAGCGCACCCAGCCTAAAGCCCAGCAGAATTCCGCGCTTAACCCACGCGTTCACCCGCCAGCCGGTGGGCGCATCGGCGTCGGGTGATGCGGCGCGCGCCTTGCCGCTCTCTAGAGCCGCTCTCAGCTCCAGAAATGTCGTCATCGCCGCTTCGTCCCCGATTGCGCCGGGGCCGTCGGCGAAATGCCGCTCGATTGCGCTTTGTAGTTGGGTGAGGGTCATTGCAATCTGAGTCTATCAACACCGGGAGCGGCGCACCAAAAACCGTATAACTAAAGAAAAATGTAACAAGCCGCCGGCCCCTTGGCTGGAGCGCAAAAATTGTTGAGATTTGCCATTGACGAAGAGATTCGCGAACCGTTACTGTTTGTGGATTGCACGCGCTTCTGAAGCGGCAATGAGGACGAGAAAGTTATGCGCATTAGAATCGCAGGCATCGCGGCAATGATCTTGTTGTTAGCGTCGAGTGTTGCGTCGGCGCGCGATATTCCCTCCACAGGACTCACGATTGACGACGTCGTTACCTGGCTGCAGAGCTCAGGCCACTCGACGGAAGTGGTAACCGCCTCCGATGGCAAGCGGCACGTCAAGACATCATCAGGTGGCGTCACTTGGTCGGTCTATATGTTCGACTGCAAGGAGGACCGCTGCGGCTCTCTCCAGTTTGCGGCCGGTTTTGCGACCCATGGCAAGTTCGATATTTCGCAAATGAACCGGTGGAACACCAAGCAACGCTGGGGCCGTGGGTATTACGACAGCAGCAACGATCCCTGGGTCGAGATGGATGTAGATATCACCCCCGGCGGCACGTACGAATTGCTGGATGACGAACTCGCGACCTGGAACACCACGCTTGCTAACTTCGTCAAGATGTACAGTCTGTAATAAGCGCCTCGCCGGCGACTCACTCTCAATTCACGGTGAGCCTCGGCTATCAGGTTGAATCTTTGCCGGTGACGGGAAAGCCCTCCTCAATGTGAGGCTCTCGGACTCATGCCGCGTCGGGATGCGTTTTGGGGCGTGCCTCTCCGTTCAGGCGAACCGGCCGCAGCCGAAAGGAATTCTTCCCCTCGGGAATCATCGCCAGCGGAATAGGCGTTCGATCCGGCGTTTTGTGCATATGCCGGGATTCCAGCCATGCGCATAGCCGGGGATCGAATATCTCCGGCTCGTCCTGCCAGAAATTGGGTTTCAGTCCGCACTCAATCTGTAAATGATCCAGCTGTAACTCTATGCTCGCGATGTGTTTGGGAAAATAGCGCCGGACATTGTTCGCGCCCACATTCAGTCCGGTAACTCCGCGCCCCTTGCTTTGTGTCTTGACGCCCATACATACCTGCTATTCAACGCTCGATAAGGTCAGTCTAGAGAGCAGCGACAGGGAAACTCTGTTTCAGGTGCATTAAATCCGAGTACAGGTTCCTTCTTTGCAACTTATTGGACAGTCTGCCAATTCGGGAAAACTTTCGAATCTAAACTCGTTCAGGCCACCGGTCGCGTCAAGCTCCATCCTTCCGGCCGCTGCGTCAGTTCAAATTTGTAGCCGAAGCCTCTTGCGTTGTCGATGTAACGGAAGAACTCCGGTCGGAGGCAATACAAAACGCTCGCGTAAAGAGCCAGCCGGAAAACCCGCCCCAGCTTGAATCGCTCACAGTACGCTTTGATCAGCGCTGCGCGCCGCTTCGGCTCGGTAACTCTGCTCACCTCACCCCGCAACTGCACGCCGCAAATCTCCCTCCAACTCCTGGCGCTTCGATAAATAGTTGCGGCGGCTTGCGGAGTAGTTTCCAGGTTCAGGCTATGCAGGCTGCTCTCGGATGAAAACCAATACAAGGAGAGTTCCTTGTCGGCGAAATAGAAAAGCGGCGCAACGCAAGCTTCGCCTCCCTTGCCGCTTGTAGCCAACGAAAGAGTTGTCTCTTCTTGCAGGAGCGCGGCAATCAGCTCCAGTTGTTTCGCGGTACCTTTCATCGCGCTTTCAAATCTATCAGGTTCTTGCGCAGCCGGGACTCCCTGGCGCAAAAGAAGAGGCAGCCCGGAAATGCGGGCTGCCTCTTGTCTTACTGCCGAACTAGCAGGTTTGCAGTTTATGGCAGATAGTAGCGGAAGCTGGTCCAGAACATATTGTCGATGCCCTTGGCGCCGACGGCGGGAGTGCCTGTGCCTGACCAGCCCTCGCGGACTGCGTAGCCGTACTGAATGCTCTGACGCAGGCGGCCCTTGTCGCCCTTGTAGATGTCATACCAGTAACCGCCGGTGATCTCCTGAACGTCGCGGGATTGCGCGCCGCAAGAGCCGCCGGGCAGGAAACCGCTGCCGTTGTAGCCGGGGTTGACGACGGATGTGCAAGCGGAGTTGGAGAGCTGGCGCGAACCGTAGCCCACTGCGGTCGTTCCGGGGGTTGGCGTGGACCAGTGAGAACCGTAGGTGCCTCCGGCGGCGAGTTCCGCAGGGGTAACCTTGCTGGCAGCGACACAGACCGTCGCGGCGGTGGCGGGTGTGAAACCAATTGGGCAGAAGTAAGCGGTGGGAGAACTCAACGACGAGGCAACGGTGCTGCCGGTTCCGAAGTCGGTACGGCCTGCATAGTCGCCGCCATAGTTGATGTAGAGGGTCAGGCGAGGCGTCGGATTGGACTCGACGGTCAGCAGGCCGCTCAGGTTGTGAATGGGAGCGAGAGCGCCGTTGGCGTCGGACGTTACATCAGCCAGCGTGGAATCGCCGTAGCGGCCTACGCCCGGTCCATAAAGGCCCTTGGCGCCAAAGGTCAGCTTGTTTTGTGGGATCAAGGGCAGGCGCATGCTCGCGCCGGCGCCGCCGACCATAATGCTGTTGACGTGATAACCAGCTGTGCTGGATGCGGCCAACGCTGTTGTGGTGCCGTTGTAATTGAGCACCGTCGGAGCAGTGCCGGTGAAGATGTCCGTTATCGTGTTGCCAAGTGCGTCCTTACCGCCGAATTTGACGCTGTTGGTGGTCACGCCGGGGTAAATGGTCTCGTGGGCAAAGCCGCCGATACCGAAGATTTCATAGTGGCCCCAGCCCGGATCAATCGCAACCTTGGCGATGATGTCAGGTGCCTGGTTGAAGGAGATATTGGCGATGTTGCTATTGGCGATAACGGTGTTTGTGACGATATCCTCAACGGGCGTCACGCCGGCCGTGGCCGCCGTCCCAGTCTGTGTAAAGTAGTTCTGAATGTAAGGCGCCACGGATGAGACGCCGCTGATGGCTGCGTTGTAGTTGCCGCCGTTGGCTCCAGCGCTCCCGAGAACCGCATAGGGGGTGTTGCCAGCCATGGAGGCGGTATAGAGCAACTGCGGATTCTCAGCCGCGACGCCAAACGCCGCGTGCGCAGTGCTATAAACCACGCGCATGCCGTACTGGCGAGTCCAAACGAAGCCCGGAACGTAGTTCGGGTCTATGGTCAGCGGAGTCAGGATGTCGCTCGGCGCGCTGGGTATGCCTTTTCTGCCTTCGGTAGCCAGGGACCAAAGTTGTCCACCGGCAAACTTCCAGCCACTGTTGGTTTCGGCCTGGGCGTACAGAACGCGCTGGCGAAGAACGTAGCTGTTGGACTGGTTGTTATTGGACGTGATGCCGGTGCCCAAAAAGTCAGCCTCGTAGTAACCGCGCAGCGTGCCCCAGCTGGTCTTGCCTTCGGCCAGCATGGTGATGCGCGACTGGCGGGCCGAACCGTAGAACTCGCTCAACGAATAAGCGTCCGCGCCCTCGTAAGGGATCGAGCTGAAAGCGGTGGGAATGTCGCCGCCTGTGGCCTTCGAGCGCCACACTGTTTCACCCGCCACGAAGCCGCCTGGCGTGATGTTGATTCCCTTGTAGTGCAGGACACCGGGGTTGGCAATTTCTTTCTTGATCTTGGCTGTCTCGTCGGAGACCGTGGTCGCCAGGGAAGCCTGACTGCCCTTCAGATCGGTAACAGCGGATTGCAGGGTGGTTACTGCGGAGTTATTCTCCGTCACTGCCTGCTGCTGTGAAGAAACCGCTGCTTCCGCTTTCGCTGCTGCAGCCTGCGCATCTGCCGCAGCCTGCTGGGCCTTCTGCAGCTCTGCGTCCTTCGTGGCCAGGTCCGTCTTCAAGCCGTTGATCTGGCCTTCCAATTCCTGCTTCAGCGTCTGAATCTGCTCTGCCACTGACGGCGCGGGCGCCTTCGCGGTTCTGGTTGCCGCGGGCTTCTTTAAGGGAGGTTTAGCTTCGCTTGTCTGTCCATAGGAAGCAACAACGCTGACTGCCACCATTGCAGCGGCAGCGATCTTCAGTTTGAAGTTCATGGGGCCTCTCATTTTCCTTTCGAATCGGGTTGAATCGTGGTTTCGCTCATGTTCACTATCGAGCGCCCTGAACTCCCGCACCCCAAAGTTCCTCAACATAAAACTAAATCTACTTGCGGCGGGCATGCGGAGCGTAGGCTACATCCTGAAGAATGATCCGCACAAGCGGGGCTTTCCCCAGGACGCTTCGTTTTCAACATTCGCAGAAGAAGATGAAAATTTGACTAACTCAGATGAATATTTGACTAATTCACAGTACTTTAACAAACCAAACTGAAAGCAAAGGCGCCCTCCACGTCTGTGCTCAATCACGAAGCATGATCCAGCCGATTCGTTGCAGCAACCTTGCCGTACCAAAGACCCGAGTCCTTCACGGTTCGCTTCTGGTCGCGATAGTCCACATAAGTGAGGCCGTAGCGCTGCGTATAGCCGTCAGCCCATTCGAAGTTATCAAGCAGGCTCCACGCGTGAAAGGCCCTTACGTTTGCGCCATCTGCGATTGCACGCGCCAACTCTGCGAGTTCATCACGGAAGAAGTTGATCCGGCGCGTGTCAGGAACGTGTCCGCCATCCTTCTCGTACGGACCATCCAGATAGCCGCATCCGCTCTCGGTAATCTCGATAATTGGATGGTTATATTCGCGCGTAATCTGCATAACCAGGTCGTATATGCCGTGCGGCCAAATCTCCAGGCCTCCGTCGGTTAACGGTCCCTCGGTTGGCATCACGCCAATGGTTTGGGTGTAGCGATCGGGGCCGCCTGCCGTGTCCTCGGTCTCGGTGGCGACGCTGCCATTATTGCCTGAATGAAATGCGCTGCCTGCATCCGACACAATGCGGCGCGTGTAGTAGTGAAAGCCGATCCAGTCCAGCGGCACTTTCATGATCTGGTCGTCGCCGGAGCGGAAACCCATCGTCTCATACGGAATCTCGCCCGCAAATGCATTCGGATAACGACCGTGAATCGCAGTCTCAAGAAAGTAGACATTGTGCATGGCGTGATAGCGCGCT
>Ga0181520_10009077_pt1 | contig 13876 bp, 15 predicted proteins | sample PEATcosm2014_Bin_29_FD_132451 | JGI IMG/M metagenome (GOLD analysis project Ga0181520, IMG submission 132451) | Peatland microbial communities from MTU Mesocosm Facility, Houghton, MI, USA - PEATcosm2014_Bin02_30_metaG | ecosystem: Environmental > Terrestrial > Soil > Wetlands > Peat | place... | reverse complement strand
GAAGTGGTTCTGGTAGTTCGAGGAATAATAACCCAGGAACGCGTCCAGGCCCGCTCCCTGCCCGGTGTTGTTGTTTGCCGTCACCAGGACAGTCTCGGTAACCGCCTGGCCTGCGGGCAGGCTTCCTATGAAGAAGTGATGAATTGAGCTCAGAAGGTTCAATCCGGATACGGGCTCGACGTCAACTGTGACGTTGTTGGCATTCCCGTAGCCGATGTTGCTTATGCTCAGGGTGAGGCTCTGGTTGTACCCAATGTACAATGTCTGCGGGTTTGCCGCCACTATGGTCGCGACTATGTTTGGGTTCTGTATCCTCACGCTTATGCTCTCGTTGATTAGCTGGCTGTATTCGGTGCCCTGGTCAGAGTAGTATGTGACATAGAGCGGCACCGTGTATGTGCCGTTCACTATGTGGCTGTTGACAAGGTAGGTGGCCGAAAGGCTGGTTGCGGCTCCGGCTCCCAGGGATCCTATTGAGAATCTCTTTGTGCCTGTGGCTGAGAAGTTGCTGCTGTTCAATATGCTGACGGTTATGTTCCTTGCCGTCCCGTAGCCCGAATTCATCACATTCAGCATTACGGAGGAGGTGCTTCCCGGCACTATGCCGGAGACCGAGGGATTTATTGTCATGGCAGGGGTTCCGTGCACATAGAAGGTTATGGGCATTATCGAGGTCCCTGTGATGGTGGTCGACAATCCGGAAACGGTTTCGACCGTCTGGTACTGGGCCACCAGATCAAGAGTGTAGTTTCCCGAGGGCGTGTTCTTTGGTACGTGTACGGTATAGGTGAAATAGGAGTTCAGTCCTCCGTAGAGCCCGGGCCCTATGCTGCTTATGAGCGAGGGATTCGAAGGCGAGACGTTGAGTATAGGATAGCTTCCCTCGAGCTCAAGGTTGACATTGTTCAGCGTCGAGCTGTAGGAATCGTAGATCTGCAGGTCTATGGTCACGTTGTTTCCAGCAAATATCGGATTGGGGTTAATCTGGAGGCTGTAGATCGACAGGGCGTCCACCATTGATGCGGACCCCGAAGTTGTCACGGCGGCGTAGGCCGGCGCGATGATCGCTGCTACTGAAAGCAGAAGGTACAGGTACATTTGTTTTCTCATAAGATCACTTGAGTATCATAATTATTTATTCTATGGTGCTCTTGAAGAGCCTGAAGCTCACTATGATTCCCAGAATCGCGAATGCGGTTACCACTCCGAAATCAAGCAGGATGTGGTCAAGCGGGAAGTAGCCGTTGAGCATCACGTCCCTTATCCCTCCCGTTGCGTAGGTGAGCGGGTCCACGGCGTTAAAAGGCCGCAGGAAAGCGGGGAACGATGAAGCTGGGAAGAATGCGCCTGAGAGGAACCACAGAGGCATCACTATGGTCTGCGCTATTATCGCATAGACCTCTATGGCCTTTATCCTCGAGCCGAGCATTATGGCGATTCCGCTGAAGGCCAGCGCGACGAGGATTATCAGTGGGAAGATGTAGACCAGTCCGAATGGGCCCATCGCGATGCCCCCTCCGAGAAGCAGCCCGATTACAAGAGCCAGCAGACCGTATATCGTGGACTGGACGGTGCCGGAGAAGAGCTTGCCCAGGATTATGGCGTTCTTGCTTATGGGTGTTATCAGGAAGGACTTGATGTTGCCCAGCTGGCGGTCAACTATGATGGACATGCCGCCTCCGAAGACGCCTCCGAAAGCCACCGACATGAGGATCACTCCGGCTATGAGGAAAGCCCTGTAGCTGCTGCTGGTACCCTGGGTCGAGACCGCGTTGACATCGCTTTCTATCTGGACACTGCCTACGCCGTTGCTGTATTTCGCTGCTGCGTTTTCTATGGTGGGAATGGCTACTCCTGATTCGGCAAATTGGCTTGTCGCATAGTAAACATAAACGCTCGGTGAGCCTCCCTGCGGCTTGGGGAATGCGGGAAGAATGACAACCAGAGATGAGATGGTACCTGATCTGAGCATGTCCAGTCCTTCCTGCTGGTTGGTAACGGCCTGTACCGAGAGCGTGCTTCCCGATTCAAGGGTATTTATGAATTGCACCGATGAGGGGTTGTTTGCATAGTTTGCCACAGCTATCGGTACATTGGTAACTCCGTTGCCCAGATTACCGAAGAATATGATTATTATTAAAGGGAAGATCATCGATCTGATGAGGTTTGTCCTGAGGTTGCTCTTGAATATGAGCATCTCCCTTGTGAAGATCGTCATCGAGTCTTGAAGTAGTCCCATATCATCTCCTTCCGCCGAAACCTACCTTGATCATGTTCTTCTGGGCCTGCGCATTGCCTGAAGAGGTGTCATCCCTGATGCTGGCCCCGGTCAATTTTATGAAGACATCATCCATGGTAGGCAGGTGCATGCTTATGGTCAGAACCTCGATGCCCTCTTTTTGAAGCTCCTGTGCTATCTTTATCAATTGCTGAAGAGGTTTTTCGGTTATCGGTGCTTCCAGACGACCGTTGTTGTCCATCACATCAAGACCGAACTTCGATTTGAGGATTTTTGTGACCTTGACCATATCGTCATCTTTGACAGTTATTCCCAGTATGTTTCCCTTTGCCACAATCTTCTTGAGCTCTGCTGCGGTGCCTATGGCCTTCACCACTCCGTGATCTATCACTGCTATGGTGTCGCAGAGGTTGTCCGCTTCCTCGAGATACTGTGTCGTGAGGATTATGGTTATCCCCAGCTTGTTGAGCCTCTTTATCTCGGCCCACATCACTACCCTGCTCTGGATGTCCAGTCCCGTAGTAGGTTCGTCAAGTATCAATATCTTCGGCTCCTGTATCATGGACTTGACCAGATTGAGACGCCTCTGCATCCCTCCCGAGAAAGTTCCAGAAGCGACATCTCCGAAAGAGGTGAGGTTTGCCTCCTTGAGTGCATGGTTCACCTTCTCTTCTATCCTGTCGGGAGGAATGTGGTAAAGCCTTGCGAATATCTCGAGGTTCTGGCGCGCGGTGAGATAGCTGTCCACAACCGTTTCCTGGGTCATGAACCCCATCATCTGCTTTATTTTTTGGCCGTCATGGGAGTTGTCGTATCCTTCGATGATTATCTTGCCGTTTGTCGGCTTGAGGATTCCCAGTATCATATTGAGGGTTGTGGTCTTGCCCGCGCCGTTCGGGCCCAGAATTCCGAATATCTCGCCCTTCTTTATCTTTAGGTCTATTCCCTTGACCGCCTCGAAGTCCCCGAACTTCTTCGAAAGCTTCGTGATTACGACAGAATATTCTTCATTGGAACTCATAATATATCAACTTCTTGATGTTTTTGACATCCGCTATAAGTATTTTCTTCGCCTCCCGGGTTATCCTTGCACCCTCAGGAGTTATGGAGTATTTCTTCTGGACCTTTGAGCCGGCGAGCACCGATTCGCTCTTTACGAGGCCTTTGCTTTCAAGGGAATTGAGTATATTATAGACATCGCTCTTGCTTGTCTTTGTCACTGGGGTGAAGGGACAGGTCTTGAGCTGCTTGAAGATCTCATAGGGATAGGTGCTGTGGTGCTTGATCTTGCCGAGTATTATCAGCTTTGTCGCACCGCTGACCAGTATGCTTTCGATGGATTTCTTCACCTTCGTTCTAATCGCCTTTTTTATTTTGCTTTCCATCCTAAATGCCCAGATAGTCTAAGTTTAGACTAATCTAATTATATACTAAAGGTATAAAAGGATAACTTTATTGCCTGTTTACTCAATCGCAGAGCGAATATTAATATTTATCTAATGAAACCAATACGGGTATCCATGATTAATTACGGTGAGATAGAGGAGAAATGGCAGAAGGCCTGGAGAGAGGCGAAGATCTTTGAAGGCGATATCAATGACAGGAAGCCTTATTTTGTTACCGCCGCGTTTCCATATCCTAACGGGCCTCAGCACATAGGCCATCTGCGTACATACGGAACGGCCGACACGCTTGCGAGGTTCAGGAGGATGCAGGGGTACAACGTGCTCTACCCGATGGCTTTCCATGCTACCGGTACTCCGATCCTCGCCTTCGCGAAGAGGATAAGGTCCAAGGACGCCGACCTGATAAAGGACCTGAAGATGTTCCACATACCAGATGAGGACATAGCGAAGATGACCGAGCCGCTCTTCATCGCAAACTATTTCATAGCTGAGATCCAGAAGGGCATGATCAAGGCCGGCTACAGCATAGACTGGCGGAGGAAATTCGTCTCCATAGAACCCTTCTTCAGCAAGCTGATAGAGTGGCAGTTCGGCATGCTCAACAGCAGGGGCTACCTGACCAAGGGAAAGCACGCGGTAGGATGGTGTCCTAACGAGAACAATGCTGTCGGGATGCACGATACAAAGAGGGATGTGGAGCCGGAGATGGAGAAGGTCACCGCAATAAAATTCAGGATTGATGAATTGGACGCGTACGCCATCTGCGCAACCTTCAGGCCAGAGACGGTGCACGGAGTGACCAACCTTTTCGTGAACGAGAATTCCAAATACATACTCTGCAGGATAAACGAAGGGAAGGAGCAGGGCATAATCTCAAAGGCGAGCTCCGCGGATCTCGCTTTTCAGATGAAGATAGAGGTAATAAGGGAGATGGAAGGGAAGGAGCTTCTCCAAAAGAAATGCATAAACCCGGCTACAGGAACAACAATTCCCATCCTTCCGGGCTTCTTCGTAGACGAGAAGAGGGGAACCGGCCTGGTCATGAGCGTTCCCGCGCACGCTCCGTTCGATTATGCCGCGATAGAGAGGCTCAAAAGCTCCGGATACGATGTGGGAAACATAACTCCGATAAAGGTGTTGGAGGTCGACATCAGCAAGTCGTCGGCAAACGGCCAGGCAAAGAAGATGCCGGTAAATACGGACATTCCGGCGCTTGCCTATCTTGAGACCATCGGAGCCGAGCCGGGCTGCGCTTCTGAAGTGATAGAGGAGGCGACTAAACTCCAGTATAAGGAGGAGTTGCACTGGGGAAGGATGATAGTCGAAGGCTACAAGGGAATGACCGGACAGGAGGCGAGGGTGAAGATCAGGGAGATGCTGGAAGGCAAAGGAATGGCCTTCGAGCTTTACATGCTAATGAACGAATCGCAGGTCTTCTGCAGATGCGGATATGCGATCGTGGTGAAGGTAGTCGACAATCAGTGGTTCATAAACTATGGCGACAGCAGGTGGAAGGAGGAGGTGAGGGGATGGTTCGCTGAGATGAAGGTGCTTCCGGAGGGGGTGAGAAACGCGCTCGGCGCAGCGATAGACTGGATAGACCTCAGGGCGGTGGCAAGGGCGCAGGGGCTCGGCACAAGATTTCCTTTTGACAACAATTACATAATAGAATCGCTTTCGGATTCCACGATATACATGTCCTTCTATACCATCTCGAACATGGTCCGCGATCTCGCAGTGGAGAAGCTCAAGCCAGGGTTCTTCGACTACGTCTTCTTGGGCAAGGGAGATGCGGACAGCGTTGCAAGCTCGACTGGCATCGACTTCCAGGTAATACAGAAGTGCAGGGATTCCTTCGATTACTGGTATAGCGAGACCTCAAGGCATTCGGGCCCTGACCTCATCTTCAACCATCTTACAATGTATCTCTTCAACCATGTGGCGGTCTTCGACAGGAAGAGGTGGCCGAAGCAGATAGTGGTAAACGGAGTGGTGCTCAGCGAGGGGGAGAAGATGAGCAAAAGCCTTGGGAACACGACGCCGCTGATGGAAGGGCTTGCCAGATACGGAGTGGACCCGCTCAGGGCTGTGGTAATAGCTGGAGCTGATCTGCTGAGCGATTCGGATTACAGCAACGAGGCCGTAAACGGCATCAAGGAGAGGTTCGAGTACCTCTACGAGCTCTGCAGGAACATCGATAGCTACGAGAGCGTGGAGCTGAAGCAGATAGACTACTGGCTCTACTCGAAGCTCAACAGGAAGATAGAAACCACCACAGCGGCCATGGAGAAGCTTGAGCTGAGGGACGCGTTCACCAATGTGCTCTATAACTCGATACTTGAATTGAAGAGATACCTAGCGAGGGGAGGAAAGAGCGGCATAGTGATGAAGGACTACCTCTCCAACGTGGTGCTCATGCTCCAGCCCATAGCGCCGCACATGTCCGAGGAGATGTGGCAGATGCTCGGCAATACTTCCTTCTCATCCACAGAAAAATGGAGGGACGCTGACAAATCTATGATAAACGAGAAGATAGAAAAGGGTGAGGAGCTCATAGCCGAGGTCATGCAGGATACGAAGGAAATAATGGATCTGATGGCAAGAAAGGGAGGAGAGAGGGCGAAGTCGGTCAGGATAATAGTCGCAGATGACTGGAAGAGGGATCTGGAAAATCTTCTCGCCAAGGAAAAGAACGTTTCCGCAGTGCTCAAACAGGCCAAGGAGAGGGAGGGAATGAACATGGAAAAGGCCGCTAAGTACGTCGGAGGCATGGCAAAGAGGATGGAGAACGTACATGAAATTGGGATGACACAGGAAGAAGAATTCGAGGTGTATTCCGAGGCGAAGGACTACATCAGGAACATGATGGGAGTGGAAATCAACGTCGAAAAGGAATCAGAGTCAAAATCCCAGAGGGCTGACAGGGCTTCTCCTCTCAAGCCTAGCATAGACATCTTGTAACCCTTATCTTGCATCGGAGGATTAACCTGTTGGTAGTTATATTGGCTTTTCGCCTTCCGTTCTAAGTTCCACTACAAACGGTTCTATCTTCACAACCGTTCCGCGCTTAGCCAGTCCTCTCGTAACGTCAATGAAGGTAGCAACAGTTCTTGCAGCCGCATCGACATTGATGGTGTCCTGCTTTCCTCCTCTATCTTTCGCTTCTGTAGTTTTTATTCCAGCCATATTTATCAACTTTTATCTCATTAAACATCCAAGTTCGTCTTCATGTGCTGCTCTGCTGCGGCTTGAACCCACGTAACTTCCTTTGGCCTCTACCCACTTAGAAACCGCATCGCGTATCTCAGAGTCGGTTATGCCACCTTCATAATGAGTCGCAATGATTGAATTTTCAATGTCAGGATGCAGATTTGCGTTTTCCATCAGTTTTAATATTGCCGACTTAAAATCAGGATTGCTAATGCTTTGAAGTATTAAATCTTGGATTTCACGATCGGTTGTGTGAGATGCGATTTTTTCTCTTTCTTCGGTACTTCCTGTGGCAAGAATGTCAAACTGGGCATCCATACTTAACATCATGCCTTGATTTCCGTTGCTCGTAGCGTTTCCATTTGTAACATTTCCATTTGATTTGTCTTTTCTTTGGCCGCGTTCTTTCTTTAATGCTCCAAGATCTATTGCTAGATCTTTAATTGCATTGCGATCGATTTCTCCCGCATCTCCAGGTTTAAGCGGAATGATTCCAACACGCTTTTCGTGGTAGACATGAGTATTTCCACCATGAACTTCTCTTGTTCTGAGCTGGGCCCGGTTTACAGCTCGGAATAGATCGCCGGCGTTCACAGAACAGCGTCTACTAGCAAGGTCCGCTAACCATCTGAGTTGCGAAGGGACATCCGCCGATATATTGGGGTTTGTTTTGTTTGCCATTTTATCATTCAAAAAACATAGTGTCTACTATAGGGTATTGTTTTGCACAAATCACTGCTTTTAGCGATCTATGCAACTAGGCTGCCAATCGCAAAAGGTTAGAACTAGAAGTAAGAACGAGAATCTTGGTACTTCCAGTATTTTGCATTGACATGCGAATAGTGAATCCAGCAACATATTTAAGCTTTTTCTGCAAACTTTGCAGGATAAATGCGGACATGTCGCTCAAAAAAGAGGATAGGGATAAAAGGCTACACCTTACAATACTCTCAATAAGAGATACTTCGTGTGATTTGTTGGACAAAACTGAGGAAGGCATTACGAGGCGATCCGGAACAGGCAGCCTTGACATGGCAGATGCCAAGAGATACAATATGCAGATGAGGAGTGCAAGGAAGATAATAGTGATGGCCCTGCTGTTAAGCGTAGTGGTCTACATCTGCTTCTCCATTTTCGCGGCATACAGCAGCGGCGCAGCAAGCTTCAGGAAGGACATTGCCTCGATAAGTTGGATAGACTACCTGGCCGCACTGGTCTGCGTCTTTCTTGCGGATGTGATAGCCTTCCCGAAATGGGGGCTGTATTGCAGGAGGCTTGGGATAAAGATAGGCATAGCCAAGAACTTCGCCATATACATGTCGCTCAATTCCATGAACATAGTGCCGGGAAGGTGGGGCAGGGCGATAGCCTCATATTTGCTCAAGAAGACCAATGGCATAAGGTTCGCAAGCACGCTGCCGGCAGTGGTGGTTGACATCTTCACCGACTTTGCAGGTTTTGGGATAGTAGCCATAGCCGCAGCGCTCTTTGTAAGAGGTTATCTTCTGATCTCCATGGTGCTGGTGGCTATACTGCTCCTCCCTTTCGTCTTCCTTTTCAGCAGGAGGGCGTACAGGCTTGTCAGGAGGAAGCTGGAGAGGTTCAAGATTCTTAGGAAGGTGCTCGAGGGAGAGGATGCCTATTTCAGGGCGAGCAGGACCTTCGGACTGGATGTCTATCTCTATTCATTGTTGGTGACAATACCTTCCACGTTGCTGAGCGCTCTGGCCCTCTACTTCGTTATACTCACATTCGGGGTCCACATAGGCCTGGGATACCTCCCCACCATAGTCTTCATCTATTGCACAGTCACACTGCTGGGCATGGTCTCGGGCATTCCGGGCAGCCTGGGCGTTGCGGATGTCTCGATGCTCGGCCTTCTTCTCCTCTTTCTGCAGCCATTCGGTATAGACCTCGGCATTGCTTCCCTAGTAACCATATTCGCAAGGATAGCGACACTCTGGTGGGGAGAGCTCTACGGCTTCGGCTTCCTCGCGTATGTGGTCAGGTATTTGGAGTAACTGGTTGGAAAGGTAATATATTCCTTGACTTCAAATGAAATTCAAGTTGAATGGTAAAATGTGCAATTTTTGTTACGCCTACGGGATAGAGTTGGTTGGCGAAGGCTTCTTGGCGGTGGTGGAGAAGCCGAGAACCGTCATGACACGCATAAAATGCAAATGCAGGTGCGACGGCAGTTCATTAGCGCGGTTTGAGGGAAATGCACAGTGTGGAAGATGCGAGCATTATGTCATCGGAATGGAGAAGGCTAGAAAGGCGAAATAACGCAGTCTTAGACTACCATTATAAAGATTGCCAACGATAGGTAATTGATGATTCCATGAAGACTAAAAGGGGATACAAAGTCGACCTTGAAAAGGAGACCAAGAAGAATAATTACTTCAGGCGCGTTTTGTACACAGCGGAGCACAGCCAGCTTGTTCTCATGAGCCTTAGGCCCAAAGAGGAGATAGGAGAGGAGGTACATGCGGGCATAGATCAGTTCTTTAGGGTTGAGCAGGGGAAGGGAGCGGTGGTCATCAACGGAATCAGACATAGCGTTCAGGACGGCAGCGCGGTGATAGTGCCGGCTGGCTCGCGGCATAATGTGATCAATACTTCTGCATCCCAGAAGCTAAAGCTTTACACGGTTTATTCGCCACCGGATCATGTGGATAAGGTAGTGCACCGAACCAGATCCGAAGCGATGGCCAAGGACAAGGAATTTGACGGACGCACAACAGAATAGCCGAACATTGCCAGAAACGGTTATTGTCTCTGATTATCAGAAGGTTAAAACCTAAGTGAAAGCAAAATATTAAATAAGCTAAGTACAAAATGGTAGGTGCGGTGTATAAATGAAGAGTAATATGTTGATTGCGGTAGTCGCTGTTTCGATAATAGCAGGATTTTTGGTGGGAGCAGGGTCGGGCTACCTTCTGTGGCACAGACAGTTCCCATACGGTAGCTTCCAGAGACCTCCAGGAAACTTCACACACATTAATGCATCTAGGATGATAGGCACCCAGTTCAGCGGCTTCCCGTTTGCTTCGTCCTCGTATCTCATATCTGGAAATGCTAATCTCTCTCCGTCCGGAAAGATAGCTACAGATGACTTCAATCTGACTACAATTCCACTCCAGAACGGTTCGATATTGTACAGCATGAAGTTTGACGAGATAGGCACAACATACAACGTCACTTTGGGCCAGAGCGACAAACTGTACTGGATAGACACCAATCTAGCGGATGACATGAAGGGATCGGATCTCTCGATTGGCGATGACGGCTATGTCGCAGTCAATGCGACAGGATACATAGTCGCTTTCAAGTATCCACTCCCTGGAACCTAAGGTGCTACAACACGAAGATATTTGGCCATACAATAGCTGACATGTACATATGGTCAATATGCCTTCTGTTGCTGTTGGCAGGTGCGTCCGGTTATATGCTAGGCCAGTTCCCGTATGCGCTCGTCTTTGCTGTTGCGCTCTGCGCGGCCATCGAAGTTTTGATAAGGCGCTATTACCTCAAGCACGCCAAGCTCCAGGTGCCTTTCTCCGGCATAATTACTGGCCTCATAATAGGCTCTGTGGCTCCGATAGGCGTGCCTCTTCTTCCGATACTAATAGCCTGCGTGGTTGCCGTATTCTCAAAGTTCTTCGTAAAGGTAAAAAGTGTCAACGTCTTCAATCCCGCAGCGCTCGGCCTTCTCGTAGGACTGGGAATCTTCTCCATAGGAAGTTCCTGGTGGACCACAAGCACCGTGAATCTTTTGGGGATGGCCGTATCGATGGCGGTACTGCTTGTGGTAGCAGCCTACGAGGCGAGGAGGCTGGTGCTCGCCTTCTCTTTCATAGTAACCCTGGTGTTGTTTAGCGTGGCTACAAGCCCTCCGATCTCCTTGGCCAACTTCGAGATAGCGCTGTTGAGCGTCAACTGCTTCTTCGCCTTCTTAATGCTCACCGAGCCCAAGACCTCGCCTCCGAAGAAGAGGGCCCAGCTCGCATACGGAATCTACGTGGCCCTAGTCTACGCCCTTTTTGTGGTGTTGACTGCGCACAGCCTTTTCTTCGCAGAGGTAGATATATTTCTGGCGCTCCTGATTGGAAACCTTACCTATGCAATATACAGGAGCAGGGGTCAGAAGATCCTATAGGTTTTGAAGCAAATTCAAACGGGCTGATGGATCCGTCTCTTCTAGCTAGGGCTTCTTTGGAAAGTTTACTGCGTCTATATCATCAGATATCCTTTCCAGGTTTGATGCGGAGGAATCGCACTGGGCGGCAAGGCCTGGCAGATCCAGAGTCCAGCCTGGTATCGAATATTGGATATCTATGGCCGCTAGCTTTGTCGCGACGGCCTGGAATTCGGGATCCATGGCCTTGAGCTCGTTTTCTATCTTAACCAACTGTGAAAAGTTTGGTCTGGAAAGGTCGATGAGCTTCATCCTCATCTCGTCAAGTTCAGAAGGGTCCCTCGCTTCTCTGGGCAAAGAACTGTAGGAATAAAGCTTTTCGGCAAGGTTTCGAAGCTCTGCCGCGATATCGTCCAATTCATCGCCGAAATCTACGGCTTCCTGTGAGATTGCTTTTTCATTCTTCCTTTTCAGAAAAAGGTCTTCGCATTCCTGGGAGCAGAATTCCGCTTCCATCAGGCGCAGTATGGAGAACCTTGATTTTCTGTAGAGTATGACCGGGGTTATTCCTGCCAACTCTTTTTTGCAATATGCGCAGTTTTTCATCGGATCATCCCAGATAATTTAGTTACTATAGAGCGAAATAGATAATTGCAACTATAATGATGCTTGAGATTATGGAATATAGGTGGATCTGTCTGGCTTTTCCCATGTCCTTCTCATGCGATTCCTGATTGGTCACCACGCTTTTTGAGCCTCCTGAACCACTAAAGTCATATATGCCTCTTGCTGCAAATCCCGCACAGAATCTAAAATATCCTTGATAAAACCCTTCAAAACCCATTGTCAACAGAATGAAAGAGAAGAACAGTGTCCACTTCGGCAAATTGAATGTGAAAATTAGATACGAGACAATTGCGGCCATTACAAATACTATGGCGGCTAACTCGTATCTTTTTCTTATCTCATTTTTTCCTATGTTGCAGACTCCGGGCTGATATTTCGCCATGAAAAACACTATACCTTAATTTTGGCTTATGGTTATTTAAGCATACGATATGGACCCTAAGTGAAGGTTTATAAGTGACTGGCTCCTTATATTTATTAGAGGTAATTAAAGAAGGGAGATCACATAAACATCTTGTCTATTGTAAAAGGTAAACATAAAAAATAATTGGTGGTGAAAAATATGACAAAAGTAGCGACGGGGACTAAAACACTCAAGGAAGGTTTCGCAAAAATGCAGAAGGGCGGCGTAATAATGGACGTCGTCAGTGCGGAACAGGCTGTTATTGCCGAGAAAGCCGGCGCGGTCGCAGTAATGGCATTACACGCAATTCCGGTGGACATACGTGCTGCGGGAGGGGTAGCGCGCATGGCTGACCCAAAGAAGGTAGAGGAGATAGCAGCAGCGGTGACCATTCCAGTCATGGCAAAGTGCAGGATAGGCCACTTTGCCGAGGCTATGATTCTTCAGGAAATCGGAGTTGACATGATTGACGAATCCGAGGTGCTAACTCCAGCTGACGAGCAGTTCCACATCGACAAGAAAAAGTTCACGATTCCATTCGTGTGCGGGGCGAGAAATCTTGGCGAGGCCTTGCGGAGGATTGAGGAGGGAGCGGCGATGATCCGCACAAAAGGCGAGCCAGGAACTGGAAACGTGGTCGAGGCCGTGCGCCACATGAGGATGATAAGCTCAGAGATTTTGGCTCTTCAAAATATGAACAAGAAGGAGATTGCCGGCAAGGCTGCTAAATACCACGTGCCAATAGGGTCTGTTGAAGAGACGCGCAGACTTGGAAGACTTTCTGTAGTTAATTTTGCAGCTGGCGGTGTTGCGACTCCTGCGGATGCCGCACTGATGATGCACCTTGGAGCAGATGGTGTGTTCGTCGGAAGCGGAATCTTCAGGTCTTCAAATCCTGAAAGGTTCGCCCGATCTATAGTCGAAGCCACGCGCAACTACGACGACCCGAAAGTGCTCCTCAAGGTATCTAAAGGTCTTGGAGAACCGATGAAGGGCGAGGATATCTCGAAACTTGGGCTCCGCATGCAGGACAGAAGCACATAGATACTGGTGAATGCTTGAGGGTGGGTGTTGTCGGCGTCCAAGGCGCTGTTTCTGAACATGAGATGGTTGTCCGTAGCCTTGGTCACGAGGCCATACGCGTAAACAAGCCTGCACACCTTGATGGGGTGAAAGCGATCATCATCCCTGGCGGTGAATCCACGACAATAAGCAAGCTTCTAGACATCACCGGGCTATTCGATAGGATAAGAACGCTGGGCGAAGACGGCTTTCCAGTATGGGGCACGTGCGCTGGCCTGATCCTTCTCGCAAAGAAGGGAGATGATCAGGTGAAATCCACAGGACAGAAACTTCTCGGTCTTATGGACATGAAGATTTCCAGGAACGCGTTCGGTCGCCAGCGCGAATCGTTCGAAACCGAGCTTGACATCGGTAAAGTTGCAAGTGGTTTCCGCTGTGTCTTCATCCGTGCGCCTGCGATAACAGGTGTTTGGGGTGGATGCAAGGTACTTGCAAAATACGGCGATTTCGTTGTTGCCGCAGAAGAAGGCAACCTTTTTGCGACGGCATTCCATCCGGAACTTTCGGGCGACACGCGGGTACACGAATATTTTCTTTCCAAAGTATGAATTATGCGTTTCGGGAGGGTTCGGTAATCTTATGAATAAAGACAAAGAACTTGGATGATTTACACAATGGATTATGTCGGCCTGATTCCAAACCATATTTTTATTTTGGATCTTGTGAGGAAGTAGAGAATTATGATAGAAACGATCAACTCGATTATGTTGATTGTCTCTCCTTTGGTTATGCTTATTATCTCTGCGAGGATGAGTAGACTGACCAGGGTT
>Ga0181520_10009075_pt1 | contig 13879 bp, 14 predicted proteins | sample PEATcosm2014_Bin_29_FD_132451 | JGI IMG/M metagenome (GOLD analysis project Ga0181520, IMG submission 132451) | Peatland microbial communities from MTU Mesocosm Facility, Houghton, MI, USA - PEATcosm2014_Bin02_30_metaG | ecosystem: Environmental > Terrestrial > Soil > Wetlands > Peat | place... | reverse complement strand
TGAATCGTTTGATATTCATATGTCCCAATTTATCCTTCCCTGATTAAGGTGTCTTGAACGCCACATTAAATTCCGTTCAGAAAGCCGCCGCCGGCCGGACCGGACAGGACGATCCTGTCGCGCGTGGAGTTCCCGGGGATTCCCCGTCGCACGGCGTCCGAATTGGACGGGGGTTTGCCGTTTGGTTTGATTTGGTTTCATGGAGGTTGTTGATGCAACATTCCTGACCACGGGCCGTGGGGATTTATTCCGCAAAATTGATGTTTTTCAAAAAAAGTTGTGTCTGGCTCTCCCGGCCCTCTCGAAGTTGTCGGCACCCCGGGCAGGTTCGTGGTTTTGAACTCGACGATCCCGCGGCTGCGGAATTTCGTTCAAAAGCGGCGACCTGCCGACGCACTCCGAATGGCCTTCGACCCCAAAAGCCGCCGGCCGCTTCAGGAGACGCCGCCGGCCCAAAGATTGCAAAAATATCTCTCGGCAATTCCCCCGCAATGGTTCAATCTGATGGCGGACAGTCCGGGGATCCTCCAGATTAATCAGGCGCGCGCCATGCTGCTGGATCAGGGACCGGCCGGATGGACTGGCCACATAAATGGAACTCCGCCTCATCAGCCTGTTCGGTTGGCTCGCGATGATTTCAATCGCCTGGGCCATTTCCTATCATCGAAAATTATTTCCGTGGCGCACCGTCATTTGGGGTCTCGGACTGCAATTCACCCTCGCCCTGCTGATTTTGAAAACCTCCTGGGGCAAAACTTTCTTTGAATTTGCCGGCCAGATCATTCAGCATCTCATTCAATTTTCCACCGAAGGCTGCCAGTTCGTGTTCGGCCCTCTCGCCGATCAGGATTTGCTCGCGGCCAAATTTGGCCCCGGCCACAACGTCGTCTTCGCCATTCTCATCACCGGCACCATCATCATCGTCGCCGCCATTTCCTCGCTGCTTTATCACTGGGGCATTTTGCAAAAGGTCGTGCATGCCGCCGCCTGGGCGATGCGCAAAATCCTGCGCACCAGCGGCAGCGAGACCCTGTCCGCCTGCGCCAACATTTTCATGGGGCAGACCGAAGCCCCCCTCATGATCCGCCCCTATGTCCCGCGCATGACCCGCAGCGAAATCATGACCATCATGGTCTGCGGCATGGCGCACATTGCCGGCGGCGTCGCCGCCGTGTATTCGGCCCTGGGCATGGAGGCCGGCTATCGTGACACCGCCGGACACCTCCTCACCGCCTCCGTCCTCAACTGCCCCGCCGCCCTGCTCATCGCCAAAATCCTGTTGCCGGAAACCCAGAAAAGCGAGACCGCCGCCGCCATGCCCGCCACCGTGCCGCGCACCACCGCCAATTCCATTGACGCCATTTGCCGGGGGGCCGGCGACGGCTTTCAACTCTCCCTGAACGTCATCGCCATGCTCATCGCCTTCATCGCCATGATTGCCCTGGCCAATTACCTGGTCACCTGGCCGCAAACCTATTTCGGCCTCAGCCACCCGGCCACGCTGCAAACCCTCTTCGGCTGGGTCAACGCCCCCTTTGCCTGGCTCATGGGCGTGCCGGCCCAACATTGCGTCGCCATCGGCCGCATCCTGGGCGAGCGCATCGTCCTGAACGAATTCGTCGGCTATCTCGACCTGACCAGCCACGCCAAGGACCTGGCGCTCGACCCGCGCAGTTTCACCATTGCCATCTACGCCCTGTGCGGGTTCGCCAACTTCGCCAGCATCGCCATCCAGGTCGGCGGCATTGGCTCGCTCGCCCCCGAGCGCCGGGGCGAAATGGCCAAAATCGGGTTCCGTGCCATGATCGGCGGCCTGCTCGCCGCCTACATGACCGCTTCCCTCGCCGGTTTTCTGATCTCCTGATTTTTGTACTTTTTTCACTCAAGTCCCTCCGCCCCCCGCCGATAAGACACCGGGTTTGCAGGTGCGCGCCTGGCGGCGGCTAACCGCCGAACCTGAATGCACGATGGATTATGGTGTATGAATATCGAGCTAATCAGTGACCAGACATGGATTGCCGTCATTCAGGGGACGCGCCATGTCAACTTTGAATTCCTTGCGCTCCAACTTTTTCTTGTCAATCTCAGAAACCGCCAGCGGGCCGGTGAGATTTCCCTCCCGGACTGCATCCGCGAATTAAAGGGCTTCCACCAAAAATTCAGTCACCTCCCCATGGCCGCGCGTGATTTTAATAAAATCGCCCACGAGGAAATCCCCGCCACCTCCCAGTTGCTCGACCCGGCCGAGGTTGCCCGCCGCATCACCGCCGGTCAGAACCTGATGCTGGCCGGGGAGGAATCCCTGCTCGCGACGCTCCCGCCCGGCAACTGGATTGGTGGAACCAGCCCTTATTTCATGACCGGAAACGGAGGCTGTCTGTGCCAGGACAAAATCTTCGCCATCGAAATCCCCGGGGAATTTCCGGCGACCCTCCATCATTACACCGCCACCGACCTGCCCGGTCTTTATCAAGACGCCGGGGAAGGGATGGTCAGTCTGGTCATCCTGCCGGCGGACAGTCCCACGCACACTGAATTTGCCCTGCACGCGCCCGGTTATGCCGGGTATGCTCTGCACCCGCTCGTCGGCTGGGTCGCCGGCGGGAATCCTGACCGCCGCCACCACTCCTCGCCAAAGGTTTTCTGCGGCGGCCCCCAGCCACTGGGCGACGCCGCCGCCGTCCTGCGCCTGAAACTGCCCCCGGACTGTCTGGCCCAGATCAACACCATCAACCTGTTCCAGCCGGGCACGGGCGATTCCATCAGCTTTCCAACCACCGGTTTTTCCGCCACGACCGCCTTGATCAACGAGCGGGAGCAAAACCTGGCCGACTATTTCCAACAAATCAAGGCCGACACCCGTCTCCCGCTGGTCGCCAACTATTGCGGGGCCATGGTCAACGTCAGTTTAAAAAACGTGGACCATCCTAATCGCCGGGTCGAATTTTACGCGCCGGTTGTTGCCGGCATCGAATACCGGCTGGCCACCCCGGTCGGCGATTACGTTGCGGAATTTGAAACCCGGCTCCGGCAGCTCGCGCCCGATCGCGTGCTGTTTTCCTGCAATTGCATCCTAAACTACCTCTATTCCCGGCTTGAAGGCCGGCGCACCGGCCACCTCGTCGGTCCCGTTACCTTCGGGGAAATCGCCTTCCAATTACTTAACCAGACCCTGGTCTATCTCGAAATTGTCCGGGTCGGCGCCGCCGAACCACGCGAAATCACCGACCAGCTACAGGAAGCCCGGCTGGAACTTTCCGCCGCCCATGAAGAAATTCTGGCCGGCGAACAGCGGTTCCGCGCCTTGAGCGACTCTGCGCCCATCGGCATCTTTCTGACCGACGCCAGCGGAAGGGTGCTCTACCACAATCGCTGCTGCGAGCAACTGACCGGCGTTTCCCTCGAACAAGCCGGCTCCGGCGACTGGCTGCGGAATATTCATCCACACGACTTGCCAGGGTTGGTGGCCGCCCTCCAGGAGAGCGAGCGCGCCGGCCGTGACTTCGATCGTGAATTCCGGTTCGTCGGACCCCAAGGCGCGGTTCGCTGGGTTCACTCGCAGGCGACGCTGCTGCGGTCGGAATCCGGCGTGGTCACCGGACGCATCGGCACCGTGGAGGACATTACTGAAGGCAAGCAGTCGGAACTTGAAATCGAGCGGGTGAATCAGGCGTTGATCCGCGCCTCGCGCGAAGCCGGCATTGCCGAAATGGCCACCGGCGTGCTGCACAATGTCAAAAACGTGGTCAACAGCCTCAACGTTTCCGCCAGTGTCATTGCCGATCAAGTGCGGAAATCACAGGCCTCCAGCCTGGCCAAAGTGACGGCCCTGCTGCGCGAGCACGCCGGAGACCTCGGCACGTTCATCACCGAACATCCCAAGGGAAAGCTCGTGCCCGACTATCTCGAAAAGCTCGCCGCCACCCTGGCGATGGAACGGACGGCGATTCTCGAGGAGTTGCAACAATTCGATAAAAACGTGCAGCACATCAAGGACGTGGTATGCACCCAGCAGGGCTGCGCCCGGCTGACCGGGGCCAGCGAGATCAGCAAGCCCGTGGACCTGATGGAGGACTCCCTGCTGATCAATGCCGCCGGCCTGACGCGGCACGGCATCCAGGTGGAGCGCGACTATGCCGACCACCTGCCGGATTTCACCGTGGAAAAGCCCAAGGTCCTGCAGATCCTGGTAAACCTCATTCGCAATGCCAAACAAGCGTGCCAGGCCTCCGGCCGACCCGGCCAAAAAGTGGTTTTGCAGATTGCCAATGGCGGCGAATTCATCCGTTTTGCCGTCCGGGACAACGGCATTGGAATCCCCCCGGAAAATCTGGGCCGCCTGTTTGAGCACGGATTCACCACCAAGAAAGACGGCCACGGTTTCGGCCTGCACAGCGCCGCGCTGGCCGTCCGCGACCTCGGCGGCGAGCTGCAGGCGCACAGCGACGGCGTGGGCGCCGGGGCCACCTTCAGCCTCCGGCTGCCCCTGAGCCCGCCGGCCGCCCATCGTTAGAAATCCGCTCCCGGATGATCGTGCGCCAAAAAAAATAAAACGGCATTTTTCGTTACCTAGTAACGCGTTTTGCCCCAAACTGGGTGTATTACACCTACTTTTTGCCGGTTTCCAATTCGTGCAACCCCTTGACCATCAGCGGGATCTGACCCGGCCCCGGCGGCCGGGTTGTCAAGTAATTTTAAAAATTCAAAAACGACCATTTTACGTTACTAGGTAACGGGCTTTTTTCCCAAACGGGTGCAGACTGGTCACCAGATGATTGCGAGATCACAACGCCAGGCATCGGACGGACGGGGCGCCGGCGCCTCCCCCGCCCCGTCCGCCGAAGCCGTCCGCCGCGCCCGAAACCCGCGCGCAGCCTTCCGCCGCGCGTCCCCCGCGTGCCGTCTCGCGGGCTTTCCAACCCCGCCATGTGAAAAACACCGTAAAGAACGGTTTGGATCAAAAAGGAACCAAACAGAAACAGGAAGAACCCCATCCCGCCATGCAAAAAAAACCGAAAAGATCAAATGGGATCAAAAAGGATCATCAAAAAGAATTCTGTTTGGGCCGGGAGATGTCCGCCGAGGCGCCAAGCCGGCATCGCAAAACGCTCTCGCCCGGCAGGCCGGGTCCCCTGACGCGGCCGCGGGCGTTAAACCCGGTCAAGCCCGGTCAAACCCTTGATCCAATCCAATCAAACCGAATCAAAGTGAATCCGACCCAATTCGACCTTTCAAGTCTGCCGGAGGGACGCCCTCTCGGGAGCTCACGCCTTGATGGGCGGCGGCGTGGCGGCGGCGGGCTCGGTTCGCCCGGCCAGGATCGCCCCCAACATTTCACGGTTCGGGGGAATCAGGGTGATGCGGGCCGGGCCGGAGACGATGTTTTGCACTTCCAACACATCAAACAGCGCCTTGCTCACCCGGGCGTCCCGGGAGATTTCCTTGAGGGCTTCGCCCACGATGTGCGGGCGCATGGCGGCGGCCTTGGCGAATTCGATGGCGGCCTGGCGTTCCGCCGTGCTGCTGATGATGCTCACTTGGTTCGCCCCGGCCTGTTTGATGGCGGAAGTGACCTGCCGCAGGCGGTTGACCACCTTCGCCTCGATCTGGCTGATCATCCCGGCGTCGCGGAAATGGACTTTGCGGATGTAAACCGAACCGAGTTGGAAGCCCCATTCGTTGGATTTGGGCGAAACCTCGTCGCGCACGGTCTGGCTCATCGCATGGCGGTTCTCCAGCATTTTGTCCAAAGGCATGTTGCTGAGGCAGCGGACGGTGGAATTGCTCACGTTGGCGCCCAGGGAACCACGCGGATCGGCATTCTTGAACAGGTAGGCAATCGGGTCGCTGATGTACATCTCGTACCAGATGCCAATCCCCATCGGCGCTCCCTCCTCGGAATTGACCGGCTGGCTGCGGAGATAGGCCTGGTCCAAACGGAGGTCCAGTTCGTGGCACTGGCCGAGCCAGTTCACGATGACGGCCTTCGGTCCGAGTTTGGCCACCAGGAAATGCAGGCCCGGTTCGTTGATGACCGCCACGACCTTGCCGAAGAGCATGTAAACCTTGCACCGGCCTTCATTAACAATGGTGTACAGGCCAAGCGCGCGCGTCACCCCCAGGACCAGGGGCACGAGGATGGAACACACCATGAACGTGGCCACGATGGCGATGAAAAAGCGGCCCAGGGGGCCAACGCTGAAACTGGTGAAGTCAGGATTCATTGTTTTGCCTCCAGAATGACGGATTGAGCCTGGCTGTAAAGGGACAGCCGGACGTTGCGCACATAAGTGTCCAGCGCACCCGGACCGTGCTCGTTCAGATCGGAAAGCTGGGCGGTGAGCTGGCGCAGGGGCTCGACTTCCGCCTGGGCCTTGAGCGTCTCGATTTCCACCGCGCGCTTGGATTGTTCGATTTTTTGGTCCGCGCCGGCCTGGGCCAGGCTGATGTCCGAGGACACTTGGTTGTGGGCGGTGTTGATGGCGGCCAGGGCCGATTCGACCTCCGGCGGCGGATCAATGCCCGTGATGAGCGAGGCGTCAAACACAATGCCGTAACGGGCGGCCGAAGAGAGGCATTCCTGGTCCATCCGCTCATTGAGTTCGCGCAGGTTTTTGCGGAGGTCGTTGATGGAAATGCCGATGACGGCGCTGGTGGCGGCCACGACATCCCCCTCGGGCACCTCGGTTTTGGGCGCCTCAAAATTGGCGATGCGCTCGCGCAAAATGGAAACGAAGTAGCCCATCACATGGGAGATCGGACGCTTCACCCCGAACAGGTAGGCGTACAGGTTCCGCTCGGACACGCGATAGCGCAACTGGCCGGTCAGTCCGGTGTTGAGCTGGTCCTTGGTGACCGCTTCGAGAATCTGGCCGTCACTGTTGGCGGAAGAATCATCAGGATCGTAGGCCATGCTCAGGGTTTGCGTCGCCACGGAAACCTTGTAAACCTTTTCCCAGGGCCATTTGAAATAGGGGCCGCCGGGTGGAATGACCCGCACTTGGGGGTAATTATAGCGTTCCCGCTCATCGTCCCGGAGCTGCTCGGAGATGGGATCGTTGAGCGTCGTCTGATCGGCGATCCGGTCGGCGCGGCCGAAGCTGGTTTTGACCGCGCGTTCATTTTGATCCACGGTGTAAAGTCCGCCGGCCAGGTAGCGGGTGAGAAACCAGACCACCAGGCCAATGATACAACCAAAGAGTATGGACATAGATTATCGGGAGTTGATTGGAAAGTTGTGATGAGACACACAGGGATTGAACAACATTTAAGGCGGCCCGCAAGCAAAATTGTGGGCCGGATTTCCCATGCTTGCATCAAGTCACATCCCCCGCAGCGAACACGTCCTCAGTTTTTGGGCACCAATTCGAAGTGCGGGTCCTTTACGCAATCATCCTTCCACGAGTTGTGTCCCCCTTCATGAACCAAATCCGGATCAACCTGGCCGGGCACCAGGACCATGATGGCGTAAGGATGAGCAATATAGATTTTGGAGGTTTTTGGCGCCAGATTCAAAACCGGAGCGGGATTGGTGTTGATTAGAACCCTGACGTCCGGCGGGGCAATCGGGGGCACGTCATTAAGCGCGGCGACGCCCATGGCCGCCGTTACCGCAACGGCCATGACAGCACTGATCACCGAAGTGCTCATACTTGCTTTGGACTGTTGAAGAGAAATTGTGTTCAAACGGAACCGTTGCGCCGACCGGCCCGGCGGCGCATCCATCCTGGGAAAATTACGGCTTCACCCGGAGTTTTTCAGCGGTGGCCAGTTTGCGCTGGTTGGCGTCGAATGTGAGAAACTCGCGTGCGCCCAGATGCAAGGCCGTCGCCACATGAAGAACATCCAGACTGCGATGTCCGCCCACCATGGCATGACGTTTGGAAAGGGTTTCAGCCACCCGGTGAACATCCGGCCAGTCCACGGCGGCAACAACGATGGCACCGACAGCCAAGTTGGATTGAAATTTTGCGAGCGCGACTTCCGCCACGGCTTGCGGATAACCTCTGGTTTTATCCCGCGCATGAAGCCAGACTTGGAAGCGGACGCTTTGCTGAAATTCGTAAAGCAGCAGGCCGGAAATGTGCAGGACTTCCGGCATCTTCTGAAAACACTCCGCCGCCGCCGGCGAGTTGTCCTGCCGCACATGCATCGCGCAGATAAACGACGTGTCAGGGAAGGCGATCATCCTTCTTCACCCTCAAGTTCCGCTGCGCGCATTTCGGCAACCTCTTGGGCGGAAAAAATGCGGTCGCCCCAGGTCGCTTTCAACTGCGCCATGATGTCGGGCTTGACGAGTTTGGGCGTTTTGACGGGCGTCGGCGGCACGAGCCGGGCGAACAATTTCCCCGCCTTGGTGATCTCCACTGATTCACCTTCGGCAATCCACGCGGCGACGCGGGGGAATTGGTTTCGCAAATCTCTGACCGTGGCGGTTTTCATCGTGAGACAAATATGTATCACCTTGCCGAAACTGTCAACCGGCTCATTTCACAAACGGCAGTTCCACAATTTTGGCGGGACTTTCCCCGGCGGCGGTGCGCAGGGTGAGTTCGTTGCCGATCTGGCAGGCTTCGCGGCGGACATACCCGAGGGCCAGGTTGGCGTTGAGCGACGGTGATCTGATGGCACTGGTCACATAACCGACTTCCCGGCCCGCCTTGAACAGTTTGTCACCGGCGGCGGGAAGCGCGGGCAAATCATCGGCCAGACGCAGGCCGTGCAGTCCGCGCGTGACGTGGCCGACGCTGTGGATGCGGTTGAGCACTTCCTGTCCGATGTAGCAGCCCTTGCTGTAACTCACGGCACGGCTCTCAAGCCCGCATTCGAGCGGGAGGTTGGTTTCGTCCATGTCCGCGCCAAAGCGGGGCAGCCCGGCCTCGATGCGCGCGGTTTCACTGGCCGTCCAGCCGCAGGCGCGCCCGCCCGTCTTTCCGGCGGCGGCGATGAGTTGGCCTCCCACTGCGGCCAGGGAGGCATTCGGCACATAGAGGTCGAAACCCGCCGTGCCCAAGCGCGGCAGGTTGGCCAGATAAAGGTCGCCCAGGGCGGGATCGGAAATTTTCACGGAATCAAACGGCCGGGCGGGCAGCGGCGCTTCCCCGCCGAAGCAACCGGATGCGCGGAGGACTTCCGCCGCGCGGGGGCCCTGCACACTCCACAACCCGTAATGCAGGGCGGCATCCACGATCTGCACGTCGTCGGCCACGATGAACTTTTCCAGGCGGTGCGTGATTTTTTCGGTCAGGCCGGGTTCAAAATCGAGGAGCAATTCATCCGCGAGGCAGAAGATGTTCAGGTCGGATTCCATTTTGCCCCTGGCCGTGGTCACGGCGGCGTAGGTGCCTGCGCCGGGGGTCAGCTTTTTGATGTCATTGGTCACCTGGCCGTGCAGATACCGCGCGCGGTCGGCCCCCAGCAGGCAGAGTCGGCTGCGACTGCTCAGATCCAGTACACCCGCGCTGGTGCGCAAGGCGGCGTGTTCGGCCGGGACGTCGCCATAATCCGCCACGATCTCCACGCCGTTCAGGGTGGTGAACCGGGCGCCCATGCCGCGCTGGAATTCTTGGAGTGGTTTGCTCATTATTGGTCATGAGCATGACATTATTTGTGTGAACCGCCAATGTGAATGTTCATTGCATTTATGGCGGATTCGGGCATGATTTGGGCATGAATTTAGACGAACAATATTCTGAACTAACATTAAAAACCGGGGCGAAGCTCGCCCTGGTGGTGCTCGACGGGTTGGGTGACATCGCCACGAAGGAGCAGAACTACCTGACTCCGCTGGAGGCCGCCCACACTCCAAACTTGGATCGCCTTGCCAAAGACTCAGCCCAGGGCCGGATGATTCCCGTCGCGCCGGGGATCACGCCGGGCAGCGGGCCGGGACATTTGGGATTGTTTGGTTATGACCCGCTGGAATTTCAAGTGGGCCGGGGCGTCATTGAATCCCTGGGTCTGGGCTTGGAATTGAAGCCCGGCGATGTCTGCGCCCGCGCCAATTTCGCCACGCTGGATGCCAAGGGCATCGTCACTGACCGCCGGGCCGGCCGCATCCCCACGGAAACCTGCGAAAAACTGGTGGACCTGCTCACCGCCAAGGTTAAGAAAATCGGCGACACGCAGGTCATCATCAAGGCCGGCAAGGAACACCGCTTTGTGGTCGTGTTTCGCGGCAAGGGTCTGGAAGGACCGCTGACGGATGCCGATCCCAACCGCGAGGGTTTTGCCATTCCCACCGTCAAACCCCGCGACCCGGAAAATCCGAAGCAGAAAAAAATGGCGAAATTGATCGCGGATTTCTACAAGGCCGCGCTGCCGGTGATTGCAAACGAAGTGCCTGCCAATGGTTTTCTCATGCGCGGCATCGCCCACCAGCCCGAGATTCCGCTGTTTGAGGACCGGTACAAACTCAAGCCCGCCTGCCTGGCCGTGTATCCGATGTACAAGGGGCTGGCCCAGTTGGTCGGCATGGTCAAGATTGAAGGTCCGGCGACCATCCGGGAACAATTTGAGCGTTATCTGGCCGAATACGACAACTACGACTTCTTTTTCATCCATTACAAATACACGGACAAAGCGGGCGAGGACGGCAACTTTGCCGCCAAGAAGAAGGCGATTGAGGATTTTGACGCCGCGCTTCCCCTTCTCTTGAAGAAGAAGCCGGATGTGCTGGCGATCACCGGCGACCATTCCACCCCCGTGGCGGTCAAGGGTCATTCCTGGCATCCGCAACCGGTGCTGCTGCATTCGGCCCTGAGTGGTTCCGACAAGCTGGATCGTTTCACCGAAACGGGCGCCAACAGCGGGTCGCTGGGCGTGTTCCCGGCCAAATTTCTCATCCGGCTGATGCAGGCCAACGCGCGGTTGTTCGACAAATTTGGCGCGTGAGTCCGAGGGCCATGGTTTTCCGGCGGGCGCGGTTGAACACCGCGCCCGCTTTTATGTTGAGTTGCCGCATTTGAAGCTTGCCAGCGGCGGCAATTCAACGGAGATTTTTGAGTTGTGAATCTGCCCAACAAACTGACCGCGTCCCGTTTTGGAATGACCGTGCTGTTTCTGTGGTGTTTGTTTGCACGTTTTCCGTATCACCAAACGCTGGCGCTGATGCTGTTCATCCTGGCGGGGGTGACGGATTATCTGGACGGCCACATCGCCCGCGCCCGGCATCTGATCACCAATTTCGGCATCTTGATGGACCCGCTGGCGGACAAGATCATGACGTGCTCGGCGTTCATCGCGTTTGTGGAGAGCACGCACATCAATCCGAACGCGCCGGTCAAACTGGCCGCCTGGATGGTGGTCATCATCGTGGGCCGGGAGCTGGCGATCACCGGTTTGCGGTTGCTGGCGGCGTCCAAGAATGTGGTGCTGGCGGCGGAACGCTATGGCAAGCACAAGACCGTCTGGCAACTCATCAGCATCATTGCCCTGCTGGTGGTGGATGCCCTGAATGAATGGCCGGGGTGGCTGCAACAACTCTTCCGGGGCTGGTCCCCGCAATTTGCCGTGCTGGCCCTGTGGCTCACGGTTGCGCTGACCTCGGTCTCGGGCTTGATTTATCTGTGGCGGAACCGGGCGCTCTATTTGGAGGATGTTTGACCGGAAACCTCCCGGTTCACTTGTGCGCCGGCAGGGGCAGCATGTCGCCGGAACTGCTGGATTGATAAACCGCCGGGGGCAGGCTGGCGAGCGGATCATGGGTTTTGTGCTTCCGCACGAGCCAGAGGGCCGGGATGACGACCGCCACCACAAACAGCAGCCCGACGACAACCGCACCCAATTTCCAGTTCAACCTGGCCAGCCACAGGGTCAGGTGATCCACCACGTTTTTGCGGGCCGGACCGGTCAGCGGGGGCGGTTCGGTGAGGTGCGCGGTGTGATTGAGTTCGGCCGCGAGTTCAAACAGGATTTGCGCGGTGTCCAACCGGAGCAGGGCGGCATAATTTTTCACCGTTCCGCGGATGTAAACCGGCGCGGGAAACACGCTGTAATTGCCCTCTTCAATGGCACGCAGATGATCGGTGCGGATTTTGGTTTTCCCCGCAACATCGTTGATCGTGAGCTTTTGAGCTTCGCGCGCAGCCCGTAACTTTTCGGCAACCGTTGGCATTTCCTTCATTTAGCGCGTTTGCCGTCAAATTGGCAACTGTGGAATTCGCCGCGGAATTCACAGCCAGCCCTGCAACTGTTCGCGCAAGGCCTGCCGGGCGCGATATAATCTCGATTCCACGGCCTTGGGCGTCGTCTTCAGAATCGCGGCGGCCTCCGCCACGCTGCGCTCCTCCCATTCGCACAACACCAGGGCGGCGCGCAAATCCGCCGGCAGGTTCTCCACGGCCAGGCGGACCGCGCCGGCGCGTTCGCGGGCCAGCACTTCTTCATTGGGGGCCGGCGAATTGGACGGCAGGGTGCTGCCGATGGACGGCTCGCATTCCGCGCCTTCCGCATCAAGGGACACATTGGGATGCCGTCCGCGCCAGCGAAAATGGTTGCGGGCGAGATTGGCCGCGATGGTGAACAGCCAGGTGGAGAATTTTTGTTCCAGCCGGAAGCCATCCCGGGATTTGAAAACCCGGACGAAGGTTTCCTGGGCGAGATCATGGGCGTCGGCCTCGCTGCCGGTCAGGCGGCAGAGAAACTGAAAAACCGGGGTGGCGTGGCGGGCCATCAAATCGTTGAGCGCGGCATCGTGGCCGGCCTGCAATTTTTCCATGTCGGCCCGGTCAAGGGCGTCAGATTCAGGGAGCGGACTCATGAGGGGCGTGGCCGGACATGGATTGTTCCATTTGCTCCTGAGTAACGGAGGCAAGCTGCTGCATCTCCGCGAGGTAGCGCCGGCCCTGTTCCGGGGGCATGGCCTGACTGACGCGGGCAAAGTACTGGATCATCTGCGCCCGGCATTGCGCACGCAGTCGGGCGAGTTCCTGCAAGCCTGCCCGCGCCCCGGCGGCCGTATTCGTTGGACTGGTCTGGGCGGATTCGAGCTCTTGCTTCTTCGCGGCAATGCGGGCGCACATGGCGGCACATTGTGGCAAATAGCCCTCATGCAGGGTGCGGATGTGCGCCATTTCGGCATCGGACAGGTGAAATTCCAAGCGCAGCCAGGCGAGGTCATCCGCCGACTGGTTCCGGCGAGCCAGGCAGTTGTACTGGCAGGTGAAATAGGCGCCGGCGAAAATCGCCGCACCCAGCACGAAGGCCCCGAGCAGAATGAACAGCGGACGTTTCATGTCAGCGCAGTGAGTCCGGCATGACGGAGGCGAGATAGCGCGACTGGGCGTCCTGGCGGACGGCCTGTGAACCTTCGTGGGTGCCAAGCCAGGCCCCGGTCAGCAATAACAGGGCGGCGGTGGCCAGGGCGAACTTGGGACGCAGAACCAACGCCGCGAGGGCATTGAGCCATGAGGCGGGGTTTGGTCTGGAACCGCCGGTTTCGATCCGCCGCCAGACGTTTTCCTGAAAACGCGGGGGAAGGGTGGGCGACCGGCGCGCCTCGCGCAACAGCGCGCTTAGTTTGGTGTCCATCGGATTCAGATTGTCTTTCATAGGTCCATGGGGGGGCGGGTTTCAGCCGTCACGCATAATAATTTAACACATTTTCATTGGTTGTCGGGCACGCTTAATGGCGTTGCGCTGCCTGTAATACCCCGCCAAAACTGAAACCCCGCAAACTTTATGAGCCGGTGGCTATTGCGCTCCGGCGCGATAAAAGCGGGCGCGAGCATAAGCCGGGTTGGTCACACTGAAACTCCAATGGCCATTGACGTCGGCGAGATTAGTCACGATGGATTGCCAGATGATGGGGGGGGCCAGATTGGTGGTGGTTTGCAAAACATACGGGTAGTTGGGAGTGCCGGTGAATTGCAGGCTCAGG